>WBZO01000172.1_pt1 | contig 166715 bp, 142 predicted proteins | sample 5204261 | NCBI WGS metagenome assembly WBZO01 (sample SAMN12412400, study PRJNA552823) | activated sludge metagenome | isolation source: activated sludge from anammox sidestream of wastewater treatment plant... | place: USA: North Carolina | collected 2017-09 | reverse complement strand
ATAGTGAACTTGTTCCTGATCTTATGATTGAAGGAATGTTTATGCGAATGCCGCAGGGAATGATACTCACATCTCAGTCAGATATTAGCATGATTGGTATGGAGTCAACAAGTACTGAATATATGTACTCACTGATGGCTTCAATCACTTTACCTTTCGTTCCGTGGTCATCTGGAAAATACAGCAATAAAGAAGAAGAACTTCTATCTGATATCAAAGGTATTGAGTATGAAAAGAATAATATGCAAAGAGAAATGATAACAGAACTGCAAACAGCTTTTATAAAACTGAAGACAGCACAGGAGCTGATTAACCTTTATACAAAAGAAGTCATACCAAGTTATGAGCAAGCTGCAGAATCACAACTGGCAAATTATCAGAACAATCGCACGAATATTACGACTGTAATTGATTCATACAGAATGCTTCTGATGCAACGAATGAATTTTTATATGGCACAAGTTGATCGTCAGATGGCAATAGCCGAAATTGAAATGATGGTTGGAAAAAGGTTGTGATAGAAGATGTTGAGCGAACCTGCCTGCCAGTAGGCAGGGCGAAATCCCGCCTTGCGGGAGAAAATGGAAGATGGCAGATGGTAGATGGGAAATGGATATAATAATGAGGTAATGTAAAATGAATCCTAAAACCGAAGAATTATTAGAAAGAACATTTCAATTTGGAGTTGATACTCTGAAATTTTTAATGTCTTTACCAAAAGATAAAGTTTTTGGAATAATCGTCTATCAGTTAGGAAAATCTTCAACTTCATCAGGATCAAATTATTCACCCCGTCAAATATGAAACAAAAATATATTGTATACATTTTACAAAGCAAATTAGACAACAAATTCTATGTTGGATTTACAAACAATTTAAAGAAGAGATTAATAGAACATAATAGTGGGAAAGTTAAATCGACAAAATCAAGGAGACCTCTTGATTTAGTTTATGCGGAGGTTTGTTACAACAAAAGTGATGCGCTACATAGAGAAAAATATTTGAAAAGTTCTTACGGGAAAAGATTTATTAGAAATCGGCTGAAAAATTATTTGACGGGGTAAAGAAGCACAAGCTGCTGAATCGGCAATGGATTTCAATCATAAAATTGGAATTGTTCTTAAAGAAATCTGTGAAAGTAATTATTGGTACCGAGTTTTAAATGCAATACTAACAAATTTTAAAAAAGATATAGAGTTACAAAGACTTTTAAATGAAAGCTTTGAATTAAAAAAAATATTTTCATCTATAAAGATTAAAACCAGTTTGAGAAAGAAGGATAAATAATATGTTTAAAAAATTAAAAATACATTTTCCATCTGCCATCTACCATCTACCATTAGTAATAATTTTATTGTTAACGATATCAACAGGATGTTCATCTGATAATGGAAATGACAATGCGGAAAATAATAAAGTAGTTTACACCTGTCCTATGCATCCGCAAGTTATCTCCGATAAACCAGGATCGTGTCCAATCTGTGGAATGGATCTGGTAAAAAAATCTTCTGAAGAAGCAAAGTTAGAAGATATGGAAGGAATGATAATTTTGAGCGATCAAAAAATTGCACTCGCTGATGTAACTACTATCAAAGTTAAAAAACAAAATTTGGTTAAAGAAATCAGTGCTTACAGCTATCTCGATTTTGTTGAAGAAAACAGAAAAACGATTTCAGCAAAATTCAACGGAAGGATTGAAAAACTTTATGTTGATAAAACCGGCGACTTCATACAAAAAGGTAAACCTCTTTTTGATATTTATAGTCCCGATCTTGTTCAGGCACAAAATGATTATCTGATTGCAATAGGAAATAAACAAAGCTCAGAATACAATTCAACTGGTAATTCCGGGACTAAAAATGATCTTAAAAATTCTGCCAGAAAAAAACTTGAGCTACTTGGAATTACAGACAATCAGATAAAAGAACTTGACAACTCCGGTGAAATAAAATTAACCATCACATATTATTCTCCTTATTCTGGAACTGTAATCGAGAAAAAAGTTCAGGAGGGGATGTATGTTAGCGAAGGAAGTTCCATTTATGAAATTGCAGATTTATCCTTACTCTGGAATATTGCCGAAGTTTATGAGAACGATTTAAACGTAATAAAACCCGGAAGTAAAATGGAGCTTATTCTTCAAGCTTTCCCTGGAGAAACATTTACCGGAAGAATTTCATTTGTATATCCTGTAGTAAATCCGGAGACAAGAACAATTAAAATCAGAAGCGAAATTCAGAATAAAGGAAACAAGCTTCGCCCGAATATGTATGGTCAGACAATATTTAAAAATAATTTTGGAGATGGATTGATAATTCCGTCAGATGCAATTTTGTTTTCGGGCAAAAGAAATATAGTTTGGGTGCGATTACCCGATGGAATGTTTGAATCACGTGAAGTGAAAGTTGGCAATAAATTCGGAGATAATTATCAAATTCTTTCCGGATTAAAAGAAGGTGAAGAAGTTGCGGCAACTGGCGGATTCCTTATTGATTCTGAAAGCCAGTTGAAAAGCGGAATGCCTACCGGACATCAGCATGGAGAAGTTGATCAGGAAAAGAAGGAAGTAAATGATCATTCCCAGCATTCATCTGAAGAAATGAAAAATATGAATGAGGAAAAAGATATTGTTAATAAAAGAGACGTAAAAGTTTCTACTCTCGATATAAATAAAGATGGTTTTGTTTATCAATGTCCGATGGATTGGGAAGTAATTTCTGATAAACCGGGAACCTGTCCTTTATGTAAAATGGATTTGAAAAAATTCACAGTCAATGAAGCTCAGAAGAATTTAATCGAATATCCTTAATTATGTTAGAACTTATTCCGCAGAGAAACTTTTGCGGAGTGGAAAGTTTTAGAACTGAATTAAAATTAGAATTATTTAAATAAACAATTAACACTATATTTATTAATAAACCGGAGAACAAAATGTATCAAATAAAAAATCTCAACTCAATTCTTTTAATTGCTGTAATAGTTTTTTCTATTGCACTAATTTCTTGTGCACAGGATGAAGGACATAAAAATCATAATAACGATATGCAGAAATCAGATGCAGTAAAAGTTGATTCGTCAATTGTTCGTGAAGGTGTAATTGATCTTGCAGTTATTGATGAAAATACAGACGGAAAAGTTTATCAGGATCAAATGTGTTGGAACGTTGTTTCTGATAAACCTGGTGAGTGTCCTTTATGCGGAATGACTTTGAAAGAAGTTTCTCTTCAAAAGGCTGAAGAAAATCTTCTTAAACATAATTTTAAAGTAAAAGAGAATTAAACATTATGGAAATACTTATCGGTTTAAGTTTTATAGCAATAGTAGCCATATTTGGATATTTTAAGTTCAAGCAAGCAAGTAAAGGTAAAGATTGTTGTAAGTGAGTGAAGTTGAATCAACTAATTATTCACAAAAAAATAAACAGAGATGACATCTTCTAAAAGGATATCATCTTTTATGAAGGAGGATATATGAAAATCTTATTAAGTGTTGTCATAACATTAGTAGTTCTTTTTGGGCTTCTAATGATTTATATGTACAGCGGATGGCATGATGTAAGTGCAATGCACGAGGATCACGGGATGATGAAATGGATTATGAGAACTACAAAAAATAATTCAATTGAATCCCGTATAAAGGAAATCTCGGTTCCAAATCTGGAGAACCCTGAGATGATAAAAGAAGGCTTTGAACATTACAATGCAATGTGTGCGGGCTGTCATGGTGCACCTGGAATGGAAGAAACAGAATTATCAAAAGGGTTAAATCCCCACGCTCCATATTTGCCAAGAGTGGCAGCATTTATTGAACCCGCAGAAATTTTCTGGGCTACAAAAAATGGAATAAATATGACCGGTATGCCAGCATGGGGCAAGACACATTCGGATGAAAAAATCTGGGCGATTGTTGCGTTTACAAAAAAACTTCCGGATATGTCCGCCGATGATTATAAAAAAATGGCAAATGAAACTGAAGAAAATGAAAATCATCATAATGGAGAAGAACATAACAACCATTCTCACAATTAAAATGAAATTATTCACAGATTATTTTCAACACACTGAATGGAAAGTTTCCTGAACAAGTAGTTCATTGATTAATAAAAGATGGAACATCATACTTCACATACAGAACATAATCATCACAAAGTTGAACACCAACAACATTCAAGTCATAGTCAAAGCGGACACGACAAACACGCAGGTCACAATGTTGCTGATTTTTGGAAAAGATTTATAGTTTGTTTAATAGTATCCATTCCAGTGCTTGCTCTATCACATATGATACAACAATGGTTGGGATTTGAATTATCTTTTCCTGGTGACAAATATGTGTTAGCATTTCTTTCCACTTTCATTTTCATTTACGGCGGTTTTCCATTTTTAAAAGGATTGTATGATGAAGTGAAAGATAAAGCTATTGGAATGATGACACTCATTGGTGTGGCTATTTCAGTAGCCTGGATTTACAGTGTTGCTATCACATTTGGTTTACAAGGGATGGATTTTTATTGGGAGATGGCAACACTGATAGACATTATGCTCATCGGTCATTACTTTGAAATGAAGTCAGTTATGGGTGCTTCCCGTTCATTAGAGTTGCTTGTAAAAATGATGCCTTCCACTGCGCATCATATTATGGGAGAAAACATTCACGATATGCCGGTTAGTAATTTGCAAATTGGAGATATGGTAATGGTGAAGCCGGGAGAAAAAGTTCCTGTTGATGGTATTGTAGCTGAAGGTGAAAGTTATGTAGATGAAAGTATGCTTACAGGTGAGAGCAAACCCGTTAAAAAAGAAAAAGATGTCAAAGTTATTGGTGGAGCTATAAATGGAAATGGTTCTTTGATCATAAAAGTAATTAGTACGGGTAAAGACAGTTATCTGAATAAAGTAGTGAAACTTGTGGAAGATGCACAAAAAATAAAATCCAAAACACAAAATTTTGCAGATCGTGCCGCAAAGGTTTTAACCTTTGTTGCTTTAGGCGGAGGAGTAATCACACTTGTAGTGTGGCTGCTTTTAGATTTTCCATTTGTTTTTGCTTTAGAAAGAATGGTTACAGTTATGGTGATCTCCTGTCCTCATGCTTTGGGTTTAGCTGTTCCATTAGTTGTGGCAATCTCAACTTCTATTTCTGCACGAAAAGGTTTGCTCATTCGCAACCGGACAGCATTTGAAAATGCAAGATTGATTTCCACAATTATCTTTGATAAAACCGGAACACTTACAAAAGGTTCACACGAATTACAGGAAGTAAAAGTTCTGAACCCAAAATTTGATGAAAGAGAATTACTTCGTTTGGCAGCAGGTATTGAGCAACATTCTGAACATTATATTGCTGCCGGCTTAATTCGAAAAGTAAAAGAGTTGAATATTAAAATCCCAAAATCAGAAAACTTCAATTACCTTCCGGGAAAAGGATTGGAAGGAATTGTTGAAGAAAAAGAAATAAAAGTAGTTGGTCCGAATTATTTGAAAGAACAAAACATCGGCTTATCTGAAATGAATGATGAATTTATTGGAACTGTTGTTTATGTGCTGATAGACAATCAAGTCTCAGGTTATTTTATATTTTCGGATCAAATAAGAGAAACCGCATTTGAAGCTATTCAAATACTCAAAGAAGTTGGAATTAAAAATTTACTTCTCACAGGCGACAACGAAAAGGTAGCAAAAAAAGTTAGCACTGAACTAAAAATGGACGGCTATTTAGCAAATGTTTTACCGCATGAGAAATTAGAAAAAGTAAAAGAACTTCAGCAAAAAGGTGAATACGTTGCTATGACAGGCGATGGTGTAAATGATGCACCGGCACTGGCACAAGCAGATGTAGGTATTGCCGTTGGCTCGGGAACAGATGTAGCAGCAGAAACAGCGGACATTATTTTAGTAAACTCAGATCCGAAAGATATTGCCAGTTTAATTTTATTCGGTAAAGCTACATACAATAAAATGATACAAAATCTTTGGTGGGCTGCTGGCTATAACATTGTTGCAATTCCATTGGCAGCAGGTGTTTTGTTTAAATGGGATATTTTGCTCAGTCCGGCAATAGGTGCTGTGTTGATGAGTTTAAGCACCATTGTGGTAGCTATAAATGCACAACTTTTAAAAAGACAATTACATTGAAAAATTATAATTTGCAATCCCGGATTTTTAACAGAAAAAGTTAAAACCGAATAATATTATATTGCACTGGTAGAATAAAATTGTCATCAATTATATAATTAAAACGTAAATAATCACTAACAATTAACATAATATATACAGAAAGGAAAAACACAATGTTCAAACAACTCATCTTTATCATTTCAATGACAGTAGTTTTAGCTGCATTTGCATTTGCGCAAGAACAACCCGAAACTACGAAATCAGAAAAGAAAGAATGTTCAACCAATTCGAAAGGCTGCTGCAGTACAAAAGAAAATCATAGTGAAGTAAATATGGAGAAGACTGATGAAACTGAAGTCGTTCAGATTTGGAATAAATTCTGCCCGGTAAAAGGCGAAGAAGTTGATGCAGATGTTCCAACCTTTGAATACCAAGGAAAAGTAATTGGCTTTTGCTGTCCGGGATGTGATAAGAAATTTCAAAAAGATCCTGAAACTTATTTGAAGAATTTAAATGAGGATGGATCAGAATTTATTGGCAGTTAATTTCAAAATTAGGGATGCTTTTGTGCTTCCCTTTTTATTTTAATAATGCAATGAAAAGTTTAATCAAAAAAGCGTTCGTACTCAGCTTAATTACAATCTTCTACAATCTTGCAGAAGGAATTATTTCAGTTTATTTCGGTGCGAATGATGAGACCCTTGCTTTGTTTGGTTTCGGAGTGGATAGTTTTGTTGAAGTTATTTCCGGAATCGGAATTGCTCATCTGGTATTCAGGATGAAATATTCAAGAGTGGAAAATCGTGATGCGTTTGAAAAAACTGCTTTGAGAATTACCGGGACTGCATTTTATTTGTTGGCGATTGGTTTAATTGTTGGATCAGTTCTCAATATTATTAATAATGTAAAACCAGAATCAACATTACCCGGAATAATTATCGCTGTGATATCCATTGCAACTATGTATTGGCTGATGACTTCGAAATTAAAAGTTGGCAAAGCATTACACTCCGATGCGATAATTGCCGATGCAAATTGTACTAAAACATGTTTTTATCTGTCATTCATTCTTCTTGTAAGCAGTGGATTGTATGCATTATTTAGTATTGCATATTTTGATATTCTTGGTTCAGTAGCAATAGCTTATTTTGCTTTCAAAGAGGGCAGAGAAGCATTTGAAAAAGTTAAGAGTGGAAAGCTGATGTGTAATTGTGAATCTGAATCTGTGTATATTGCCTGAGTCATTTAAATAATATAATAACATTTGAATAGACTTTTACCATTAATAATAATTTTAGCTGAACATACCCTGACTCCAATTAATAAAATACTGTCAATCATAATATTAGCAGGACTTGTCTTCAATTTCACTCATTCAGAAATTATTGATCAGATTGAAGGAAACAGCGAATGTAAAACTATGTTTGATTATTGTACGCTCGTCAAATCAGCTTCGATAAGTACTTACTCTGTTAATAAAATTCTGGGGAATGATTATTTCTTAATAGATATTATCTATCAGGATGATACTTACCATTCTCAAAACTCAAATGCATTTTATCAAAAGCATCAGAATTTTAATTTTCATCATTTAGAAAATCCTGCAATTCATATTATTAACCAATCATTTCTTATCTGATTTTTACCGGTCAACTTATCTAATCCAGCTATTGGCTTTCTGCCGATTGACATAATATTAACATTCAGGAATATCTATGAACAAAATATTTATCTTGTTTATATCTATAAGTTTATTTTTGTATGGATATGCACAGGATTTAAACGAGAGTAACAGTATCACTTTAACCGAAGCGATTGAAATCGGATTAAAAAATAATCCGGTTATCAAATCTGCTTATGAAAATATTTCAGCAGTTGAAGGAAAATTCTGGAGCGGGATATCTTTACCATCTCCGGAAATAGGTGTCAGCTATGAATTTGTTCCGCTTGGTTCGGGTTTAAACAATTACGAAGAACGAACTTTTGGAATCAGTCAGGCATTTGAATTTCCCACAAATTATTTTTTAAGAGGTTCTATCTCTGGTGATGAAAATGATATCGCTTACTTAAATTTTAAGCAGAGTGAAATTCAGATCACTCGTCAGATAAAAACTGCATACTACAATGTACTTGCAAAGCAAAAACTTCTTGCGATTGCAAAAGAGAATCTGCAAATCGCTGATGATTTTTCTAAGAAAGCTGAAATAAGATATAATGTTGGCGAAGGAACTAATCTTGAAAGATTAACAGCAAAAGTTCAGTTTACTGAAGCAAAGAATATTCTGGCTCTTGCTCAGAATGAATTGAAATCTTCTTTCGCCGAATTGAATTATTCATTAGGGTACAGCAGACTCTCAGATGAAAAATTTATTTTAATCGATAGCCTTGCTTTTTCAAAATTCGATACTCTGTCATTTGAAAATTTGTATCACCTTTCATTAAGCTCAAACCAGCAGATAAAAATATCCGAACTAAACGTCAATGCTTTGTCAACAGAGAGAACTCTTGCATGGTCTTCTTTACTTCCTGGTTTTAACATTTCATATTTCAGGCAAAGTCTGGGAAGTGATAATAATTATTACGGAGCTTCGCTTGATATTTCTGTTCCGCTTTGGTTTCTTTTTGATAACCGTGGTCAGATACAATACGCTTCTGCAAAAGTTAATATCGCTGAATCTGAGTTGGTATCAGTGAAGAACGAAGTTTATCTCAATCTGACAAATGCATATAACGATTATTCAAATAACCTGCAGCAGGTCAGTCTTTATCAAGAACATATTTTACCGCAGGCAGAAGAAGTTTATCGCTCAGCTTCCGCAAGCTACGATGCTGGTGAGATTACCTATATTGAATATCTGCAGGCACGTCAAACTATAATATCCTCAGAGAAAAATTATACTGAAGCATTACTTAATTATTATCGTTCGATATTTTCTCTCGAAGAGATTGTCGGACAAAAACTTTTGAACTAATATGAAGGAGTTTTAAGTGGAAATAAAATTATTAAAAATCATTCTTGCGACCATTATTTCACTGTCATTGATGAGGTGTGGTAGTGAAGAACAAGTACACGATGAGCATTCTGAAGAAAGTCATCACGAAGAATCACATTCTGAATCGATAATGATACCGGAGGTATCTATAAAAGAAATTGGTTTAAAAACTGAAACTGTTACATTAAAACCTTTTACTGGCTTAATGAAGATTCCGGCAATAGTCACAACGAATCAGAATTTTGAGGCTCAGGTCGGTTCTTTGGTTCAGGGACGTGTTCACAAGGTTTTTGTAAATGCTGGTGATTATGTAAAAGCAGGTCAGGAATTGATGCTCGTTGAAGGATTGGAAATCGGTGAAATAAAAGCTGGCTATTTAAAAGCAAAAGCAAATCTTGATTTTCATCTGGCAAACTTTGAACGGCAGAAAAAGCTTATCGAACAAAATGTTGGCTCTCAGAAATCATTTCTCGAGTCGCAGGCTGAATATGAAAAAGCACTCGCAGAATTTAATGCAGAAGATAAAAAAATTCACTCGATCGGATTAAATGATGAAGATGTTCTCAACGGAAATGGTAATCATCCTGATCAACATACTTCAGGAACCTTACCTGTGAAAGCACCAATTGATGGAATAGTTGTTGAAAGAAATGTTGTTATCGGTCAGTTGGTTGATGGAACTACAAATGCATTTAAAATAATAAGCACTGCTTCCGTTTGGATTGATGGTCAGATTTATGAAAAAGATTTTTCAAGAATAAATCAAAAAACAAAAGTTGATTTTATCTCATCAACATATCCCGGTGAAAAATTCAGCGGCTCAATTATAAATATTGGTCAGACAATAGATGAAAGATCCAGAACGATTACAATCAGGGCTGAATTCAGAAATCCGGATAGAAGATTAAAACCACAAATGTTTGGCGAAATGCTTATCCCATCAAATGAAAATTCGACAGCAATTCTTATTCCTGCTGAATCAATTATAAAAATTGAAAATCAGGATTATGTATTTGTTCGGTTAGAAGATTATTCATTTCAAAAACGGAAAGTAGTTCCGGGTTCTTTAATGAATGAATTAATTGAGATCAAGGAAGGATTAAATGAAAATGAGCAGGTCGTTATCAAAGGAGCTTTTTATCTGAAATCTGAATCACTAAAAGATCAATTAGAGGAGCATGATCACTGATGCTTGAAAAAATAATTTCATATACTTTGAAGCAGAAAGGATTTGTAATATTCCTTTCTCTTACAATTGTCATGTTCGGTATTTATTCGTTTGTGAAGTTGCCAATTGATGCGTTTCCTGATGTAACAAATATTCAGGTAGAAGTTGTGAGCTATGCAGATGGTTTGTCCGCAATTGAAATTGAGCGATCAGTTACTTATCCGATTGAAATGTCAATGCGTGGTTTACCTGGTGTAAAGCAAATGCGTTCAGTTACAAAATTTGGTCTGTCACTCATCACAATTGTGTTCGAAGATGACATGGATATTTATTTTGCACGCCAGCTTGTTTTTGAAAGACTCAATGAAGCGAAAGAAAATGTTCCTGATGGTGTGGAAGTTTCGATGGGTCCGGTTGCAACCGTGATGGGCGAGATTTATCAATTCACACTCAATGGTAAAATGCCTGAGGATACTTCCGAACGACAAAAATATTTCACTGAGTTAAGAACATTGCAGGAATGGATTGTAACTCCATTGTTAAAAAATGTTCCCGGAGTAAATGAGATAAATTCTTTCGGCGGTTATTTCAAACAATACCAGGTGATTGTGTATCCTGATAAGCTGCTCAAATATGATATAACAGTTGACGATGTATTCACGTCAATCGAAAACAATAATAAAAATGTAGGCGGTAGCATAATTGAAAGATATTCGGAACAATATATCGTCAGAGGAGTTGGTCTTATAAAGAATATTCCTGACCTCGAAAATATTGTACTTAAATCTTATAACGGAACTCCTGTTTATGTAAAAAATGTTGCGGATGTGCAAATTGGTGAAGCAGTGAGGCAGGGAGCTGCTATAATAAATGGCAAGGAGGAAGCAGTTGGTGGAATTGTTATGATGCTGCGAGGTGAAAACAGCCGCGAGGTTGTTGGTCGTGTTAAGGAAAAGGTAAAAGAAATAAATGATAACAATATTCTTCCTGACGGAATTAAAATCGTTCCCTACTATGACCGGACAGATATCGTTGATGCGAGTGTGAGTACAGTAACAACGGCATTGATTGAAGGCTCCATACTTGTATTAATTATTCTTTATCTCCTTCTAAGAAGTTTTCGTGGTTCAGTTGTTGTACTTATTGCTCTCCCGCTTTCATTACTAACCACCTTCATTGTTATGAAATTAGTTGGCTTAAGCGCAAATCTTATGTCGCTTGGCGGATTAGCCATCTCAATAGGAATGATAATAGATGCAACGATCATCCAGGTTGAAAATGTCCAGCGTCATTTAAGTGAGAATGGTCATCCCGAAAGAAAATTTTCGACAGTCTTGAAAGCAGTGCTCGAAGTAAGAAAACCAAGCATTTTTGGTGAACTAATTATTGCAGTAACTTTTATTCCCGTTCTTTCTCTTGAAGGAATAGAAGGGAAAATGTTTGGTCCGCTTGCTCTGACGGTCGCAATTGCACTTTTATCATCATTATTTCTTTCCATCTTTGTTATTCCTGTACTTTGTGCAATATTTTTAAAATCTGAACAGGAAAAAGAAAGTGTGATAATGAAATTTTTGAAAAGACGATACATTCCTGTTCTGCAGTATTGTATGAGAAAAAGAAAATCAATGCTGGCAGTTGCAGGAATTTTTCTTGTAGTATCTCTGATTATTCTTCCGCGTTTAGGTACAGAATTCATCCCGATTATGGATGAAGGATCTTTTGATATGGATGTTGCTCTTTTACCAGGAGTATCTTTGGAAAAAGCATTGGAAATAAACAAACTTGTTGGTGAAAAATTGAAAAAGTTTCCTGAACTCAAAACTGTTGTTTCCAGAACGGGTCAAACAGGAGTTGCGCTTGATACACGCGGTGTTGACAAAACAGGATACGTTGGAGTGTTCTATCCAAAAGATGAATGGGTAAGTATTAAAAGCCGTGATGTTATTACTAATGAAATGAGACAATCAATTGAAGAGATTCCGGGAATCGGTATTGGATTTAGCCAACCTATTCAGTGCAGGATTGATGAAATTGTTGCCGGAACACGTGCACAATTAATTATAAAACTTTTTGGTGAAGATATTAATCTGCTTAAAAGCAAAGCTGATGAAATCGCACGCATTCTCTCAAAAGTTGATGGTGTAACTGATCTGCTGACTGAAAAAGTATCCGGTCAGCCGTATCTTACAATAGAAACAGACAGAAGTAAAATTGCACGCTATGGTTTGAATATAAATGATGTTCAAAAAATAATTGAGGTAGCAATTGCTGGAAAATCAGCTTCAAAATTTTATGAAGAGAATCGTAATTTTGATATTATTGTTCGTCTTCCGGAAGAAAACCGCAATTCCATAGAAACCATCGGAAATATTTTGATTCCAACAAATTCAGAATTAAAAATTCCACTCAGTCAGCTTGCAGAAATTTCACTGAGTGAAGGTCCGGTTCAGATTAGCCGCGAAGATGGTTTGCGAAGAATTGGTATCGAAATGAATATTTCCGGAAGAGATATTGGCAGCTTTGTTAAAGAAGCAAAAGAAAAGATCAAAGAAAATGTTGATCTTCCAGCCGGATATTTTTTAACATGGGGCGGACAGTTTGAAAATCAGCAGCGCGCAATGGCTAAACTTATGATCATCGGACCTGTTGCAGTCGGACTGATCCTGCTTTTATTGTTTGTAACTTTTCGATCTTTAAGATTAGCGTTACTTGTTATTTCAAATTTGCCATTTGCATTAATTGGTGGTGTGTTATCATTATGGATATCAGGTTTATATTTATCAGTTCCTGCTTCAGTCGGCTTTATCGTATTATTTGGTGTTGCAGTGTTGAATGGGGTGGTACTTGTATCTTACATCGCTCAATTACGTGATGAAGAAGGACTTAGCATTAACGATGCTATTCTAAAAGGAAGTGTTAACAGATTAAGACCTGTTTTGATGACAGCTTCCATCGCAGTGTTTAGTTTGCTCCCCATGTTATTTACAACCGGCACTGGTTCTGAAATACAAAAACCACTTGCAACTGTTGTAGTTGGCGGTTTGATTACATCAACACTTTTAACACTGCTTCTGATTCCATCTATGTACAGCTGGTTTGAAAAGAAAAAAGTCAAAAATGGAATGTAAGATTTGAGGGGATGCCATTTAATTAATTCATTCTGAAATATGCCGTGCTGCAGTTATCAAAATAAAGTTATGTGCTTAAGTTTGATTATGCACTGGAGGAAATGCTGTCACGATATGAATAAAAATTGTCAAAAGAAATAAATTGAATATATTTATCAGTAATAAAAATGACGCATAATCATTCACATACACACAATACTGAGAATTATAGCAGAGCTTTTATAATTGGCATAGCTCTTAATTTTATTTATATCCTTATAGAGGTAGTGTATGGTGTTATGATAAACTCAATGGCATTAATTGCCGATGCCGGTCATAACTTTAGTGATGTGCTTGGACTTCTTCTCGCCTGGGGAGCTGCTTATCTGGCTAAAAGTGCTGCAACAAAAAAAAGAACTTACGGTTTCAGAAAATCAACAATACTTGCTGCACTGTTCAATGCAATATTATTATTGATTGCCGTTGGTGCAATAGCTATTGAAGCAGTCAGAAAATTTTTTTCCCCAGAACCTGTTCAGGGTTCCGTTATGATGATTGTTGCAGCGATTGGTGTTGTGGTGAATGCTGTTACTGCATTTCTGTTCATTAAAGGCAGAGAAAAAGATTTGAACATTCATGGTGCTTTTCTTCATATGGCTGCTGATGCCGGAGTTTCTCTCGGAGTTGTACTTGCAGGACTAATCATTGTTTCAACAGGTTGGCTCTGGGTTGATCCTGCAATTAGTCTTGTTATCGTCGTTGTCATCACAGTTGGGACATGGGGATTACTCAGAGATTCTTTTCATCTTTCTATGGATGCTGTGCCGAAAGGAATAGATCTGAATCAAGTTTCTGATTATCTCCAATCAATTAATGGAGTCAAGGAAGTTCATGATTTACACATCTGGGCAATGAGCACTACGGAAATTGCTTTAACTGCACATCTCGTAATTCCTGATGAAACCAAAGATGATTTCTTTCTGAAAAAGATTTGTGTTGAACTGCACTCACGTTTTGGGATAGAACATTCAACAATTCAGGTTGAAAAATCGGCGCAGAGTGCAAATTGTGAGCACCGAAACGTTTAGCAGCTCTGCAAATCATATATTCCCAATATAATTTCTTTATTTCGTCCCTTACGGGACTTTCAGTTTTTGATATGATTATCGTGTTTTATAAATATTATGTCCCTAACGGGACAAAAAAACTTTTTATATTTGTTTAACACTGCAAAAATCCCGCAGGGATTTAATAATTATAGACATGTTTCCAACCGTATGAATAAAAGTCCCGTCAGGGACGACATGGCTTTTCATCAATAAGCAATTTAGAAATTCATTTGCACAACTAAGCATTATTATCCTTAAATTTCGTTAGTAATTTTCCTCTGATTATTAGGAGATTTCTGATGAAAGACACACCAATCAACTACGAAATAGTTTCAAAAAAAATAAAAGAAAGCCGTATTGAAAAAATTGGTACGGCATCTATTCGCGAATTAAAAAAACTTGTTGATGATATAGAAAAGTCAACCGGTGAAAGATTCGTACGAATGGAAATGGGAATTCCGGGATTACCTGCTGCGGAAATTGGAATTAATGCCGAGATTGAAGCAATGAGAAAAGGTATCGCCAATACTTATCCGGATATTCAGGGAATTCCACAATTAAAAACAGAAGCTTCCCGTTTTGTAAAATTATTTTTGAATATTGATGTTGATCCGGAAGGTTGTATTCCCACTGTTGGTTCGATGCAGGGAAGTTTTGCTTCCTTCCTGATTACCAGCCGGATGAACGCCAGACAAGATACAATTCTCTTTCTTGATCCGGGATTTCCGGTTCATAAACAACAACTAAAAGTTCTCGGACAGAAGTTTGAAACTTTTGATGTGTATGATTTTCGCGGCGATAAATTAAAAGCCAAAATTGAATCGTATTTATCAAAAGGAAATATTGCTGCAATGCTTTATTCCAATCCTAATAATCCTTCCTGGATTTGTTTTACGGAAAAGGAATTGAAAATCATTGCTGAACTTGCTGATAAGTATAGTGTTGTTGTGCTTGAGGACCTTGCATACGTTGCGATGGATTTCAGAAAAGATCTTTATCATCCGGGAAAACCACCTTACCAGGCAACAGCAGCAAGATACACAGATAATTATATTTTATTTATCTCGAGTTCCAAAGCTTTCAGTTATGCCGGGCAAAGGATCGGACTTTTGATTATGTCAGATAAACTCTATGAAAAAAAATGTCCTGATTTAAAAAGATATTATACAACTGATATTTTCGGAAGAGCAATGATTTTTGGAACAGTTTATCCTTTGAGTGCCGGTGTTACACATTCCGTTCAGTATGCATTTGCAGCAATGCTTAAAGCAGCAAATGATAATGAATTTAATTTTGTGGAGATTGTAAAAGAATACGGTGAGAAGGCAAAGATCATGAAAAAACTTTTTACCGATAATGGTTTTTATATTGTTTATGATAAAGATGAGAATGATCCGATTGCAGATGGATTTTATTTCACCTATGCTTATCCTGATTTCTCAGGTGAAAAACTTCTCGAAGAGATGCTTTATTACGGAATAAGTGCTATTTCACTTGCGATCACCGGAAGTCAGCGATTGGAAGGTATCAGAGCTTGCGTTTCTCTTGTTCAACGTGATCAATTTCCTGACCTGGAAAATCGCTTAAAAAAATTCCACGAAGATCATCGACCGAATTGATTCTACAAAATGTTTGTTAAACGAACTGATGATGACTAAATTCACAATTAGAATTCAAATTATTATACCAAACATTTTATTATGAAAGTTCACGAGTTACTAAGCACAGGAAATATTTTAACCAATTTCAAAAGTGTACATAAGGATGACGTTATTAATGAACTCATCGATTTACTTAATGCTGATAGTCGGGTAACTGATCTTGAAGAAATAAGAAAATGTGTTTTTGAAAGAGAAGAAAAAATGTCAACAGGTGTTGGAAAAGGATTTGCAATTCCTCACGGCAAGACAAATTCAGTTACGGATATTATTGCTGCTTTTGGTAAAAGTGAAACTCCAATTGAGTACGATTCCCTCGATGGAGAACCTGTTCATCTTATCTTTTTGCTTATTGGAAAAGAGACGTTACTTGCTAAACACATTAAGCTGCTAAGCAGAATCTCGAGGTTGATGAACAATGAAGAGTTCAGGAAAAAACTGATTGATGCAGATAGTCCTGAATCTATATTGAAAATATTCCATGATGAAGAACAGAGCTATTCAGATGTTTAATCAGAACATCACAAATCTATTCCTCCCAAAAAAATGATTAAGGCAGTAACCGGAACAAAAGATATTCTTCCATCTGATATTCCACGATGGAAATATCTTGAGAAAACTGTTGAAAGAATTTTCAGTAATTTTAATTATAAGGAAATCCGAACACCGGTATTTGAAGAGACATCATTATTTGCAAGAGGAATTGGTGAAGAAACTGATATCGTTGGAAAAGAAATGTACACTTTTAAAGATAGAAGTGATACAAGTTTAACTCTTAAACCTGAAATGACAGCATCGGTCGTACGTTCTTTTGTTGAACATTCACTCGGTGCACAGCAGTCATTAGTAAAATTATTTTATATCTCACCGATGTTCCGGCAGGAAAGACCACAGGCAGGAAGGTTCAGACAATTTCATCAGTTTGGTGCTGAAGCAATCGGAAGCAAGTCTCCTTTGCTCGATGCTGAAATGATACAGATGGCTTATGAAATATTTAAATCACTTGGATTAAAAAACCTCACGGTAAAAATAAACTCACTTGGCACTCCTGAAACGAGGGAGAATTATAAAAAGATTCTGAAAAATTTTCTGGAAGATAAAAAGAATAATCTTTCTGAAGACAGCAGAAGAAGATTTGAAACGAATATCCTGAGAATATTTGACAGCAAAGTTGAATCAGATCAAAAAATAATTAAGGATGCACCGAAGCTAATCGATCATCTTGATGAAGAAAGTAAAAATGATTTTGATGTTGTGAAAGATCAATTAAAAAAATCAAATATTCCGTTTATAATTGATTCAACTCTTGTAAGAGGATTAGACTATTATACAAAACTTACATTTGAAATAGACAGCGGGAGTGTTGGTGCACAAACAGCTTTGTGTGGTGGTGGAAGATACGATTTGCTTATTGAAAATATCGGAGGAAAACCAACTCCTGCAACCGGATTTGCTGCAGGTATCGAAAGAATTCTACTTGCCTGTGAGAATGAAAAAAGTTTTATTGTTCCGATTGCTACGATTGATGTTTATCTGATCAGAATTGATAATGATTTAGAGATTGTTGTCAGTGAACTCGCAGTAAAATTGCGCAAAGAAAATCTCTCCGTTGATTTTGATTATCTGCAGAGAAGTGTTAAAGCACAAATGCGCGAAGCAAATAAGTTGAATGCAAAGTATGTGCTATTTATTGGCGGCGATGAATACAAACAAGGAATGATAAATTTGAAAAATATGGCTACCGGTGTTGAAGAGAAAGTTGCAATTACTGAAATCAGTAAAACAATTACAAGAATTAAAACTAACCCAATTTCTTAAAGAAATTGGGTTAGTCTGAAAGTTAAAATGCCATATCGAATAAATTCCTCCTATAAAAATCAGTTCTATCATGTTTATAATCGAGGTAATAATCGGAATAATATTTTTTTTGAACTAAAAAATTATTATTACTTTCTAAGAAATATTAAAGAAAAATTTTATGATGGTATTGAACTGATTGCGTACTGCCTTATGCCAAATCATTATCACCTGGTGGTAAGAATTAAGAATGATGGTGAACTTGAAAAAGCAATGCAAAAAATATCTACCGGTTATACGAGGGCAATAAATAAAGCTTATCAGAGAACAGGTCACTTATTTACTGGAAGATATAAGAATAAACTTATTCCGGGTGATAATTACTTGATCCATTTAGTCAGATATATCCATCTTAACCCGATTAGAGCAGGATTGGTAAACAAAATAGAAGATTGGGAGTTTTCAAGCTATAACGAATATTTGAATTTGAGGGGGAGCGAAGTTATTAATACAAATATTTTATTTGAATATTTTAAAACAAAAATGGCATTCATAGATTTTCATAATAATTTTCAGGAGGAGCAGAATCACTATGTCAAAGATCTATTATTGTATTGAGAGGGAGGAACAAACCCAATTTCTTAAAGAAATTGGGTTTGTGTCAGTTAAATGAACATAATCATCGGAAGAAAACCTGTACTTGAAGCTCTAAACTCAGAAGAAGAAATTGAACAAGTTTACATTCTTTTTGGTCAGCAGGGAAATATAATTAATGCGATCCGGGTTGCAGCAAAAAAACGAGGAATAAAATGCAACCAGATTCCACTTGAAAGATTTAAAACTTACACACCAGACCTACCTGACCGGCAGGCATGCAAAAACTCGCAAGGTGTTATTGCACTTAAACAGGATTTCAAATTTTCTACACTTGACGAAATACTTCGAAAAGCCCTCTCCTTCGGAGAGGGTTTGGGAGAGGCACTTATTTTAATTCTTGATGAAATTCAGGATCCACATAACGTTGGTGCAATACTTCGTTCTGCTGAATGCAGCGGAGTGAACGGGGTTATTCTAACAAAACATAATAGCGCAACAATCACATCAACAGTTGTAAAAGTTTCTGCAGGTGCAACTGAACATTTGAAGATCTGCCAGGTAAATAATCTTTCGCAAACAATTGATGAACTGAAAGAAAAAGGTTTCTGGATAGTTGGTTCATCGCTTGAAAATGCAAAAAACTACAATGAAGTTGATTACAAAATTCCGATTGCATTGATAGTGGGCAATGAAGAAAAAGGAATCAGAAAACTCACTGCAAGCAAGTGTGACTTTTTAATTAAGATTCCGATGAGTGGAAAAATCCAATCGCTGAATGTTTCTGTTGCAACAGGAATTTTACTCTTCGAAATACTCCGCCAAAGACAATTGAATTAACTGGTGTCATTCTGAGGAACGAAGTGACGAAGAATCTTTAATAGTAGTTAGTATTGAGACTCTTCATTTTGCTCAGTGAGACAGAATTTTAATCGCTTTTTAAGTTGACATCCTCGTAATATTTCCTTACGTTTCATACCAACAATCAGGAGGAGTTATGAAAAAGTTAGCAGCAATTTTATTTGTTTGCTTATTTACAAATAATTTTTCACAAACAAACGTCTCACCGCAATTCTCTGAGCTGAAGGGAATAGAAGATCAGCTTGGTAACACACATTTGTTTTATAGGATTTATGAGTACTTTTCTAATCAATATGGTTTCTCACAGGACAATAGCATTTATCATTTTATTCCTGCTACAACAATAGATAGTCTGTTTTTATCTGACTACATTTACTCAAGTCCGGTTATGGAAGCAGGTAGATTTGTATATGACTATGATTTTTGGGATGAAAATTTTATTGAATTTATTTTTTGTGGTATGACTGCATTTGGACCAGAGCCAATAGCATACATTGAAAGATTTGATGGTAATACAAATTATTATCAGTGGGGTGAGATTAATAGCATTGAGATTTCAAATCAGGATGACAGCTTGATATATGCCGGAGGAGAAATTTTTTCCGCTTTGGAGAAGTCAATTGTCAGCACAGATGGTGGATGGAATTGGACCTCAATAGATGATACTCTCACTTTTTTATCATTAAATCCGTTCAATGATAATATTTTATTTCTTGAAGGTTTCTATGGTTTCTTATATAGATCAACAGATGCAGGAAACACTTTCAATTTAGTTGATGTTTTAAATCAACCGGCTCATTCAACATCATTTATCTATGATCCGGATCAATTACATATTTACAGGTTGTTTGCAAATCAAACTTTACGAGTTTCTTCAAACAATGGCGAACCATTTTCCTGGGCAACAAAATATTCCAGCGATTCTGAAATTTTTATAAGTATCGATGAATCAACTTCAGGAACAATTTATTTAGCTGACAAGAAAAACATTTTAGTATCGACAGATTACGGTAACAACTTCACTCTTTACAAAACCTTGGAAAGAAAAATCGTTGGCATTTACAAAAAGCCAAATTCCGATAAACTCTATGCTGCAACAAAGTATAAGATTTATGAAATAACTCCTGATACAATTCAGGTAATAAAAAGCCTTCCAGCGATTGATGACCTCCAGTGGTATCCATTTTCAATTGGCAACAAGTGGGTCTTCGAAAATTATCGACAGGAATTTAATCCTCCAGGTATTAAAGAATTTATCGGATTAAGTATAATGGAAATAGCAGGAGATACATCAATCAACGGTAAGATCTATTATAAATTAATGAATGAGCCATTGTATTGGAATATTGATGTTGGTTTAATTAGACAAGATTCTTTAAATGCAAAATTGTTTATTTACTTACCTGAAGAAAATGAGGAAGTACTATATGAAGATTTTTTAGCACAGGTTGGAGACACTATCTGGGTTGACTCGATAGAATATAAAATTCTTCAAAATGAAGAACCTTTTTCTGTTTGGGGAATAAACACTTACAAAAGAACAATAGATTATCAATTTCGATTTCAGGAATATGAATTAGTAAAGGATATTGGTTTGTATGAATTGGGATTTTCCGATTTCTTTGCGAGATATACAATGGAACTAAAAGGCTGCATAATTGATGAAGTAGTTTACGGTGATACAACAACTGTTGGAGTCGATAATGATGAAACACAAATAGTAAGTGAATTCAAACTCGAGCAGAATTATCCAAATCCGTTTAATCCAAATACAGTAATCAGTTATCAGTTACCAGTAACCAGTAATGTCACACTAAAAGTTTATGATATTCTTGGTAATGAAATAGCGACACTTGTTAACGAAGAAAAACAGCCCGGAACTTATGAGGTCGAATTCAATGTAGGGACAAGTCGTAACTTGTCCTTGACGAGTGGAATTTATTTTTATCAGTTAAAAGCCGGTTCATTTATTCAAACTAAAAAAATGGTTTATTTAAAGTAGGGAGACTACAAATGAAAAAGTTTTCTATAATCTTTTTACTGCTGTTCAACACTTACTTATTTTCTCAATCATATTCTCATATTACTGAATTGAGGGGACTTGAAGATTCACTTGGTACCACTCATCTGTTTTACAGATATATCTCTCCGCATTCCGGTTGCTGGTCAAGGAATATTTTTCACTATGATTTGCAAAATTATATAGACACACTATTTATTCCGGATTTCGGTTACGAGGTGATACCGGAATGGGGATGCGAAGGAGATTTTGTAAATGATTATGAATTCTTCAATAATATCCCTGCAAAATATTTTTATTGCGGCTATCATCTTTGGATTGATCCTGTTGCATTATTGAGGAGATATGATGGTGATATCCCGATTGAAACATTTGCCTTGACAGAATTAGAAATATTTAAATTTAATGAAAGCCTCGTTTATGCATCAGATGGCCAGAGATTATTTAAATCAACAGACGGTGGTTACAATTTTGAATTCGATGATAGTTCGCAGCTTATTGATGCTTCGATAATTTCACTAAGTCACAACAATGATTCCCAGATTTACGGAGTAAACAATAATCAACTCGTTCGTTCTGAGGATGATGGTTTGAGCTACATTATTGTTGATAACTCATACTGGGTAGAAAACTCTGAATTATATTATGATGTCGACGGTGAACATATATATGGATTATCTGGAGCATTCAATTTTCAATTACAGACGTACTTATCCAATATTTATATATCTGATGATGATGGAAATCCATTCACCTGGAATAGTATTTTAGAATACCAGGGCAGAGTTTGGTTTGCAAATGACGAAATTAACACTGGAGAAATTTATTATTCAATGAGGAATAAAATTTTTAAATCAACAGATTTTGGGAGTTCATTCCTTTTATACAGACAGCTAGATAGAAACATTTCCGGGTTGTACAAAAAATCAGGGACAAATGTTTTATATGCATCAACTCCACTAAGAATTTACGAAATCACTCCTGATACAATTCTGGCGATTAAAAATTTGTCAGTACCGGAAACGGCATTAAAATTTTATCCTCTCGAAATCGGTAACCGATGGGTTTATGATAAATACACATATATTGAATGGAACACTTATCATGATTTTTATATTCGGGAGATAACTCGGGATACTGTACTATCAAATGGAAAAAAGTACTATCAGATAGAAGAGTACGATTTCGGTCAACCTTATATAAATTATTCTTTTGAAAGGATTGATTCATCCCAGGGAATGATTTACAGATACGACAATACTCAAGGATTACCTGAAGATGAATATTTAATAGATGATTTGCTTGCAATTATTGGGGATACTATACAAAGTTTTAGGATGGGCTATCCATGGATAGATGGATACACTTTACTCCTGGAAGAAAGTATTTTTACTAAATGGGGATTAAGCAAACCGAAAAAAATCTTCGAGCAATATGATCTTATGATGCCACGATATTCATTAACACAGGATATAGGTTTGGATAGTTTAACGTATTCATTCGATTTTGGCTACACTGAAGCTTATCTTAAGGGTTGTGTAATCAATGATATTCTATTAGGAGATACAACAGTCGTTTCAGTTGAGGATGAAGAAATTCCAATCGCAACTGAATTCAGACTTGAGCAAAATTATCCCAATCCTTTCAATCCAAGCACAAAAATTAAATATCAAATACCGGCCACCCTAAATCCCTCCAAAGGAGGGACTTTAGTTCAATTAATTGTATATGATATTTTAGGGAATCAAATTGCAACACTTGTCAACGAGGAAAAACAATCGGGTGTTTATGAAGTAGAATTCGATGGTAGTAATCTTCCAAGCGGAATTTATTTTTATCAGCTTCGTACTGGAGACATTGTTCAAACAAAGAAAATGGTTTATTTGAAGTAGGAGGAATTATGAAAAAGTTAGCAGCAATTTTATTTGTTTGTCTGACGGCAAATAGTTTTTCTCAGACAAATATCCCACCACAATTCTCTGAGTTGAAGGGAATGGAAGATCAGCTTGGTAACACACATTTGTTTTACAGGATTTATACTGCAGGATCTGGATCAATGGGTTACTATTATTCAAATAGTATTTGGCGATTGGAACCATTTACAGGAATTAATACTTTCTTTTTAGGTGATGGTGGATTTGCAGATCAATTTGATCAGGTAAATGATCTTGAATTTTGGGGAAATGATTTCGAACGATATACTTATGCAGGCACACATATTTATATTGAGCCATTTCCTGAGGTTCATCGTTATGATCAATTGAATCCGATTTTTGCACCGCAAATTTGGGGAGTAAGTAGAAATATTGAGTTATCAAAACAAGATACTAATTTAATTATGTTTTCAGTTGATAATGGATTCAACTATAAAAGTACTGATTGGGGAAACAATTGGGATTCGGTTTCAATCGGTTTTGAAATATTATCTCTTTCACCATTCAACGATAAAATTTTATTTGCAAATCAAGTAATATCACTGTTGAAATCTACAGATGGCGGTAATACATTTTTCACTGTTGATACTGGGAAAATATATTCTCCGAATTTTATTTATGATAATGATGTATTACACATATATGCACTCAATAACAGATTTGGAAGTCATCTCATAGTATCAAATAATAAAGGTGAACCATTCTCCTGGCAAACAAAATATTCAAGCGATTCTGAAATTTTTATAAGTATCGATGAATCAACTTCAGGAACAATTTATTTAGCAGATAAAAAAAATATTTTTATCTCAACTAACTATGGAAATAATTTCAGTCTTTATAAAACTCTTGACAGAAAAATTGTTGGCATTTACAAAAAATCAAATTCAAATAAATTGTATGCTGTAACAAAATATAAAATTTATGAAATCACTCCTGATACAGTTCAGATGATTAAAAGTCTTCCGATACCACAAGAAATTTTAAACTTTTATCCACTTGCAATTGGAAATAAATGGATTTATAATACGTGGGGATGGTGGTGGGATGGTACGTATCATTCTTATAGTGGAATAACATCAAGAGAGGTTGTCGGTGATTCCATTATGCCAAATGGAAAGTTTTATTATAAGTTAAATGATCCGACAACGATGAATTATCCTTTTATTCTCTTTGAAAGGATTGATACAACATCAGGAAAAGTCTTTAGGTATGATAATACATTGGGATTGCCTGATGATGAATATCTGATTGAAGATTTATTTGCGGAAGTAGGAGACAGTATTTGGAGCAGCAGACACCAATATCAGGATTATGCACCATTTATTTGCATTGATGAAAGACCGTACAATTTTTGGGGAATACAAGGAGTAAGAAAAATATTTACAATTTATGATCTAACAGGATTTACATATTCACTTGCGCAAGGAATAGGAGTTGATAGTATGTATAGCAGCTTTGATTTTGGAGAAAATTTTACAACTCTCAAAGGCTGCATCATCGACGGAATTGTTTACGGCGATACAACAACAGTTGGAATTGAAGATGAAGAAACACCGATGGCAACTGAATTCAGACTTGAGCAGAATTATCCCAATCCTTTCAATCCAAATACAGTAATCAGTTATCAGTTACCAGTGATCAGTAATGTTACATTAAAAGTTTACGATATACTTGGAAATGAAATTGCAACACTCGTTAACGAAGAAAAACCTGCCGGCACTTACGAAGTTGAATTCAACAGTCATTCCGGCTTGTCCGGAATCAGAGATTTACCAAGCGGAATTTATTTCTATCAGTTATTAGTCTCGGCTGGGCGAAGCCCAGACGGAAAAGCTGGTTCGTTTGTTCAAACAAAGAAAATGGTTTTACTCAAATGATATGATCAGTTTCAGCTTCAAATACATTCTGCTAATCATATTATTTGTAAATAATAATGGTATTACACAAACCCTTTGGCAGAAATATCCTCAAAATCCTGTGCTTGGAAATGGAGCACAAGGTTTTTGGGATGATAGTGGTGTTTATGCCCCTTCAGTCGTTTTTGTTAACACAGTTTATAAAATGTTTTATGCAGGTTACAATGGTTTCAACTATCAAGTAGGTCTGGCTACTTCCACAGATAAGTTAAATTGGACCAGACATTTTTCTCTCCCGGTTCTTGAATATGGATCACCCGGAAGTTGGGATGCACGTTATGTAACTCAACCATCTGTATTGTTTATTAATGGCATCTATAAAATGTGGTATACAGGTTCTGCAGCTGATTTGCTTCCATTTTTCAAGATAGGTTATGCTATTTCTTCAAACGGAACTAACTGGGATAAATACGACTTCAATCCTGTTCTTTCGGCAAGCACTATTGGTAACTGGGACCCCGAAGGAATATCGAGTCCCTCCGTTATTTATAAAGATGGAATATATTATATGTGGTTCACTGGTCATAAAAATATCAGTTCAGCCATCGGTCTAGCAACATCTTCAAATGGAATAAATTGGGACTGGTACCAGGGAAATCCTGTACTGGAAGGCGATATTAATTCGTGGGATAAAAATGTTGCAAATTGCGAAGTACTCGAAATCGGTGGAAATTTTTTAATGTGGTTTTCCGGAAAAGATGGCAGCACTTCCAGGATTGGATTTGCAAATTCTGAAGACGGTGTTAACTGGGAAAAGTATCAAGGTAATCCAGTACTCGAAAATGGTCCGGGTTTCTGGGAACAGTTTTCAGTCGATGAGCCTGATATACTTTATATTGAAGGAGAATACTTGTATATGTGGTATTCAGGATTTGATAATCCGAATCATTCGCAGATTGGTTTTGCAAATCAACTTACAATTGGTGTTGAACAGGAAGGATTTCTATTAAATGAGTTTAATTTATTTCAGAACTATCCCAATCCTTTCAATCCAAATACAGTAATCAGTTATCAGTTACCAGTGATCAGTAATGTTACATTAAAAGTTTATGATCTTCTTGGAAGAGAAATTGTAACTCTTGTTAACGAAGAAAAACCTGCGGGCACTTACGAAGTTGAGTTCAACAGTCATTCCGGCTTGTCCGGAATCAGAGATTTGCCAAGCGGAATATATTTCTATCAATTAAAGACTGGAAATTATATCGAAACTAAAAAAATGTTGATGATTAAATGATGAAATCATTTTATCAGAAATCACGACCATTTCGGGAATTCTCTTAAAATAGGAAATGTTATGAAAAATATTTTACTCTTATATTTAATTTATTTTTCGGTTGCTTACTCACAATACATTCCAACTTATGTCGAATCGTCAAGTGGATTGAATAATCCATTTCTTGAGGGTGGAAGAACAGAAGTCGAACTTGCCGATATGAACAACGATGGCAATCTGGATATAATTTCTGTTGGTGATCACGGTTCGCCATATATTAATACTGCCGAACACGGAGTGATGATCTGGTTTGGAAATGGATCAGGTACCAACTGGTCGGTTGTTCAGATTGGAAATTTCGGATATGGCGGAGTTGCAATCGGCGATGTCAACAACGATGGAAAACTCGATGTTGGCTATGGAATTCATCATAATTATTCTGGTGAAGATCTTGGTGATCAGATACTCGAAGTTGCACTCGGAAATGGATTCGGAACAGACTGGACTGCCTGGGATAATGGACTTGCAACTAACGGAGAAAGCTGGGGAATGTTCTGTACTGATTTTGCTGATGTTGACTGCGATGGTGATCTTGATATCGGTTCAAATGCATTCGGTTGTTGTGCTGGTGTTCATATTTATTTGAATAACGCAAATGGAAGTTGGACTCAGTCATTTGGATTCACAGGTGGAAATTCTTCTATGGATTTTGTTTTTGGTGATGTTAATAACGATGGTTATCCTGATTTCGCAACTTCTCATCAGAATGGTACTGTTTACATCAATGATCATACAGGAAATTTTACAGTGGCACGTGCTGGTTACAGCGATGGACCTGATCTTGGTGATATTGATAACGATGGAACCGATGAACTTTCAATCGTAAATAATAACGGTGGTGTTGAAGTATGGAAATGGAGCGAAGGAAATAACTGGACTTCAATATCTAATGGGTTGCCTGTTTCAGGTGGATATGAAGCAACTCAGATTTATGATATGAATTCAGATGGTTTTGGTGAAGTTGCAGCTTTTGGAACCGGATTAATAACAATATGGCTTGGTGATGGTACAGGCAGCTGGATACAGGCTGCACAATTTAATTTACCATCACCTGGATATTTTAAAGCATTCAGAATTGACGGCGATGCTGATCATAATGGTTATGCTGATATTGTTCTGGTTGATGAAGAGGGAACCTGGATTAATTATCAAAATCATCTTCGGTTTTTCAAAGAGAGTTCACCCGCTGACAGTATCACAATCAGACCTGTTTATCCTTTCACAAATAAAAAAATAAATGTTCAAAGTGTTCAGACAATAAAATGGATTAGCGAAGTTCCATCTGGAGTTTCATCTCTCGTAAAACTTGAATTATCAACAAATGATATAAATGGTCCCTGGAATACTATTGCCGTCGATCTTCCAAACAATGGTCACTATCAGTGGATCATTCCGGAATCAGCAGCATCAACTGATACTTGCAGGATCCGATATACAGTTTATACCAGCACTGATACTATTTCCTCAATCAATCCTGAAGGATTTTTCATTATTGGTCAACTAGTAATATCAGACGAACAAAATAAAATTCCGGAAGAATTTATTCTTTATCAAAATTATCCTAATCCGTTTAATCCAAGTACAGTAATCAGTTATCAGTTGCCAGTAGCCAGTATTGTAACATTAAAAGTTTATGATATACTTGGTAATGAAATTGCAACTTTGGTAAACGGAGAAAAACCCGCCGGCAATTATGAAGTTGAATTTAACAGTCATTCCGGCTTGTCCGGAATCAGAGATTTACCAAGCGGAATTTATTTCTATCAGTTATTAGTCTCGGCTGGCCGAAGCCCAGACGGAAAAGCTGGCTCATTTGTTCAAACTAAAAAAATGGTTCTCATGAGATAAATTTCTTAATAAAAAAGGTTGGTACTTCCGAAATTATTTTTTAGTTTAGCTTTCAAGTTCATTTTTTTGAAGCACAAATCATTTCTTATTTATAAACTAATCACAGGTGGTTAATTATGAAAAAAACTATACTGTCATTTAACTTTGCGCTAGTTCTGGTTTTTTCATTCCTTTTTTCAGGAAATATTTTCTCCCAGACAGCACCACTCAAATATTTCATTCAATCCTATCAGTTCGAATCTCAAAGCTACGATGGCAATGGAACAATTGGTTCTGATTTTTCAGAGATTTTAATTGGTGAAATTGAACTGCATAACATTCCCTGGTTAAGATTGCATTTTTCTGACCTGAACCTGGGCAACGAGAGTTACTTAATAATAAGATCGCTTTTTGATGATCAATGGCAAAAGCTTGACGCTGTCTCGATAAAACAGTGGTATAATTACAGTGCATACTTTAACGGTGATGTTGTTGAAATAAAATTATTCCTTTCACAAACAGACCGTAATGTTTTTATAAAAATAGATGAAGTTGTTGTCGGTGAATGGTCTGATGGAAACAATACCGAATCACAATGTGGACCTACTGATGACAGAATTTCATCCAACCAGCCTGCGACTGCAAGATTGTTAAGTATTGGATGCACAGCCTGGATAATTCCAAATGGAAAATTTGGTACTGCAGGTCATTGCCTTGATGGAAGTGGTGCAGACGTTGTTGAATTTAACGTACCTCCTTCATTACCAAATGGAACATTGCAGCATCCCGGACCTCAGGATCAGTATTCTGTTAATGTTGCGACTAAAATTTTCAGCAACAGCGGTATCGGAAATGATTGGGGAGTTTTTGAAGTATATCCGAACTCAGTTACCGGTTTAATGCCCAAACAAGCTCAAAATGCTTATTGGCCTTTGGTTCAGGATTTGGGTCCCGATTCAATCAGGATTACTGGTTATGGAGTTGATGATGGCACTGCAAACCAGACTCAACAAACTCACATTGGTCCAAATGCAGGATCAAGTGGAACGACGATGAGATATGTTACAGATACTGAAGGTGGAAATTCCGGCAGCCCTGTTATTGATGGTTTAACTAATGTGGCAGTTGGAGTTCATACGCACGGTGGCTGCTCGAGCAGTGGCGGAAATAATAATGGAACAAGTTTGTTTAATTCAGCTTTCTGGGCAGCAGTTGATCAAGGTTCCGGAGGTTGTCCTGTAGAATTGCCATCTAATCCAAATCCTGCAAATGGAGCAAACGGTATTCCACTTAATCTTGCTCAATTGACCTGGTCAAACGGTGCTGGTGCTGTTACTAATGAACTCTATTTTGGTACTAACCCATCTTCTTTAACTCTTGTGCAGAGTGGTTCTCTGGCAACAAGTTGGACAATTACAGGTGTGACATTTACTTATGGAACAAATTACTATTGGAGGGTGATTGAAGTAGGTGATACTTGTTCAACAAATGGTCCGGTATGGAGTTTTAAAACCGTTCAAGATCCTAACTTAGTGCAGTGGTGTGATGCATTTACAAATTTAAGCAACTGGACAATTGTTGGCCCGCTTGGTACAGCAAACTGGACTGCAAACAGCTCAAGTTCTGCCGGAGGGACACCCCCGGAATTAAGATTGAGCTGGTCTCCATCATTTACCGGTGTTTCGAAGATAAGATCAACTGTTATTCCTTTACCAGCTAATCAGTTCATGACTTATTCATTTAACTACTTTTTTGATTGGTATGCAGATCCAAGTGGAGTAGTTACCGTTGGTGTTACTTATGATGGTGGTGCAACAAGTACAATACTTTATAACCAGCCTGATGCAACAGGTAATGTTGGACCAACTGTAATGACTGGTAATTTCACAACACCTGTTACAGGATCAGCAAATACACAAATTGAAATCACTTATAACGGATACTCATTTAATTATGATTATGTTTATTGGGATAATTTGTGCCTTGAATATATCACTCCGGTTGAATTATCTGCATTTACTGCTTCACCCAATGGTACTGATGTAGAGTTGAGATGGACGACTGCAACTGAAACAAACAATAAAGGATTTGATATCGAGAGAATGATTTCTTCCGATGTTTTCGAGGTAGTAGGTTTTGTTCCCGGTTTTGGCACAACAACAGAACCAAAAACATATTCCTATACTGATTCCAAGCTCAGTTCGGGAAAATATTCCTATAGATTGAAACAAATTGATTACGACGGTTCATTCAGTTATTCTAATGTGCTAGAAACTGAAGTAATTACACCAAGCACGTTTAGTCTGGAGCAGAACTATCCGAATCCATTCAATCCAAGTACAAAGATTAAATTCTCAATACCTGCTGAGTCTAATGTTCTCCTGAATGTTTTCAATACTTTAGGACAGGAAGTAGCTCAGATATTGAATGGCAGATTAAAAGAAGGATTTCACGAAGTTGAATTTGAGGCTGGTAATTTAACATCGGGAATTTATTTCTACCGGTTGGAAGCTGATAAATTTGTCGATGTGAAGAAGATGATAATAATCAAATAGTATTTGATAAATTCCAGTAACCCCTCCCAAAAAGAGGGGTTTTTATTTTAAATGTGATTGTTCGAAAAAAATATTAATTCAGGATTAATCCAGACTAATTTTTCTATTTGAGTGTGATTAGGAGATTTAACTGAAATGGTGATTACTTCAATCAGTTCTTTATCGCACTGATAGTAAACTTTCTGACTTCATTATCAGGCAAGTCACTGAAATTGTAAAGTATATACTTTTCTTCTTTCAGTTTTTCAAGTTCATACCATTTGTAGCGTATTTGTTTGAAACCGAGCAAACGGAGATCATTAGCAACGGTGTTGTGGAATTTTTCTAAAAGAGTGCGTTTAGTAAAACTGTCATGGGTGAATACAATAATTTTATTTCGTTCATCATTCAGAATTGTAATTTTGTAATCAAGACCTGCTAATCTGCTGCTAAGATATTCACCAAAATATTTTCTTATTTCGGGTAGGAATCTTAATTGATGTCTGATAGCTAAATCTTTTACATTCTCCTGCATTACCAGAACATCCTGATCTTCTTCGCTTATCGCATCATACCTTGGAATAAAATCAAACCAATAGTTCAAATCGACAAGAGTGTTTCGTGCGCTTTCCCAGCTATTAATTACTTTGTCATAATTATTTACTGCAGTATGAATCTCTTTCAACTCACGGAAGTATTCTGACTTTTTTGAGGGAGAGAAACTCGAAACCGTAACTCCAACTACTCCAAGAATAACCATCGCCAGAGTAATTGATATGAAGATTCTATGTCGTTCGAAAAGGTCCATTAAATATTTTTTTTGTAAATGTCGTCAATTATTTCGGATTTATTCACCATTTATGCCAACCTGCTGCTAAAGTAATTATTAAAAATTAGAGCAAATACTTTCATTCATTTGTAATATTTACGAAAAACAAAGTTTAAGCGGTTAATAGTGACTGATTTTAACCGACAATTAATTCGGATGGCGACAATTTGAACAAACGAATTCTTTAAGTTTGAAAAATGATTTTAGTCTGATTAAATCAGATATTAGTAAGTCAGTGAAGATTGCTTCACAGTAAAATGAATTCAGATTCGGTCTGAAAAATAAGATTGAATCTTATCCCGAAGATTATATTCTGATGACATCACTTCACCATAAGCACCTGTTGATCTGATTGCGATCAGATTTCCGCGTTCAGTTTCAGGAAGAAAAAAATATTTAGCAAAAGTATCAGATGATTCACAGATTGGTCCAACCACATCGTATCTTTTTGCTTTTCCATTTGAAGTGAGATTTTCAATTTTATGATATGATTGATAGAGTGCTGGTCTGATTAATTCTGTCATACCGGCATCAAGAATTATAAAGTTTGTGTTGATACCTTCCTTTACATAAAGAACTTTTGAAATCAGCGAGCCGCATTGTCCAACAATTGCTCTTCCGATTTCAAAATGAACTTGCTGATCCGGGAATCTTACCAAAAATTTTTCAAAGACCTCGAAATAGGATTTAAAATCCGGAATTGGTTCTGAGTCAGGACTTTCATAATTGATTCCAAGACCGCCACCTGCATTTAAATACTCAAAGCGAAAGTTACGATCTGAAAACCACTTTTGTATTTCATTGATTCTTAAACACAATCCTTTGTAAACATCAAGATCTGTAACCTGTGATCCAATGTGGAAGTGCAATCCAATCAGCTTGATATTCATCAATGAAGAAATTAAATCAAGTACCTGAGATAGTTCCCATATATTTATTCCAAATTTATTTTCTTCGAGACCTGTGGTTATATAATGATGAGTATTTGCATTAATATTAGGATTAATTCGTAAAGCAACATTTGCAATTTTGTTCAACGAAATAGCTATTGAATTAATCACTTCAAGTTCCTGTTTCGATTCAACATTGAAACATAAAATATCATTTGTAAGTCCGGTTAGAATTTCTTTATCAGATTTGCCAACGCCTGCAAATACTAATTCGCTACTCTTAAAACCAGTTGAAACAGCTTTAGTAATTTCATTCCCGCTTACGCAATCTGCACCTAAACCAGCATTACTAATTATTTGTAAAATCCTGTCATTTGAATTTGCTTTGAGTGCATAATGTAATTTGTAATTTTTTTTTGATGATTCTTGAACTATCTCATCCAGAGTTTTTTGCAAAAGTTTAATATCGTAGTAATAAAACGGAGTTTCGATCTGACTAAACTTTGATATAATTTCTTTGGTTAACATTATTACTCGTCCGGTTCAGATGGAAAAATACAATTAAGTGAGTTGAGCGCAGCCTTCTTATCACTGGCACCAACTAAAATTGAAATGCTGTGTCTGCTGCCGCCATAAGAAATCATCCGAAGATTATAATGTTTTAAAGCTCCAAGCACTTGATTGATGATTCCTTTCTGGTCGATTAAATTTTCTCCAACAACGCAAATAATTGTCTGATCAGAATCAACTTCAACAGCTCCATAATATTTAAGTTCTTCAACAATTTCAGAAAGATAAGTTGTGTCATCAATAGTAACCGATACCGCAACTTCGGAAGTAGTTATCATATCTATTGGAGTTTTAAAACGTTCGAATACTTCGAAAACTTTTCTTAAAAATCCATACGCAAGAAGCATTCTTCCTGATTTTATTTTGATTGCCGTAATTCCATCTTTAGCTGCGATTGCTTTAATACCTTTACCATTTGCTTCTGCTGAAATTAAAGTTCCCGGGTCTTCAGGTTTCATTGTATTCTTTAATCTAACAGGAATGTTAGCGAGTTTTGCCGGAAGTACGCTTGATGGATGCAAAATCTTTGCACCAAAATACGCAAGCTCTGCGGCTTCATCAAAAGAAAGTTGCTCGATGGAATGAGTTTTCTCAACATATCTCGGATCGTTGTTGTGAAAGCCGCTGATGTCTGTCCATATTTGTATTTCTCCGGAATTAATTGCAGCACCGATTAGCGAAGCGCTGTAATCACTTCCACCACGTTTCAAGTTATCAATCTCACCATACAAATTTCTGCAGATGTAACCCTGAGTGATGAATAAAGTTTTCCCCGGATATTTATCCAATTCTCTATATAAATTTTCTTTGATATAGTAAGTATCAGGTTCGCCGTTCGTGTCAATCCTCATAAAATTTAATGCAGGAAGAAGGACTGAGTCAATTTTCTGTTCCTGTAAATAAAGATGAAATAACGCGGTTGAAATTAATTCTCCCTGAGCGAGTATTGCTCTTTCTTCATGAATTGTGAAAAGATCTTGTGTGAAAGACTTTATATAATCTAAGTGTGAATCAATAAGTGTTGTTGCGTCTTTACTAATTAACGGATTAACATATAATTCGGCAATGACCTGCTTGTATTTTTTTTCAAACTGATTAATGAATTGATTGGCTTTTGAATTCTTCTTTGTATAAAGTGCTTCTGCAATTTGAACGAGGGCATTAGTTGTCCCTGACATTGCGGATAGGACAACGATTTTCGATTCGCTGCTATTAATTAATCTTGCAACTTCTTTCATTCTTTCTGCCGAGCCAACCGAAGTGCCGCCGAATTTCAGAACTTTCATTTATCCTGTTTACTCCTTAGTAAAATTTGAGGCAAATATAATGATTAAACTTAAATTAGTTACCTATTGCAAATTGACTGTGGGAATGCGATAGGCACAAGTTAGTAAGTCGTTTTACTCAAATATTTCCCGTAAATTTAAACTGAAATTAATCAAGATTTGTAAAACCGGAGCTGATATGAACCAAAAAAAAATAATTCCATAATTTTAAAGCAAAAATAATTAAGGGTATTTATATGAAATCCCAGAAAGTTAATTTCTACTCATCTCTACTGCTTGCCTTACTACTATTTACATCCTTGAATTATGCACAACAATTTGCTCAAGAAAGATTTTCTAAGGTTTCAACCGACACCATCAAAGAAAAACCAATTCAATTCAGGCGAGGAATAGAATTACAAGAAGGTTACCAGAGTTACGAACAAAAATATTTAGGAAAGAACCTTATTGAAGAAAAGCGAAGATTATTTCCATTACAGAGTACAGGAGTATGGACAGAGTTAAATCCCAAAGTACCGAGAGTAGATTATCTGGGAATTAATTTTGTAAATAAAGACCTGCCTACCGGACAGGCAGGTACAGGCTGGGCAGTTGGTGATTTAGGTGCTTTAATAAAAAGTACCAATGGAGGGACTAGCTGGACAGTTAGCGAAACTAATACAACAACACCGATTTTAAAAGTAAGAAGTTTCAACGGGCAAATAGTAATTGCAAGTGGATTTGGTGGACTTATACTCCGCTCAACAGATGGAGGCGAAACATTTACACAAGTTACAAGCAATGTAACAGGTGATCTTTGGGGATTGCAAATGCTGAATGACACTCTTGGCTGGGCTTGTGGAAATGGGAACTCACTTGCAAAGACAACTGATGGCGGACAAACGTGGCAAAGAATAATTACTCCTGGTTACACCTCTGATTACTGGTGGATAGATTTTATGAATGAGAATTATGGATTTATAGCAGCCAACGGAAAAGTATTAAGAACAATTGACGGAGGTCTGAACTGGGAGATAATCCAGGCAGGAGATACATATCCTCTATTTAGTATTGATGTAATAGACAGTTTACATATAGCAGCAGGAGGATATGGAGGAACAGGTTACTCTGGAAAAAATATTTATAGCAGCGATGGAGGAAATACCTGGATAAACGGAGGGCAATTAACTAATGAAGCAGTTAATTGTATCCAATATGTAAATCCCGATACAGGATACATTGTAATGACAAATGTATCTGCTCGTAAAACCACAAACAGAGGCCAGAACTGGACAACAATACAGGGAATAAGTGACAACTATGAATTACAATTTTTACTACAGAATAATATAGGCTATAGTGTAGGAACCGGATTAAAAATTAATAAAGCTGATGGAAGTCTTGATACTTGGAATAGGTTGATAATAAACGACAATTTCTCCGATGTGTTTTTTGTAAGTGAACAAACGGGATTTGCAATAAGCAGTTCAGGATTATCCGCACCAAGTGGTTTATACAAAACCATTGATAGTGGAATTAACTGGGAGAGAGTTACTGGAGCACCAAGCGGAAGCGAACTATATTTTATTGATAGTCTTACAGGATTTATTGGAAATTATACAATATTCAAGTCGATAGACGGAGGTGTAAATTGGAGTCCTGTTAATCTCGTTTTAACAGGTGAAATTAGAAAAATATTTTTTATTGACTCATTGACAGGATGGACGGTTACTCAATGGTCACCTTCTTCGGACTCAAAAATATTAAAAACTACCAATAGCGGTGATAACTGGCTTGTCCAGGTAGAAAATGGAATCGATGCTTTCACTAGCTTGTTTTTTGTTGATTCTTTAAATGGCTGGACAACTTCGAGATATATTTGGCAGACAACTAATAGCGGTAATAACTGGATAGAGAAAACAAATATACCGATCTATTTTTCTAACGATGTTTATTTCACCAGCATTGATACTGGTTTTGTTATTGAGTTTCTTGATTTATATAATACTACAAATTCTGGAATCAATTGGCTTGCTCAATTAAATTCTCAATACGTAATCAGAACGTTTGGCTGGTTATCAAATTTGCATGGATTTATTCTTGGAGATGCGGTTTACGAAACTACTGATGGTGGAAGCAGCTGGAATGAAGTTTTAGAATTAAGAAATATAGGGCTAAGAAAATTTCAAGCGCCTGAAAATTATGTCGGCTATTCCTCCGGTTATTTAGGTTTAATCTATAAATACATAGATACTACAATTGTTCCTGTTGAATTTACTTCATTCAACGCCGAAGTAGATAATGATATTGTAATATTGAAGTGGTCAACAGCTACAGAGACAAATAATTTAGGTTTTGAAGTTCTCAGATCGACAGATAGTAAAGATTGGCATTCAATAGGGTTTATTAATGGCAACGGAACGACTACTTTTACAAATAACTACCAATTTAGGGATAGAGTAGAATTCTCAGGTATTTATTTCTACAGATTAAAACAAATAGATTATAACGGTGATTTAAATTATAGTAATGTTATTGAAGTAAGTGTTAGTAAACCATTTAGTTTTGAATTATTTCAAAACTTTCCCAATCCGTTTAATTCATCGACTACAATTATGTATCTGATAGCACAGGATGATTTTGTCAGCTTAAAAGTTTACGACATTTTAGGTAAAGAAGTGAAAACTCTCGTGGAGGAAAATAAAAAGGCAGGATATTATTCAATAAATTTTTCGGCAAACTACCTCAGTTCAGGAATTTATTTTTATAAACTGACTTCAGGGGAATATAGCCTAAGAAAGAAATTCATTTTAATCAAGTAAATTTTTTTTAAATAAAAAAGTTAGGAGAAACAATGAAAACTTCAACTATTTTCTTTGTTCTTTTTGCATTGTTTAATAATACCATTCTTTCGCAAGAACCTACTAATGCGGGTATTCCTGATGCAAGTCGTGTTCTTGTTGTATATAATTCATTTTCTGACTCTTCATTTTGGTTGGCAAATTACTATAGAAATGTGCGAGGGATTCCAATTACAAATGTGATCGGTTTATATTTGCCTGACACTACAATAACAGTAAATGGAGTAACACACCCGGTTATAATTGCCCAAGAAACAGATATAATCCGTGATTCGATTAATCATGAGCTTAACAATGGAACAAAAACATTCCACGCCTGGCGCTACTATTTGGATAATATTGCTACTCCGATAAAAACACACCTTGTAAATAACAATCTGCTTTCAACAATACGTTATATTGTCTTATGTAAAGGAGTCCCATTCAAAATACAAGCTAATGCTGATGGGTCAAATGATCCAGGAAATGTTACAGTAGATGGGTTATTATGTATGTTAAACACAGAAAACTATGATTCACTTATTAATAAAGAAGTTTATCCTAATGGGATAATTCCAAATCCGTATTTTGATCCAGATCCAAATCTCTCTATGGATTTTAGATTTCTTCCTGATCATTTTACTACCACGTGGCAAGGTTACACAGTAAAATTATCTTATCTTGTCTCTCATTTGGATGGAATAAGCTATGATGTAGTTAAAAGTATAATAGATAAATCAAAAAATCCTGATATGAGCGGAACAGCAGCCTGGATAATAGATAACGATCCAACCTGGTCAGGAGGAGATGGATACTTCACTTTAGCAAGAGACAAGTTAACTGAATTAGGATTTAATGTCTATTATGATTCAACTGATAGTTGGATTACATCTTATCAGGGAAATGTTATGGGATATTCATCCTGGGGGACGCATGCTGAAGATTACAATTGTAATTTCAATGATTCGGCATGGGTTAAAGACAGTTTACATTTTAATTTAGCAAATGGATCGGTATTCAATACTTACGAAAGCTTCAACGGAAATAGTTTGACGACGCTTAATTGGCGTTATGTACAACCCGACGATACCTGTAGTGGTCACACACAAGGATTATCTACACAATTTACTCAGATAGGCGGAACAGGGACAATGGGTCACGCTTGGGAACCATATACTAACACTGTAATAGCAAATCATATTTTCTTTCCAGCTTATCAAATGGGATATAATATTGTTGATGCATACTATCAAGGTGATACTCTTTTAGCCTGGCAAAATGTTCTTGTTGCTGATCCGCTATTAAGAATATTTAATTGTGAAAACAGTGTTATTACTTCAGACACAATAATTAGTTCAGGTGATTATCTGTGTAATATAGTAGTGCCTGCTGATGTTAGGTTGACAATTAAATCAGGTGAGACTGTTAATTTTAGACGCAATGCAAAATTAAAAATCTATGGTTTATTAGAATTAGAAGAAGGAGCAACTTTAAATTTGAATGCTTACTCAGAATTATACCTTGGGCAAAACTCCGATTTAATTATAGAGCAAAATGCACAATTTAATTTTAAAGATCATTCAACTTTTGTTATTGATGATTATTTTATTTTTAGTAATGATATGCCGTTTTCTTTTGAAGACAAGAGTAATATTATAATAGATGGATCTGCTGAACTTTCAGCGGGTTCAACATTTAGTTTAGTTAGTGGAATGAGTTTTAATATGAACGGTTCATTTATATTAAATGGTGGATCAACGCTTAATATCCAAAACAATTCTTCACTGATTTCAAATGGTAGATTAGTTGGTAATAAGGGAAGTACACTGAATGTTAATGACTCTTCAAAATTTCTCAGTTATAGAGAATTAATTCTTAATGAAAGCGTAATTATAAATTTACAATACTCTTCCCCCGGAGATTTTAAATTAGGAGGTGTAATAAAGTCACTTGGGATTACTAATAATCCTGTTTCATTTAACTGTATTCGGAATCAGGAATAATAAAGTTTTCAGAAGTTGACACACTTCTTATGCGGCACACAGAAATTAATTCAGGCTATATGGTTCAAGCAATTACAAACGGAATACAAAAACCAAGACTGCTTTCTATATCTAATTCAATATTTAATAATTCTCCTCAAAGGCATTTTTTCCATATCCAGAATACCGAGGGTGTAAATATCACATTGTCAGATAATAGTTTCACAACCGGATATCCTAACTATACTGGATGTCTGTACTTGTTTGGTTTTAATGAAGTTGAAATAATAAGAAACACTATTAATTATACTACTGATCGAATGTTTAGCATCGGGATTAATTCGACGAACAATAAATCATTAAATATTAATCATTGTAATGTAAGTGGCTTTAATACTTGTATTCAAAGAGGTTATATATTTCAGGATGACTTAGAAGATGTTGAACTAATTTATAACGAAGATATAAGAATTTATAATTGCTCACTAAATGGTGGGCAAAACAATAATGGTGCGGCGATATCAATTGGTTTAGCAAATAATTATCAAGTATCCGGAGTAAAAATAGATTTAAATACTATATCTGACTATAAGACAGGAATACAGATAAACAATGCCGATAATTTTTCTCTTGGAATAACAAACAACTCAATTACTGACTATGGATTAGTTGGTATTTTAGTTTCAAACGGCAGTGAAGCGCTAATTAAAGAAAATCTAATATCTGCCGACGCATCAACATCCGAACATTGTGTTGGTATTTCAGTCAATCAGGTTAGCAATCCAATTATATTGGGAAATACAATCGAAGCTTATAATGTATCAAGTCCCGGATCTGGAATTTCTTTAGTTTCTTGTAATAATGGAGAAGTCAGATTGAACACAATTCAAAATCATCTTTACGGAATCGAGCTTGGCAGTTCTTCGCCAAAAATCGGTGCAAATACAATTATAAATAATAAAGCATACGGTATTTACATAAGCGATAATTCAAATCCTGATCTTACCGGTTCTTTTGTTGGTGCCGATCAATTCCCGTTAAGCGGATACAATACAATCCGGGAAAATGGTTTGTGTACAGAAACGCGAAACAGTGAGCTATACTTACTAACTCACCTTACGCAAAATGGAGAGATGACATCTTTTTATAGATTAAATAAGCACTTAAATTGGAATGTCAATGTTACTTTTGTTTAAATATTTAATAAAAAATAAAGATGTCATCTCTTTGCTAATTGCTTTTCTGCGTAACATCAGTTACTAAGTTCTCTGGTCAATCTTGAAAAAGGATGCAACACAATTGCAGATGACAGGGATGGAATTCAACAACAGTGTAATAATTTGTATTTAGTGGATGGAAGTAAAATTCCAGAAACAATAATACAAGCAAGAGGCAATTACTGGGGAAATCATCCTTTCTATGGAAATGATCCATCCGGAAGATTTGGTGAAGAAGTTACAATAGATTACTCAGACTTTTTAAATGAACCTTGCACATACTCACAAGGTGAAGCGGAATTAATTTTAGCCAATTCAAAAGGCGAGGTTTATGATACAGTTTATTCTACCGAGAATACTGCAACCGGATTGTCTGACATAGAATCCAGATATGCAACGGCAAATAATTATTACTACAACAATCTTTACAATCAGGCAAAACAAGAATATGAGGGAATCATTCAGAATTATGGAAACAGCAACGCAAGTATTCAAGCATACAATCAGTTATATACTGTTGCCAATTTAACTAATAGTTCTCCTTCTGTATTCAATCAGTTAAAAGGCTTCTATTTACAGCAAGCTGCAAATCAGACTGATAGTTTGATGATAGGAACATTAAAACATTTAAGCGACTTATGTTTGGTTTCGGCAGAAGAATATTTACCAGCAATAAATAACTTTGATGAAATTGCACAGCAAAATCCAAATACAGATATCGCTTTATATAGGCAGATTGATGCTCTGACTACTTCATTACTAATGCCTCAAGATAGCTGTTTGAATAAAGGAGTATTAGGTAAGTATAGCGTGACCAATTTATCGGAATACACAAACAAGTTGAATGAGCTACTTAGTACCAGAGGCAAAAGTGGACTTGAATCGGAAAAAGAACTTCTTCCAACAGAATATACTTTGTATCAGAACTACCCGAATCCTTTTAACCCAACTACAACAATTAAATACGATCTTCCAAATACAAGTGATGTATCGTTAATCATCTACGACATACTAGGTAGAAAGGTAAAGGAACTTGTTAACACAAAACAACAAGCAGGAAGGTATGAAATACAATTCAATGCTTCGAATCTTGCAAGTGGGGTATATATCTATCAATTAATTGCTGATAAATACTTTAGCTCAAGGAAGATGATTTTGTTGAAGTAAGAACTTGAGGCTATTCTTAAAAGGTCGGGCTGAAAACTCGACCTTTTTATTATAATGTCTTTGTGATAATTCTATTCATCGTTTTACTCAAATATTTCCCGTAAATTTAAACTGAAATTAATCAAGATTTGTAAAACCGGAGCTGATATGAACCAAAAAAAAATAATTCCAGCAATAAGAACAAATAATATCACTTATGCAGTTAGGGACATTGTCGTACTTGCAAATGAAGTAGCAAAATCGGGAAAAGAAATGTTGTATCTGAATATTGGTGATCCAAATCTGTTTGATTTTCAACCACCGCTTCATCTTGTAAAAGCAACTTATGATGCGATGATGAAAAATTTAAACGGCTATGCACCATCTTCCGGAATAAAAGAAGCTGTAACAGCAATTGAAAGGGAAGCAGAGAAAAAAGGAATTAATAATGTTCACGATATTTTTGTTACAACCGGTGCAAGTGAAGCGATTGATATTTGTCTTACTGCACTTGTTAATGATGGAGAAAATGTTTTAACTCCAACCCCTGGTTATCCACTTTACACTGCTATCGCCAGCAAACTTCAGATGATGGAAAATCCATATTATTTAAATGAAGAAAATGGATGGCTGCCTGATATTGAGGATATAAAAAGTAAAATCAACAACAAAACAAAAGCGATTATTCTGATCAATCCGAATAATCCAACTGGTTCACTTTACACAACAAAAAATCTTCAGGCAATAATTGATCTCGCACTCGAACACAATCTCGTGATTTTTGCTGATGAAATTTATGATAAACTTCTGTTCGATGGAAAGAAACACATTTCGATTGCTTCAATGAACAAAGATGTTTCCTGCATTACTTTTGGTGGACTTTCAAAAAATTATATGGTTCCCGGTTTCAGAATAGGCTGGGGAATTGTAAGCGGAAGAAAAGAAATTCTTTCGGATTACATTGAAGCAATTAATAAAATTTTACGTGCAAGGCTTTCAGCAAATCATCCTGAGCAGTACGGAATTAAAATTTCTCTTGAAGGCGATCAATCACACCTCGTTGAAGCAAATGCAAAGCTTACAAGTCGAAGAGATATGACAGTTGAAATGCTGAATTCAATCGATGGAATATCTTGTGTAAAACCGGAAGGCGCTTTTTACGCTTTTCCACAAATAAATGGAGTTGATTCAGATGCTCATTTTGTTTCGGAGCTTATAAAAGAAACAGGAGTAGTTGTGGTTCCTGGAAGCGGATTCGGTCAGGTCCCGGGTACTAATCATTTCAGAGTGGTGTTTCTGCCTAACGAAAAAATTCTTGAAAAGGCTTATAAATCAATAGGCAATTTTTTGCAAAAGTATAAGCAGAAATATTCAAAGGACGTTGAAGTTTAATGACGGGCAAAAAATTTCTAAATAGTCTGGCAAATGGAAAAAGCGATGTTATTCAATTTTTTCTTGATCAATTAGAAAAGTTGAAAATTGATTACTGTGTAATCGGAGGATTAGCAGTTAATGCTTATGCTGAACCAGTCGTTAGTCTTGACTTTGATTTAGTTTTAGCGATCGGTGATATTGATAAATTTCCCGCTCAGATCGGGATATCAAAAGAAAAATTTACGGTGAAAAATTTTACAGATAGTTTAAATATTGATCATCCCGATTCTAATTTACGAATTCAGATTCAAACTGATGAAAGATATCAGCCGTTTATAAAAAACGCAGAGATAAAAAAAGTTTTAGGCTACGAGATGAAAGTTGCTGCATTGGAAGATTTGTTAAAGGGAAAAGTATGGGCTTATTCTGATCAGGAAAGAAGAAAAAGTAAACGCCAAAAGGATCTTGCTGATATTATGAGACTCGTAGAAACATATCCGGATCTATTAGGATTATTGCCCGAAAAAATCAAACAATTCATTATCTGAATCATCCGTTTCTGCTTATTGCTTTTGTTCTTATATTTGCTCCTAAATTCTAAATTTAATCAGCACAATTTGTGGAAAATTACTACTTAACAACACTTCCAAACGGAACCAAAATAGTTTCTGAATTTATTCCGCACGTTCAGTCATTCACGCTTGGATTTTGGTTTAATGTTGGGGCTCGTGATGAATCAATCCATAACAATGGTATTTCACATTTCATCGAGCATATGCTATTTAAAGGAACGAAGAAACGTTCTGCAAAAATGATTGCTGAAGAAATAGAGTCTTACGGTGGTTATCTGAATGCTTTCACTTCTAAAGAACAAACTTGTTATTACTCAAAAGGATTATCAGAAAATCTTGGAAGAACATTCTGCGTTTTATCTGACCTGATACAAAATCCTCTGTTCAAAGAAACTCACATAAAAAGAGAAGCCGGCGTTGTTATTGATGAATTAAAAGATATTGATGATAACCCGGAAGAACTTCTGTATGATAAATTTGAAGAAATAATTTTCAACGGTAATCATCTCAGTTACCCGGTGATTGGCAGAGAGGTGAATATCAGAAATTTTCATTCGAACGATCTCTTTAACTTTCACAGGAATAATTATTCAACAAATGGCTTGTTGATTGTTGCTTCTGGAAATCTGAAACACGATCACCTGATAAAACTTACTGAAAAATATATTGTTGATGATAATTCAAAAAGAAGAATAAGAAGAGAACAATTTCACACTAAGAAAGTTGAAGATACTTTTATCGAAAAGGATGTTCAGCAGGTCCACACTATTATTGGAAGAGCAACTTATGGTTATAATGATAAGAATAGAATTCCGGTAAGATTTTTATCCGCGCTGCTTGGAGAGGGAAGCAGTTCGCGTTTGTTTTTGGCAGTGAGAGAAAAACTTGGAATAACTTATCAGATTAATTCCTTCCTCAATTCCTACAATGATACTTCGGCATTCGGAGTATATTTTTCAACCAATCAAAACCAGTACGCAAAGGTTATTGATATTGTTTATAAAGAATTCAAAAAGTTGAAAGAAATTCCGATAACTGAAAAGGAACTGAAGAAAGTTAAAGAATATTTAAAAGGTGGAATACTTCTAAGTCTCGAAAGTACAACTAACAGGATGATGAGAATTGCAAATTCAATTCTTTATTACAATAAAGTTTTTACTGTGAATGATTACCTGTCAAAGATTGAAAAGATCACAGTTGAAGATGTTCAGAAAACAGCAAGAGAATTACTAAATGATTCAAAGCTTATCAAAGTAATTCTAAAATCAGAAACAAAATAATTTTAGTAAACAAAAAGAAATATGCCGAATATTAATATTGATGGAAAAGTAATTGAATTCAAACCTGGTCAAACCATTATTGAAGCGGCGCTTGATCACGGAATAACAATACCACATTTTTGTTGGCATCCGAAACTTTCAGTTTCAGGTAATTGCAGAATATGTCTTGTTGAAGTTGAGAAAATGCCAAAGCTTGTTATTGCCTGTTCAACAATTGCTTCTGAAGGAATGGTAGTTCATTTGAAATCTGAAAAAGTTATTGCTGCTCAGAATGCTGTGATGGAATTTCTGCTGATAAATCATCCGCTCGATTGTCCGATTTGTGATGAAGCCGGTGAATGTAAACTTCAGGATTATGCATATAAGTATGGTGTTGGCGAAAGCAGATTCGTTGAAGAGAAAGTACACAAAGATAAACGAGTAGCTCTGGGTCCGGGAGTAATGTTTGATGGTGACAGATGTATTTCATGTTCACGCTGTATAAGATTCTGTGATGAAATTGCCAAAGACCCCGAACTTACATTTATTAAAAGAGGAGACAGAGTTACTATTGTTACTTATCCCGGTGAAGAATTAGATAATCCGTATTCGATGAATGTAATTGATATCTGCCCGGTTGGTGCATTGACAAGCAGAGACTTCAGATTTAAAGCAAGAGTTTGGGATATGTCATCAACCGATTCTGTTTGTTTCGGATGTTCAAGAGGTTGTAACACGGAAATATGGGTCCGGAATAATGAAATCCTGAGACTAACACCAAGACACAATGAAGATGTTAACAGCTATTGGATGTGTGATCACGGAAGACTCAATACTTTTAAATTTGTAAATGCTGATACAAGAATTGATTTCCCTCAGATCAGAAAAGACGGACGATTAACAGAGATAAATTGGGAAGATGCAGCTAACGAAACGGCTAAAAGATTGAAAACCTTTAAACCCGATCAGATTGCTGTCATTAGTTCAGCATTTTTAACTTGTGAAGACAATTACATTGTAACAAAGTTTGCGCGTACGGTTTTGCAAACAGGAAATCTGGATTTTATCAGACGCATTGATCCTGGTTTTGCAGACGATATTCTAAGAACTGAAGACATAACTCCAAATTCATTAGGAGCTGAATTAACCGGTGTTCAACCTTCAAAATCCGGATTAAATATTCCAGCTATATTAAATGCAATAAAAGAGAAAAAAATAAAAGTGCTTTATTTGGTTGAAGATGATTTAATCGAATCCTATCCAGAATTTGAAAATGCATTAGCAGGATTGGATTTGTTCATTATGCATTCTACCAATCAAAATAAGAGTACTGCTCTGGCTGATATTATTTTCCCTGCTGCATCTTATGCGGAGAAGAATGGTACTTTTGTGAATATAGATGGAATGATTCAAAGAATTCGTCCAGCCGTTTCAGTTGCGGAAATTGACCGATCACTTGATGGAATGAGCATGAGCAGACTTGATAAATTTGGAACTAAATGGGATCGTTGGGCTACTGGTAAAAAAATCAACGCACTGCCCACCTGGAAAATTATTATTTTACTTGCAAAAGCGATGGGAAGCAAAATAAAGTTTAATATGGCAGAAGAAATATTCGATGAAATGTCAAATACAATTGATGCTTTCAAAGGTTTGGATTATGATATGATTAGTAATTTCGGTTTGAAGATAAAAACAGAAATTTCAAATAAAGTTAAAGTATCCTGAAAATGAGCGTACTTGAAATTATAATATTTGCACTTATAAAAATTGTTATTATTGTCAGCGCAATGCTGCTTTCAGTTGCTTATCTTGTTTACTTTGAGAGGAAAGTAAGTGCCTGGGCGCAAAACAGAATTGGGCCAAACAGAGTTGGCTGGAAGGGCGCACTTCAACCGTTCGCTGATCTTATGAAACTCGCATTGAAAGAAGATATCGTACCGCAAAATGCGGATAAAAGAATTCATTCACTTGCTCCTGTAATTGCTTTGTTGGTTGCTTTGTCAACTTATGCTGTAATTCCATTTGGACCGGATCTTCAAATTGCAAACTATAACATTCCGCTTATTGTTGCTGACGTAAACATTGGTGTGCTTTTTATTTTAGCTTTAACATCTCTTGGCGTTTACGCAATAACACTTGCGGGCTGGTCATCCGGAAGCAAGTATTCATTACTTGGCGGAATTCGTTCATCTGCACAAATGATTTCTTATGAAGTTTCAATGGGATTTTCAGTAGCAGGAGTTTTACTTTTATCAGAATCATTGAGACCAACAGCAATTGTTGAATCACAAGCTGGTTGGATGTGGAATGCAATTGTTCAGCCAATTGGATTTATTACTTTTCTTGTATCAGCATTTGCAGAGACAAACAGATTACCATTTGATTTACCTGAAGCTGAACCGGAACTTGTTGGCGGTTTTCATACCGAATACAGCAGTATGAAGTTTGCAGGTTTCTTCCTTGCGGAATATGCAAATATGATTATCGCAAGTGCACTTATTGTTACGCTTTATTTAGGTGGCTGGCAAATTCCATATCTTGAAAAGTTAAATCTATCTCCATTAGTTTATACCTTATTAAGTCTTGGTGCATTTTTACTTAAAATGGCTGCATTGCTTTTCTTCTTTTTGTGGATTCGCTGGACATTGCCGCGTTTCAGATATGATCAGTTGATGAACCTTGGATGGAAAGTGCTTTTTCCTTTATCATTAATTAATATTGTATGGGTGGCTGTTTTGATTATGATTCTTGGTTTGTAAAAAAATAGTGTTTTGGATAAATGAATAATTAAATATATAATTAGAAAAATTTTTATCAACAATGGAAACCACAAATAAAAGAAGACGAATAAAGGATTTAAACTTCTGGGAAAAGATTTACATCCCTGAAATAGCAAAAGGACTGTCACTTACTCTCAGAACTATGTTCAAACCTAAGTTCACAATGGAATATCCTGAAGTGAAATTCGATCCGCCTGGTTCTTATCGTGGCAGACCCGTACTTGTCAAAGAAGAAAATGATGTTGAAAGATGTGTTGCTTGTGGATTATGTTCAAGAGTTTGTCCGGCGTTAGCGATTGAAGTGCAAGCAGCAGAAACTGAATTAGAAAAAGAAAGATATCCTGTAAAATTTGAAATCAATATGCTTCGATGTATTTTCTGTGGATTTTGTGAAGAGGTTTGTCCCGAAGAAGCGATAGTGATGAGCAAAGATTATGAATTAGCTTTCACAAACCGGGAGGATGCAATTTATGGAAAAGAAAAACTTTTAGTGCCTGTTAAACAACTTCAGGACAGAATTGATTTTCTTCGTCAATACAAATAGTTGAACTAATCCAATTAATTAAGTTAACTTTATCAGTATGTTTAAACGAATAAACTTAATACTGTATTTCGCTTTTCTTTTTGTGATTGAATCTATATCTCCACAGGACAACTTCAAAATTTATTCACCGGAGTTTGTTCCGGAAAATACAGCTTTTGAAGTTTCCATTATCACTTCCAATAAATTTCCTGATTTCAAATCATTGAATATTTACTTTCTGCCAGACCCATCATTAATAATTAATAATGTTGAACTTTGGATAGACAACGAAAGAAAAGAGCTCCCGATTTCAAGTGAGTTTGTTCCCGAATATTCAGAACTCTTCAAGAAAGTAATTGTAGATCTTTTGGATACAAGCATTTTTAAAGGTGAAACATTTTTTCAGATAGTTTTATTTGTAAAACCTGGTTCTGCAAAATCAAATTCACTTCAATTATTCGGTAGCTATATACACAAAGATCAAACCATTAGACAATTAACAACTTCTGATCTGGATGAATACTCTGAAAATCCCGGATTATATAATCTTTTATTTAAATATTATGAAAGAACATCTATACCAGGAAATGCTGCACTTTTGGAGTACAACTCTTACTTGAATATAGCACAGGTTTATGCATTTAAAGATGTTCTGAATCTTGAATTTTGGATGAAAACAAAAAATTTCAATTCAGAATTTTTCAGGATAATCAATGGAGAGACGAATTGGGTTGAGTACTCTTTATCAATAAATGAAAATCAGATGCTCTACATTGATTCAAAAAATGATAAACTACTTTCTCCTGGACCCTGTTTTATATCGGAAAATATATGGTATCATTTCCTCATCAGACAGGACAAACAGAATAATGAAATTAAATTTTTCATTAATGGAAGTGAAGTTGCTCATTCTCAAATCAGTAATTCATTAAATCCTGATAACCTGTTCTTTCATCTTCAAAATTCCGGTCACGATGGTGAACTGATCGTTGATCAATTTCGATTAATTCTCAGCAGTAGTTCTTTATCAGAAATTATGAAGAATAGAAATTATTCAGATTATCTCGATGACAGTTCAAATGTAATTTTTCAAATGAATTTTTCACAGGAAGAACTCGATGCGTTTCGTGAGCAGAAGAAAATTTCGTATGAAATGATCAGGTTAAAAAATTCAGATGCACCACTTTTCTCAAGAGGACCGGAACTAAAAGTAAAGTTGATGAATAATTATTATGAAGTTGAATGGAGCGGCGGAAGTACTATGGATGCAGATTTTTATGTTTTAGAGAAAGCTGTCGGAAATGGAAAATATACTCAAGTGGAGAAATCAAAGGCATTAAATGAAGATGGGAAGATATATTCATTACTCAGTGAAAATAAAGATCAAAATGAAATTGTTTATTTCAGAATTAAACAAATAAATAAAGATGGTTCTTCAGTTTATTCTGATGATGTCAAAGTTGGGCAAGGACTTGTGGAAGATTTAATCGTTGATCAAAATTACCCTAACCCATTCAATCCAACTACAACTATTGAATTTGATCTGTTGCAGGACTCTGATGTTGAAGTTAAGATCTTCGATCTTTCAGGTGTAGAAGTAGCAGTCCTTCACAAAGGATTTTTATCAAGCGGTTCATATAAATATAAATTTGATGCAACAGGATTGACTTCCGGCATATATCTTTATCAGGTCAAAACTCCAACATCATCACTAACCAGAAAAATGATTCTGACCAAGTAGTAAGTTTTTGATTTTAATCGAATAAAAAACACAACTTCAATGCTTTCAAAAATATTTTCAAGTGCTACTTATGGAATAGATGCTTACCTCGTTGAAGTTGAGACACATGTTGAGAAACAAATTCCGGGATTTATAATTGTTGGACTCCCTGATAGTGCTGTAAAGGAAAGCCGGGAACGGGTAACAGCAGCAATCAAAAACAGTGGATTTGAATATCCATTAAAAAAAATTACAGTCAATTTGGCTCCAGCAGATATTAAAAAAGAAGGAAGTTCTTTTGATCTTCCGATTGCGATAGGATTACTTTCTGCAACTGGTTTAATTGAATCAAATTTGTTAATTGATTCAGTGTTTCTTGGAGAATTATCACTTGATGGTAAACTGAGACCTGTTAAAGGTGCATTACCAATTACAGTTGAAGCAAGAAAGAAAGGGATTAAAAGAATAATTCTGCCAGTTGATTCATCTGCCGAAGCCTCTATAGTTGATGAGATAGATGTATTTGGTGCTTCAACTTTAAGTGAAGTCGTAGATTTCCTTAACGGAACGAACGACATAAAAGCAGTAAAATCAGACAGACAGCAAATATTTTCAAGAGTTAACAAGTACCATCTTGATTTTGCTGATGTTAAAGGACAGGAAAATGTCAAACGTGCTTTGGAAGTTGCGGCAGCAGGTGCACATAATATATTAATGATTGGTCCACCCGGATCCGGGAAAACGATGCTTGCAAAAAGACTTCCAACGATTCTTCCACCACTTTCTTTTGAAGAAGCGTTGGAAACTACTAAAATTCATAGCATTGCCGGAATACTGTCGAGAGATACAGCATTAGTGACCGAGAGACCATTCCGCAGTCCACACCACACAGTTTCAGATGCAGCACTCGTTGGTGGCGGAAGCTTTCCTCGTCCTGGTGAAGTTTCATTTGCTCATCACGGTGTATTGTTTCTTGATGAATTACCAGAATTCAAAAAAAATGTATTGGAAGTCTTACGGCAACCACTTGAAGATTCAAGAGTAACAGTAAGCCGATCTAAACTTTCTCTGGATTTTCCTGCAAATTTTATGTTAGCCGCAGCTATGAACCCTTGCCCATGCGGCTATTTTACCGATCCAAACAAAGAATGTACTTGCACACCACCATCAATCCAGAAATATATGGCAAAAATATCAGGTCCTCTTTTAGATCGAATCGATATTCATATTGAGGTACCGGCAGTTAAATACAAGGAATTAGCTGCTGAAACAACTGCTGAGAAATCGGAAATAATCAGAGAACGTGTTTTATTTGCAAGACAGATACAAAATGATAGATTTAATGACTTAAAACATATTTTTAACAATGGAGATATGGGATCAAAAGAAGTTAGGAAATACTGTAAACTGAATGATTCTGGTGAGGAATTGCTGAAAATGGCTATGACCAAACTTGGACTTTCAGCAAGAGCCTACGATAGAATTCTAAAAGTCAGCAGAACAATAGCAGACCTTGAAAAATCAACCGATATTGAACCACAACACGTAAGTGAAGCGATACAGTATCGTAGTTTGGACAGAGAACTGTGGAAACACTAAGTCATTAAATTATGAACTGCGAATTACTTGCATTTTTACAACCCATGAAATATATTTGATGCTCGGTTTTTGGAAAATTGGGCGGACGCCGGAGTTGGAGAGCCGGGGCGGACTGTAAATCCGTTGGCGTATGCCTTTGGGGGTTCGAATCCCTCGCCGCCCACGGAAGTTTTAGTATCGTTGTTGTTAAACAAAATTTTTTAATTTTTCCTTTTTCTAGCTTCAAGATAGATTGAAATTTTTTTTCTCAAAATAATTTTTTTGGTGTAGATTCTTTTGCTCAATTCTATCTTTTGAAAGCTTTGTTCTTTGGTTGTTTAGTTTTTTGTTTTAAACTCAGGCGGGAGTAACTCAGTTGGCTAGAGTCACAGCCTTCCAAGCTGTTGGTCGCGGGTTCGAGTCCCGTCTCCCGCTCTACTCAATCGCTGACGTAGCTCAGTTGGTAGAGCACATCCTTGGTAAGGATGAGGTCACCGGTTCAATCCCGGTCGTCAGCTCAAAATAATTAGGAGCTTAATATGGCAAAAAGTAATATCAGACAAATAATAACATTAGAAAGCACTGCAGGTACTGGTTACAGATACAGCACCACAAAAAATAAAAGAACACATCCTGCAAGAGTTGAATATAAAAAGTATGACCCTGTGGTTCGTAAGCACGTGATATTTAAAGAAACTAAATAATACGTCAGTAGCTCAATTGGCTAGAGCAGCGGTCTCCAAAACCGCAGGTTGGGGGTTCGAGTCCCTCCTGACGTGCGAGTATTAACTGGATAAATTACAAATGAAAGAAAAAATAAAAAATTTTTTTGAAGACGTGGTCAAGGAAATGAAAAAAGTTACCTGGCCTACGAGAGCAGAACTAATGGAATCAACAAAAATAGTAATTGTTGTGTGCCTTATTCTCGCCGGATTTGCTTATGTAATTGATATGCTCATCAGTCAGGTTATGCAAGGAATTTTTTAACAGGTATAATTGATGGATGCAAAGTGGTATGTGGTCAGAACATTCTCCGGACATGAGAATAAAGTAAAGCAAATGCTTGAAACCGGACTTCAGGAAAACGAGCAATTGAAATTAAAGATCAGAGAAATTCTTGTTCCTACTGAAAAAGTATTTGAAGTCAAGGATGGGAAGAAACGCAGTAAGACTAAGAACTTTTTTCCTGGTTACATCCTTGTTCAAGCTGAACTTGATAATCAGGTAAAAGAATTTATCCTGAGAACACAATCGGTAATGGGATTTTTAGGTACTGGTAAAGTTCCTAATCCACTTCAGCCGGAAGAGGTCAGACGAATCGTGGGAAGAATTACTCAAAATGAATCCACTGAAAGAATGGAAACTATATTTAGAAACGGTGATATTGTTAAAATAATTGATGGACCATTCAACAACTTTAGCGGGACTGTTCAGGAAGTAAACGAGGAGAAAATGAAAATGAAAGTTATGGTTTCAATTTTCGGAAGAAAAACTCCTGTCGAGATAGATTTTGTTCAAGCAGAATTAGAGAAATAAATTTTATTCTAATAAGGTAATACGTTATGGCAAAAAAAATTGATAGCTTTATAAAATTGCAAATACCGGGTGGGAAAGCTAATCCATCCCCACCTGTTGGTCCTGCACTTGGTCAAAAAGGTGTAAACATTATGGAGTTTTGCAAGCAGTTTAATGCCAGAACTCAGGATAAAGACGGGATGATAATTCCGGTTATAATAACTGTTTATTCTGATAAGTCTTTCACATTCATAACTAAAACGCCACCTGCTGCAGTTCTTCTTAAAAAATTATCTAAAGTTGAAAAAGGATCTGCTGAATCGAACCGGACTAAAGTTGGTAAAGTGACTCGTTCTCAGCTAAAGGAAATTGCTGAAATAAAGATGAAAGATTTAAATGCATTCGATGTTGATCATGCAATGAGTATGATTGCAGGTACAGCAAGAAGTATGGGACTTACAGTAGAAGATTAATTAAGTATTTATTGAACTAAATATACTTTGGTTTTAAAATGAAAATTTCAAAAAGAAAAAAAGAATTTCAATCAAAAGTAAAAACAGATAAAGAATACACACTTCAGGAAGCAGTAGCGCTTCTTAAAAACTCTTCAAAAGTAAAATTTGTTGAGTCACTTGATTGTGCTATGCGGCTTGGAGTTGATCCTCGTCAGGCTGATCAGATGTTGCGAGGAACTGTTTCTCTTCCGCATGGAACAGGTAAACAGGTTACAGTTTTGGTTATTGGGAAAGGTACTAAAGCCCAGGAAGCTTTAGATGCCGGAGCAGATTTTGCAGGATTTGAAGATTATCTTGAGAAAATTAAAGGTGGATGGACAGATGTTGATGTTATTATTGCAACACCTGATTCGATGAGTGAACTTGGCAAGCTTGGAAAAATTCTTGGACCGAAAGGCTTGATGCCAAATCCAAAAAGTGGAACAGTCACACAGGATGTATCTCAAGCAGTAAGAGAAATTAAAGCGGGTAAGATAGAATTCAGAGTTGATAAAACTGGTATAGTTCATACCTCTGTTGGCAAATTAAATTTCGAAGCCGATAAGCTTGTTGATAATGCAAAAGCTTTTATTAATACGATTATTAAGATGAAACCATCTTCCGCAAAAGGTCAATATGTTAAGAGTTTATTTTTGTCTAGCACTATGGGACCTGGATTAAGAATTTCGAAAGACGAATATACAGTTCGTCAGGTATAATAAGTTTTACGCACTTATAAATAAATGCTTCTAACCGACACGTTAACTAATTATTGAAAACGGGAGTATAATGGACAGAAACGAAAAGTCAGAAATAATTTCTGAAATAAAGGAACTTCTTGAGAGTTCATCTGCAGTTTACTTGACCGATTATCACGGAATTAATGTTGAAGATATAAGTTCTCTTCGTACACAGTTCCGTAATGAAGGAGTTCAGTACCGGGTATTTAAAAATACTTTAATGAAACGAGCCTTAAAAGAATCGGGCAAATATGAAAAAATTGCAGATCAATTAATTGGTATGACAGGATTTGCTTTTACTACAAAAAATCCTCTCGCACCAGCAAAAATCATCAACAAATATTTTGGTGATAAAGAAAAACTTGCTCTTAAAGCCTGCTATGTTGAGGGTGAGTATTTCGACGGAGGTCAGCTGAAAACTTTAGCAACTCTTCCGACAAAAAATGAATTAATTGCAGGAATAATGGGCTCTTTAAATTCACCTGTTTCCGGAATTGTTGGAGCAATCAACGCTGTGATGAGAGATCTGGTAAATGTTGTTGAGCAGATTTCTAAAAGAGAAGCAGCATAATTTTTTAATGAAATTAATAAAATCAGGAGTATAAAATGTCAGAAAAAGTATCTCAAGCATTAGATATAATTAAGGGGATGTCCCTTATGGAAGCAGCGGACCTAAAGAAAGCTTTGGAAGAAGAATTTGGAGTAACTGCTGCAGCTCCAGTAATGATGGCTGGACCAATGGCTGGTGGTGGTGAAGCTGCTGCTGTTGAAGAAAAAACAGAGTTCACAGTAGTTTTACAAAATGCTGGCGACAAAAAAATCAATGTTATTAAAGTAGTAAGAGCTCATACCGGTTTAGGTTTAAAGGAAGCGAAAGATCTTGTTGATGGCGCCCCAAGTACTGTTAAAGAGGGTATATCAAAAGATGAAGCAGAAAAACTCAAAAAAGAGTTTGAAGAAGCCGGCGCTACTATAGCACTGAAATAATCATTTCATAGCCGATATTAAATCCTTTTTGTAAAGAGTGATAGTACGGTTTTCCGTTCTATCGCTTTTTGCGTTTAGGCTGTTGCAAATTTATGCTAACAAAAATTCAAGTTTTTAATCAAAAGGAGAAGGATAATTGAATAATAACCGTATTTCCTTTGGAGCTATCAAATCTGTTATGGATGTCCCTGATTTGTTAAACATCCAGACTGAAACATTTGAAGAATTTATTCAACTGGAAAAACTTCCTGAGGATAGAGAGATTAAAGGTCTTCAAAAAGTATTCATTGATAACTTTCCGATATTCGATAATAAAGAAAACTACCGTCTCGACTTTATTAATTACACTGTTGAGAAAGCAAGATTTTCAGTTGAAGAATGCATGGAAAGAGGATTGACTTATGCAGCGCCTCTTAAAGCCAAACTGAGATTATCAGCAAAAGATCCAGATACTGAAGAATTCGTGAACAGTGTTGAACAGGAAGTTTACCTTGGCAGTGTTCCTTTTATGACTGAAAAAGGTACCTTTATAATTAATGGAGCTGAAAGGGTTGTTGTATCTCAGTTGCACAGATCACCCGGTGTAGCTTTTTCTGAAACTGTACATCCAAACGGAACTCCGATATATTCGGCAAGAATTATTCCGCTGCGAGGTTCCTGGGTTGAATTCGCAACGGATATAAACTACGTTTTAAACGTCTATATTGATAGAAGAAAAAAATTCCCTGCTACTACCTTGCTTCGTGCACTTGGCTATACAAGTAATGACGAAATATTTAACCTGTTTAACCTTGTTGAAGAAGTTAAAGTCAATAAGACAGATTTATCTTCTTATATCGGACGGGCAATTGCAAGTGATGTATTTGATATGTCCACCGGAGAGATTTTTCTTAGTGGTGGAAGTTATTTAACCGAAGAAGATCTCGACAGGCTAACCGAAGCAGAAGTAGAATCTATAAGATTCTTGTCGCGGGATACTTCGCCGGAACAGGATTTAATTGTTAATACATTAAAGAAAGATACTTCGCAGTCAAAGGAAGAAGCACTGTATGCTATCTACAGACAACTTAGATCAGGTGAAGCCCCAGATTTGGAGACGGCTGAACAATTAATTGAAAAATTGTTTTTTAATGATAAACGTTATGATCTTGGTGATGTAGGTCGCCATCGGATGAATGATAAATTAAAGCTCAATATTCCTGAAACAACAACAGTTTTAACGGTTCAGGATATCATTGAGATAATTAAATATATGATAAAGTTGAAAAACGGATTGGAACCTGTAGATGATATTGATCATTTAGGTAACAGAAGAGTAAGGACAGTTGGCGAGCAGTTGAGTCAGCAGTTTAACGTTGGTATGGCACGTATGGCAAGGACGATCAAAGAGAGAATGAATATGCGCGATACTGAAAACTTTACACCTCAGGACCTTGTAAATGCACGAACAATTACAAGTGTGATTAATGCTTTCTTCGGTACGAATCAACTTTCACAATTTATGGATCAGACAAATCCACTCGCAGAACTTACACATAAAAGAAGAATGTCAGCGTTAGGTCCGGGTGGTTTGACAAGAGAGAGAGCAGGTTTTGAAGTTAGAGACGTTCATTACACCCATTATGGAAGACTCTGCCCAATTGAAACACCTGAAGGACCAAATATCGGATTGATTTCATCTCTTACCATTTATGCACGGGTTAACCGATATGGTTTTCTTGAAACTCCATACAGGAAAGTCCACAAAGGAAAAATTTCAAAAGATGTTGAATTTCTGAGTGCTGAACAGGAAGATATTTTTACTGTAGCACAGGCTAATGCATTAATAGATGAACAATCCCGATTTGTAACGGAAAGAGTTAAATCCAGATTAAAAGGTGAATTCCCGATTGTTACACCTGACCAGGTTGAATATATGGATGTTGCACCAGCGCAGATAGTTAGTCCGGCTGCAGCACTTATTCCATTTCTTGAACATGATGATGCAAACCGTGCACTTATGGGTTCGAATATGCAACGCCAGGCTGTTCCTTTATTAAAGCCGCAAACTCCAATCGTTGGAACCGGAATGGAAGGAAGAGTTGCTCGTGATTCAAGATCAATTATTGTTGCTGAAAACAGCGGCGTTATTGAATTTGTCGATTCAACAAAAATTATTGTCCGGTATGATATTAATCCCAACAGTATTGAAGCTATTACTGCATTCAATGACGTTAGAAGAGTAACATATACACTTATAAAGTTCCATGGAACAAACCAGGAAACAAGCATTAACCAAAAGCCATTTGTCTCCGAAGGTCAGCGTGTTGAAAAGGGGGATGTACTAGCAGATGGTCAGGCAACCGAGCAAGGTGAATTAGCGCTTGGGCGAAATGTACTTGTAGCCTTCATGCCTTGGCGTGGTTATAACTTTGAGGATGCTATTATTCTAAGTGAAAATTTAGTTAAGAATGATGACTTCACCTCTTTGCATATCGAAGAATTTGAACTGCAGGTTCGGGAAACAAAACGTGGTGAGGAAGAACTAACACGAGAAATTCCAAACGTGAGTGAAGAAGCTGTAAAAAATCTTGATGAGTATGGAATTGTAAGAGAAGGTGCGGAAGTTAAAGAAGGAGATATTTTAATCGGAAAGATCACCCCTAAAGGTGAATCAGATCCAACACCCGAAGAAAAATTACTAAGAGCAATTTTTGGTGATAAAGCTGGTGATGTGAAAGATGCTTCCCTTAAAGCACCTCCAGGACTAAGAGGTACTGTAATAAAAACAAGATTATTCAGCAGAAAGAAAAGAGATGCTGAGTCAAAGAAAACAGAAAAAGCGTTGTTTGATACGCTTGAACACGAACACAGTGTTCGTTTAAAAGACCTTTATACGAAACTCGTTGAAAAACTTACCAAACTCTGCGAAGGTTTGGTTACTACAGGCATAAGGGATCTTGATGGAACAGTGGCTTTAAGAGCAAATACAACCATTAAAGATTCTACTTTTGCTTCTGTGGAAGATGTAACCAAGCTTGATTATACTCTTGATTGGTTTGATAGTAAGAAAACAAATCAGCATATAAAAACTTTATTCAAAAATTATTTTGATAAATCGGCTGAAATTGGTGAGGACTACAAACGTGAAAAAATAAAAATTGCCAGCGGTGATGAACTTCCTCCGGGAATAGTGCAGCTTGCAAAAGTTTACGTTGCTAAAAAAAGAAAAGTATCTGTTGGTGATAAGATGGCAGGACGACACGGAAATAAAGGTGTTGTTGCCAAAGCAGTACCGGTTGAAGATATGCCTTATCTGCCTGATGGAACCCCCGTCGATATTATTTTAAATCCTCTCGGTGTTCCTTCAAGAATGAATCTTGGGCAGCTATATGAAACTGCACTCGGATGGGTTGGCAATAAACTCGGTATCAAATTCGCCACACCAATATTCGATGGAGCTAAGGTTGAGGATGTCGAAGAATGGCTGGCTAAAGCTGGTCTTGAATTGGGATCAAAAACTGATTTATATGATGGCAGATCGGGTGAGAAATTCCACCAGAAGGTAACCTGTGGATTTATTTATATGATGAAGTTGAGTCATTTGGTTGATGATAAAATTCACGCACGCTCAATTGGACCTTACTCATTAATCACACAACAGCCGCTTGGAGGTAAAGCACAGTTCGGCGGTCAGAGATTTGGTGAGATGGAAGTTTGGGCACTTGAAGGTTATGGTGCTGCGTATACTTTACAGGAAATCCTGACAATTAAAAGTGATGATGTGGCTGGAAGAGCTAAAGCTTATGAAGCAGTTGTTAAAGGTGATAATTTATTGCAGCCAAATATTCCTGAATCATTTAACGTACTTATAAAAGAGCTTCAGGGATTAGGGCTCGATGTTACGATTAACTAATTGAATTATTTAAAAGAATTTTAATAGAACTTAGGAGATAAAATATGGCTTTTAGAATCCAAGAACATGCAATGATGGATATTGATAGCATTACTATTAGTCTGGCTAGTCCGGATGATATTTTATCAAGATCTTATGGAGAAGTAACCAAACCTGAAACTATTAATTATAGATCATTCCGACCAGAAAAAGATGGGTTGTTCTGTGAAAAAATATTCGGCCCAACACGGGACTGGGAATGTTTCTGCGGTAAATATAAAAGAATCAGGTACAAAGGAATTATTTGCGACCGTTGCGGTGTTGAAGTAACTCAAAAAAGCGTACGTCGCGAGAGGATGGGACATATCGGTCTTGCAGTTCCGGTTGTACATATCTGGTTTTTCAGGTCGCAGCCATCTAAGATCGGAAATATTATTGGCTTAAGTCTTAAAGAACTTGAAAAAGTAATTTATTATGAATCATACATAGTCTTAAATCCCGGACCAACTGGATTGAAGAAAGGTGATCTCATTTCAGAGGATCAGTACTTTGAAGTGATGAGTTCGCTACCAACTGAAAACCAGAGATTTGAGGATACTCATCCTGATAAATTTGTTGCTAAAATTGGTGGCGATGCGGTAAAAACCATTCTCAAGAATACTAATGTCGAAAAGTTATCAGAAGAACTGCGTGAACAGGTAAAAGTAGAAACGTCGCAGCAAAAGAAAGCTGACTTGCTAAAAAGATTAAGAGTGATTGAAGCTTTCAAAGCAGAAAATGTTAAAGTTGAAAATAAACCTGAGTGGATGGTCTTAAGTTACATACCGGTAATTCCACCTGAATTAAGACCTCTGGTGCCGCTTGAAGGCGGAAGATTTGCAACAAGTGATCTGAATGATCTTTATAGAAGAGTTATCATTCGTAATAATCGCTTGAAAAGATTGATGGATATCAAAGCCCCTGAAGTTATTCTTCGCAACGAAAAAAGAATGCTTCAGGAAGCTGTTGATGCTTTGTTTGATAATTCGAGAAGAGGCAGTGCTGTAAGAAGTGATAGTAATCGTCCATTGAAATCTTTAAGTGATATGCTCAAAGGCAAACAGGGAAGATTTCGTCAGAACTTATTAGGTAAAAGAGTTGACTATTCAGCACGTTCAGTTATCGTAGTCGGTCCTGAATTAAAATTACATCAATGCGGTTTACCGAAAGATATTGCTGTAGAATTGTTCAAACCCTTTCTTATAAGAAAATTAATTGAAAGAGGACATAACAAAACAGTTAAAAGTGCAAGGAAAGTTGTTGACAGAAAAGATCCGATGATTTGGGATATACTTGAAAAAATAATCCAGGCTCATCCTGTTTTATTGAATCGGGCTCCTACTCTTCATAGACTCGGTATTCAGGCTTTCCAGCCAATACTAATTGATGAAAAAGCAATTCAGCTTCATCCGATGGTTTGTACTGCATTCAATGCGGACTTTGATGGTGATCAGATGGCTGTTCACGTACCTCTGTCTTATGAAGCACAACTTGAAGCTGCGTTGTTAATGTTGAGCAGTCATAATATTCTTTCACCTCAAAATGGTAGTCCAATAGTTGTTCCGACTCAGGATATCGTTCTTGGATGTTACTATTTAACCAAACAAAGAGAAGGTGATAAGGGTGAAGGAACTGTCTTTTATTCACCTGAAGAAGTGATTATAGCTTATGACAATAAAAAAGTCGGTTTACATGCAAAAATTAAAGTTAAAATCGATGGTAATTTTATAGAAACCACAACCGGACGCGTAATCTTTAATCAAGTACTTCCAAAAGAAATGGGATACATCAATCAACTACTTATTAAAAAAGTATTTGGTGGAATAATTGGAAAAATGTATATCCAGCTTGGAAATAAAGTAACAGCTAAATTTTTAGATGATTTAAAAGATCTGGGATTCAAATTTGCCAGTGAAGGTGGATTGTCAGTTAGTTATGCTGACATGGTTGTTCCGGAAGAAAAAGGTAATCTTATTGCAAAAGCGAATAAAAAAGTTGATGGTATTCTCAATGAGCACGAACAGGGTGTAATTACAGATGCTGAAAGATATAATAAAATAATTGACGTTTGGACACACACCACCAACGATGTTTCGCGTGCGTTAATGGAAAAAATTAAAAAAGTTGAGGGTGGATTTAATTCACTGCATATGATGGTTGATTCAGGTGCAAGAGGTTCTCAGGAACAGGTCAGACAACTCGCTGGTATGAGAGGATTAATGATGAAACCTCAAAAAACATTATCCGGTCAAGCAGGTGAAATTATTGAAAACCCAATCGTGGCTAACTTCAAAGAAGGATTGACTGTTCTAGAATATTTTATTTCGACTCACGGTGCGAGAAAAGGTCTTGCAGATACAGCTCTTAAAACCGCTGATGCCGGTTATCTTACTCGTAGGTTAGTTGATGTGTCGCAGGATGTAATCATTACAGAAATAGATTGCGGAACTATTCTCGGAATAGAAATAAAAGCATTGAAAGATGTTGAACAGGAAAGAGAACCACTTGGCGAACGTATTACTGGCAGAGTAGTTCAGGAAGATGTTTATCATCCGATCAGTGAAGATCTTATCATAGAAGCTGGTGAAATTATCACTGAAGAGATTGCCGATAAAATTGAAGACGCTAACATTGATACAGTTTATATCAGAACAGTACTTACTTGCGAGTCCAAGAAAGGTGTCTGTGCAAAATGTTATGGTAGAAACCTGACTACAAGTAAGCTTGTTGAGGTTGGAGAAGCTGTAGGTATTGTTGCTGCGCAATCCATTGGTGAGCCGGGAACTCAGCTTACATTAAGAACCTTTCACCTCGGCGGAACTTCATCAAGAATCGCAACTCAATCACAGGTGGAGACAAATATCGAAGGAAGAGCAATCTTTGAAAAAGTAATTTTTGTTGAGAAAAATGCTCAGGACCCTTTTACCGGAAAGGACTTTAAAGTAAAAGTTGTTACAGGTAGAAGAGGTGCAATTGGTATCTATGATGAAAATAATCGGCAGCTTAAAAAGTATGATGTTCCTTATGGAGCTGAACTAACTGTTGATGATGGTCAATTAGTAAAAAGAAATGAAGCACTATATCATCATGATCCATACAATGCACTGATTATATCTGATATCACAGGTAAAGTTGGCTTTGTTGATTTAATTGATGGATCAACTCTGAAACAAGTAACAGATGAACAAACCGGACATGTTCAGAAGGTTGTTATCGATTCCAAAGATAAAACTCTCACACCAAGCATCGTTATTGTAGCTGAAAATGGAGATAAAAAATCATTTAATCTTCCAACAAGATCATATTTGGCAGTCGAAGAAGGTGAATCTATAAATGCTGGAACTGTACTAGCCAAGATTTCAAAACAGACTACAAAAACCAGGGACATCACTGGTGGCTTACCACGTGTGACTGAACTGTTTGAAGCTCGAAGTCCTCAGGATCCGGCTATAGTTACGGATATTGAAGGAATCGTAAAGTTTGGTGGAAGGAAGAAAGGATCAAGAGAAATTTCAGTCGTAGCACACGATGGTTCCGATGAGAAAAAATATGCTGTACCACTCGGTAAACATATTCTAGTTCAGGAAGGAGATGATATTCCCGCTGGTGAAAAAATTACTGATGGCCCTATGAATCCTCACGATATTTTAAGGATTAAAGGAACAAGTGCGGTTCAGGAATATCTCGTTAATGAAATTCAGGATGTGTATCGTTTGCAGGGTGTGAAAATTAATGACAAACATATAGAAGTGATCGTAAGACAAATGCTTCAGAAAGTCAGAGTTGTTTCACCTGGTGATACAAAATACCTGGAAGAAGACCTGGTAGATAGAATAGAATTCCTTGATGAAAATAGTAAAATGGATAATTTAGTTGTGGTGGAAGAAAAGGGTGATTCTCGTCTGAAAAGTGGTTCTTTACTTTCCAAAACGAAAGCTAGAGAAATAAATACGGATATTAAGAAGAAAGAGAAAAAGCTTATGGAAGTAAGGGATTCAATGCCTGCTACTTTCGAGCATGTCCTTTTAGGGATTACGCAGGCAGCCCTATCAACCGAGAGCTTTTTGTCAGCAGCATCATTCCAGGAGACAACAAAAGTATTAGCAAACGCTGCGATTCAAGCAAAGATCGATCGTTTAATTGGATTAAAAGAGAATATCGTGATGGGTCATTTAATTCCTGCTGGAACAGGTCTTAAAAAATACAAAAATTTGAAGCTTTCAAGTGAATTAGAAGTAGTAGTTGAATCTAAAGAAGAAGAAGTCAAAGTTGAAGAAAGTAGTCTCCAACAAAATTAAAGAGGATTGAATTTCTTGACTTAATAGTTATCAAGAAGTATATTTGAAATCCGAATTTTTTAATATGAATAAAACTTAGGAGAAAGTATTGCCAACAATTAATCAACTCGTAAGAAAAGGACGAGTTCAAATATTATCAAAGAATAAAGCTCCGGCTTTGAGTGCCTGTCCGCAGAAACGTGGAGTATGTACTCGTGTTTATACAACAACTCCTAAGAAACCAAATTCAGCTTTGAGAAAAGTAGCGAGAGTAAGGCTTACAAATCATATTGAAGTAAGTGCTTATATACCCGGAGAAGGACACAACCTTCAAGAACATTCCATTGTTTTAATTCGTGGTGGTCGTGTAAAGGATTTACCGGGAGTAAGATATCATATAATTCGTGGCACTCTTGACACAAGTGGTGTTGAAGATCGGAAAAAAGGCAGATCTAAGTACGGTGCAAAAAAACCTAAATCTTAATGACGTATGAGAAAAAGAAGAGCAGAAAAAAGATACATAAAGCCAGATCCAAAATTCAATGATATTACCGTTTCAAAGTTTATCAATGTACTGATGAATGAAGGTAAAAAATCTGCAGCCAGAAAAATTATTTATGGTGCGTTTGATATCATCGAAGGAAAAACAAAAAAAACTGGTCTGGAAATTTTTAAGCAGGCACTATCAAATGTTCAACCTGTGATTGAAGTTAGAAGCCGGAGAGTTGGAGGAGCTACCTATCAGGTTCCTAGCGAAGTTCGACCTGAGAGGAGAACTGCTTTGGCAATGAGATGGATTAAAACTTATGCAAGTCAGCGAGGCGATAAGACTATGTCGCAGAAGCTTGCACAGGAGTTAATTGCTGCATCAAATAATGAGGGATCTGCTGTTAAAAAGAAAGATGATACACATAAAATGGCTGAAGCCAATAAAGCTTTTGCTCATTTCAAATGGTAAAGTAAACTAAGATTTTATGTCGCAGAAAGTTAAAATAGATCAAGTAAGAAATATTGGCATCATGGCACATATTGATGCCGGTAAAACCACAACGACTGAACGTATTCTTTTTTATACCGGAAAACTTCACCGTCTTGGAGAAGTCCATGATGGCGCAGCTGTGATGGATTGGATGGAACAGGAGAAAGAACGTGGAATTACAATTACAAGTGCAGCCACAACCTGTTTCTGGAATGATCATCAGATAAATATTATAGATACACCAGGTCACGTAGATTTTACTGTTGAAGTTGAAAGATCTTTAAGAGTGTTAGACGGAGCTGTTGCTTTATTTTGTGCTGTCGGTGGAGTTGAACCACAATCTGAAACAGTTTGGAGACAAGCTGATAAATATGGTGTTCCGAGAATAGCTTTTATCAATAAGGTTGATAGGATTGGAGCCGATTTTTATAACGCAGTTCAGATGATGAAGGATAGATTGAAAGCGAACGCAATTCCAATCAATTTACCGATTGGTCAGGGAGACATGTTCGTTGGAGTCATTGATCTTATAAATTTTAATGCACGAATGTATCACGAGGAAACTTTTGGAGCTACATACGATGAGATTCCAATTCCTCAAGATCTCATGGAAACAGCAACTAAATACAGAACACAGATGTTGGAAGCAGTTTCTGATGTTGATGATACATTGTTAGAAAAATATCTTGAAGGTAAAGAGATTACTGCAAGTGAAGTACTGACTGTTTTGAGAAAAGCAACAATTGAATTGAAAATTATTCCTGTTCTTTGTGGATCTGCATTTAAGAATAAAGGCGTTCAGAAATTACTTGACTATGTTGTTGAACTTCTTCCTTCACCAGTTGATTTTAAAGAGATCGAGGCACATCACATTGGAATAAATGATTCAGTTACCAGAAAAATTGATGAGAAAGAAAAATTTGCTGCGTTAGCTTTTAAGATTATGAATGACCCTTATGTTGGAAAATTATGTTTCTTCCGTGTCTATTCAGGAACACTGAAAGCCGGGTCATATATTTATAATTCAGTCAGCCAGAAAAAAGAACGAATTGGCAGACTATTACAAATGCACGCAAATCACCGGGAAGATATTGATGAAGTTAGAGCAGGTGATATTGCTGCGGCAGTTGGTTTAAAGCACACTAAAACCGGTGATACTCTCTGTGATGAACATGATCCGATCGTACTTGAAAAGATGTCATTTCCTGAACCGGTTATTCAGATTGCAATTGAACCAAAAACAAAAGCAGATCAGGATAAACTATCAGAATCTCTTTCAAAACTCTCTGATGAAGATCCTACATTTAGAGTGACAGTTGATCAGGAAACAGGTCAGACATTAATAAGTGGAATGGGAGAACTTCATCTGGAAATTCTTGTTGACAGGATGAAGAGAGAATTTAAGGTTGAAGCTAACATCGGCAAACCACAAGTTGCTTATAGAGAAACTATAACAGAGACAGTTCAGGTTGAAGGAAAGTTTATAAAACAATCTGGTGGTCGGGGAAAATATGGTCACGTTGAAATCGAATTAGGTCCGAACGATCCAGGAAAAGGATATGAGTTTATAAATGCGATAGTTGGTGGATCGATACCCAAAGAATATATCCAGCCGGTCTCTGCTGGAATTCAGGAGGCGATGCGAAATGGTGTCGTTGCAGGATTTCCGGTTGTTGATATTAAAGTCAAGTTGTATGATGGATCATTTCACGATGTAGATTCTGATGAATTATCTTTTAAAGTAGCTGGTTCGATGGCTTTCAAGAGTGGTTCTAAAAAAGCTAAACCAATCCTGTTGGAACCTATCATGTCTGTTGAAGTTGTTACGCCTGAAGATTATCTGGGCGATGTGATGGGCGATTTAAATTCGCGAAGAGGAAAAATTGAAGGATTTAATGCAAGGAAAGATGCTCAGGTAATTAAAGCACTTGTTCCTCTTTCTGAAATGTTCGGTTACGCAACAATTTTAAGATCAATGACTCAGGGCAGAGCAATTTATACAATGCAGTTTGATCATTATCAGCAGGTTCCTCAATCAATAGCTGAGGAGATTGCTGAAAAAACATTAGGCAAGAAATCAACAGCAGTTTAATTAACAAAAAAATAAATTAATAAAGGAACAAAAGTAAAAGGAGAATCCGATGGCAAAAGAAAAATTTGACAGGAGTAAGCCGCACGTTAACGTTGGAACAATTGGTCACGTAGATCATGGTAAAACCACTTTAACCGCTGCCATCACTATGGCTCTCAGTAAAAAGGGCTTGTCAGAGGTTAGAACATTTGATAGTATTGATAATGCACCAGAAGAAAGAGAAAGAGGCATTACAATTGCAACGTCACACGTTGAATACGCAACTGAAAAAAGACATTATGCGCATGTAGATTGTCCTGGTCACGCTGACTATGTGAAGAACATGATTACTGGTGCAGCACAGATGGATGGTGCTATTCTGGTTGTTGCTGCTACGGATGGTCCAATGCCTCAGACCAGAGAACATATTCTTCTTGCAAGACAAGTAGGTGTTCCGAGAATCGTTGTTTTCATGAATAAAGTTGATCTGGTTGATGATCCTGAACTTCTTGAATTAGTGGAAGTTGAATTGAGAGATTTATTAACATCTTATGAATTCCCTGGTGACGAAATCCCGATCATACAAGGATCAGCACTAAGAGCTCTTGAAGCTGCTTCCAGTGCTGAAACTAAAATTGATGATCCAAGACTTGACTGTATCTGGAAACTTATGGATGCAGTAGATTCTTATATTCCAATACCTGAAAGAGAAACAAAGAAACCATTCTTAATGCCTGTTGAAGACGTATTCTCAATTACAGGTCGTGGTACAGTTGCAACTGGCAGAGTTGAAAGAGGCGAAGTGAAAATTCAAGAGGAAGTCGAACTTATCGGTCTTGGAATACACAAGAAAACTGTTGTAACTGGAATTGAAATGTTTAGAAAAGAACTTGACTCAGCAATGGCTGGAGATAATGCAGGTATATTACTTAGAGGTGTTGATAAAGATGAAATTGAAAGAGGAATGGTACTCGCAAAAACTGGTTCAATTACTCCACACACAGTTTTCGATGGCTCGGTTTACATTCTGTCAAAGAATGAAGGTGGAAGACACACACCATTCTTTAATGGTTACAGACCACAGTTCTATTTTAGAACCACAGACGTTACAGGTGTTGCGACACTTCCTGAAGGAACTGAAATGGTTATGCCAGGTGATAACGTGAACCTAAAAGTTGAATTGATATCAGAGATAGCTATGGAAGAAGGTTTGAGATTTGCTATTCGTGAAGGCGGAAGAACCGTCGGTGCTGGTGTAGTAACAAAAATTTATAAGTAAAATTAAATATTCTTTAATGTGAAGAGAAAAATTATTTCTCTTTTCGTTTATGAAAATTAAAGGAGTTTCTAAGTGCCAGGTCAGAAAATAAGAATCAAGTTGAAATCATACGATCATATTTTGATTGATAAATCAACAGAGAAGATTATTAAAACTGTTAGAAGTACAGGAGCTGTTGTCTCAGGACCAATTCCACTTCCGACAAGAAAAACTGTCTATACAGTACTTAGATCACCTCACGTTGATAAAAAATCACGTGAACAATTTGAAACACGAGCCCATAAAAGAATTATTGATATTCATAACTCTAATAACAAAACCGTCGATTCATTAAGTAAACTTGATATTCCGGCGGGTGTTGATATAGAAATTAAATTATAATAACACTGAGTTTGATATGCCCGGAATCTTAGGTAAAAAAATTGGAATGACAAGCATCTTTAATACTGAAGGTGATTTGATAACTGTAACAGTTATTCAAGCCGGACCTTGTAAAGTTGTTTCACTACGCGAAAAAGAAAAAGATGGTTATTCGGCTGTGGTAATAGGCTTTGAAGATAAAAAAGAAAAACATGTTAGCAAGCCAGTTTTGGGTCAATTTAAGAAAAATAATTTATCGCCAAACAAAACAGTAAAAGAATTCAAAGGATTTGATACTGGTAGTCTAAAAATTGGTGATGACCTCAAAGTTGATTTATTTAAAGAAGGCGACATTATAAAAGTCAGAGGAAGAAGTAAAGGAAAAGGATTTCAGGGAGTAATGAAGCGTCACAACTTTGGTGGTGTTGGTGGAACAACTCATGGTCAAAGTGATAGATTAAGAGCTCCGGGATCGATTGGTGCCAGCTCCTGGCCCTCAAGAGTTTTTAAAGGTCAGAGGATGGCTGGACGTAAAGGTTTTGAAAATGTAACTGTTCGTAACCTCAAAGTAATAAAAATTATTCCTGACGATAATTTAATTATGATTAAAGGTGCTGTGCCTGGCTCAATAAATTCAATAGTTGAACTGATAAAGAATTAATAACTGAATAAAAATGACTTTAGAAATTTTTAAAACAGACGGCAAGCCTTCAGGTAAAAAAGTTAAGCTTGACGATGAAATTTTTGGCATTCAGCCAAACGATCATGCAATTTATCTTTCTGTTAAAGCATTTCTTGCTAATCAAAGACAAGGAACTCACAAAGCTAAAGAAAGAGCAGAAGTAAGAGGCGGCGGTAAAAAACCTTGGAGACAAAAGGGAAGAGGAACTGCAAGAGCAGGTACGATTCGTTCACCTTTGTGGATTGGTGGTGGTACTATTTTCGGTCCTCGACCAAGAGATTACAGACAAAAACTTTCTCAAAAAGTTAAACAACTTGCACGAAAATCTGCTCTCAGCTACAAAGCAAAAGATGAGCAATTAATAGTTGTTGAGGATTTTTCTTACGATAAACCAAAAACAAAGGAATTTGTTTCTTTAATGGATGCGTTGAAACTAAATGGAAAAAAAATTCTTTTGTTAACCGGAAAAAATGAGACCAATGTTTATAAGTCTGGAAGAAATATTAATAAAGTAAGTATAATGGAAGCAAGTAAGGCATCTACTTATGATATTCTGAATAACCAGATCTTAGTTTTACAAAAGACGGCTGTTGATGCAATAGCCCAAACCTTTAATGAGAAAGAAGCAAAGGTGGTGAACTAATGCACCAGATATTAATCAGTCCTCTTATTACTGAGAAGATGACAAATATAACTGCCGATAAAGGTAAATATGGGTTTCTTGTTAATCCGAATGCAAATAAAATTCAAATAGCAAAAGCTATAGAAGAAAAGTTTAATGTTCATGTAACTGATGTGAAGACAATTAATCACCAGGGAAAAACTAAAACGCAATTCAGGAAAAGTGGAAGATTCACTGGTAAAACAGCAAAATTTAAAAAAGCTATCGTTACCCTTAAAGAAGGGGAAAAAATTGAGTTATTCGAAGCAGTTTAGCTGATAGGAACAGGTAAGTAAATGGGAATTAAAAAAAATAAACCAGTAACTCCAGGAACAAGATTCAAAAGCAATTATACTTTTGAAGAATTAACGAAATCAACTCCTGAGAAATCATTAACAGTTGCATTACGAAAATCTGGTGGAAGAAATAATCTTGGCAGAATTACCGCAAGACATATTGGCGGTGGGCATAAAAGACGCTACAGGATAATTGATTTCAAGAGAAACAAGCATGGAATTTTTGCAAAAGTATTTTCAATTGAATACGATCCAAACAGATCAGCAAGAATTGCTTTGTTACATTATACTGATGGTGATAAAAGATACATACTGGCTCCGAATGGATTAAAAGTTGGTGATAAAATTTCTTCTGGTTCTGGAAGTGAAATTTCAGTTGGCAACACATTGCCATTAAAGGAAATGCCTTTGGGCAGTTTTGTACACAATGTCGAAATAAAGCCAGGTAAAGGTGGTCAGTTGGGAAGAAGCGCCGGTAGTTCTCTTCAACTCATGGCTAAAGAAGGTAATTTTGCTCAGTTGAAAATGCCCTCTGGTGAAGTCAGAATGATAAATGTTAATTGCCTTGCTACTTATGGAATGGTTGGTAATTCAGAACACGAAAATATTAGTCTTGGTAAAGCTGGTCGTTCAAGATGGTTGGGAAAGAGATCATATGTGAGAGGTGTTGCAATGAATCCCGTTGATCATCCGATGGGTGGAGGAGAAGGCAAAACATCTGGTGGTGGGCATCCGGTTTCTCCCTGGGGTCAAAAATCAAAGGGATTAAAAACAAGGAAGAGAAAAAATCCATCTAATAAATATATTATTAAAAGAAGGAAAAGTTAGGTTTATTTATGCCACGTTCTGTAAAAAAAGGACCATTTATTCATTACAAGCTGTTCAAAATGATCAAGCAGCTTAATGATAATAATCAAAAAAAAATTATTAAAACATGGTCACGTGCATCTATCATTACTCCTGATTTCGTTGGTCATACAATCGCAGTTCATAATGGAAATAAGATGATTCCGATTTTCATTACTGAAAATATGGTTGGACATAAATTAGGTGAATTTGCACCAACGCGGATTTTCCGTGGTCATCCCGGAACTAAAGCCGAAAAATCAGTTAAAGCAGGTTAATCAAGAAAGATTATTTACGATGGAAGCAAGAGCAATAAATAGGTTTATAGGTTCATCTCCGAGGAAGATGAGGCTAGTGATTGATTTAATCAGAGGTGAATCTGTTGATAAAGCATTGGAAATACTCCATTTCTCGCCAAAGCATTCTTCAAAAAATGCCGAGAAGACTTTAAGGTCAGCAGTTTCAAATCTTATTAATAATAAAGAAGAAACTATAAGAATTGAACCGGCTGATCTGTTCGTTAAAGAAGCATTTGTTGATGTTGGTCCGATTTTAAAAAGAATATCTCCCGCACCACAGGGAAGAGCATACAGGATAAGAAAAAGATCTTGTCATTTAACAATAGTAGTAGCAAAAAAAGCATAATATCAGGAGGAATTTTTGGGACAAAAGACTAATCCGATAGGTTTAAGAGTAGGCGTGATCAGAGGCTGGAATTCAAATTGGTACGAGAGTAAAAGTTATGCTATAAAATTAAAAGAAGATGACAAACTTCGTGATTATATCAGGAACAGATTAAAAAAAGCAGGGATATCTAAAATCATTATTGACAGGACTTCGAAAAGTATAATTTTAAATATTCATACTTCAAGACCAGGTGTTGTAATTGGTAAAAGTGGAAAAGAAATTACACAGCTTGAAGAAGAGTTGAAACAAATTTCAAATAAAGAAATAAAAATTCAGATTTCAGAGATAAAGAGACCAGAATTAGATGCTTACCTGGTAGCAGAAAACATTGCCAGCCAATTAGAAGGAAGAATTTCTTTCCGCAGAGCAATGAAGATGGCTATTACTGCCTCGATGCGTATGGGTGCGGAAGGAATTCGTATTAAATGTGGTGGCAGACTCGGTGGTGCTGAAATCGCAAGAACTGAACAATACAAAGATGGAAGAATACCGCTTCACACTTTAAGAGCCGATATTGATTATGCTAATGGCAGAGCAGAAACTATATATGGTTCAATAGGAATTAAAGTGTGGATTTGCCGGGGTGAAATTCTCGGTAAAAGAGTTGCGGAATAATTTTGAGCAGGAGCTAACATTATGTTAATGCCGAAAAGAGTTAAATACAGAAAAGCACATAGAGGTAGAAGAAAAGGGAATGCAAAACGTGGTAGTTCAGTTGCGTTTGGTGATTTCGGACTGAAATCATTAGAACCAGCGTGGATTACAAGCAGGCAGATTGAAGCCTGTCGTGTTGCACTTACACGAAAAATGAAAAGAGATGGCCGCGTTTGGATCAGAATTTTTCCTGATAAGCCTGTTTCAAAGAAACCTCTCGAAACAAGAATGGGAAAAGGTAAAGGTGCCCCTGAATTCTGGGTCGCTGTTATTAAACCCGGAAGAATTCTTTTTGAAGTTTCAGGTGTAACAAGAGATATGGCAAATGAAGCATTAACATTATGTTCTCATAAACTGCCAATTAAAACAAAAGTAGTCTCCAGACCAGATTTTGAATAAGGAACGAGTTTAAATGAAGATTCACGAAATAAAAGAATTGAAAACTGAAGAAATAGTTCAAAGAATTAAAGATGAGGAACGCAATCTCGTTGATTTGAGGTTTTCGCATCAATTGAAACAGTTGACTAATACTTCGAAACTGAAAAATGTGAAAAGGGATATTGCAAAATTGAAGACAGTTCTCAGAGAAAGAGAATCACAACTGGTAAGTACTGAAGTGAAAGGAGCAAAAGCTTAAGTATGGAAACTCGAAGTCTTAGAAAAACAAGGATAGGTATTGTTGTTAGCAACAAGATGGATAAAACTATCACTGTTGCCATCGAAAGAAAAGTAGCTCATCCTATTTATAAAAAATATTTCAGGAAAACTACAAAGCTCATGGCTCACGATGAAAAGAAGGAATGCGGCATAGGTGATAAAGTAAAAATTATGGAAACACGCCCGCTCAGTTTAAAGAAGAGATGGCGATTAGTTGAAATTATTGAAAAAGCCAAGTAGGCAGGAGATTCACGGCGATGATACAGGAAGAAACAAATCTGATTGTAGCTGATAATTCGGGTGCGAAGAAAGTAAGATGCATTCGTGTTCTTGGTGGAAGTGGAAGACGTTATGCTACGGTCGGTGATACTATAGTCGTTAGCGTAAAGACTGCTATGCCGAACGGAACGGTTAAAAAAGGCGAAGTATCCAGAGCAGTTATTGTCAGAACAAAAAAGGAAGTTAGAAGAAAAGACGGCTCGTACATTAGATTTGATGAGAATGCAGCAGTATTGATCAATCCGCAAAATGAACCGAGAGGCACTAGAATTTTTGGTCCTGTTGCCAGGGAATTAAGAGATAAACAATTTATGAAAATCGTTTCATTAGCACCCGAAGTATTGTAAAAGGTTTTAAAATGAAAATTAGAAAAAATGATATGGTAATGGTAGTCTCCGGTAATGACCGAGGTAAAACCGGTAAAGTTTTAAAAGTTTTTCCTCAGAAATATCGTGTAATAGTTGAAGGTATCAATCTTAGGAAAAAGCATACAAAACCAAATCAAAAAAATCCGCAAGGCGGAATTATAGAAAAAGAAGCATCAGTCCACGCATCTAATGTGATGATTTTAGATCCAAAATCAAATGAACCGACAAGAATCGGATCCAGAGTCATTTTAGATGAAAAGACAGGTAAAAAGAAAATTGCACGTGTTGCAAAAGCAAGCGGAGAAATGATTCAATAAGAATTTAATTATTGTTAAGAAAATGGCAGAAAAAAAACAAGCAAAAGAATCAAAAGAGAAAAAAGATAAGCCAAAAAAAGAAGCTGAAAAATCACAGATAGAAAAGGATCTAAAAATTCCAAGCCGGCTCGCAAATTTCTATCATAGTGATGTAGTTCCAACTTTGATTAAAGCTTTCACTTATAAAAATGTAATGCAGGTCCCAAAGATCGAAAAGATTGTGGTAAATATGGGAGTTGGTGCAGCGGTTGCAGAACCAAAAATACTTGAAGAAGCAGTTAAAGAACTTGAATCGATTACAGGTCAGAAAGCCAGCATTAGAAAAGCAAAGAAAGCGATTTCAAATTTTAAACTGCGGGAAGGAATCAGCATTGGTGCAATGGTAACTCTTCGTAAAGAAAGAATGTACGAGTTTCTTGACAGACTGATAAATGTTGCGCTTCCACGGGTTCGTGACTTTAGAGGATTATCTGATAAATCATTTGATGGAAGAGGAAACTATACCCTTGGAGTTAAAGAGCAAATTATCTTCCCCGAAATTAATGTTGATAAAATTACTCGTGTGCTTGGAATGGATATTACTATAGTTACTTCAGCAAAAAGTGACAACGAGGCTTACGAATTACTTAAAACATTCGGAATGCCTTTCATCAAAAAAGAAATTAAAAAAGCTTAGGAGATTTTAATGGCCAGAACATGCTTGATAGCAAGAGAGAATAAAAGACACAGACTTTACGAAAAGTATAAAAAAATTCGTGAAGATTTGAAAGCTTCAGGAGATTATGAAGCTCTTCAAAAGCTGCCTCGTGATTCTTCAGTTACGAGATTGAAAAATCGATGCATGTTCACTGGCAGAGCCAGAGCCTATTACAGAAAATTTGGAGTTTCCAGACTTGTCTTCAGAGAAATGGCTCTGAGAGGTGAAATTCCAGGTGTAAAAAAATCAAGTTGGTAAACGGAGAAAGTTTAAATGGCAGTTACAGACCCTATTGCAGATTATTTGACAAGAATCAGAAACGCTACAAAAGCAAAAAAAGTACGTGTTGAAATTCCGGCAACGAAAACTAAAATCGGATTGTCAGAAATTTTAAAAAACTTAGGTTACATAATTGATTATGAAATAATCGATGACACTAAACAGAAAAAATTGAATATAGTGCTTAAATATAAAAACGGAGTATCAGCCATTACAGGCTTGAAGAGAATCAGCAAACCAGGTCTGCGTGTTTATAGATCGTCTGATAAACTTCCAAGAGTATTAAACGGTTTAGGCACTGCGGTTATTTCTACGCCGAAAGGTTTGCTGACTGATAAAGATGCCAGAAATAATCTGGTTGGTGGTGAAGTAGTTTGTTATATATGGTAAAATTTTTAAAGTCGGAGATTTAAGAGTGTCCAGAATAGGTAAAAAACCAATAGAGATTCCAAAAGGTGTGACAATATCATTGGATGGTCAGACAATTAAGGTTAAAGGTCCAAAAGGTGAGCTTCATAGAATACTTCACCATTTGATAAAGACTGAAATTGTTGACAACGAAATAAAGTTTAGCAGACCTGATGATTTGAAGGAAACAAGATCTTTACACGGATTAACCCGTGCTTTAGTTCAGAATATGATTGTTGGTGTAACCGATTCATATAAAAAATCTCTTGAGATAGTTGGCGTTGGTTACAAAGCAGAATTAAAAGGCAAAAATTTACTTTTAAATATTGGCTACTCACATCCGATTTACTTCGTCCCCCCGGATGAAGTGAAACTTGAAGTTCCTGCACCAACTCAGATTAATATTTCTGGAAATGATAAAGAATTAGTCGGACTGGTTGCTGCAAAAATCAGGTCTTTTAGAAAACCAGAACCATACAAAGGTAAAGGTATTAAATATTCTGATGAAAGAATTATCAGAAAAGCTGGCAAAACTGCTGGTGCATAATTTTTAGGAGTTTATTTTGTAATGAAAAAGAAAACATCACGAACAAGATCAAGAATAAAAATCAGAAAAAAAATTTCCGGTACAACTGAAAAACCACGTCTTTCAGTTTACAGGAGTCTGGATAATATTTATGCTCAGATCATTGACGATTCAACAGGTAATACGTTAGTTGCTATGTCAAGCTTGAATAAAGAAGCTAAAACTGAAGTGAAATCTGTTAAAGGTAAAATCAATAAAAGTAAGCTTATAGGATCTATGCTTGCAAAAAAAGCATTAGAAAAAAATATAAAATCTGTCGTGTTTGATAGAGGCGGATTCAGATATCATGGTCGTGTAAAAGCTTTAGCTGATGGTGCCCGAGAGGGAGGACTTGCATTCTAATGATTCTTGCCGGGTCGTCTAATGGTAGGACTACGCCCTTTGGAGGCGTCTGTAGAGGTTCGAATCCTCTCCCGGCAGCTTCCATATTATTAAAGAAAGTTTTTTAGGAGATAAATTGAAAAGAGTTAAATCCACCGAAACAGAAGGATTGAAAGAAAAAGTTGTTCACATTAATCGTGTAGCTAAAGTTGTCAAAGGCGGACGAAGATTTAGCTTCAACGCAATTGTTGTGGTTGGTGATGGTAATGGTATTGTTGGAGTTGGACTTGGTAAAGCTAACGAAGTTACTGATGCGATTTCAAAAGGTATTGATGATGCCAAAAAGAATCTTGTAAAAGTCACAATGCGTAAAGGCACTGTCTCTCATCAAATCATTGGCAGATACGGTGCTGGAAAAGTTCTTCTAAAACCAGCTACTCCAGGTACAGGGCTTATTGCCGGTGGTGGAGTCAGAGCAGTTCTTGAAGCTGTGGGTGTGCAGGATATTTTAACAAAGTCATTGGGTTCAAGTAACCCTCATAATCAGGTTAAAGCAACCTTAAACGGATTATTGATGCAAATTGATGCAAAGAGTATGGCAGATAAAAGAGGAAAAACTATTCAGGAAATTTTTGCTTCTTAATAGAGGAATTATGGCAAAGTTAAAAATAATACAAACTAAGAGTGTAATTGATAGACCCGAAACACAGAAAAGGATTATCGAAGCATTGGGTTTAGGAAAACCAAACTGGGAGAAAATTCATAACGATACTCCTCAAATCAGGGGTATGATAAATAAAGTTACACATCTCGTTAGAGTTGAAGAAGTTAAGGAGTAAGGAAACTAAAAGATGGACATTTTAAGTAATTTAAAATACGCTGAAGGTTCAAGAAAAAAACGTAAAAGAGTCGGCAGAGGTGAAGGTTCAGGTCACGGTGGTCAGGCTACAAGAGGTATGAACGGTCAGGGCTCTCGTTCTGGTTCCAAGAAGAAACCATGGTTCGAAGGCGGACAGATGCCTTTGCAAAGAAGAATTCCCAAATTCGGTTTTACAAATATTTTCAAAGAAACCTATCAGATCGTAAATCTGAATGCACTGCAAAGAGTAGCAGACGCAAATAAACTTAATGGTGTTATTAATATTGCTGAATTAAAGAACTTAGGTTTGATTTCGAGTACAGAAAAACCAGTTAAAATTCTGGGTAAAGGCGAACTTAAAGTAAAATTAAACCTTGAAGTTAATGCAATAAGTCAGAGTGCTAAAGAAAAAATCGAATCGGCTGGCGGTTCAATAAAGTTAATCTAATACGGTATTAAATGTCGAGACTTACAGATACTTTCCGGAACATTTTCAAAATACACGAACTTCGCCAGAGGATTTTTTATACACTGGCTATACTGTTTCTTGTTCGTTTAGGTGCACATATTACTATTCCTGGTGTTGATACAACACTACTTGCTGAGAGCATGAAAAATGCAACAAGCGACAATCTTTTTGGTATGTATGATCTGTTTGTCGGTGGTGCATTTTCAAATGCTGCAATATTTGCGCTTGGAATAATGCCCTATATTTCTGCTTCAATTATTTTGCAATTGCTTGGGGCTGTTTGGCCGTATTTACAAAAACTCCAGCAGGAAGGCGAAGAAGGCAGAAAAAAAATTACTCAATGGACTAGATATGGAACTGTCGCAATCGCCGGGATGCAAGCCTGGGGTGTTACGATCAGATTGTTGAATATTCAGGTACAGGGAATGCCAATTGTACCTGAAGCAGTTAGTGGATTTGCATGGGTTCTTTCAACAATCATTATTCTAACTTCCGGAACGATTTTAATGATGTGGATGGGTGAACAGATGACTGAGAAAGGGATTGGTAATGGAATTTCTCTTATCATCTTTATTGGAATCATCGCACGTTTTCCTCATTCAATTATTGATGAGATTAGATTAATCAGCGTTGGGCAGAGATCAATTATAATCGAAATAATTATTCTGATTTTTATGTTCTTTATAATTGCCGGAGTCGTTCTTGTAACTCAGGGAACCAGACGAATTCCTGTTCAGTACGCAAAAAGAGTTGTTGGAAGAAAAATTTATGGCGGTGTTACACAATACATTCCTTTAAGAGTAAACACAGCTGGAGTGATGCCGATAATTTTTGCTCAATCTATCATGTTCATTCCAAATACCGTTTTGTCATTTTTCCCGGATAATGAATTTTTACAGAATGTAGCTGGGTACTTTGCTTATAATTCACCGGTTTACTCTATAATTTATGCATTGATGATTGTGTTCTTCACATATTTTTATACTGCTATTGCATTCAATCCGAAGGATGTAGCTGACAATATGAAGAAACAGGGAGGTTTTATTCCGGGCATCCGACCAGGAAAACAAACCTCAGAGTTCATTGATAATATTTTAACTAAAATTACTTTACCCGGATCAATCTTTTTGGCGATTGTTGCAATAATGCCAGCATTCATTTCCGGTTTTAATGTGTCACAGCAATTTGCTCAATTTTTTGGCGGAACAAGTTTATTGATTATCGTTGGTGTAGGTTTGGATACATTGCAACAGATTGAATCACACTTGCTGATGAGACACTATGATGGTTTCATGAAAGCCGGTAAACTTAGAGGACGCAGAGCTTAGTCATCAATTGTGATTTATATTAAAACACAAAAAGAGATTGATTTTATCATAGAGAGTTGTAGAATTGTTGCAGAAACGCTGCGATTACTAAAAAGTAATGTTAGTGTTGGTATCACAACGATTGAGTTGGATAGGATAGCAGAAGATTATATCAGAAGTAATAATGCTTCACCTGCATTTAAAGGATATTCGCAGGGTGGATTACCCGGTTTCCCGGGTTCTGTTTGCACATCTGTAAATGATGCAGTTGTTCATGGTATTCCGGCTAAGGTAAGTCTCGAAGATGGAGATATAATTTCTCTGGATGTTGGTGTTCTTAAAAATAATTATTATGGCGATGCTGCAACGACAGTTGCAGTCGGAAAAATTTCTGAAGAAAAAAGAAAACTTCTTGAAGTAACAGAAAAATCACTGTATCTGGGAATTGAGCAAGCCAAAAGTGGAAACAGAGTCCACGATATTTCAGCAGCGGTTCAGGATTATGTTGAACAGAATGGATTTTCGGTTGTAAGAGATCTTTGTGGTCATGGAGTTGGAAAATTTTTACACGAAGATCCGGCAGTTCCGAACTTCGGAAGAAAAGGAACTGGACCAAAACTTAAAAAAGGAATGACGATTGCCATTGAACCAATGGTTAATGCTGGTGGATATGAAGTGATGTCTGCTTCGGATGGTTGGACTGTTCAAACCGTAGATGGTTCTCCATCAGCACATTTTGAACATACAATATTGATACTTGATAATTCACCGGAAATATTGACAGTTTGTTAATGGCTAAACAAGGTCCGATTAAAATAGATGGTGTAATAACAGAAACTTTACCGAATGCAACCTTTAGAGTAAAGTTGGATAATGGGCACGAAATTCTTGCTCATATCTCAGGCAAAATGAGAATGCATTTTATTAAAATTCTGGTTGGCGATAAAGTATCAATTGAAATGTCTCCCTACGATTTATCAAAGGGAAGAATTACTTACAGATATAAATAACAGGTGCGAATATGAAAGTCAGATCATCGGTTCGGAAAATATGTGATAAGTGCAAAATTATCAGACGCAAAGGTGTTGTCAGAGTAATTTGTTCTAATCCGAAGCACAAGCAAAGACAAGGTTAAATTTTAAAAATAGGAGTTGAATTTTGGCTCGTATATCAGGTGTTGATTTACCAAAGAATAAAAAAGTTTTGTTCGGTCTGCAATATATCTATGGAATAGGACCGACTTCTTCTTCTGAAATTCTTGAAAAGGCAAAAATAGACGCCAACAAAAAAGTCGGCGATCTCACTGAAGAAGATGTTGCTCAAATCAGAGCTGTCATCACAGCTGAGTTTAAAGTTGAAGGTGCACTTCGTTCAGAAGTTCAGCAGAACATCAAACGATTGATGGATATCGGTGCTTACAGAGGAATAAGACATAGAAAAGGACTTCCGGCGAGAGGTCAAAGAACCAGAACGAATTCAAGAACGAGAAAAGGCAAACGTAAAACAGTCGCCGGCAAGAAGAAAACACCAACTAAGAAATAATTTTTGTTAATCGGAGGATTTTGATTGGCTAAATCAGTAAAAAAAGTTAAAAAGAGAACGCAGGTTGATCTGAATGGTGTTGCTCATATCAAAGCAACTTTCAACAACGTAATTGTTACTATCACAGATATTTATGGTAATACATTATCCTGGTCATCTGCTGGTAAAAATGGTTTTAAAGGATCAAGAAAGAATACACCATTCGCTGCGCAGGTTTCTGCTGAAGCTGCCGCAAAAGAGGCTTATGATCTTGGTCTTAGAAAAGTTGAAGTAAAAGTGATTGGACCTGGCTCCGGTAGAGAAGCAGCCATCAGATCTTTACATACAGCCGGATTGGAAATTACTTCCATTAAGGATGTAACTCCGATACCGCATAACGGATGCAGACCACCAAAGCGCAGAAGAGTTTAAAGAAGGAGTTATTGTTAAATGGCAAGATACACAGATTCAGTTTGCAAATTATGCAGAAGAGAAAGACAAAAGCTTTTTCTTAAAGGACAGAAATGTTATACTGAAAAATGCCCTATCGAATCAAGAAATTATGCACCAGGTCAACACGGACTGAGCAGAAGGGCGAAAATATCCGAATATGGTTTACAGCTTAGAGAAAAACAGAAAATCAAAAGAATGTATGGATTGCTTGAAACTCAATTCAGAAATTATTTTGATAAAGCTAACAAGCAAAAGGGTATTACTGGTGAAAACCTGATTAAGATACTTGAAAGAAGATTGGATAATGTGATTTACAGGCTTGGATTTGCTGCTTCCAGAAATCAGGCAAGACAGCTTATAAAACATAGACATTTTATGGTAAATGAAAAGCTTGTGGACGTACCATCTTATCTGGTTGCACAGGGCGATATTGTTAAAGTAAAAGAAAAAAGTAAGAAGTTAGACGCAATTCATAATTCACTTAAGCGTGTAAAAGAAAGTGCGTATCCTTGGCTTACTATCGATAAAGCAACATTAACCGGAACATTTCTTCAGGTTCCGGAAAGAGCAGATGTTCCTCTAAACGCCAATGAACAATTGGTTGTAGAGCTCTATTCTAAATAATTAATTTTTGAAATTTTAGAGGGTTTTATTAATGAATACATCACATTTAATTATGCCTGAGTCAGTGGTTTTAGATGAAGCCAATTATTCAAATACTTTTGGTAGATTTACTCTTCAACCTCTGGAAAGAGGATTTGGAGTAACCTTAGGTAATTCTTTGAGAAGAGTACTTCTCTCATCATTGCCGGGTGCTGCAATAACTTCCGTTAAATTCAGCGGTATATTGCATGAATTTACAACTATTCCGGGAGTAGTTGAGGACGTATCCGAAATCGTTCTTAATCTTAAACAAGTAAGAATGAAACTGCTTACAAAAAAGCCCAACAAAATTGATTTGTCATTTAATGGAGATAGTACCTGGACTGCTGCGGATATTCAAAAATCAAGTAATGAAGTTGAAATATTAAATCCTGATCTCCACATTGCAACTTTGAATAAGAGCGCAAAATTTGATGTTGAAATCAGAATTGGTAAAGGTACGGGTTATGTGCCTGCCGTTGAAAACTCCTCGCCCGATCAGGCAATTGGAGTTATTCCGATTGATTCGATCTTCACACCGATCAGAAATGTTAAAATGACTGTTGAAAATGTTAGAATCGGCGATAAAAATGATTTCGAAAAATTAACTTTAGAAATTTCAACTGATGGTTCAATAACACCTGATGATGCGCTTACACAAGCTGCAAAAATTCTTAGAGAGCATGTTCAGTTATTTATTAATTTTGATATGGAGCAGGAAGAAGAACAACCGGTTATTCAAAAAGATACAGAGTTTGATAAAATTAAAAAGATACTTCAGACTCCTGTAGATGATCTTGAACTTAGTGTCAGATCACACAACTGCCTTAAAGCGGCAAACATAAAAATACTTGGCGATTTAGTCAGGAAAGATGAAGCAGAAATGTTAAAGTTCAGAAATTTCGGAAGAAAATCTCTGGCAGAGTTGATGGAAATTGTTGAAGACCTCGGTATTGAATTCGGAATGGATGTTGACAAGTATCTTAAAGTAGAAGCAGAAGCCAAATAAAACGACAAAGGTAATCAGATGAGACACAATGTTAAGGGAAGAAAATTAGGAAGAACTGCAAGCCATCGGAAGGCTACATTAAATTCGCTTATAACTTCTCTGTTAAAATATAAACGAATCAAAACAACTCTTGCAAAAGCAAAAGAAACCAGGGTTGTTGCAGAAAAGCTTGTAACTAAAGCCCGCAAAGGTGATTTACATGCAAAGAAACAGGTTATGATCTCTATCAAAGATAAAGAAGTTGTTAAGGAATTGTTCTCTGAAATTATTCCAAAGATTGGTGAGAGACCGGGAGGATATACTCGTGTTATTAAATTAGGACGCAGAATGGGCGATGCTGCACAGATGGCAATAATCGAGCTTGTTGATTACAATGAAGTTGTTACTGCCAGAGCAGAACAGCAGAAAGAAAAACGTGACGCAAAAGCTAAAGAAAAAGAAGCAAAGGCAAAAGCTGATAAAGAAAATCAGTTGCTTGAAGAACAAGCTGCTGAAGTTCCTAAAAAATAGTTTAATTAATTTTTTGTATTATAAGAGTAATCGAATTTTCGGTTACTCTTTTTTTATTAATAATGTTTAAAGATATTCATTTTATAAAATCAGTATTTGAACTTTCTGGTTTGTCGAAGGTTACTTTGCCTCAACTGATTCTCTGTGGCAGATCCAATGTTGGTAAGTCTTCCTTCATCAATAGTATTTCTAACAGGAAAGGACTGGCCAAAACCAGTTCAACGCCCGGCAAGACACGCTCGATCAATTTTTATAAAGCCAACGATACTTTTTTCATTGTCGATTTACCGGGATTTGGTTACGCAAAAACCAGTCAGACAGAACGGGAAAAATGGGGAAATCTTGTTTCTAGATACATCCTTGATTCAAAAAATATACATCACGCTTTTCATCTGATTGACTCGAGATACGAACCAACTGATCTGGATAAAGAACTGAATGCGTGGTTGAAAAGTGCTGAGAAAGATTATTCTGTAATTCTTAGTAAAGCTGATAAACTAAATCAATCTGAAAATTATAAAGCGGTTAAATTAATTGTATCTGTTTTCCCGGAGCTGGTGCTTAACAAAAATCTGTTCTTGTATTCTTCAGTCACCGGAAAATGGAAGAAGCCTGTTCAAAAAAAAATCACCGAACTGTTCTTTTAATTTCCGCCGGATGTTATTTTTTAATATTTAGTTGTTAAATTTATTCTACAAAAATAATTTCCTATTTAATCGTCGTATGCTGGATAAAAGACAACGAAAAAGAATTTTAATTTTCCTGGTTATTCCAATACTTGCGTCCGGTCTTTTTTTAAGCGACGATCTTTTCCTCCGCCTTGTGATAATTGGTCTGCTTGTAATCTATGTGGCTTTCATTATTTTTTTACGTGACTCAATAAGATTCTCAGGTGGTTATTCTATTTCCGAAGCTGATGAAACAATTTCTGAACCTCAGGTAACAGCTCATTCAGATCACGAAGAATCTTTTAAAATTGTCTCAAAGAACAAAAATATTGATGTAATAACCGATGAAACCTACAGACCCGAATACGGAGTTTCTAAGACAACATTAAAACCGCACGATCTTAAAGAACGTTTTGAAGAAATTGTTAAGGAAACACTTCCGCCCGGAACCGGTCACGATGAGCAGTTTGGTTTTGTTATTGAGAGGATGCTCACTGTAATGACAGAACTATACAATGCACACTCTGCTATATATTTTTGGTACAACAAGAAAAAAGAAAAATTAATAATTGAAAAATGTATTTCATCTTCAAACCAATTAACTAAAAGAAAATTTGATATTGAAGACGATGTGCTAAGTAAAATAGTTGAGAACGGCGAACCTGAATTATTAACGGATATATCCCGTACAGCAGAAGCTGATGTTATCAGATATTATGATGCACCACAAGGGATTAAAAGTTTTGCGGGCGTTCCTGTATTTTATAATAACGATTTGGTTGCAATAATAGCAATCGATTCAAAGGTTGAAGATGCTTTCGGAATCGAAACTATCTATTCGCTGGGTCGCTTTATCCGGCTTATTACTATGCTGATCGGTATTTTTGAAGAAAAATATACTGATACAATCTCTCAAAAAAGGCTTGACGGTTTATTAAAAATTCTTGGACCGGAAAACGAGTTCGAGGATGAAAAAGAATTAATTAATGCATTACCCGAAGCCTTGAAGAGTATGATTAAATGGGATGCATTTGTGTTTATATACTTTGAGCCTGTTCAGAAAAGTTTTAAAACAGTAAAAGTTGAAAATACAACGGCTCTGAAGTATATCGGGAATGATTTGCAAATTGATCTTAATGGAACACTTGTTGGTAAATCAATTGTAACGGGAATCCCGGTTAAAATTGATGATACATCAACCGGAAATTATAAAAGGTTTTCACGCGCTGAAGATGTTTCATTTGATGGTTCATTTCTGACTATCCCACTGATTTATAATAAACAAAATTATGGTGTGATTTGTTTCGAAAGTCTGAAAAAAAATGCATACAGCAATAATGACGTTCAGTTTCTTAAAAAATCGCTCAATGTTTTAGCTTACATCATTTATACTCATTCAACTCAAAAACTTCTGAAAAACCTTACTACAGTTGATTTTGAAACGAGAGCTCTGAACGCTGCTTCATTCAAAGATAGATTGCAGGTGGATTTGATCAAGTCTAAGCAGCTTGAAGTTCCCGGGACATTAGCTCTTATAAAAATTGATGACTTTATCGAACAAGAAACACTTTTTGATGATAATCCTTTACCGAGAGTAGTTTCGGCTGTATCTGAAATTATTGCTGATGAAATGACTCAGCTAAATCTTTTTGGAAGACTTGATGACAGGATATTTGCGATTTACTTTTTTAATGCTCCTGCCAAGAATGTATTCGTCTGGGCTGAAAAGCTCCGTGTTAAGATAGCTCGTAAACCAATTTCTGTGGTTTCAAAGCAGACAACTTTTACAGTTTCAATTGGTATTGCTTCTACAACAAATAAAGATAACGTAGATGAAGTCCTGCATAATGCAAATCTTGCCCTGAATAAAGCTCTCGAAAAAGGCGGTAACGCCGTCCTCAATGTGAACTAATATTTCATTAATTGAAATGAAAAATTTCTTTGTAATCGTACTTGACGGAGTTGGTATTGGAGAGTTACCTGATGCAGCTAAGTATAGAGATGAAGGAAGTAATACTCTGCACAATATTGCTTTAGCAATCGGTGGACTAAATCTGCCAACTTTACAATCACTCGGTCTTGGAAATATTGAGCCAATAAAAGGTGTTAGAAATGTTTCGAATCCTGCATCTTCATTCGGAAAAATGGCAGAAATCTCTCAAGGAAAAGATTCAACAACTGGTCATTGGGAGTTGGCTGGAATTCATGTTAGAACTGATTTCACTTATTTCCCAAACGGTTTTGATGATGAAATTGTAATCAGGTTTTTAAAGGAAACCGGTTGTAAAGGAATTCTTGGAAATAAACCTGCTTCCGGAACTGAAATTATAAATGAACTCGGCGAAAAGCATTTAAGTACCGGTTTCCCGATTGTTTATACTTCGGCAGATTCTGTTTTCCAGATAGCAGCACATGAAGACATCATCCCTCTAAAACTGCTTTACGATATCTGTTCGATTACGCGTGAGAAAGTTTTACTAAATCCTCTCCAGGTCGGACGAGTAATTGCACGACCATTCATTGGCATCCCTGGAAATTTTACAAGAACAAAAAACAGAAAAGATTTTTCACTTGATCCACCACAACCTACAATTCTTGATATACTTTCAAACAATAATATTACGACAATCGGTATCGGTAAGATAAACGACTTATTTAATTATCGTGGTATAAAGAGACAAATATTAACGAAAACAAATGAAGAAGGCTGCGAGCAGCTTATTAAATTTGCAGCCGATTCTGAGAGTAGTTTTATTTTTGCAAATCTTGTAGATTTCGATGTGTATTTCGGACATAGAAACGACCCTGATGGTTTCGCAAAAAAGCTTATGGAGTTCGATCAGTTTCTGCCGGAGTTTTTGTCTGAACTTGATGAGAGTGATAGACTGATTATTACTGCTGATCACGGTAATGATCCAACCACACCAAGCACAGATCACAGCAGAGAATATGTTCCTCTGCTTTATTTCAGGAAAGGTGTTCCCGGGAAAAATCTTGGTGTGCGAAATACTTTTTCTGATGTTGCTAAAACTGTTGCAGATTTTTTTGGAGTTGAAAATAATCTGTATGGGATCAGCTTTCTGAATGAATGAGGATTAGTTATGATACTTCCGAAATTGTTCATTGAATTTAATACTAAAAATTCTGATAATATTATCTCGACGAAAATTCAAAACCTGAATATTTCAAATTCTCCGGTTATCAATTTAGAAGTTAAAGAATCGAACGGTAGAATTAATAATTTCAAACTGGATATTCAGCTATTCAAAACCATAAAAATAGTTCAGGACTTACCGGATTGGGTTATAGTAAAGATGTTGTTAGCATCCGGTAAATTAAAAGATTCGGGTTATCAATATCGGATTTCAAATGGTTAAATTCCTTCTTGAAACTGATGTGCTGGTTGATTATCTGACATCGGGTGAAAATAATTATTTGATAAACCTGATGCAGTCAGGTATTTGTTTTACAACTGTTCTGAATGCTTCTGAGCTTTTGGCTGCTTGTAATGATGATTCAGAAAAATATTCAGTACGAAGTGTATTGGATTCATTAAAAATTCTTGGTTTACATTCGAGATATGCATTAAGTATCCCGGAATATTCAGGTAAAACTGAAAGTCTTCGCGATTCACTGTTTGCGGTTGTTTCTCAAATAAATAAATTGCCGATAGTAACATTGAATAAAGAACGTTATAAAAAAACAAATTTGAAAATCATTCATCCAAAAGAACTGGGAGTATAAATGTTTCTTGGAAAGGTTATCGGTACGGTGTGGTCAACAAAAAAAGATGAAAATCTTGTTGGTGCTAAATTTTTAATTGTTCGTGAGCTGACTCTCGATTTGAAAGAAAAAGAAAGATTTGTAGTTGCTGTTGATAGTGTTGGTGCTGGTGAAGGTGAAGTAGTTTTGGTTGCAACCGGAAGTTCATCAAGAATGACAAGCTTCACAAAAGATAAACCAGTTGATGCTGTTATTATGGGCATCGTTGATAAGCTTGATGTATCTGAAAAATAAATATTAATAATTTTTGTGAGTAAAAATTGTTTCTGGGAAAAGTTATCGGAAATATCTGGGCAACACGAAAGCATCCTTCATTAAGCAATTTAAAGTTGATGATAGTTCAACCGTTAAATGGTGAACTTGAGAAAGCTGGAGATCCGATTATAGCTGTAGATACGGTTGGTTCCGGTCCGGGCGAAATTATTTATTATATAACAGCATCCGAAGCCGTTATTCCATTACCTGTTGATCTGGCTCCGGTCGATGCATCAATAGTTGGTATTGTTGATTCAGTTAACTCCGAAAAATCAAATAAAAGTAAGTCGTGAAAATAACCAAACAGTTTACAAATCGTGATTCTCAATCACTGGATAAATATTTCCACGATATCGGTAAAGTTACATTACTTACTGCCGAACAAGAGATTGAACTTGCGCGAAGAATAAAAGAAGGTGACTCAGAGGCTCTGGATAAACTGACAAAAGCCAATTTAAGGTTTGTCGTAAGCGTTGCAAAACAATATCAAAATCAGGGGCTTTCACTCGGTGATTTAATAAATGAAGGTAACCTCGGTCTGATTAAAGCTGCCAGAAGATTTGATGAAACAAGAGGATTTAAATTTATATCTTATGCAGTATGGTGGATCCGGCAATCTATTATGCAAGCACTCGCTGAACAATCACGAATTGTAAGATTGCCCTTAAATCGTGTTGGAGCTCTGAATAAAATCGGCAAAGCATACAGCAACCTGGAACAGGAATTTGAAAGAGAACCAAGTCCTGAAGAACTCGCTGAAGAACTTCAAATGGATGTTGAAGATGTTTCAGAAGCTATGTCTTTATCTTCAAAGCATCTTTCAATGGATGCACCTTTTTCTAATAACGAAGAAAATCGACTGCTTGATGTGCTGGAAAATCCGGATGAACCATCGCCTGATGACACACTCATGAACGAATCTTTTAAAGAAGAAATCGGAAGGGCTTTATCCAAACTTTCTGCACGCGAAGCCGAAGTAATTAAACTTTATTTTGGAATAGATATTGACGAACCGCTAACGCTGGAAGAAATTGGAGAAAAGTTTAATCTTACCCGTGAAAGAGTTCGTCAAATAAAAGAAAAAGCAATTCGCAGATTGCGAAATACAACCCGAAGCAAAGAATTGAAAAAATATCTTGGGTGAAGTTGAGAAGTGTCAGTTCAAATATATTCTTGTTTTTAATCTCATTATTTATAATCTGTTCCTGCTCATCCAGCAATACAATCCGGTTTGGTAAAAAAACACCCGATGAAGATAAAGAGAAATCTTCTGTCAGATTTACATCTGAGGATGATTCGATGATTGTAGATCTTAATCTGGATTTCAAAGATCCTGATGACCTTCCTTTGGAAGATCCTGATATTGATGTTTCGACTCTTTTAACCGGTACTGAGAATGATTACACTTTTGATGTCCCTGGATACGATTACACTACAATCAAAGAAAAAATGCTGATGGAGATTATCAAGTACCTTGGAACACCGTACAAATACGGCGGCAACACAAAAGAAGGAATGGATTGTTCTGCATTTACTCAGATAATTTTTAAGAATGTTTTTAATTTAAGTCTTGAACGTTCTGCACGATTACAGTACACACAGGGAAGTGTAATTGAAAAAGGTGATGAACTAAAAGTTGGTGATCTTGTATTTTTTAACACGCGAAAAAGAGTAAAACCCGGGCATGTTGGTATCTATATTGGCGATAATCTCTTTGCACACGCAAGCACTAAAAAAGGTGTTACAATAACTGCATTAGATTATGATTATTACTCAAGAACTTTTATGGGTGCAAGAAGGTTGGAGATGAATGGGTTGACGGAGAAAACGCAATGATGGTTTTTGTAAATTCTAATTGATTATTTGGTTTGTATTACTGAAATGAAACCGGATGATAGATATGCACGAACTATTTTTAAATACTAAGATTTTGAGAAAATTTGAAAACGATTGGAACTTAGATATGCAGCTGCACGCGCATCTACGTTCTCTAACTAATAATTCGGTGCAGTATAAGTAATAGTTAGTTGGCTTTGTAAAATAGGATAGTATTTTTATGATTGAAAAATTAGAATGTGGTTATATAACAAGCTATATAAAAGATTTACTGCCAGAAATAGATAATTATAGCCACTATAAAAACAAAGATATATTTCGTTCCTTATCTGCGTTCGAATTAGAAACATTATCTTCATATCCTCCTACAAATAATCTTTCGGAAAAAGAAAGACAGTTAGTTTATGTTTTAGACAATTTGTTAAGTAGAGGATTCCCAACCTTTTGTTCAATTAATTTAGAAAGAGATTTATCTAGAATAATTAGAAATGATTTTAATATTCAAGAATCGGCTGCTCAAGGGGCAATAAAGTTTAGCGATAGCATCACTAACAATCAGTATAAAGCGAAATGGATAAAATCCATTACTGACTCGTTAATATTATTCGATCAAAAGTTTGATCCTAATAAAGTATTTGAAGAAATAGAAAAGAAGTATAATTCAGAAAATAATATTACTGTCAGCCAAGAAGAGAAAATATTTTATTGCCAAATACTACCTAATCTTATCGGACTGAATATTTCTCAACTTTTTGAACCACAAAGAAAAATTGAAACTATGCTTCCGGCTAATGAAGCTCAAAATTATTTTGGTCAAAGAGTTGATTTTGCAATTGAGACCGTAGATATCAAAGTTATTATTGAAATTGATGGCTTACAACATTTCCAAGATCAAGTTCAAATGAATCTTGACAATCAGAGAAGGAATTCATTACGAAACAATGGCTGGAAAGTAATAGAAATTACTTCAAGGGAAATTAATGAAGGATTGAATGAACAAAATATCAACGAGCTTCGAAATACAATAATTGATAGTGACTATTTGGAATGCCTAAATCAAAACGAAACAATTTCTTTTTCTTCTCTTTCCGATCGGTTAATTCATATTCCCTTACTTGTAGCAAGATTTCAAAAAGTATTATTGTGGGCTTTAAAAAAAGGCTACTTAAATTTTCATCAAGAAAGTTGGAATTTATGTTTCATTGAAGAAGATGTGTCATACGCAAAATTTGCAGTTGAGGATACAAAAGTATGGTTGTCAAATTTTTGTTCACTCTATAATGTGCCTTTACCAGATATTCAATACAGAACTGAAAAAACACTTGAAGACTTCAATCCAAACAGTAACAATGAGATATTATTTTATATTTCATTGAAAAAGAAATGGGCAATCAAAGAGAAACAAAATATTCGAGAGAAAGTTAATTACTTAGCGTTTGTCGTTACATCCAGATTCTATTTTGATAATAATTTTAAAGTTAATTCTATAACTCCTTTTCCTTATGAGCTAAATGAAAGCAAGGAAAAGAATCTTTTGTTCTTATTGCAAAGTATTTTTAGAAAAGAAGACTATTGGGAAGGTCAGATTGAAGTCCTTAAGCGCTCGCTGTCATTAAAACCAGTTATTGGATTATTGCCTACTGGTGCTGGTAAATCTCTAACTTACCAACTTTCTGCACTTTTACAGCCTGGAGTTACACTGGTCGTTGATCCCCTAAGATCATTAATGTTTGATCAAGCAGATAATATGAACAATTACCTTATTGACAATATTAGCTTTATCAATAGCGAATTAACTAGTGAAGAAAGAGTGCAAGTTGTTAATGAAATGTCTAATGGAAAATATAATTTAGTATTTATTGCCCCTGAAAGATTTCAAGACAACAACTTTAGAAATTCCTTAATTCAGATGACCGTTTCTTTTTCTATACCCTATCTTGTAATTGATGAGGCACATTGTGTGTCAGAGTGGGGTCACGATTTCAGAACGTCCTATTTAAATTTAGCAAAGACCGCAAAAAAATATTGCAAATACCAAAACTATGAACCTACCGTATTAGCTTTAACTGGTACAGCCTCTTATTCTGTCTTAACTGACGTTCAAAGAGAAATTGGAATAGACGAAGAAGAAGCTAAAATATATCCATCAACATTTAACAGAGATGAATTACAATTCGATATTTATTCTACACCAAGCACAAACAAAAAAGACATTTTATTTGGATTGTTACAGAATACGATTCCGCAAGTCCTTAATACAAATGAAAATGAATTATTTCAACCGGATGGAAATAATACCAAATCTGGTTTGGTCTTTGTCCCTTGGACAAACAATGTGTTTGGCTCACAAGTACGAGACGATTTACAAAATAGGTTAAATATACAAGTTGGATTTTTTAGTGGTTCAGTACCAAAATATTTTCAACCAAATTTGCATCGCTTTCAGCGTGAAATAGAGTGGAACAAAGAAAAAAGAAGAATTCAGAAAGATTTTAAGAATAATGAATTTGCCGTCTTAGTTTCAACAAAAGCATTCGGAATGGGAATTGATAAACCAAATGTTAGATATACTGTACATTTTGGAATCCCTGCTTCACTAGAAGCCTTTTATCAAGAAGCTGGTAGGGCTGGAAGGGATAGGAATAATTCTTATTGTATAATAATATTTTCTGACGATAATTCAACAATTGCTGATCAGTTTTTAGACATTAATCTTTCAGCACAAGATTTGAGAATTCTAAAACAACAAGGTCAATGGCCACAATTTGGACAAGAAGGCGATATTCATAGAATGTTATTTTTTCATATGAATGCTTTTCAAGGGGTTGATATCGAAATTAGTAATCTTCATAACTTGCTAACAAATAGCATTTACCCAGTTTATAATAATTTGCAACTTGGACAAACACATCAAATAATAATTCCACGAAATGATAATCTTGACAAATCGATCTATCGTCTTTCAATTCTTGGAATAGTCTCAGATTATACCATCGATTGGAATGCAAACCAATACAGTGTTACTTTAAATCGATTATCGGATGAGGAATGTTTGACAAATTTAAAAACTTATTTAAGTCGTTATAAAACCCCAGACTATATTCGTACAGCGCAAACACAAATAGTTAATGCAAATGGAACCAATATGCTTGAACGTTGTCTTGGTTACATTGTACGTTTTGCTTACAACGAGATCGAGAAAAAACGAAGAACCGCTCTAAAAACCATTTTAGAAGTTTCAAGAAGTTCTTCACAAATGCCACCAAACAGTAGAAATAATTACATACGTGAGCAATTATTAGCCTATTTAGAAAAATCAATTTTCACAGATCTTCTTTTAGAAATTGTTCAGTCCGATGACCACACAAAATGGTGGGAGGTTCTCGAACAAGTAACAGACATTGATTTAGCAAGACAACTACTAGGAGGTTGTCGTCGAACAATGGAAAGCTACCCTGAATATTCTGGTTTATATATCCTTAGTGCGTTTTCCAGATTATCAATACCTAATTACGAAATTGAATTTGTAATTCAAGACTTTATTACCGGAATTAATTTTCTTCGACAGCAATATGAGTTTGAAACGCAAGAGAATATAATTGCCAATATTATCGATATCTATCAAAGAAAAATTGGACAGATAAATGAAGAGTTTGGCAACTTGTTTCTTGAATTAATCTCATCAAGAAAAATTGCACGTCTAATATATCCTTCATTACCAAATCAGAGTAAAATGATACTACTATCAATTCTCTTAAAAAACACGATAAATTATAACAAACATTATATAGGTAACTAAAATGCCAGATGATTTCTTGAAAATTGAGGAAACTGTAAGTAATCTTTTAAATGAGCTATATAAAATTAGAAGCGCAAATGAGCAGATAGATAAACTTGAGAAAATATCAAGTGAGACAGCTAGAATTGCTGACAATGCAAATAACAATTCTCTTCAATTAATTACGCGTGGGAAAAGTATTTTTGATCAAATTGAGAAAGCAAAACTTGAGGTCAACCTCAAATCCATATTAGAACAATTAAACGAGAATAAAAGGGTCGCTTCAAAAAATACTACATTGCTCATTACTGTAATTGTTCTCCAAATTATCGTTTTGGCATCTGTAATTATTTTAAAATTTATGTAACGCCAACTAACAAGCCAATCAAGCGGACGCCGTATTCGCATTTGGCATTTGTGTAATTATTGGCTTTGTTCTTCCGTGTAATGTTGCTTTGTAAAGTAGTTATGTTAAATAAATGTTTTTAAAATTATTGGCAGTTGTTATTCAAGTGGCATCGCTGTTCTGGGGCGACCGCTTATTGGCGACGCCGCTAACAAAAAAAGCCAATCCTTTTGAGAATGGCTTTTACGTAACAAATATTTCCTGGAAATCAACTGCAACCAGAAGTAGAACCACAAGTCATACATTTAAGACAGGTTCCGTTTCTTACCATTGTCATACTCTGACATTCTGTGCAGATATCACCTGTATAACCTCTTTCAATTGCCATTTTTACCTGTGTGTTCATTTCAGTTTTTTTACTTGTAGCTGTTGGTGTTTCACGCTTCAGGTGCGAGTTTTGGGGTCTTGTTGGTTTTGAGAAATCATCAACATTATCCTTATCAAGCTCAACAAGTCTTTCACTTACTATTTCTTCGCTGATAAAATCAGGTTCAGCAAACTTCTTAACAATTCCGGGAGAAGCTTTTGATTTAATTTCCTCAGGTTCAATGTGTGCGAGATCATATCGGTTCAAATATGTAACAGCAAGTTCTCTGAAAATGTAATCAATAACAGAAGTTGCCATTTTAATTTTCTCATTACCGGTTACTATTCCACTGGGCTCAAACCGCGTGAATACAAACGCATCAGCAAATTCTTCAAGCGGTACTCCGTGCTGCAAGCCTAGTGATATTGAAATTGCAAAACAGTTCAGCAAACTTCGGAATGCAGCACCTTCACGATGCATATCTATGAATATTTCACCAATCTGTCCGTTATCATATTCACCTGTTCTGATATAAACCGACTGACCGTTAATTTTTGCTTTCTGAGTATAGCCTGATCTTCTGTCAGGAAGCCTTCTTCTTTTTGCAATATATCTGTGAATAATTCTCTCAGCCACTTTAACCATATCGTGTTTTTCTTTGTCTTCTATCAAAGCTTCAACATCTTCTTCACTTAAAGCGTTCAGTGGTTGGGATAGTTTCGATCCATCTCTGTAGAGTGCGTTTGCCTTCACCCCAAGCTTCCAGGATTGCATATAAGCATCTTTAACATCTTCAATAGTCGATTGATTGGGAAGATTAATTGTCTTTGAAATTGCCCCGGAAATAAACGGCTGTGCGGCAGCCATCATTTTGATATGAGCCAGTGAACGAATGAACCTAGTTCCTTTCTTTCCGCATTTGTTTGCACAATCGAAAACGGGATAGTGTTCATGTTTGAGGAATGGAGCACCTTCAATTGTCATTGTACCACAAACATAGTCATTAGCTGAGGCAATTTCCTGTTTGGAGAAACCTATTTCTTCTAAAATGTTAAAATCAAACCTGTTAATTTTTTTCTCATCAATTTCAAGTTTATTGATTATGAACTCTTCACCTAGTGTGAACTTATTGAATGCAAAGCTGATTTCGAAAACAGATGGAAGAGATTTTTCAATCCTGGCTATAATTTCCTCAGTAAAACCTTTTGCTTTTAATGATTCCGGATTGATGTAAGGGCAACCTTGAAGAGTTCCCTGACCATTGGCATATTTTACAATTTCAATAATTTGATCTTTGTTATAGCCTAATCTCTCTAATGCCGGAGGAATTGATTGATTAATAATTTTGAAATAACCACCACCAGCAAGCTTCTTAAATTTAACAAGTGAGAAATCCGGTTCAACACCTGTTGTATCGCAATCCATAACGAGTCCGATTGTTCCTGTTGGAGCAATTACTGTAACCTGTGCATTCCGGAATCCAAATTGTTCACCCAGTTCCAATGCTTTATCAGCATCTTCTCTGGCTGCTTTTAGCAAATCGGACGGACAGTGCTTTGGATTAATTCCAACAGGATAAATTTTTAAATTTTCATATTCTTCATTCGGTACATTGTGCGCTGCACGTCTGTGATTTTTTATTACACGAAGCATATTCTTTTTATTCTGTTTGAAACCAGGGAAAGGACCAAGTTCTTTGCTCATTTCCGCTGAAGCTGAATAAGCAGTCATGTGCATTATTGCAGTCAACGCTCCGCATATAGCGAATCCTTCATTACTATCATAAGGAATTCCCTGAAGCATTAATAAAGTTCCGAGATTTGCATAACCTAATCCAAGAGTTCTATATTCATAACTGAGCTTAGCTATATTTCTGCTTGGGAACTGAGCCATTGTTACACTTATTTCAAGTACGATTGTCCACAATCTTGATGCATGCCGATACTCGTCAACATTAAATTTCTTTTCTTTGATATTATAGAATTTAACCAGATTGAGTGAAGCAAGATTGCAAGCAGTATCATCGAGAAACATATATTCGCTGCACGGATTTGATGCACGTATTTCACCACTTTCAGGGCAAGTATGCCAATCATTAATTGTATTATGAAACTGAATTCCCGGATCTGCTGATGACCATGCAGCAAAAGCTATATCATTCCATAAATCTCTTGCGCGTAAAGTTTTGCACGGCTTTGGATTTCTGCTCTCAGATTTTGCCTTCCGCTTTTCTATTCTCCAATATAAATTCCAATCCTTATCATCGAGAACTGCATTCATAAATTCGTTCGTTACTCTTATTGAGTTATTTGAATTTTGTCCTGATACGGTTGCGTAAGAATCAGAATTCCAGTCAGCATCATATTCAGGAAATTCTATTGATTTAAATCCTTGTTTTGCTAGTTGAATAACCCGTTCAATATAATTATTCGGAATCATCGCTTTTCGTGCATCGAGAACAGCAGCTTTCAGGTTTTGATTAAAATTTTTATTAAATCTATCATTCTCAGGATGAGCAGAATAACAGGCTGTCATTATATTATTTAAATGGAAGTTAGCAAGTTGAGATCCAGCTACCATTGAAGCGACTTTTTGTTCTTCAATAACTTTCCAGTTAACAAATTCCTCAATATCAGGATGATCGAGGTCAAGAGTTACCATTTTGGCTGCTCTTCTTGTTGTTCCACCTGATTTAATTGCACCTGCTGAACGGTCTCCGATTTTTAAGAATGACATTAGACCTGAAGATTTTCCACCACCACTGAGAGGTTCATTATTTCCTCTTAAATCTGAAAAATTTGAACCTGTACCTGAACCATATTTAAATAATCTGGCTTCACGAACCCAGAGATCCATAATTCCGCCTTCATTAACAAGATCATCGCTTACTGACTGAATGAAGCAGGCGTGAGGTTGAGGATGTGTGTAAGCATCTGTAGAAGATACCATTTCACCGGTTTGATAATCAACATAATAATGACCTTGCGATGGGCCTGTAATACCATAAGCCCAATTTAAACCTGTATTGAACCATTGCGGGCTATTTGGTGCGGCAAACTGATTTGCAAGCATGTATAAAAGTTCATCGTAAAACGCTCTGGCATCATCCTCTGAATTAAAATATCCACCTTTCCATCCCCAGTATGTCCAGCATCCCGCTAATCTATGAAAAACCTGGCGGGAATCTCGTTCGGATGTAAAACGATCATCCTCAGGAAGTGTATTTAGTCTTTCATTATCAGAAGTTGAAGGCAGCAGCCATTCGGGTACACCATCTTCCTGAATTTTTATGAGAAGTTTAGGAATGCCGGCTTTTCGAAAATACTTTTGTGCTATTATATCAGATGCTACCTGTGACCAGTTTTCAGGAACAATAACATCTTCCATTTTAAAGACAATAGAACCATCGGGGTTTTTTATTTCGGATCTGCGCTTGGCGAATTTAATAGTTGATAAAGGATCTTTACCAGCTGTTGTAAACAATCTTTTTACCTGCATCAAGTTCTCCTGGTTTTAAATTGTTTTATTTTTGTTGTGTAAATGTTATTTAAAAGTAGAAGGATATTCACTTAATAAGTAATTATTTTTAAGTAACAAAATGAACTATTAGAATAATTTTAAGTTGGAGTCTAAAGGAAGCAAAACTTCTTTAAAGCAGAAATAGCGTAACATGTTTTCAAATTTTTTTTACTCCAACAAGGCAATACTAACTTGGTAATATTTTTTAATAATTGCAAATTAAATTTGAGATGATTGTAAAAAATATTTTTGTGATTTACAGTTTTAAATTTTGATTTGATTTTTAAATTTCTAAAGGAACTATTTACCGTTCATTTAAAATTAGTTTAGCGATAATTATTTTTGAATTAGGTTTCGGACAACATGAACAAATTATTTATAAATAGATGAGCTCAGTTGAAAAAGTAATTCAGATTTCTTCTTTAAGTAAAAGGTTTAAAGATTTACTTGCAGTTGATGAGCTTGAATTACATGTTAACAGAGGAGATGTATTTGGTTTCCTCGGTCCAAATGGTGCTGGTAAAAGCACAACTATCCGAATGATGCTATCACTTGTTTCACCAACATCCGGAACAATAAATATTTTTGGAAAATCTCTTTTAGAAAATCGAAAAGAAATTCTCACAAACATCGGTGCAATCGTAGAAAAGCCTGATTTTTATCAATACCTTCCAGCTATCAAAAACCTTGAAATTTTGGCTAAAATATCAGGAAAAGAAGTATCCAGCAAAAGAATAATAGAATTGTTGGACCTTGTCGGATTGAAAGACAGAGCCAAAAGTAAAGTGAAAACTTACTCACATGGAATGAAACAGAGACTTGGAATTGCACAAGCATTGCTTCATGATCCTGAACTGATTGTGCTGGATGAACCGACAACCGGGCTCGATCCGCAGGGAATGAAAGAAATAAGAGACTTGATCTTGCGATTAAGTAAAGATGAAAATAAAACAATATTTCTCTCTTCACACATTCTTTCAGAAATTGAACTCGTTGCAAACCGTATGATCATTATAAATAAAGGAAAAAAGATTGTTGAAGGAGAAGTTAGCAATCTGCTCAATTCCAATAAAGTTAAAGTAACTGTGGAAGTAGAAAACATTGTAACCGTAAAAAATATTTTAGAAACAACAAAATGGTTGAATCAGATTGAATCGATCTCAGCAAATAAAATCAATATTAATCTTGAACAGAATGAGATCCCCTTATTAAATAAATTCCTCGTTGAAAACGGAATAATGGTGAATGCCCTTGTGCCGGTAAGATCGCTTGAAGATTATTTTTTGAACATAACTTCAGGCACAAAATGATAATGACATTGGTTAAAATTGAGCTTTTGAAAATTTTCAGGAAATGGCGTACATATATTGGTTTTATTGCAATCGGTATCCTTGTGCCACTACTGCATCTGGCAATGTATCTGGAAGGGCAGGAATCGATAGATTTTGTAACACGCAATTTACGGGATTCTTTTATCTTAGTTGGAAATCTTCTGAACGGCTATTGGATTTCATACATAATACTTAACGCTCTTACTATTCACATCCCGTTTTTAATTACACTTGTTGCCGGAGATTTACTTGCTGGTGAAGCAACTGCAGGAACTTACCGGCTGCTTGTAATAAGACCAATTTCACGTTTGCAAATAGTCACTTCAAAATTTCTGGCATCTTTGATTTATACAAGTGTGTTGATACTTTTTCTTTCTTTTATGAGTTTGGTTATCGGGCTTATCATATTCGGAAGCGGTGAATTAATTGTAACAGGCAGCAATGCGATAATTATATTTGAAAAAAGTGATGTACTATGGCGATTTTTCCTGGCTTATAGTTTTGCAATTCTGAGTATGATGGTAGTAGCAAGTCTGGCTATCTTTTTTTCTTCACTTGTGGAAAATGCTATTGGTCCGATTGTAGCAACTATGGCAATAATTATTATCTTCATAATACTCTCTGCTTTCGATGTTGAGATACTAAAAGAATTAAAACCGTATTTATTCACGAGTTATATGATGAATTGGAGAGATTTTTTTGATGACCCGGTTAATCTGACCGAAATAATGAAATCAATATTTGTGCTGACTGGTCACATTATTGTTTTTTTTGCTTTGACTTCATTCATCTTCAATAAAAAAGACATCCTCAGCTAATGATTCGAGATAACTATATGATACAAAAAATATTATTACTTGCAGTGATTATTTATATTTCCCCTTTCGCACAGCAGCGAACACCTGAAGAGATTCTGGAAAAAGTTAAAGCTGAATTTGATAAAATTGATGACTATCAGGTTGAAGTTCAGGTGAAAGTAGATGTAAGCTTTCTGAAAATGCCAGACCGGAAGGCAATGATATTTTATAAGAAGCCGGATAAATTCCACATTGATTCCGAAAATTTTGCAATGCTGCCAAAAGCAGGGATGAATTTTTCACCACTTGGATTCTTAAACTATAAATACACAGCTTTTATGGAAAAGAAAGATACTATTGATGGTATTCCAACTTTAGTAATAAAGGTAATTCCGCTTGAAGGTAGTTCAGAAGTAATTTTAAGTACACTCTGGATTGATACTAATCGTAATTTAATTCTTAAAATTGAATCATCCAGAAAACCGCAGGGAACGTTCACAATTAACCTTGACTATCTAAAAACATCTAATGGATTCTGGCTTCCATCTTCAATATTGTTTGAATTCACTATAGAAGGTTCAGGAATACCAAAACGATTCGGTAAAGAAGAAGAATCAAAAACAGACAATAGTAAAAGTGAATCAAAACAGCCTGAAACAGGTAAAGTTTATTTGAAGTATTCCAATTATAAAGTGAATGAAGGTTTGTCTGATTCGATTTTTGATGAAAACAATGACAAGTGAAAAAAATAGGCGGTCGGAAATTCTTATCACAATGTAAGTGAGGGCATAACATTGTAGGAAAATTTTCCCGACCGCCCGAACCTGACCGCTAGGAGGCTACTCTTTTTTAAAGAGGCGATCAGATTTTGGGAGGAGAATTACTAAATAATTATTAATTCTTCTGAATACATGTTATTAAGATTGTCAATAAAAAAAAAGTCAGAATTTCAGGAACTATCATTTTGCCCACTGATGGCTGTAATGATCGTTTATATGAAATAGTAAGAATTTTACTGAATCTATTCCAACTAAAAATTAGCTTATTGTGAAATAATTTAGTTGATTATTCATCAAAAACCTTTTTGAAAACTTTTTGCATTTCCAGCCATGATTCCTTATCTGCTTTTTCGTTATATGCCAAAGGCATATCAAATTTTTGACCCAGGCTGTCAGCAGCAGGATTTGTAAAACTATGAATAGCACCTGCGTAATTGACGAACTCATATCCCACATTTGCAGTATCCATTTCTGTTTTAAATGCATCTATTTGCTGTTTAGTCGTGAAAGAATCATCAGCTCCATTACAAACGAGAAAAAAGGTTTTAACTTCATTTTTTTTGGGTGGAACTATTGCCTCAAGACTGCCATGAAAACTTGCGACTGCTTTCAAATCAATTCCAATACTAGCCATATATAATACAACTCCGCCGCCAAAGCAGTAACCAATTGCAGCTATTTTGGATGAATCAACATTTTCCTGACTTTTCAAAAAATTGTATGCAGCCATAAATCTATTTTCACCAATCTTCAAATTAGTGAATATCTCTGAAGCTAACCTTTGTGCGTCTTCAGGGTTATCAGCAGTTTTACCATCACCGAACATATCCAGAGCTAAAGCAACATATCCTAATTCTGCAAGCATTCTGGCGCGGCTGCGAGCGTAATCATTTAGTCCCCACCATTCGTGTACTACCAAAATACCGGGTCGTTTTCCTTTCTGTTTATTATCATAAACAAGATATCCTTTCAAAAGCGTACTGTCTGCAAAATATTCTACTTCCTTTTCTGCCAAATCTGTCTTCTCAATTTTGTTTTCTGAACAGGAGTTTAAAATTGCAATAAGTGATATAATTATAGTAAGAAATATTTTTTTCATAGCTTCTCCTTATACTGGTTATAAAAAATTTATTTATCTCTGTGAACCGTATCCGGTGAAAATGCAGGAATACAGACAGCAACATATTCTGCACCTTCAGGATTTGGTGAACTGTATCTTATCCATTCACCGCCATAAGTAATTATAGCCTGACCTTTCTTTACATCAAAAATACTTTCTCTGGTTTCGACTCTCAACATTCCATTAAGCACTAATGTATATTCATCAAATTCTGGTGTTTGACCTGGTTCTTCCCAACCAGCAGGACTTGTCATTTTTGCGATGCTAATATTTTCAGTTTTAGAATTAACTCGTCCAAAAAACTCCTCAATAATTTTTGGTTTATTTCCAACGGCTTTGATAGTTGAAGGTGCAGAAATTAATTTTGGCATATTATTATCTCGTTCAGCTATTATGTAATTTCTTTTTGGATTTGATTTTTCTGTATCTCCTCTTCGCATTTTCAATAGTTTTTTCGCGATAAACTTTATCTTTATGATATCTGTTCAATGCTCTTTTTCGTGCAGCATCACGATATTTTTTATTTTTTTTGTACCTCGAATTGACCTTAGCAAGTTCAATGCTTCGGTTTTTATCGTAGTATGTTCCTTTTTTTCGTTTCATTACTGGCTCTAATATTTTAATTCTTTAAACTCGCCGGCAGTTTTTGTAAAAATATAAATTGAAATAATTCCAAGAATAAAATTACCAGCAAGGCAAAACCAGACATATTCAGGATTTCCATTATCTCTGAAATATCCATAAAGTACTGTATAAGTTACTCCACTTAATGCACCGCCCAATCCTGTTGCAAGAAAATTTGTTCCCATATATAGTCCGGCTTTTTCTTTTGGTGCAAGCCACATAATGTATTCCTGAATTCTTGGTGATGCAATCATCTCTCCGACCGCAAAAAGGAAAATTCCGAGAAAAACTACTTCCGGAACAGATAGATACGCATAACCTATTGTGAACATACCAAGTGCTGCAATTAGCAATCCAATGTTAAATGATGCAATAGCTTTGAACTTTTCAAATATCCAGGAAATAAAAACCTGAAAAATCATAATTATATATCCTGTATGTGCAATAGTTTCGCCAAGAAGTCTTCGTTCGCCTGATTCGACTTCAGTAGATAATAGATTGGAAAACCAGGTCGGGAAAATACTATCAATTACCATAAACAGACGAACAGTATCTAAATTCCGATCTACATATACTGCTATAATTCCGAAAAATGCCCAGAGAGGAAGCCAAAACATTAATCCAAGGAGAATGAGGAAAATAAGAAACTTAATATCAGACAGTGCGATTCCAATTTCACGGAATTTCTGTTTTAAAGTAACTCCTGAAATTTCTCTTTTTGGTTCCTTGTAGAAAAATATAGTTATAAGAAGCATTAAACCTATACTTATTGCTGCGGCAATAAAAGCATGATTCCATGATATTGCTCTTAACTTACCGGCAACTACAGGACCGAACGAAGCCCCGATATTCACCATTGCGTAAAATATTCCGAACGCTAGAGTCTTGTTAGTTGCATTACTGGTTACTCTTACTGTACCTGAAATCAGTGGTTTAAATATGCCGGCTGCAAAACCAATTGCCAGCATTGTTAATGCAATTCCGGTAAATGATTTGGTAAATATTAACAGCAAGATGGTTGGCAGGTAAGCAAAGTAAGATATGATTAGAATTTTTTTGAATCCATACTTATCAGCGAAGGAGCCAGAAAAAATTGGTGTAACATAAGAAAAAAACAGGAACAGGCTCTGAACTATACCGAGTTGACCTTTAGTATAACCGAGATACTCCATATAAATTCCAAAACCAAGATAAATTCCATAGTAAGCAAATCTTTCCAGCACTTCAATAAAATTCGCCACCCAGAAAACAACAGGAAATGGGGTTCTGTTTTTCATTAAAACCTTTGCAAGTAACTAAAACAATTAATTAAAAAGTATTGATCATATCATTATACTTTTAAAACATCAGCAGCTCGCTCATATTCTTCCGGTCGAACATACAGCAAATAACCAAAACAACCTCTGCCGTCGGTTACGCCATTCGATGCGTAAACATTAACGTTAGCGTTAAAAAGTATCTGATGGATTTCAGCCAAAGCTCCCAATTCATCGTCTCCCTGAACCAGCAGAGCAGGATGAGGTCCATCTAATGTAAGTCCAGCTTTATTTGCCTCAGCAACCAACTTATCCGGAGAATCTGGAAATAAAGTCAATTGTGTTCTGTTCGGTCCAACAGGAATCGCTGTGAAAGCAAGTAAACTGATTCCGCTTTTTTCAATCTGTGAAAGTAATTTGTAACCTTCACCGGGTCGATCAATCACTGAACAATAAAAATAATCTACTTTTCTTATTTTGAATGACATTTTTCCTCCCACTGTTACTGTTAATAATTTAAAATTAGGTAGAATCAGATTTCTGACATTCTCTGGATACAAAGTTAGAATTTATATTTGTTTTTGCAATACTAATTAATAAAATATCATAATCGAGTACTCGTGTCTCGGGAGGATTGGGTAAGCAATGGCAAGAACGAAATTGAAAAGAATCGTCGCCGTAAAAGATCTGAAAAATGTTTTTAGCATAAATGATCCTGATTTTAGGAAATCATTTGACGAATATTTCGATACATCAAAATACTTTACAATTGAAATAGGATGCGGGAACGGTGAATATTGTGTTGAACTTGCAGGAAGATATCCGGTCAGAAATTTTATAGGAATAGATGTTAAAGCCTCAAGAATATATCATGGTGCATTACACGCAATCAAAAATAAATTGCATAATGTGGCATTTGTTATCTCAAGAGCAGAGAAACTATGTGAAATTTTTCCGCAAAAATCTTTGGATGAAATTTACATACCTTTCCCTGATCCACACATTCGGCGGGCAAATCACAACCGACGATTGATTTCTCCTGACTTTCTTAAAATTTACAGTCAACTGATTGTGGACAATGGCAGAATTCATTTCAAAACGGATAATAAAGAACTTTACGAATATGCTTCGAGAACTATCTCAGAATTCAGATGCAAGATTGTTTTTATGACAAGTGATTTATATAAGGAGAGCAGTGAAGAATTTACAACTAACATTAAAACAAGTTTTGAATCACATTACGTTAAACAAGGCAGAGAAATCGGATATATATGTTTCCAGTTTTAATTATTTAAGAATAATCATAAGTTTGATTATGATAAATTAATAAATTCAGCTTTTAAAGCATTTCTCAATTAATATTCATGGAGGATCGTATGAAATCTCAAGCTATGCAATTCTTTGTTGTTACTGTAGCAATTGCAATCTCATCAATTTTTGTGAATAATGCATTCTCTCAAGAAAAAAACTTTATTGGTACTAAAAAAATCTTTCAGGATGGAAAGGTGGCTATAGAAACTTTTCCTGAAAAAAATAATGGTGCGATTGAAAATCTTGATGAACATTTTTATGGAATGAACAATGCAAACGGTGACAAATATGTTTTAGGAGGAAACGTTCTATGGTCAACACAGGATGCTGTTGCAATCGCGAATGTAGTTGCAATTAACTCAACCGGCAGTTCAGCTTTGACAGGGTGGGGACTTAATAATCAGAGAGTTACTCTTTATTCAGATGTAAATTCAAATCCAATCTGGGATTTCACAACTGGTCAGATTGATCCGTTTATTGATATTTCAGCAGATGGTTCAAAAATAGCAGCAACTGCAGGGACACAATTTTACTTACTCAATCCTGTAAATGGAAACATAGATTTTCAGTTTGATCTGCCTGATTCTCTTTATGCTTCGGCGGTTGCATTATCACGCGATGGATCAATGGCGGTGGTTCTTGCACAAGCAGGGGGAAGTTCAACTACATATCGTGCTTACGCGTTTGATATTTCAGGTTCACCAACAATTGAATGGACGTTTGATGTGCAGGGAAGTGAAATTTTAAACTGGGCAGGTGTAAACTTCTCAGCCGATGGATCCAATGTCGCAATAACAGGTCGTAATCATTTGTACATTTTCAATAGTTCAGACGGAACACTTATATGGGATCATTTTGTTGATAACACAGAATCAGCACCAGCAATAAGCGGTGATGGTAAAGTTGTAGTTACTGCAGATAACAGTGGTTTCGTTCAAACCTGGCATTTTGATTCTTTAACGAATGAATATTTCAAACTCTGGCAGTATCGAATTCCGGTAGGTGCTTTTACAAACTGGGCATCTTCTGTTGGAATATCTGCTGATGGAAAAACTATTGTTGCTGGTTCTTTAATTTTTTACTCAGCAGGTTACGATGGTACAGTTATGTGTTTCGATACATACGGAGATGGTATGCCAAAATGGGTATTTGCAAATGCAGGAGACCTTGTAGATGACATTAAACTTTCTGATGATGGGAAAGTTGCTGCAGCAGTTACATGGGGCGATCTTGCACACACGCGTCCAGATCTATTGGTTTTTGATACTCAAACTGGTCAGGTGACTTTTAATGTAGTATCACCAGGTTCGTTTTTTACATGTGATATAAACCCTGAAGGCACACGCGTCTTTGCTGGTGGTAAAGCTGTTCATGCACGTGAGTTCGGCAATGGCGGAAGAATTTATTTATGTGAAATAGATCTAGGTGGAGGAACTGTAAACGGTGTTGCGAATCTGACAAACACTGGTGACGATAGTGGCATTTTAGTCAAAGTTTTAGGTACTAGCCGAACAGCTACAACGAATCTATCTGGAAGTTACACAATTCAAAATGTTCCTGCCGGAACTTATACTGTTCAAGCTGAAAAACCCGGATACAATTTTGGAACTGTAACTAATGTAGTTGTCACCGATGGCGGGATTACTTCCGGAGTAAATATGGCAATGGCTCCATTTACTGCTCAACCACCTACACTCAGCGCTTCAACAAATCTTATGGGGATGATAATGCTGAACTGGACTTTACTCTTCACGAATCCTGTGCGTCAGAAAGAAATTGCTTTAATGGTTGGAGATGAAGTTGGTCAGATAGATGTATCGCAAACAGCTACAAGAACTATTTCGGAGAAAGAAAACCTGAATGGTTCAAATTCCAACTACTCAGATTTTATTTTAGCAGATAGCATTGCTATTTACAGAAGCTTAGTTGCTGGTGGGCCATATCAGAAAATTGCAAGTGTCGCAGCTACCGAAACAAGTTATAATGATATGGATGTTTTTGCGCTAAGAAATTATTATTATGTGGTAAACATCTTCAATGAAACAGGTCAGAGCATTTACTCAAATGAATCTTTGGGTAGTGTTAGCGATTCTCTGTTAACATTTAGTCTTGATGTTCCTGAGGCATCAATCCCAACTATTGATGGCGTACTATCTGCCGGTGAATGGGATGATGCTTTCAAACTTGATATCTCAGATATTTTTGGTTACGGTGGCGGAGTACCGAGAGCTCAGGGTTCAGCTTTCCTTTACTTAAAATTTGATGATACTAATGATATGCTCTATATAGCCGGTGAAGATTTTCTTAATCCAACTCTCGATGACAATGAAGGATTCGGTTTGTATTTTGATGATAATAACAACAATGTTTTCGATGGTCAAATTCCATTTATACAGGAAGGAAACTTTTGGGCATATTGGCATCCAACAGGTGCAAATTTACGGTTCAGACCAATAAACGGAGGAGCGATAGGTCAAGTAGATACACTATTTAATGCTGAAGTAGATTTCTCTGCATCCGCTGGTCATCTGCAAGGTGAATTTGCAATTCCAATGGGATTTAAGGAAGGATATCAGCTTCAAATTTTTGGTCCGGATAAAATAGCAGGATTAGGAGCTTTCCTGATCGCAAGACAGGCAGGTTCTCCAATCTATAGCGGCTGGTGGCCTCAGACAATGAATACTGTATTTAATCCTCAATATTTTGGTGATGTTGGAATAGATGTTTCACTTCAGGCACCACCGCAACCGCCATCAAATATTTCTGTTACACGTCAGGGTGAAGATTTATTGATAACCTGGGAAGATCCTACTTTAGGAATAAATAATGATCCGCTGCAAGTTGCGCCAACTATAAATATTTATAAGAATGGAGAATTTTTAGCATCTGTTCAAACCGGAGTTGAAACATATCTGGATAATGAAGTGTTTTGTGTTGCGTGGTATGAATATCAGTTCGAAGCTTATTTTATTGACGGAAGTGATACACTAACCGGTCCAATGACATCTCCATTCGGAGCGTATGCTTGTCAAGAACCTGTTCTGGTTCCAATAAGTTATGATGATGGCGAATGGGATGGATTTTATGTACCAAGTTTTAGTTGGGAAGAAAACAAATGGGCGGTTAGGTTTACTCCAACTTCCTATCCATCATATTTAAGGAAAGTGGAAACAATTGTAAATGGAAACGAGGCTTTTGATTTTACCATACAAAAAGACGATGGTGGGTTTCCATCTGATATTATTGCTGGTCCATATCGTGTAAATGACAATGATCCTGAAATTGTAGCTACGATATCTAAAACTTTACCCGGCATTGATCCTCCGGAAATAACTGATGGGGATGTTTGGGTTGTCATCAATTATCTGGAATCCACACCAGGCGCACCCGGTGTTGGGGTTGATTCTGATCCACCACTTGATGGCAGAACTATTCAATATCTTACAAGTACCGGTTGGACTAGTTTCGGAAGCGGAGACCTGATGATAACTGCATATTTTTCTGATCAGCCGGTTGGCGTTGAAAATAATAATGATAAAAATATTCCATTGACGTTTGATTTAAAACAGAATTATCCAAATCCATTTAATCCTTCAACCGTAATTGCATATCAAATTCCGCAAAGTGAATTTGTTACCCTGGAGATTTATAATTCAATTGGTGAAAAGGTAAGAACTCTGGTGGACGGAACTCAGGAAACAGGCTTTTATCAGGTTCAATGGGATGGAAAAAATAATTCCGGTAATCAATTGTCAAGCGGAGTCTATTTGTACCGTCTCAGTGCAGGTAATTATACCAATGTGATGAAGATGGTTCTTTTACGTTAAATCTAATTCTAATTTATAATTTAGGGCTCACTTTTAAGGTGAGCCTTTTTTATTTAGATAAGAAATTCAAATTAATCCAAAGTCAGCACTATTCCTGTAGTTCAAAATCACAGGAAATTGGTATGTTTGTGCAGCCATTGTTAAGGGTTTCCTGCGCGTCATAAATTATTTAAATTTTATTTCAATCAGGCAGAGTGTCATTATAAAATCAATTATTAAATATTTTGCTGTTATCAGCTTGCTTTTCATTATTCTATCATCCTGCAGTAAAGAAGGATCAGAAGAAGAGAAAAGTCTAAACGAAAGATTAAATTTTAGCAGTACAGAATATTTGCAGTCTTTCAAAAGTAAAATAACTTCAATTGATTCAAGTTTGATTAAGCTGGATACACTTATTCAATACTATGATACATTGCGAAGTTTTTATACCAAAAGAAATTTCCAACCGCTATTTATAAAAAGTTTTGATGATGAAGGAAATGTCTATTCAATCCTTTCCATATTTGAAAAAGCTGGTGACCACGGATTGAATCGTGAGCAATATCATTTTAACAATATTGTATCTGAGTTTACAGATGCAATAGATACATTGCCAAATAAGTTCAGATATTCAAATTTGTCGAACGCAGAATTATTACTGTGTGATGGAATTCTAAAATATTGTCAACACCTGCGATATGGTGCGGTTAATCCAAAGGAATTATTCTCCGATTCTTACTACATTCCTCTGGATGATTCAACAAAAGGAGATTTATTTCAGCCGTTAAAACAAGAAAATATTCTGCAATACCTTGTTGATATCCAGCCAAAAAGTAAAAGATATGTCGAGTTACAAACTGCTTTAAAATATTTCAGCAAATTCAGTAATATCAAGTGGGCTATTATTCCGGTACCTGTTAAAAAAATCGAACCTGGCAGTCGTGATTCTTTGATAGCAAAAATAACCCAAAAACTTATTTCACTTGAATACCTTGATACTTCAAAGATTAAGATCAATGACTTCACATTTTATGATTCGACACTTGTTGAATTAGTGAAATCTTTCCAGCGAAATAATGGTCTGGTTGATGATGGGGTAATAGGTAAAGGAACTATTGAACGTTTCAATATTTCACCAAAGCAGAATATTGACATAATAAAATTAAATCTTGAAAGATTCAGATGGAATGAATATGCTGATACCGGCAAATATATTTTAGTAAATATTCCGGATTTTATGCTCAATATTTTTAATGAAGGGAAAAAAGTTTACACTTCCAAAGTATGCGTTGGTTCAAAGCGATCATCATACTATCAGCAGCAATTTAAAGTTTATAAGAAAACAAAACAATGGAAAGATAAACCGGATGATTGGGAAACACCTAATATGTTTGGCGAGATTTCATATATAGTGCTTAACCCAACATGGAATGTTCCACCGAGTATTATGCGGGAAGAAATCGCTTATAAATTGAAAAAGGATTCAACTTATTTAAGAGATAAGAATTTTAAAGTTTATAAAGATGGGATTGAAATTGATCCGATGGAAGTTCAGTTAGCCGATCTTCATTCTGATAAAATTCCATACAGAATAATTCAAGACCCAGGATCCGGAAATGCACTCGGCAAGATAAAATTTATTTTCAGTAATCCGTTTGGAATTTACTTACACGATACACCAAACAGACCGCCATTTAATCAATCAAACAGAGCAGTCAGTCATGGCTGCGTTCGTGTTGAAAAACCGTTGCCACTTGCGGAATTTCTTTTAAAAAATAATCCGAAATGGAATATCGATTATCTTAAAATTGAGATTGGACAAAAAGTCGAGAATAAAAAAATTGTCTCAGAGTATATGAAAAAAAGAACTTCATTGAGGAAAAATTCAAGTCTCGGTGAAACTACCGATGTATCACTTGCACAAAAAATTTCATTGTATATTGATTACTATACTGCCTGGGTGGATGATACAGGAATCCTTCAACTAAGGACTGACGTTTATGGCAGAGATAAAATTTTACTGGATTATATGACTAATCAAAGATTCATCTGATCATTTGAGAAGAAGCATCTTCTTCGACTGAACAAATTCGTTTGCAATCATTCTGTAAATGTAAGTTCCGGTGCTCATCGGAAATCCTGAATCATTTAGTCCATCCCACTCAAGTGTGTACTGACCTTTTTGAACCTGCTCATTAAACAGCGTTTTAATTTCTCTTCCGAGAATATCATATACTTTAATCATTACTTTACTGTCAACCGGAACTTCGAACCTCACGCTCGTTGATGGATTGAACGGGTTAGGATAATTCTGATATAAAACGTAATCAAGTGGAATGTATGGTGGTTCAGAATAAATTATTTCGATATCAGCGTTAAAAATTCTTTCTCTATTAACATTGATCAGTATTAGATTATCAATGCTGATACTTTGAGGGTTGCTGATATTAAAAGGTATCTCAGCAAGAAAATTCTCTCCTGATTCAATAATTTTTGTACCTTTTCTGTCATATAACAAAACTCTTAATTGATCAGAACCTTCATAATAATATCCATTTCCAAGATCTGTAGTTATTAACATATTGTTCGGTACTTGAAATTCGCCAGCAAATTCAATCTGAGCTGCTCTTACATCAGTGCTGGTATTCAGATATGCAGTAATTCCTTTTTCATAAATATAGAGTTTTACTTTATAATCTTCTTCACCTTCAACTTTTGGAAAACTGGTGAAAGAACATCCGTTGATTGGAATTCCGTTTGGATAAATTCCAGTAAGAATAATATTTTGAAGAAGAGATAAATCCTGCACATTAACATAAGCATCAGGATTTGGTTCCGGATCACCTGGAATCCATGGAGCAATATTTGCTCTTTCGAATTCATCTGTTTCAAGTGAGTCTCTTCCGACAATATGATCTACTATCATAATTATATCAAGAATATCCAGACATCCATCACCATTAACATCACCATAAGCTGCAACCCTGTTAAGTGCAATGACAGTAAGTTCATCTCTTGAAGGAGTTATATCTATTGGAAAACCCTGATAAGTACTTGCTTCTGCATCCGAAATTTTGAATGATGATTTTACGCTGTCCTGCAATGCCGGAAGATTGGCTACACGGTATTTGACTTTTAACAATTCATTGTAATCACCGGGAGGTAGTCCATTATCCTGATTAAGATTAAATAACAAAACCAGTATTTCATCAACCGATGCTCCGTTTCCGGTAAGTGGTCCTCTGAATACATTATATGTAAGTACCCAGCTTGGATCAATTACATCTGCACCTTTCTGAATATTCTGGAATGTCAGAATAACATTATCATCAAGAACTTTGTTAACGAGCAGCCTGAATTGTAATGCTTGTGCTTTGTATTGCAAATCTTTTAATTGCATTATATCTATATATGAATCATCTTCCAATCTATAAACAGTATCTTGCTCAAAAATTAATCCCTGATCAGGTATGATATAAATTCCTTTAATGACTATTATGAATTCCTCTCTCGATGGTGTTATATCAATTTGCTGTCCTTGTATTGTACTGGCAATTGCATTCGCAATTTTCATCGATGATTTTACACTGTCCTGAATGACCGGAATCTCCGCAATCCTGTAATTCACTTTAAACAGTTCGTTATAATTACCTGGCTGTAAAACACCATTCTGACTTGTGTTATATAATAGAACTAAAACTTCACACTCGTATGCGTCATTGGATAAAGTAGTACCTTCAATAACATTGTAATTGATTACCCATTTAGGATCACTGATATCAGCACCTTTTTCCAAACTTTCAAAAATCAGTATTGTGCTATCGTCTTCGGCTTTGTTTATTTTTATTCTGAATTGGATAGCGTGTGCAAATCCACTAAGATTTTTTAGTTGAATTATATCTACATAAGAACTGTCTTGTTTGCGGTATGCAAATGCTTTTTGAAAAATTAAACCGGATTCCTCGGTAGGAAATAATGAAATAGAATTTGAATCCAGTTTATCCGGAGTGTTATTAAAATTGTTTCCACCTGCCAGCATTTCAATTGCAGGAATAAAAACAAAGAATAAATACAATAAAATTAATTGACGGGAAACCCGCATCTCTGTTCTCTTCTTATAAAAAAATTACTCAACCACGAGCATCATTATTCAATAACAATACCAGCCTGTTTGTTTATTTTGATACAGTTATTCTTGTGAAAATCATCCTTAAACAGAATTAATGATAGTTAGCTGATTAGTTAAGTAAAGAAAGAATAGGGAAGTGATGTAATAATTGCTTTGCAGATGGATATTATAGGTAATCTGTATTACCTGTAAAAGATCGTAACCCAGAAAATATAAATTAAGTTTTAAAAGGAAACATCGAAAAGAATAGTACGACAACGATTGTAAGTCCTACCAATGATAATGTAATCGTCCCGCCTAAATCAAATCTGTTTTCTTTTAATTTTCCGACGTCATCCATCAATATAATTTTCTTTTGGGTACCCTCAGATATAACTAAAGAGTCACCAGCTATTTGAACATTCGTAGAATCATTTTTCTCAACGATGAATTCTCTGCCGTTGGTGTAGACAATTTTAATGTCTTCCATCGTAGAAATTTTAGTGTAATCGGCTTTTGGAATGACGAAATAAGAATGACAACCAGTAAACAAAATTGAATTGCACAGAATGCAGATTATAAAACGCAAAGTAATTTGTGAAAATTTCAAAGTAAAATATTTTTATTATTTGATGATTGCTTACTTAAGCAATGACATTTTTTTTGTTTGTATGAAACTTCCGCATTTTAATTGATAAAAATAAATTCCGGAAGATGGAAAATGTTTGATGGAAGATGTATTAAACTCAACTTCATAAGTACCGGCAGGTTTTTGTTCGTTGACGAGAGTTGTGACTTCATTTCCTAAAATGTCAAAAACTTTCAATGTTACATAGCTGCTAACTGGCAAATTATAACTGATTACTGTACTTGGATTAAATGGATTCGGATAGTTTTGAAATAGCTCGAATTTCTGTGGTAACAAACTTATTTCTGAAATATCAGTTGGTCCGTTCTGCCGTAATGGATGCGGATATGTAAACTGAGTATATCCAGGTTTTGGTGTTGTACCGTTATTGATAAAATCTCTTCCTTCAAGAAGATGTGGTTTTCCGTTTACTTCACAACCGTTAGTACAAACCATCCCGACCAGTGTGTTATTGCTATAATTATTCCATAAATAAAGTGGATAGCTGTAAGCTGTTGCTCCTTCACTTTGAGTCCCTATTTGATATTGACAACGCCAGCCAGCCTCACCTGAAACGTTTTGGTCAGCAGGATCATTTCCATCACAAAGAGATAAACTTCTTGGGTCAAATGATTTATAATCAATTGCGCCTATTGGAATAGTCCAATCCGTTTCCCAGGTTCCACCACCGATAAAATTGTTTCCCCAAACTACACCGGTTCCGGCGGAAATGTCCATTCCTTTCCATTTTGTAGTGTTTGTCCAGAATGTGTTATTATAAATTTCGTACGCATTAGCACTCACTAATCCGCTTCGCGCTAAATCGTGTGTCTCCCAAAATCCATAGTTTATTGTATTATTTCTGAAGACAACTCTTCCACCTCGATACAAATCCATACAAGCTGCACCAGTAACTCCGTACCAATCATCCCAGTCAAAAATATTTTCTTCAATGAAGAAGAAATCTGATGTCCCAAGAACCAATGGAGATTCCCAGTCATCAGTACCATCTCCGTAGAAGATTAATCCGTGAGCTGAACCTTTGAAAGTATTTTGATAAATCACACCACTGATGCCAGAGTAACCTGAAATGGTCCACTGTTTATTATTCTCAAATACATTATGGTGTACTAAAAGATTTTTCCAGTTTTTCGGACCGCCAAAATTGATTGCAGTTCCACTCCAGTAGTCTGTATCGCCTCCATAAAACCAGAATCCTGTAATTTCCATTCTGCCGGTTTTATTTCCAGCATCAACTTCAAGTAATCCGTGATTTGTTCCACCATAAATTATTTTAGTACCACCATCACCTGAACCAGCACCAATCAGTATGATTGTTTTATTTTGAATTATGACTTCTGAATTCCAAATACATTCTCCTGCCGGAACGAAAACAGTATCTCCATCTTGAGCAAAATTGATAGCCGATTGAACATCAGCTTGTGAACAACTTGCTGCCTGAATAATATTAGCCGATGAGACGGGCGTAGTGCAAAGTGCAATTAAACTTATTGATGCAAAGAATTTTAATGGTCTCATTTTCATCGCCTTTAAATTTCAGTTAATATATTTTCTATTTGATTAATAACATTGACTTTGTAATTGTAAAGTTCTCAGCTTTCTCACCTGGAGTTCGTACCGACATTTGATAGAAATAAATTCCGCTTGTTAATGTAGAATTCATAATGTAAAATGTAGAATGAAAACCAGCTTCGAGATATTCATTTACGAGTGTTGCAACTTCTCTGCCCAATAAATCATAAACTTTCAATGTTACGAAACTGCTTACTGGCAATTGATAACTGATTACAGTACTTGGATTAAATGGATTCGGATAGTTTTGGAATAACTGAAAATCAGTTGGGTTATTTTCTTCATCCACTATTCCTGTAGTATTTGAATATTCATAGCATCCAATATCAAAACCATTTCCTTGCGGACGAATTATCCCATCTTTATCAACGGTTGGTGCAAGAACAGAACTTCCGGCATCAACAGCAGGACTTGTAATAATTAAATGATAATCTCCATTTCCTCCGGATGGATTTACAAAGTAATTCGAAGCATTATTCATTGTAATTTCTATATTATGATCTTCAGATACGCCACCTGAAAATGAAAAATCTGTAGAAATATTATTTCGCACAGTAACTCCTGATGAAGGCGTTCCATTTTTATGATCGGTAACCATAATCCATGGGTCAGGTGATGGTGTTAAATCATTATCCACAACAGTATTGTTTATTATTTTACAATCAATAGCGCCGTAAAAAGAAATTCCATGCCAGTGATCAGTTATAATCAGATTGTTTTCAACGAGCCAGTTCTCAAACATTCCATCGAACAAACCAATTCCCTGAAGGTTACTTCTGTATGGCTGGTTTGGATCTTCAAAATTTATAATTGTGTTTCCGCGCAAAATAATATTTTTAACAACACCAGTACCAACACCACCCGGACCAACTGACCAGGATTGAAATCCATCATCGTGATTGTCATCTACATCGTACGAATTTTTTATTAAGTTATATTCGTAATTCGCATCGTCACCCAAACCTCTTATCCCATCTCCACGAAAATTTGATATGATGTTTCCGGAAACCAATGTGTACTGAGCACCATTTGAAATTCCATGATCAACTACACTGACGAGATTATTTTTGACGGTTATATTTGTTCCATCCATTGTAATACCATTACCTGCCTGGGAAACCCAATCAGAATCTGTCCAGCCAGAAATATCATCTGAATAATTTATGTTACAATTTTCGGCAGTGAGATAATTACCGTCTAACCTCAATGCATTTTTACCGTCTGCACCGCTGGTGTATCTTGGTTTGATATAAACGCCGGATAATTTCCAATAGCTGCAATTGCTAATATTAATACTTGAAAAAATTGCTGTAGCTCCTGTATTTGATCTGATAACAACAAAAGAGATGTTATTCTTTCCGGAGATTGTGAGGTTATCATAATTACCACTCAGTAGGCTGATTGTATCTCCACCTTGAACATTGTTAATAGCGTTTTGTAATTCCGTTGAATTGGATACTATAAATTCAGCAGCTCTAATCGATTGAATATTGTAAAATGATACAATTCCAAAAAGCAAACCAAGTAAAGATATTTTCATTATACATTCTCCTATTTAATCAGCAACATAGATTTAGTTTGAATAAAATCATCAGCAATCATTCTGTAATAATAAACACCGCTTGATAGACCTGTGGAGTTAAAAGTAACTTTATAAATGCCGGCAGATTTTTCCTCATCGACTAATGTTGAAATTTCATTTCCTAAAATGTCATAAACTTTTAAGATAACATATTGCCGACTGCTGATTGCATACTGAAGATTGGTCGAGGGATTAAATGGATTGGGATAGTTCTGATAAAGAATAAAATCATCAGGAATATTTCTTGGTGAAATTACTTCACTAGTACTACAAGGATCATGTCCATAAATAAACCGATAACCAGCCGGGATTCGACTAATATTAACATCATTAATTTCTCCCGGGGGAGAGGACGGATCAAATGGAGGCCATTGCAAAGAACAAAAATATTCTGGCTTGGTGCTTCTGAAATAACTTACCGGAATATTGTGATCAGTAATTGAAGGATCCCAAATAATTAAATTGTTTTTATAATCATAGTTACCATGTCTTATCATTGATGTTTTTACATTATGATCAAGTTCCTGCAAACCATTTCCTGTTGCGTATTGACCGATATAGCTTGGAGGAGATGTTGGTCCCCAGGTCCCGGTAAAACCATTGTTACCCATGTTTGGGAAACCTAATTTATAAATTACTTCATCTGAGTAACTGAATGGAGTTTCTGGTTGATACAAACCGTTCGGATCGAACGTACTTGTCCCTAAAATATTCCCAACGAGATTAAAATAATTATTCCATCTTCCAATATTAACTGCGATGAGATTTTCATTTGCTGTTGAATGAGTGGCTGTAAACCAGTTTCTTAAAACAGTAATGTGACTTGTTGAACCAAAGTAACCATCACTGCCCATTCCTCCTGCAATATTTCCTTCTACTAAGTTCATCAGGTTATGAGGTCCATGACTCACGCTGATATCCATTCCAGCCATATCCGAAGAGCCCGTATTTGCGTTATAAGAAAAATTATATGCAATTACGTTTCCGGCACACCCACCTCTTGAATCACCTAAAATAATTCCCGGAAATCCTCCGTTGTATGTGATGTTATCTTCAATAAGATTGAATGAGCAATCTTCATATAAATCTATTCCTTCGTGATTTGGACCACCACCGATCACCGAATGAGTATAGTTATGTCTTATCTCTCCGGAAACAAAACAGTACAAAAACATTTGACGGTTTGTTGAATTTTTTATCTCAACATTTTTTATCCAGCATCCCCAGGCTTGATCAAACTGAATTCCAACACCACTTTGAGAATTACAGTCAATTGTTAAATCTTCAACACCAGTACTTACCAAAGGAGAAATTGCATATTGAACAAGAGTTGGAGAGTCAGTAAAAGTAAATGGTATTGGAGGTGTTAGTGTAACAGTCGTTGCAGTTTTTGAAACAACTCTGAATGTTGCAGATAATAATCTGTCATTTGTAGTTGGAGTTGAAACATCAATTACAAATGGCAAATCATCCTGTTCAATTCTTACAAGGTTTCCAACAATTATTGATGAAGTATTTGAAACAGTAACGACACTGCTTCCTGCAAATGCACCGGCAGTTATTGCTAATCCATTTGCAGGTCTTGGCCAATCAGCAGTACCTAAGAGAAGCATTTGACTAACTGACGTTCCGGCGATTAAAATTGTATTCCCAACTCCGGCACCACGAATCGTGATGTTATCAGCATAAGCCCGATAAACACGATTATCCAATCGATAAATTCCTGATGGAATATAAACGACTTGTCCTTCCGGACATTGATCGATCGCTGTTGCAATTGCAGATGAAGCATCAACATTTCCATTTCCATAAAGAACGGAATCTATAACTGCACCAATAATTGTTCTGTTTGGAATTCCTTCGGGAACTCCAACATTATTTTCCCAATCATACAACCGTTCTGAAGGAATTATTTGAGGAATTAATGTGTCGATTGAAATTAAAAAAAATAGACACAAATGAATTTTTAATATAGAATATTGTCTCAACATTTTCATTCTAAACTTTTTTTAAATTTGAATTATTGCTATTTGAGTAACGTCATTTTTATTGTCTGAATAAAAGAATCTTGCTGTAGTCTGACAAAGTAAATTCCACTCGATAATTCTGAAGCGTCAAACCGAACTTCATATTTACCTGATGATTTAAATTCATTTATGATCGTTGCAACTTCGTTTCCTAATACATTATAAACTGTTAATGATACAAATCCTGAATTTTCTAATTGGAATTTAATTGTGGTTGAAGGATTGAATGGGTTTGGAAAGTTTTGGAACAACTGAAATTCATTTGGAATATTTTCGTTAGCCACTTCAGTTGTTGAGGTGTATTCATAACTACCAATATCAAAACCACTTCCCTGTGGACGCGAAACATTATCGAGATCTTCAAATACTGTTGGAAGAACTAAATTTGTTCCTGCATCAACAGCTTGTGAATTTTGAAGCAGATGATAATTTGCATTTGAATAATCAACAAAAATTTGATTTTCAGGATCAGCAATCATTGAGTGAGTATCATATCCCATCGTTTGCCATTGAGACAATGTCATATTCGAATTGCCATCATCATCACTTAATCTGTTTACAAGAATATTGTAATCACTAACAAATCCTGTAACAGATGCAGCATCAATCGAAATACTTCCTCTGAAACTGTGATGATTAATCAGAATATTATTATAAAGTGTATTACCGGTTGATCCATCGACAGCAATCACACACCAACGTCCATCGGAGGGCTGGATGATCGTGTTGTTATAAACTTTATTATTCTTCGAAGCATCTCCACCATCTATCTGATACATCGCAATACCAGTTGCGTGATTGTTGTAAATAAGATTATTAAATATTTCAGAACTTTGGACTCCATCCATATTTATTGCAGAACCGCCTCCATAACCGTTATCATGTAAAATATTTCCTTCAACTATTGCATCACTTATGATACCATCACCACCCATTGAGATATCGCCATTCATATGAATTCCGCAACCGTTATTATTGAATGAATGATTGTTCCTGATGATTGGTCTGTCACTGCTGTTAGAAACATAAATTCCGTGTTCATCTTCGCTGAATGAGCAAGTATTATTTTCAATTAGAATATCATCCGTAAATCCTGTAAAAATACCCCAGCGATAATTGTTGTGACAATAATTATTTTTTATTGTAATAAAATCAGAAACAGCAGCACGAATTCCGGCACGTGGCTGATCGAGAATTTCAAAACCATCAATTACAATCCAGGAAGCATTTTCAATATTAATTCCATCGGGAGTAACAGAATTTGGTTGATCAATAATTACATTATCTTCTGTTGCTTTAAATGTGATAGGATTATTTTGAGTTCCATTCGATCTGATATCAAATCCAGTATAATTTCCTTCAAGAACTAAAACCATATCTCCTGCAGCAACTAAATCAGCAGCATATTGAAGAGTTGCAAAAGCTGTTTGAGGTGTTAATCCGTTGTTGCCGTTGCTGCCATTCTCTGAAACGTAATAAGTGGTTTGCGAATAAATAATGTTCCAGCTCAACATCATTAAAAAAGTTAGTGAAATTCCAAATCTGATAATCATTGTTAACTCCGTTTGTTATTTTATTGATTCGAACAGACAATAAGAATACCAGATGATTGTTATCTGAGAATTTCCTTGAGAGTGATTTTCAGCAAATAATTGATTTCTTAAAACGACAATTATTACATTTTGACCGTCTTCTGTGGTAATTTTACGATGTTTTTATAGTAATGCTTTTGACAGCAATTTAATGTTTTTATTGGAGTAAAAGATGAATTTTAACCTTATTAAAAAATCTGAATTCGATAAAGTAAGATCGATTACAGCCGATTGGGAAACGAAGATACAGCTCTTTGCTGATATGTGCAGATACAACACATTGGTTGCCGTGAAGAAAGCTGGTTCTGGTCATCTTGGTTCATCACTCAGTGCAATGGATATCACAACTTATCTTTATTTAAATGAGTTGAATGTTTTAGAAGTTGGTCTCGATTCGCCCGATCGTGATATTTATTTTTCTTCAAAAGGTCACGATGTACCCGGATTGTATTCTCTCTTTTATGCACTCGGAATTATTCCCGAAGAAAAATTATTATTGTTAAGAAGACTTCACGGACTCGATGGTCATCCAGAAGTTCGTCAACCGGGAATCGAAGCAAGCACTGGTTCACTTGGAATGGGAATTTCAAAAGCAAAAGGAATGGCATGGGCAAAAAATTACAATAAGAATAAAGGTCACGTTTTCGTTTTAACTGGTGATGGAGAATTCCAGGAAGGACAGATTTGGGAATCGTTACAGGCAACAGCTCACCAAAAAATTAATGATGTGATTGCAATAATGGATCACAACAAATACCAGACAGATATGTTAGTAAAAGATGTTAATAATATTGAAGATGTTGTTGAAAAAGTGAAAGCATTTGGATGGTATGTTGTTCGAATTGATGGACACAATTACAAAATGCTGAAACATACTTTCGATGCAATGAAAAAGTTAGTTGATAAACCAAAAATGATTATTGCTGATACCATTAAGGGAAGGGGAGTTTCTTTTATGGAAAAACCTCTCACTGAAACTTTCCAGGGAAAAACACTTTACAAATGGCATTCAGGTGCACCAGATGACGAAAGTTATGAGAAAGGATTAACTGAATTAACTGAAACGATTAATAAACTTGCAGAAAAACTTGGTGTCGGGAAAATTCAAATTCCAGAAAACAAATCTGAGGGGAAACAAATTACAAAACTCGATAAAGAATTTGTTACTGTAGCTTACGGCGAGGCATTAGTTGAACTTGCAAAGACAATTAAAAATTTTGTTGTTCTGGATGGAGATCTTTCGGCTGATTGCAAACTTCGTAACTTTGAGAAAACTTATCCTGACAGATTCATTGAAAACGGAATAGCAGAACAGGATATGGTTTCAATGGCTGGTGGAATTGCGAGAATGGGATTGATACCAATCGTAAATACATTTTCAAGTTTTCTTTCTGCAAGAGCGAATGAACAGATTTATAACAATGCCGGTGAGAAAACAAAAATAATTTATACCTGTCATTTTTCAGGAATGATTCCGGCGGGACCCGGAAAGTCACATCAAAGTGTTCGTGATATTTCTTTGTTCGGTGCATTACCAAATGTTACAATTATTCAACCTTGCAATGCAGAGGAAACAAAATGGGCAACAGATTATTGTATAAACGAAGCTAAAGAAAATTGTGTTTTAAGATTAGTAATTGGACCTTCTCCTGAAAGAATTCAGCTTCCGAAAGATTATAAATTCAAAATTGGGGTTGGAGTAGAACTCACTCAAGGCAGTGATGCAATTTTATTTGGCTACGGACCAGTAATGCTTCACGAAGCTTTAGTTGCAGCAGAATATTTGAAAAAAATCGGTTTCGGTTTGAAGGTTATTAATTTGCCATGGTTAAACAAGATAGATAAAGATTGGTTGAGGAATATAGTATCAGATCAGAAAAAAATATTTGTGTTGGAAGATCACTCAGCTATCGGTGGATTAGGTGACAGGTTATTAAATCAATTCGTGTCGATTAGTGCAAACTTGCCTGACGGCAGTCAGGTTGGTGGCCTAGAATTTAAAAACTTTGGATTAACCGAATATCCAGAATGCGGAACACCACTTGAAGTACTTGAATTTCATAAGCTGGATGGAAAATCTTTAGCTCAAAGAATTTCTGGAGTAACTAATATTGGAACCGCAGAAGCAGTTGAGCAAAATTACACTACAGATGCGCCGCAGTAATCAAATTAATTTACTCAAACAACTCATTCAAATTGTGAACATATAACGCAAGCCCGGTCATCTTTGTTTCAGTCCAGTCATATTCAAAGTAATTGGTATTATAATATATAATATCTATATGATCACGGAGAAAATCTGTTATTGAATTTTTTGCCCATAACGCTGATAACTTAAATAATCCCTTTGCTCTCAATTCGTATCCATTTGTAATTTCCGAATAAAAACCACGTCCGGAGAAGTGACCAAAATAAAGTGCAACCGATTCAACGAATTCCAGTTTCGTGCCTGCTCGTGAGACAATTTTTTGAGTTCCTTCAATTTTGATAATGTTTTTCCAGAATTGTAAATCGCTTAAAGTTGGTTCATATTCGGAATTGCCTGTAGAGTCACGCGAAACCAAAAGATCTTCTGCTTCAACTGTAAAAGATAAATTAAATGCATTGATGGAAAAGTTATCAGAAATCAAATCAAATCCTGCTGACAATCCATAACCTGTTCTGTCTGTTCTTGGAAGAGGATCTGACTGAACAGGATCAACATAATATATTTCGTCACCAATATTTGATTTTGAATAGCCTAATGAGAAATCGAAAGTTGGTTTGCCATTTAATTTTCCATCGATGGGTAATAACAGGTTTTTATTAATCAACTTAATTACAGGAACATTCAGAAGAATACCAAAATCATTAACTGTGGTTTCAGCAGAAAATTCATTTGATAAAACTGATTTTACATTTTTAATTGTGTATCCGATGCTTAATTGAACATAATAATCCATCCCTAATCCAAATGAGTATGCATTGTAATAATCTTTAGCTTCAAATTCACCAATTTTATTTCCATTTTCATCATTCCTATTAAAAGTACCAAAATTTAATTCCGGATTTGAATAACCAAAACCAAAACTCAGCGGAAATCCAATTAAATCTTTAAAATTATAACCTGCGTTAAACGCTAAAGCACTTAGTTCACGATCAAGATTAAAAGATGGAATCCAGTCAACCGGTGTTGGATAAAAAATGAAAGTTAAATTATTTGTCTGGCTAGTATATCCTAATTGTGCCGGGTTCCATAGAAATCCAAACGGATCATTTGTTGGAAGCGCTGAACCAGTTGCGCCCATTGCACTTAGTGAAGGTGAAGGATTCAATAATAAAAATGGAACAGCAGCTTCACCTTGTGCGTACGATTTGACTGCAAAATTTAGCAGAAAAACAATAGCGGTTAGAAAGGATGTAGTTTTCATCAAGCTTCTCCGATAATATTGAGGATAAACATAGATTAATTCTACTGAACAAACATACACGAAACTATTGATTGAGCAAGGGTATTTTTTAGTGACAGATTAGATAGTGATTGAAGATCGAAAAGCCAGATGCCCTCTGTTGATGAGGGAAAATTATAAAATCAGATTATCTATAGAAATAAGGATCCAGCACACTGACTTCTATAATATTATCCACCGGTAATCCATTTGCTTCAGCAGATTTTCTTATTGCTTCAGGTGATGGTGCATCGTAGATACAGAATGTTTTCTTGTGATCCATTGTAACATAAGAATGAACCCACGATACATTATCTTCTGCATTAACCGAAACAACATTCAAACACATTTTGCTTCCTTCCATATTTACAGGAATTTCCAAACCATCAGGAAATGTTCTTTCAACAAGATAACGATGCATTACAATTTTTTTACTGCTATTATCCTGTGCAAGAGAATTATTTGTCATCACTGTGACAACAAGAAATGCAACAAAGGAAATGACTAACGCTTTCATCGGGCCTCCGAAAGTTTTTTAAATTATTAGTTAATTATTGAAGTTACATTACAATTCTTTGTATAAATTGTATTAGAAACTTGCTGCACAATAATAGAATAAAATTATTAGCTTGTCGTAAAAATTTAGTTCAATAAATAGTAAAATTGATTCATCCGGTTTGAAATTAAATCAAACGAGGAAGTTGATTGATAGGTTATGTTATCGAGTTAGCATATTCAGAAGGAAGAATGCCGAATCTTTTTTGAAAACATTTTGAAAAATATGCTGGGGTACTGAATCCTGTTTCAAATGCAATTTCGGAAATATTGCCGTGTTTATTTGAAAGTAATTTTAATGCTCTATTCAATCGATAATTCTTTATGAAGTCATTTGGAGATTGTCCGGTTAGTGCGATAATCTTTCTATATAGTTGTGCTTTGCTTAAACCAATTTTTTTACCGAAATCAACAACATTAAAATCTTCATCATTCCAGACTTTCTCAATTAACTCCATTAATGAATTTAAAAATTTTTCTTCAACCGGATTTGTTATCCTCACCAAATTCTTTTTGGACATTGTTTCTTTTCGAACAAATTCATTTTTAAAATCATTTGATAATACAATATTATTTTCCTTTGCAATTTCACTTAATCTTTTTGCAAGTAACACCGTTTCGCCAAAAAAATCATTTCCATTTGTAAATGGATAACCACTGCTTAAACCAATTGATGCCAAAACTTCACAGCCTTTCAACTTGTTGTTTATTTCACTGATTCTTTTTTGAATTTTCAATGCGCAGTTGATAGATTTTGAAATTGAAGTGAAGGAAGCCATAATTCCATCGTGATTAATTTTCACTTCGGTGCCATCAAACTCATTTAAAGCTGGTCTGATTACATTATTCAGTATCGCACTTATTTCGGTTTTTTCATTTGTCGATAATTTTGATTTTGTAATTATTCTTTTACAGTCTATAAATAAAATGATGCGGAATGCAGTTTCGTTTATGAATTGTTCAGTATGATTAACCTTTGCAGGATCGGCAATTCTGCCAAGAAAAAATTCAACTACATTACTTTGAACCTCGATGATCTGATTTGGAATAAGTCCATGAGAATTTCTGTGCATTTCCTCAACTGCTTCTTTATTCGGAGCTTCTATCAGGCAGAATGCAATTCGCTTTCCTTCTTCGTACCAATAGGTTAGTGCCTTACACTTGAATTGTTTCTGAATTTTTAGATCCATTTGATGTGCTTCAGCAACCGACTTGGCAGTTGCATTCAGTCCGATGTGACGATCCATAAATAACGGCATTAAACCTTCCAGCATTTTATAGTAATCAGAATAATACTTGTGTCCTCAGAATGGTTAGTTAAACTATAAAAAAGGAATTGAATGAAAACTAAAAATTTATTTTAATATCGGCAAATGCAGTTAGATAGTAACAAACTAAAACTTCCCAATAAATCAACTGCTATGGTTGAGTATTTGTTCGTTTTAGTTTTCTTACAATTTTTTTACTCAGAAAGATTAGTAAAACGATTGCAATTAATCCTGCAATCACCGGAAGAATTATTGCAAGTAAAGACAATCCGAATGAAGATCCTGCTTCTATCGTAGAGACAATCGGATTTGCTAAACCACCCGTTGTTACGGTAGAAGTCGCACGAGTCAATGTTGTTCCGCTTTGAACAATTCCTGCAGCACCGCTTCCTGCAATTATGGCTAACGCCCATTTTGCTAATGGTGGTAATCCACTTACAACAGCTATCATTAAAATTGCACCAGCAATAAATGCTGCTGGTGTTGCAATTGAATCCAGCAAATTGTCAAACCACGGAATGTAGTAAGCAGCTATTTCGAAAATAGTCGCAGCGCCGAATGCAAAAAGAGCAGGATATGTTCCTATCCATTCAAATGAAGGTGATAGTGGTAAGTAACCGGAAATTGAAGCTATGCTTGCAACAAAAAACGGAACAAAAATTCTGAATCCTGTTGCAGCGCTAAGTCCGATTCCTAAAAGTATTGAGGCGATTGTTTCCAAATAGTCAATTGTGTTAAAAGTTTTACAAAAATTACATTTATTATTTAAGAATGGTTTTGAGCTTTTCAACCTGGTATTTCCCGTAAACAGGCTGTACTATTTGTAACCCTTTCTCAAATGGCTTTCCGATTTTGAAACCTAAATCTTTCAGAAGTGATTGAATTTTCTTCAGTTCAATTTTACCTTTTACAACCAATCGAATCTCGTAACCTTGTTTATATGCTTGTCCCTCTTTCTTGCGACGAGTTTTATCAGGCAAACGGAAATAGTATCTTCCATTAATTAATTTTATAAAGTCATTTTTCAGCGAAGATTTCATTATTGCAATACCTTTAATTTTTTTTAAATGACTATGTAAAAGATAACCATTCTATGAAATATTCAAACAGTCAATCAAGTTTGAATTTTGTTAATCCTCTTTCAACAGAAATGTAAAAAATAATCAAATATTTTATTTTACAATATTTACATCGTGAAGTACAGGAGCTCTACCATGTATTAAAGGATTTATATATTCAATTTTGCAATTCAAAATAAACATCGACAACCATCCAAATATTTAACAATTAAATCTTTTATCTTTGTATCAGAATTAAATTATTATTCTTTGGACATAAATTGAAAATACACAGTAACCATCCAGTAATCAGCGTAGATGAAATTGTTCGTCCAACAAGAGTTGAAGTGGATCTGAAAATTCTTGCAGAAAATTTCAAAGCAATTAAAACTCATGTAGGAAATACTAAAGTTATGCCCGTTCTTAAAGCAAATGCTTACGGACATGGTCTTGTTCGAATTGCACAACTTTATGAAGAACTTAAAGCTGATTATCTTGGAGTTGCTGTTGTTGAAGAGGGAATTTTGCTTCGTGAGATAGGAATTAAAATTCCAATTCTCGTTTTAGGTGGTGTGTGGGGAAATCAGATTCCATTATTTTTAAAAAACAATCTTGCAATAACAGCCTCTTCAATAGATAAGTTGAAACAGATTGATGAAACTTCTGCTCAGATGAAAACCAAAGCTGTTGTTCATTTGAAAATTGATACTGGAATGGAAAGAGTTGGAGTTCATTATTACAATGCAGAAAAATTTTTAGAAACAGCTCATTCATTAAAAAATATTATTGTTGAGGGAATTTACTCCCACTTTGCAACTGCTGAATCTGATGACCTGACTTTCGCAAAACTTCAGTTCGAAAGATTTAGTGAAGTGCTAAATTATTTTAATAAGCATTCCATTGAACCAACAATCAAACATATTTCAAACTCAGGTGCAATTCTGCAATTGCCAAACGCGAATCTTGATATGGTTCGACCGGGAATAATGTTGTTTGGTGTTTATCCATCGAAGAATATTCAAAAAACAATTTCTGTAAAACCTGCACTTACCTGGAAATCATTAGTTGTTTATTTCAAAGTGATAAAAGCGGGAAATTCTGTTGGTTATGGTTTAACATTCAAATCAAACCATAACATTCGCGCAGTTACTGTTCCTGTTGGATATGGTGATGGATATTTCAGAAGTATGTCACACAAAGCAAAAGTTTTATTGAACGGAAAACTTTATCCTGTGATTGGAAATATTTCAATGGATCAGATTGTTGTGAATATTGAAAATGATTCTGCGTACAATGGTGATGAAGTTATTCTACTTGGAAGCGATGGAAAAAATTTAATCACTGCTGAATACCTTGCTGAATGGGCGGGAACAATTCCTTATGAAATTCTTACCAACATTAACACTCGAGTTCCAAGAATTTATTTGGAGTAAGATAAAATTTATAGAAAGCAGATGACACAGACCTGCCTTGCCGTCAAGCAGGTTGAATCGATCTGCGCTGATCAGCTAAATCGACGATATCAGTGTACAATTCTTTTATACTTTCCCGATCACAACTGTCCACGATCTGATTTCCCACTTTGTTATCAATCCATTTTTAACATACGGATCTTTCCTGATGAATTCTTCAATTAAAGATTTATCATCAACTTTAAAAATTAACAATGCCTTATCCGGTGGATCACTGAAAGCACCCGCAAGAATCAATTTACCTTTTTCGTTTGATTCACTTGCAAGTTTCAGATGCTCTTCACGATATTTGGTTCTTCTTTCCAGATAATCATCAACAAGATGATAGATTAAAGCGTAGTAATTCATATAAATTATTCCTTAATTCTTTTTCTTAAACTTAAACTTACTCTTAAACTTTATCAACCAATGAAATGAATCTAATATTCGTCAGTCTGAACAAAGTCAAAGAATGACACTCAAAGTTGTTATCACACCTCGACTCCGCTCGGTGTGACGATTTTGAGATTCAAGATAAATCTACTTTTTTCTTTGTAATCGTCAATCACTGTCCTATCTTTGGCAATATTTTTATCAAGCATTCGGAGGGAAAATTGAAGTCACTTGCTTCACGTATATTCAACAAATCACTTGATTACATAGAAAGAACTGGGAACAAGCTACCCCATCCTGCAACGTTGTTTGCATTGATAGCAGTCATTGTTGCAATCGCCTCGATGATCGGAAGTTGGGTAGGACTCACTGCTATTCATCCCGCTGATGGATCTGTTATTAAAGTTCAAAACCTTCTTAATGGAGATGGACTCAGATGGATTTATGAAAATGTAGTTCACAACTTCGTAAACTTTCCTCCGCTTGGATATGTGCTTGCAGTAATGATTGGAATTGGTGTATGTGAAGGTTCAGGACTTTTTAATGCGGGGATTCGCGCTCTTGTTTTGAAAGCTCCGAAAAGATTAATAACAATGTCAGTCGTTTTAGCCGGAGTTTTATCCCACGTTGCTTCCGAAGCCGGATATGTAATTCTTATTCCTCTTGGTGCAATAATATTTTATGCACTTGGAAGACATCCAATGGCCGGGCTTGCGGCAGCTTTCTGCGGAGTAAGTGGAGGATTCGGTGCAAACTTTTTAATCGGTTCAATCGATCCGGTGCTTGCCGGACTTTCACAATCGGCTGCACAGATAATTGACCCAACAATGAAAATAAATGCTGCAGTAACTTTTTATTTCAGTTTCGTATCCGGTTTTTTAATTGTGATACTTGGAACACTAGTGACAGAAAAAATTGTCGAACCGCGTTTGAAAAAATATGAAGGTAACGCAGAAAAAATACCTGTTGAAGAAATTACTCCTCTTGAGAAAAAAGGATTGATCTGGGCTGGGATCTGGTTATTTGTACTTCTTGCTGCATTAGCATTTACTGTAATCCCTGAAAACGGTCTGTTCAGAAATCCTGAGACGAAAGAAGTTCTCCACTCACCATTCTTCGATGGAATAATTACGGGAATTATAATTTTCTTTTTTATACCGGGACTTGTTTATGGAATCGTTACCAAATCAATAAAGAACGATACTGAAATGATGAAACACATTATCAAATCAATGAGTACTCTAGCGACTTATATTGTGCTTGTATTTTTTGCAGCACAGTTTGTTTACTTTTTCCGTTACAGCAATCTCGGACTCATCATTGCAATTGACGGTGCAGAATTTTTAAAGAGCATTGGCTTTACCGGAATTACTCTGATAGTTTCTTTCGTGGTTGTTTCTGCATTTATTAATTTATTTATGGGAAGTGCATCTGCAAAGTGGGCAATTATGGCTCCGGTTTTTGTTCCGATGTTTATGTTACTTGATTATCATCCTGCATTAACACAGGCAGCGTTCAGGATAGGTGATTCAGTTACAAATCCAATCACACCGATGATGAGCTACTTTGCACTTATCGTTGCATTTGCACAGAAGTATGATGAAAAGTATGGCATAGGCACAATCATCTCAACGATGATTCCTTACACGGTTGTCTTTCTTTTCTTCTGGACGATTTTATTAATTATCTGGATGCTTCTCGGTTTGCCTTTGGGACCTGATGGACCATTGTATTTGGGGGAGTGAAATGACTGAAGTGTATTACTAAGAATTTATTAATAATTGTACAGTGAAGGTGATAAACTTTTACTAAAAACTTCAGTTTGTGAATCTAGAATTTTTTTTATCAAAAAATTACTCATTTGTATTGCTTCTTCTTCATTTTCTTCAAGAAGATTAAAGACTTTTTTAACTTCACTTTCATCAATCATTTCAAATTGGGTTTCATTAGGACATAGGCTTTCGTTTAAGTCTCCGGGTTCAAATTTATCTAGTCCATCTCCATAGCTTCTTTTATTAGATTTTATAATTTTTTGGCCAATACCACTTAGGAAATAGATGAACAACTTATCAATAATATGTTCACCAAATAAATTAGGATAGAAAGAATGGAAACACGTAAAATTAATTGAAGATGTATAGTTTCTAATTACTTTTAATCTTCCTCTTTGAAAGACTCCGAAAAGAATTGGGGCCGGTTTTCTATTTTCAATTTTATACCAGGTATTACGCGTCTTAGTAAGATATCTTTGATGATATCCAAGTCTTTCACCTTCAGCTAAATAATTACTCACATGGACATTGTCAATATCCTTAACATCTAAACAATAGACTGGTTTATCCTTTTGATAAAGTAGATTAAAGTCATCTTCTTCAAATATTGACTTTCGTAAATGTGAACTTTTAGTGATACATTTACAGATATTATGGGTATCTAAATGCCACTTTTCAATCTTAGATTTTGATAATGCAAAGAAATCATTTGCACCTGTGGCGATGCCCCTAGTAAACATTCCATAGTTTGATATCTTGCAGAAACCATTCGGTTGCTTTTCTTCTGTAAATAAGGATAATATAATTGGTGACCATTTTTCATTATAAGGTAAGTCTGAAGTTCTAATTTCTCTTTGATAAAATTTAGTTACATCCGTTATCTCATCAATTTCCGTACTGCTTTCAATAACTGATAATCTGATTGGTGATTGAATTCCATCATTTTGACATAATAACACACAAACAGTTGTAATTGCATCTGGAAATATTTCTTTTTCATTCGAGAAAATAATAATCTGCTTTAGTAAATGATTTTCTAAAAGAGATTTCTTTATTTCTTTTCCATAACCAGTGTTAAAAAACTCAAACGGCATTATGTAAGCAAGCTTGCCATTAATTTTTAATTCCTGTAGAGACTTAATTAAAAAGATAGAAGATATGTTTGAATACCCAACGAGTTTTTTCCCAACTTTATCTTCAATCTTTGGAAGGATATTATGCCGTTTAAGAAATTTTTGAAATCTCATATATGGTGGATTGCAAACAATCCCATCGAATAAACCGACATCACTTTCCAAATAATCCAATTTATTTAAAACAAGATTTGAAGTTTTTCCGTTATGATTATAGTAATCTAAAATATGATTGTCTATTTCATAACCACTAAAATGTATTTTACGATCAGGAAATAAATTCATTATCTCATCATAGAAAATACCCAGTCCGAAAGCAGGGTCTAAAATATTTTGAGTGTTGTCGTCAATAATCCATTTTAACATTAGACGAGCCACAGGAACCGGAGTGAAAAATTGGCCATACTCTTTCCGATGACTTTGAGGTGTATCCCTTATATAGCTAGTTTCATGCATTAATTACATCTCTAATAAAAATTTCATTATCAAGATACCCCTTTCCACCTTTAAAAGTAACATAGAATAATAAGCGTCCTCTTTCTAATTCTTTCATTGCGGATTTGTGTTCTGGCATATCAATCCTTCCAAGTACTTCTTTACCAATTTGTACGTTTATCTTTATTGTTGTTTTTCCTTGATTCTTAACATCCTGCTCAATCGAAAAATTATTACCTTCATTATTATCATTCGAGATTAAAGTTAATATATCTTTAAATGATATTATATAAGCTTTGTCGAAAAACACTTGTAAATAAAAATGTTTTATATCGTATTTTTGTATCCACCTATTAACAAGAGCAATATCTTCCATTTTTGGAGTAATGCTTAGATAGTCACGTTTATGTAATGTTTTGATATTTTCTTTTAGGTCTTTCAATAAGTCTGTTAAATCCCTTAATTCCTTTGTCAAAGACCAAGATGGGCATCTAAAATCCAATTCCCTAAAAGTATCGTCCGTAGCATTTAATATAAGATTGTATATTGTAATATTTTTACGTTTTAATAAATCACCTAGATTAGTTTCCAAGATAGCTTTTTTAATCTCGGTACATTTTCGAACTGCTTGTTGATGTCTCTCTTTCATATAAGCTGAGTATTTGTCAGCTAAAAACGAGCTTGATCTAACCTCAAGAGCTGCAACAGCTTGTTTTAAATGCTCATCGTTTTCAACATCAACTTTTTTTTCTGGAAAGTCACTTAACTTAAAAATCAAAATATCTGGTCTTTTACCTATAGCATTCAGTTCACTTTGATACTCTATATAGAAATCTGCAAATCCCTCATCGCCAGCGGCAATCGATTCAGAACGTCCATATTCAACCGCAAAGTAATCAGTCGAATATTCATTGATTGCTTTAAAAACGATTTTCTCAGCCCAGTCCCCCTGTTCTTTATTTGTAAGAAATTCTGAGTTTGCCATTGTAGGTGGCCGCCCACCCATCTGGATATTTATATCAATATCCAGAGGTGATTGTTTAATTAATTTAAATATATCATCTTTATACACAGGCATTCCTTAACTTAGATTATAATAAATTCTTTTGTTTTTCGTTTGATATAAGATTATAGTTCATTGAATGTTATTTTACATAAACAACTAATATTTTTCCATCGAATAAATTAAATCTCATATAACGTATGAGTAAACTTAATTTAAAAATGAAAAAGCATCAATCAACCATATCAAATTCCATTGTATTCTCCTCCAAATAACCGCATATTTATGCCTCACTTTTTAATGATAATTAAAGGAAAAATTGAACCAGATAAGAAACATAGCCATAATAGCTCATGTTGACCATGGCAAAACAACTTTGGTTGACCAGCTTCTGAAGCAAGGAAACGTATTCAGAAAAAACCAGGTTGTGCAGGATTGCTTTCTCGATTCAAACGACCTTGAACGTGAAAGAGGAATTACTATTCTTGCGAAGAATATCAGCATTCCGTACAAAGATGTAAAAATTAATTTGATTGATACACCGGGACACGCAGACTTCGGCGGTGAAGTTGAACGCGTTCTTAAAATGGCAGACGGTGTTCTGCTTTTAGTGGATGCTTTCGAGGGACCTATGCCTCAGACAAGATTCGTTCTTGAAAAAGCGCTTCATCTTCATTTGAAACCGATTGTTGTGATAAACAAAATCGACAGACCGGATAACCGTCCTCAGGAAGTGCTGAACGAAATTTATGATTTGTTCATTGATCTCGGTGCTGATGAAACACAACTAGAATTCCCTGTAATTTATGCGAGCGGAAGAAACGGCTGGGCTGTTAAAAATCTTAAAGACGAAAGAATTGATCTTGTTCCTCTTCTTGAAAAAATTGTTAAGAAAATTCCTTCACCAAAAGTTGAAGATGGAACTGTTCAGATGCAGATCACTTCACTTGATTATAATGATTATGTTGGACGAATTGGTATCGGAAGAGTTTTCCGCGGAACACTTCGAAAGACAGATCAGCTTTGCATTATAAAAAGAAACGGTGACATTCATCCAATCAGCATCAAACAGCTTTTTGTGTTTGAAGGAATTGAGCGAACAGAAGTTGATGAAGTTGTTTCGGGAGATATTTGTGCAATCGTTGGTGTTGAAGATATTGATATCGGTGATACAATTTCGGACGCAGAAAATCCTGATCCACTTTCAATCATCGATATTGATGAACCAACAATCAGTATGAACTTCACCGTAAATAATTCTCCTTTTTACGGAAAGGAAGGGAAGTATGTTACATCACGACATCTTCGTGACAGACTTTTCAAAGAGCTCGAGAAAAATGTTGCCATGCGTTTGGAAGAAACCGGTTCACCGGATACTCACAAAGTTTCAGGAAGAGGCTTGCTTCATCTTTCAATTCTTATCGAAAATATGAGACGTGAAGGATATGAGTTTGCTGTTGGTCCGCCGAAAGTTATTTATAAAGAAATTGATGGAAAGAAAGCCGAGCCAATTGAAATTCTTGTTGTTGATGTTCCAAATGAAATGACAGGAAAAGTTATTGAGCTTGTCGGACAAAGACGAGGAGTGATGACAAAGATGGAACAGAAGGGAAGTCTGACAACTCTTGAATTCCATATTCCTTCAAGAGGATTAATGGGATTGAGAAACCGATTGCTAACCGTTACTTCCGGTGAAGGAATTATGCATCATCGTTTTTACCAATATGAATTTTTTAAAGGATCAATTACTCAAAGATCTAATGGAGTTTTAATATCAATGCATGAAGGACAGTCAACTTCGTACGCAATTGATTCATTACAGGATCGCGGTGAATTTTTTATTGATCCGGGTGATGTTGTTTACCGCGGACAAATTGTTGGAGAATACAATAAAGACAATGATATTGAAGTTCATGTTCAACGCGGAAAGAAACTTACAAACATGAGAGCATCAGGTTCTGACAAAGCTGCGAAGATTGCACCGGCAATAAAATTTTCATTGGAAGAATCGCTTGAGTATATAAAAGATGATGAACTTGTTGAAGTAACACCAAAATCAATCAGAATGCGCAAACTTCATCTCGATCCTAATGAAAGGAGAAGATATAATCTAAAGGATGCGTGATAATTCGTACAACTGCCCAGCGTTGGCGGATTCGTGGCTGATGCAATTTTTGTTTTCTACTAATTCAGGAATATAAATGTATAACTGTTCAAATTATTGTTCGATGAGACCAAATGAAAATATCATTCGGGCAGAAATTCCATAAAAAACAGAAATCTCTTCATTGATTAAGTCTTTAGAAATAAAAGGTGAGAGAACCAGAATAAATCTTGGGAGTATGGTGGAACCCAGATTAAATCCAACAGAAATCATTCTCGTATCGATAGGTTTTGAATTCTGAGGTACGTTTGCTGGCGCAACTGAATTAAATCCATATAACAGTTCTATTGCACCCATCCAAAAGAATGATTGCGACTTAATAAAAGTTGGGTAGAACCCCGCACCAACTAAAAAACCAGAAGAATTCATTTTTGCGTTATTATAGTTTTCCTCTATACTCCCTGCTTGATAACCCAGCAAAAATTTTATATTGAGGGTAGGATTGTGTCTCTTCAAATTAAAGGCAAAATGAAATGTAGTTGATGATGATTTAGTTTTACCATTTATATCAACTGTTCCAGTCGAGAATTGCAAACTTAAATCTATTGTACCAATAAAGGTAATAACTCCTTCAACGCTTGAAGATTTAGATATATTGTTAGCAGAATATGTATACGCGGCACCGATACCCAAGTTATTACCAGTCATAAATTCACTTTGACTATAAGTAAGAGATGAAAATATTAAAAGCATGAAGATAGATTTCATTTTAATACCCGCTAAATATAAATTAACTTGATCAGAATTATAATTAATTTATTGTACGGTTCCTCAACTTCATTAAGGAATTATTCGTGAATTCGAGGCTAGTAATTGTCTGCCAAGAATGCACAAATTATTTTCTAATTCTTCCTCCACTCAGGAAATCTTCCCGGTGTAAATGGTGCACCAGATTGCTCGAGCACATCTTCAACTTGTTTTATACTCAAATCAATTGACAGTAATGAAGCTGAAATTTCATCGAACTTACTGGCTGCAATATCATAAGAAGTAATAAATGTATTTGTCGGAGCCGCAGTTGTACTCCACAAAGCACCTGTAATTAATTCTACTCTTTGTTTTACTGAAGTTGGTGTTGCACCTTCATATCTTGTCCTCAACTGATCTCCGTTTAATTCGCGATTTAATTCTCTCAAATCAGATTCAATATTAATTATAGTTGTATAAGTATCTTCAGGAACTCCGGATGTTTCAATTGAAGCTTTTTTCAGATATACAAGTTTATCAACAAGTTCTTGTCGATAAGCATCCAATCCTGCTATTGCTCTCGTAAGTTCTGCAACTTTTTTATTGAAAACATCAAGAGCTTGTTTATCCTGAGCTGGAATGGAAGTATTATTCAATGGTACACAATTAAATTCTTTTGCAGAAACAAGCTCAGTAAATTTTCCATCCTGAAATTTAGAAAGTGAAACAAAATATTTCCCGGGAACTACCATAAATCCTTTATCCGGTTCAGACCACGGAACAGAGTCATCAAATGGTTCTAATGATATTGGAGTTACCGGAGAATATCTGAAATTCCAGACGATTCTGTTTACGCCTTTGTTAGCATCAGTTTTTATTTTATGAACAACATTGCCAGTTGCATCTGTAATTGTGAAGAGCAGATAAGATGCCGGTTCTTCCTGTTCATTCATCAAAGTTGTATATGATGGATATTTTACATCTTCACCTTTTTTCTGTTTTTCTTTTTCTTCATCTCTTCTTTTTTCTTTAAGCGATTTGAATTCATCTTTTAAATAATATGTGAACACTGCACCAACTTCTGGATTCGGTGCTGAATAAAAACTCGCACCCATAAATGCAACGCCTCTGAAACCTAATGGATTAGATTGAATAAACATCAATGCATCTTTAATTGGAAAAATTTCTGCTTCCTTTTGTAAAGTTTCTTTTGACATAAATCTGAGTGGTGAATAATCATCAAGAATATAAACTCCTCTTCCGAAAGTTGAAACAACAAGATCACTTTCCCTTTTTTGAATTTGAATATCCATCACGCAAGCCGGAGGCATTCCATTATCAAATTTTATCCATTCATTCCCGCCATCATTTGAAAAGTAAACTCCGAAGAGTGTTCCGAGAAATAATAAATTTTTATCAGCGTGATCTTCAGCAATTGAAAATGTACTGCCGGGTTCCGGAAGATTATTATTAATCGCAAACCAACTCTTTCCGCCATCATTTGTCTTATAGATATATGGTTTATAATCACCACCAATATAATTATGACAAGCTGCGTAAGCAACATTCACATCAAAATTTGATGCGATGATGTGATGAATTCTTGTGTATTCAGGTAAACCTGGTGTTGATGCTGTCGTCCAGTTTGTTCCTCCATTTGTAGTGAAGTGAATTAGTCCATCCGCAGAACCTACAAATAAAATATTTTCATCAATCGGCGATTCTGCAATAGTTACAATCTGTGCCAATGCACTTTTTCTTGCAAGTTGATCAATGCTCCAGCTTTGTCCCATCAGCTTTTGCATTTCTTCCGGAACTCCTCTTGTTAAGTCAGGACTAATTTCTTTCCAAGTATTTCCCTGATCATCACTTCGTAAAAGTTTGTTCCCACCAAAATATAATCTGTGATTATCGTGACTTGAAATTACAAACCCTGCATCCCAATCGAATCGGTAGGCTGAATCAGCAAAATCCTGAGGCTGTATAAAAAGATTTTCTCCACTTCGTTTATCGAATCGAACGAGTCCGCCAAATTGTGATTGCGAATAAATTATATTCGGATCTTTCCAGTCAACCTGAGTTTCAAAACCATCACCGGCATTTGTGAACAACCAATCGCTATTCACTATTCCTGCTGAGCTAATCGTTCGTGATGGTCCACCAAGACTATTATTATCCTGAGTCCCGATATAAACATTATAAAATGGTTCTGCGTTGTCTGTTGTTACTTTGTAAATTTCTGCAATTGGAATATTGGGTTTAAAATTCCAATTTTTTGCTCTATCGAAAGTTTCATAAACCCCTCCATCGCAACCGGCAAGAATGTGTTTATTATTTTGTGGATCAATCCAGAGCGCATGATTGTCAACATGCTTTTTATCATCGCCGAGATTTTTCCAAGCTTTCCCTCCATCAATTGTAACCTGGAGGAAAGTATCATTGCTATAAACTCTTTCCAATTCAATCGGATCACAAATTAATTCATGATAATAAAATGGTGCACTTGCATTGTAGCTGCTTTGTTTTGTCCAGCTTGCACCACGATCAGTACTTTTGTAAACACCTTTATCTTTGTCAGTTGCTTCAATTATTGCATAAAGATAATCAGGATTAACAGGAGATATCGCCATTCCGATTCTTCCAACATCTAATGAAGGCAATCCGCTTTTTAATTTTTCCCAGGTCATACCGAAATCAATACTGCGATAAATTCCACTTTCAGGACCACCATAAACTCCAGTGTATAAATTTCTCATTCGTTGATGAGCAACTGCATACAAAATATTTGAGAATCGTGGATCCATGTGAACCTGATAACAACCGGTGTACTCACTAATGTTTAAAACTTTTGCCCACGCTTTTCCACCATCAACAGTTTTATAAATTCCTCTTTGTCCACCAGAATTTCTTGATGAACCATAAGCTGCAACGTAAACTATTTGTGAATTATTCGGATCGATTACAATTCCTCCGATCTGGTCAGAACTATCGAGACCCATATTTTTCCAGCTTTTTCCACCGTCTTCACTTTTGTAAACACCATCACCGAAGATGACGTTGTTCTGATTATTATTTTCACCTGTACCAACCCAAACTACATTTGAATTTGTTGGATCGATTGTAACACACCCGATTGCATAAGATTTATTAGCATCGAAGATTGGTGAAAAAGTTATTCCACTGTTTGTAGTTTTCCATAAAGAACCATGACCGGAAGCAACATAATATTCACTGTGATTAAATGGGTTCACAGCAATATCAACAACTCTTCCACCTGTCACAGCAGGTCCGATACTTCTAAACGAAAGTCCTGCAAGAGAAATATTTTTTAGTGAATCTGGTTCAGATTTTTCCTGACCGAAAGTGATTGATGAAAGTGTGAATAGAATTGTCAGGACAAAAATGGTTAATGATTTTTGCATTATAATACTCCAACAATATGCTTGAATGGTTGTATGAATGTATGATTGTATGAAAATTTGTTAAATAAACTGCGATAAATTAAGGGATAATGTAGTTGAATTACAATCTTTTGAAGAAAGATTTTGATGGGTGGGGATTTATGTCTGTCAAACGAACAAATACTTCTTTCACCCTTTTAAGTTGCGAATGTTATTACTGAATTAATAAGAAATGCTCAACATTATAATTTCTTGCGGATTGAAATTTATCATATTATCATAATCGGAGTGCGAACCAATCCAGAACCAGATTATTTCATCTTTTTGAACTACTCCTAATGCCCGATAACTTCTTGAAATTCTAATAGAAAAAATTTGTTGTTTGGAATGAATTTGTTTAAAGTGTAAACTTGGATGAGATGATTCTATCTGGAATAATTTAAATACTCTCTTTGCCTTCTTCTTAACATCAACTGGAAGTAAATCATAACTCTTCCAGAAATTTTCATTCGTCCTCGAAATCAAAGCTTTTTTGTGTCTAGTTGATTTGTTTTCCCATTTTCATATTGTTCAATTGTTTCTTTAACAAGGATATCCAAAACATCTTCAGATTCAGAAAAACTTTTTTTCCATTTTCTTTCGCTCTCAAGTTCTTCCAAAAGCCATTTAGCTATAATATTTTGTTGATCTTCAGAAAGTTCAGCAGCTTTTCGAAATGCCTTTTCTAATAATTTTGTCATTTTATTTTCTTAATAATTTTCCTTTTATAAATATAACTTTATGCTTTCTTTTATGCAATCAACTAATATTGAAGATAGTTAATTTGTCCAAAAAGCTATGATTGAGGTTTTGCGGATTGGGGAGGAAGGTTTCAGATTCCGGATCAATCCGGCAGTTGCCGGATCGTCCGGAATGACATTTTTTATTTAATTATTTTCTTTTCTCTTAAAACAGTTTCAATTGTATTCTGACCAATTTCCTGCAGTTCGTAATTAACTCGTGTGTATGGTTTATTAATTTTTATATATCTGCTCAAATCAATCGGAGTTCCAATCACGACTGAATCACATTCGGTTCTGTTAATTGTGGTTTCCAGATCTTTCATCTGTGCTTTCCCATATCCCATCGCCGGCAGAAGTGTTCCGATATTAGGATATTTTTTGAAAGTATCCGAAATCGTTTTAACAGTATAAGGTCGAGGATCTACAATTTCCATCGCACCAAGTTTTTGTGCTGCGATTGTTCCGGCACCGTATTTCATTTCTCCGTGAGTTAACGTCGGACCATCTTCAACTACAAGAACTTTCTTTCCTTTGATTACAGATGGCTTATCTACAGTAATTGGTGAAGCTGCTTCAATAATTGTTGCGTTCGGATTTATCATCTTTGTGTTTGCGATTACTTCGAGTATGTCATCGTTATCAGCCGAATCAATTTTATTTATTACCGCAGCATCAGCCATTCTTAATGAAGTGTTACCGGGATAATAATAAAGTTCATGTCCCGGTCTGTGAGGATCTACAACAGTGAAGGTTACATCAGCTTTGTAAAATGAGAAATCATTATTTCCACCATCCCAAAGAATTACATCTGCTTCCTTTTCTGCTTCACGAAGAATTGCTTCATAGTCAACTCCTGCATAAATAACCCCACCACGAGCTACGTGTGGTTCATATTCTTCAATTTCTTCGATTGTACATTTATGTTTTTTCAGATCTGCGTAAGTTGCAAAACGTTGAACTTTTTGAGTTGCGAGATCACCGTAAGGCATTGGGTGCCGGATTGCTACAACTTTTTTTCCGGCTTCAGTTAAAACATTAACCACTTTTCTTGAAGTCTGAGATTTCCCGGCACCGGTTCTTACTGCTAAAACAGCAACAACTGGTTTCTTACTTTTTACCTGAGTTTCTGCTGCACCAAGAAGTCTGAAGGAAACTCCGGCAGCATTTACGACTGATGCCTTTGCCATTACATAATCGAATGGAACATCTGAATATGAAAAAACAACTTCATCTACTTTCAAATCTTTAATTAATTTTTCAAGATATTTTTCTTCATAAATTTTTATCCCTTTCGGATAAAGTTTTCCTGAAAGTTGTCTCGGATAAGTCCTTCCTTCGATATTTGGAATTTGAGTTGCAGTGAAAGCAACAACGTTGTATGATCTGTTGTTTCTGAAAAACACATTAAAGTTGTGGAAGTCGCGACCAGCCGCACCCATAATCAGAACATTTTTGCGGGCCATAAAAATTCTCCTTCGGTTTGTTGATTTGATTAAATCTTATAAAATCATTGTCAAATTTAAGGCTTTTTAGCGAGAAAATAAGCTTTTTTTAAGTAACTTGAATAAAGAACTACTCATCACTAATTGAGTATTTTTGAATTAAATGTGGTTTCGGTTTATTTTCAAACTGATTTTCTTAAACCAGTTTCACACCACACCAGAAAATTGATTATTATTTAGAGATATTATTTAATCCCGGAAACCGATATCTGAATTAGTGAATCTATCATTCAGTCTGTTTAAAAATCAATATCTTTGTATCTGTAAAATCGAATTATCAATGAGAGAGGAACAACAATGAAAAAGTTTGCTATTATTACTTTCTTTACTACACTTCTAACTTCATCAGCAATAAGTCAGGAATTCGAAAATTTCAACAAATATTTCCTTGATGAAACAATGAGAATAGATTATTTCCATGTTGGTGAAGCAAAAGATGAATTTATTACACTTGATCAGATTTATAAATACGGTATATGGGCTGGAAGCAGGGTTCATCTTATTGATAACATGAATCTTGGCAGATATTGTGTTAAGATTTATGATGCCGCTTCTGGTGAATTAATTTATTCAAAAGGATTTGACAGTTACTTTGGCGAATATAAAACCAGCAGTGATGGAATGGCAGGAATTAAAAAAACCTTTCAGGAATCTGCTGTCATTCCTTATCCAAAGAGTAAAATAATTTTTTCTATTGAAAGAAGAGATAAGGAACAGAATTTGTTTGAATTTTTCAGAAGAGAAATTGATCCTGCTGATATAATGATAGTCAGAGATAAAATAAAAGATAAGATGGTAAAAGTTTATAGCGCTGATTCAAACGGTGATCCGCATAGTCGGGTTGATGTTGTGATACTTGGTGAAGGTTATACTCAGGACGAGAAAAGTAAATTTGAAAAGGATCTAAAATATTTTACTGATGTTTTTTTTAAGATGGAACCTTATAAATCGAACCAGGATAAATTTAATATTCATGGGGTTTACAAACCTTCGGAAGACAGCGGAATTGATGAACCACCAGCAGATCAATATGCGAATACAGTACTTAGTTGTACATTTAATTCGATGGGTTCCGAAAGATATATCCTGACTGAGGACAATAAAGCTGTTAGAGATTTAGCAGCTCACGCTCCGTACGATGCAATTTATATAATGGTAAATCATCCCCGTTACGGCGGTGGTGGAATTTATAATTTCTTCTGTACGTTTACCACTGACAATCAATTCAGAGATTATTTGTTCCTCCACGAGTTTGGTCATTCATTTTCGGGACTTGCTGATGAGTATTATACTTCGGATGTTCAGTATAATGATTTTTATCCGCTGGCAATTGAACCTCTCGAACCGAATGTAACTGCATTACTCAATCCACCATCTGTGAAGTGGAATGAATTTCTTTCACCCGGAATCGAAATTCCGACCCCATGGGACAAAGCCAAATACGACTCTATGGATTACAAATGGCAGGCAGAGCGAAGAGAGATGAACAAACGAACCGCTCAATTGAAAAGAGAACGGCAGTCACCCGAAATAATAAAAGCAGCAGAGGATGCCTACGCGAGAAAGGACAAAGAGCATTCGCAACTTGTTGATTCGTATTTAAAGAAAAATTCATACTATGGTAAAGTTGGCGCTTTTGAAGGAGCCGGATATGTTGCATCCGGAATGTACCGCCCGATGCTGGATTGTATTATGTTTTCAAAAGGTGAACGACCATTCTGTAAAGTTTGTGAAGCGCATATTATTAAAGTAATTGAGCAGTACACCGAATGAGAAACTCAGATTAAGATTATGAGTAAGAGAAAGAGCAAGATTTAGTTTCAATCTTACTCTTACTCGTAATCTTTCTCTTACTCTATCTTATCAATACCATCCCTGCCTGCCGGCAGGTTCTTTGTGCTTAATCATTTGAGTAGAATCATTTTCTTCGTCTCCGAAGACTCGCCAGCTTTTAGTTGATAAAAATAAATTCCATCGGAAAGCCTCACCCCGTCCCTCTCCGAAGGAGAGGGCAGAACGATTTTTCAAACTTCATTTTATTAAAACTAATTTCTTAGTATCACTAAATCTCTGTCCTGAGCCTGTCGAAGGATCACGTGCAGTTAATCTGTAAAAGTAAACTCCACCAGAAAGACTGCTACCATCAAATTCTATTTCATATACACCAGATTGCTTTTCTTCATTTACAAGTACTTTCACTTCCCTTCCTAAAATATCGTAAACTCGTAATTGCACTAAAGTCCCTCCTTTGGAGGGATTTAGGGATGCCGGTATTGTATATTTTATTTTTGTGCTTGGATTAAAAGGGTTGGGGTAGTTTTGAAAAAGAGCAAAGTTTGAGGGTAACTTATTAGTCTCATTTATAAAGACCGGACTATCAACTTCATCGGCTCCTTTATAGGGTGAAATGAGATGCCTTAATTCACCATCTATATCAGTTGTAATTCCACTAATAGGAATTCCAATTAACAAACTGTCTCCAATAGAACCGCCAGTTAAATGCAAATCGGTATCAGAAACAAAATTTACATCCGTACTCACTGAATTCGGATCTCGATTACTCAAAATTTTCCATTCCTCGATATTTGAAGCATAAGTGTTTATCCACTTCCCGATATAATTATTTGGCGGAGTTACATAGTGATTATTGTAGTCATAATCTGCTGAATAATAAGGATCATTAGAATCAATAGCCAAATGTATTCCATTACCTGATGTATTCACTCTATTATTTACAAGAATGTTATTGAGTAAATACCATGGTGGGTACAAAGAAGGATTTTCAGTCAAAGTCCAATCCCTTTTAAGGCAACTACTACCCTCAGAACTTTCACAATTTCCAAAAATATTAATTGAATTATAATAGAAAAAATAACCAATAAATAATTCTCCCTTTAAATAAATTCCAGTAATAGATGATTGTTCATTACCTGAAAGAGAAATAAAATTATTGTCAACAACTCCGCCCCAACCTCTCGGAATCTTTATCCCATATACATCATTTGAATTTAATTCACTTGAAATCAAATTATAGATTTTACACTTACTTATTGTCACATGCCTAGCGTAGCAATTAATTCCCGATAATGAATTACTTGATACTTCAAATTCATTGTGTATAATATTCCCGATTAGCGACGAATTATCTGCAATGTGAATTTCTATTCCGGCTTTTTTGAAATTTTTAATTTCACAATTTATTACAGTATGATGAGAACCACCCTGACCACTTTGGAAATCATTAAAAATTTTTATCCCAAACGAAGGTAAGTTATTATCATAATTTGCAATTAGACAATTTGCTAAAGTGTTATTAGTATTATTGTAAGGTTTAAATGAAACTACACCATCTGTTGAACTTGTATCGCTGCCAAGAATGTTACAATACATAATAGTATTAAAATGAGTGCTATCAAGGAAAAGAATTGTACTGGAACTTAAAGATGTATTTATAAGTGATATTTCCTTTTCTTCACCAATTCCACCCGGCCTGCCATCAATTGTTGTAAAAGTAGCATTCTGAAAAGTAAAGATTATTGTATTGCTGATGAGATTAATATTTGTTGCATTTTGAGCTGGACGAATAGTAATAATATTATTCTGTGAACTTCCATTTATAAAAGGAATCTCTATAGGAAAAATTTCATTTGTGGCATTGTATGTATTTAATAATTCTAAAATTGTAGGAGAGCTAATCGATTGATTCTCTAATGATTGAATCGCTTCTGTTATAGTAAGAAAATCACCACTTAATCCAATTGATAAATTGGTCGGAAATGTATTTTCAATGATAACTAATTTCGGATCTGTGAGTAAAGAATCTGGATATATAGGTGGTCCGGTTAAATCAATTTTATAACAATTCCCGTCAACCAAGTTGCCAGCAGTTGCTTCAGCAGAAATATCATAAGCTAACCAGTAATAATTGGTTGCATTATTAATCAGATAAGCACCTGTTATATTATTGATTTCAAATAATCCTGATGGGTTTGTGTATGTTTCTCCTATTTGATGATTGTTGCTAAAATAAGGTGATGAACCCGTGGAAAATAATTTGACATTTACAATATCATTTAGATTGGTAGTCCCGTAAGTATTGAAATAAAATTTTAATACTTGTGGTGGAGTCAAAGCTCCTCCATCATGACTTGGAATTATAATAGCAATAATTTTCTGATTTTGATTTCCAACAAAAACACTATCTGGAGTTTGGTACAATTTTGACCCATAATAGTGATATTGTTGAGGTACAAAGCTAAGAGTCAGATTTTCCGGTAAAAGAGAAAGGTCGTAGTTATAATTGTTGGCAGTTGTAGTTGATACTGTAAAATTATAAATAAACTGCATCGGCGTAACACTAATGAAATTTCCGGTACCGCCAATATGATTATTCATTCCAACTGAAAATTGAGAACCAGACGAAGTTCCAGGCCCATACATGAAATCGATTGTTCCATCCAATTCCCAAATCCTCACCTGAAAACTTTTCCTTAATGGGCTACCATCATACCAAGTTAAGTCTTTCCATTGAATGACAAATATTCTTGCAGGATATTCTCCGATGGTTTCATATCTTATCTCACTTTGTGAGTCAGCATACAAATCACTCCATAAGGGGCAAATCAAGGGTTTCTTTACAGTACTCTCAAGTTCATTAAATGCACCAGGACCGGTGTAAGTTTGTCCCATCTCAATCCAACCATTAACAGAAATTCTAGCAGTTGAATACGTAATCCCCATGTATTCAAAAGGAAATGGAAGATTTATATTCTCCGCTCCATCGTTTCCAATTGCAGTACTAATTGTGCCGTCTGTAAGCTCAGAATAATTACCATACGCAGTAGGAATAAACATGTAACCTAAATAGGTGGCTTGCGCGATTGACTCTGAATTAATTATACCTATTATGAATACTGATAGATAGTTTAAAGTTCTCATTTCTATCGCCGTTTTTTTACAAACTAAATAATTATTCTTTTTAAAGATTTTCGTTTACTCTATCTTATCAATACCATCTTTCTTGTTTGAACAAAAGTGCCTGCTTGAAATTGATAAAAATAAATTCCATCGGAAAGCCTCACCCCGTCCCTCTCCGAAGGAGAGGGCAGAACGATTTTTCAAACTTCATTTTATTAAAACTAATTTCTTAGTTTCACTAAATCTCTGTCCTGAGCCTGTCGAAGGATCACGTGCAGTTAATCTGTAAAAGTAAACTCCACCAGAAAGACTGCTGCCATCAAATTCTATTTCATATACACCAGATTGCTTTTCTTCATTTACAAGTACTTTCACTTCCCTTCCTAAAATATCGTAAACTCGTAATTGCACTAAAGTCCCTCCTTTGAAGGGATTTAGGGAGGCCGGTATTGTAAATTTTATTTTTGTTGTTGGATTAAACGGATTGGGATAATTTTGAGATAGAGAAAACTCAGTCGGCAAATCCATTTCGTCTTCAACATTATTCGGAATTGTGATAGTGAAAAAATTATTAGATTCATCATACGCACAAGGAAAATATCCTACTCTGATTAAACAACTATCTGAATCTATTTGAGGAACTTGCCAGCTAAAACTATTATAAGGGGATGGTAAGTTATCGCTAATAACTGACCAGTTCATTCCTGCATCAGATGAATACCACAATTTTCCTGGAGGTAAAAAACTATTTGTCCATGTAATTAGAAAATTTTCACCGCTAATTAATGTTTCTCCACCGTTAGGTGATACAACTTGATATGTTGGCCAGGAGAGAGGTCCGTCATATTGAACACCTAAGATAATTTTATCAAGCGAGTCGATGTAATAAGTTGCCGGATTCCCGAAATCAATTGTTTGCAAAGTGTGTCCTGAATATGGATTAATAAATGTTACAGAATATATCATTTGCCAATCCCAAATAATTTCTATCGAGTAACCTGATTCAATATCAACTAAATATTCATGATAATCAGGTCGTCCACAACCAAACCGAAAATCTTTCTTCGTATAAATGGAAGTATCTGAAGGCAATTGAAATCGAACTCCAAAAGTTCCTGGAACCTGAGGAACGATCACTTCACCAAGTGTAGGATCCAGACTATCAGTTGCAAAAGAATCATAACCCAAAATTAACGTATCGGGTGTGATTCCCAATTCTAAAAAAATGAATGGTGATTCAAAATGTACAGGATTTTGCGAAAGTATTTTTGTCGAAATAAAAATTACAATCAGGATAATCTTTTTCATTATCAATCTCTGGATTTTTTCTGCAAACTAAATAATTATTTCAACCAAAAGCAAGGATTAGAGTAATTTTGTTTATTTTTCGCCCAGAATGAAAACAAAACTTGACATCGCAAAAAGCTGGCTTCACAGATACACCGGAACGAAGATAGATGAGTTTGGCGATTATATGCTGCTCACAAACTTTGCAGACTATGTTGAAAAATTTGCAAAAAAATTTAATACAGAAATCAAAGGCACCGGGAGACCTATGCAGACAGCTACAAACTCAGATGGTCTTTCAATAATTAATTTTGGTATTGGGTCAGCAAATGCTGCAACAATAATGGATCTGCTTTCTGCCCGCGCACCTAAAGGTGTTTTGTTTCTTGGTAAATGCGGCGGACTTAAAAGATCAACTGAGCTTGGACATTTTATTCTTCCAACTGCAGCAATCAGAGGCGAAGGAACAAGCAACGATTACAAACCACCAGAGGTTCCTGCACTTCCATCTTTTAAGCTGCATAAATTTGTTTCTGATAAAATTGTTCAAAGAGGTTTTGAATACAGAACCGGTGTTGTTTATACAACCAACCGGCGGCTTTGGGAATGGGATGATGAGTTTAAAAATTATTTGCGCAAACTTTCCACAATTGCAATTGATATGGAAACTGCAACTCTCTTTATTGTCGGATTGGTAAATGAAATTCCACGCGGTGCTTTGCTTTTAGTATCTGATATTCCAATGCTTCCCGAAGGTGTGAAAACTGAAGAATCAGATAAAGAGGTAACTCTAAAATATTCTGACGTTCATCTTGAAATTGGTATCGAAGCAATGACAGAAATCGGCGAAAAGGGTGAACACATTAAACATTTTACATTTTAAGTTACAGTACCTGCTGAGATCTTTTCTGCAGATCGCTCGCTTTTTTAATGTATCGTTCAACAAACCAGCATAAACATAACCATACTAATCCCAAAGACCATCCGGCAACTACATCTTTTAGTGAATGAATTCCTGGTAGTATTCTGCTGATTCCAATTAAAATTATTAGAACAACCCCTGATATAATAGTCAATCTTTTTGTTTTACTTGAATGTTGTCTTCTGGAAATCGTAACAGCGAGTGTCAGATAGAAGATTGTTCCCATCATTGCATGCCCGCTTGGCAATTTATATTCAGTTGCATTGAAAAAATCGAATTGCTCTGACTGAACATCCGGGGCAAAAAAATATTTCGCAATGAGCAAAATCAAGCCGCCTCCAACTATAATAAAAACTAACCTCCATAATCTTTTTGATTGTTTGCGCAGGTTGTAGTAGATAAGAATAATTGTCATGAATGTTAATAAGACTGGTAATCCTGCGAGTGCAGCTACATCACGATTTATACCGATGAACCATTCGGGACCATACCAGAGGCTCCATTTATTTGTATATCCAAGCTGTCTCAAAAGATAATGTGATACGTAAGTTGAAAGCGTATCTAAAAAACCTAATGCAGTTAAAACAAAAATTATTAGGCTGAGTGCAAATATGAATAAGGCTTTAAAACTGGTTTGTTTCTCAGGTTTTTCGTCGAATGCGCGCAAATTTTCGAGATATGATTGATTTTCAAGATTCATTTTTTAAGTTGATTTTTTGGAACTCAAAAATAAAAAAATAACAGTAATAATCTCAGATAATTCTTCAATTAAAGTTGGTAAATATTTGTTGATGTATCGAATGAAATTCAAGAAGAATATTCCGTGATTTATGGTAATTAAAAAGGTACATTATTTAATAAAATTATTTTTAAAGTTTGTTAAGTTGTAATCTGAGATATAATGAAATCAGTATTAAGATGAATATTTATATCGCTTTTACAACTTTTTATGTTATGAATTATCTGAAAGGAAAAAAAATGTTACGAATGCTCATCCCTTTATTAATGATATTAATATTATTTATCAGTTGTTCTACAGAACCAAAATTATCAGATGGATTTGGCTATTTACCGGAAACGGTTTCACCGGGAGAAGAAGTTACAATTTTTTATAATCCGGATAGCACAATACTTGCCGGAGAAGATAGTATTCAATGTTTAGCTTACCTTTTTAACAAAGATCTGATTAATACCGTTGATGTAACTTTAAAAGCTGAAAAAAAATATCTGAAAGGTACAGTTCAAACAAATGACAGCACATTTGGATTGATATTAAAATTTAAATCAGATGATCTGACCGATAATAATCAAAAAGCTGGTTATGTTATTTATTTGACAGACAAAAACGGGAAGCAGCTTCCTGGAAGTTTAGCCGGCTATGCAGTGGCAATTAACAGTTGGGGTGCGTACTATCTTGATTTAGACAGGAATAAGGATAAAGCACTTCAATTATTTGATGAAGAATTTAAAAATAATCCTGATCAGAAAAATAATTTCCTCCAGCCATATTTTAATGTTGTTTATGCTGTAAAGAATAAAGATAGTGATGTAATTATTAACGATGATTTAGCTAATCTGGGAAAAAAAGAAAATAAAACTGAAGAAGATTATACTGTATTAGCTGCATGGTATTCAAAACTTGGCGAAGATAAAAAAGCAATAGAATATGAAAAAATTATTTCGGAAAAATATCCGCTGTCTGAATATATTCAGTCAAAGAAATATTCTGAATTCAGACAACTCGTTGATGTAAATGATAAAATAAATTTTCTAAAAGAATTCGAAAAAAATTATCCTGAAAGTCAATACATAGAACCGATGTATGATATAATTACAAACTATTACAGGGATACAAAAGATTACAAAAAAGCTTTTGATTTTCTTACCGAAAATCAAAATAAAGTCAGCACATTCAGATTTTATTCAGTTGCTGATCGAATGTTAAAAGAAGATGCTGATTATGATCTCGCTTTTCAAATAATTAATCTTGGTGAGCTTAGGAACAGAGAAGAAGTTACATCACCAAAAGGTGAAAAACCGAAATACTATTCTGAATCTGAGTGGCTTCAGGATAGGAGATATATGCTCGGACTGACACTTTTTGTTGAAGCGCAACTGCTTAACAAAATGGGCGATGAACACAATGAATGTCTTGCTTTATCTGAAGAAGCTGTAAATCTTACAAGAGGAAGAGAAACTGATATCAATATATTCTATGCAAAGATATTGGTTAAAGATGGCGAGTATGATAAAGCTATTTCGAAGATTGGTGAGTTTTATAAAACTGGTTTTTCATCTCCGAAGATGAAAGAGTATTTACTCGAAGCATATATTGGTCAAAAGGGAAGTGATGCCGGCTTTGAAGATTTTGCAGCAAAGTTTGAAAGCGCTGGTAATGAAAAGCTGAATCAAAAATTAAAAAAAGATTTGATATCTGAACCAGCACCAGACTTCACTTTGCTTGATGTGGATGGCAGAAAAATTTCACTTTCTGAATTGAAAGGAAAAGTTGTTGTGTTAGATTTTTGGGCAACGTGGTGTGGACCTTGTCTTGCAAGTTTTCCTGGAATGAAAAAAGCTGTTGAGATTTATCAGGATGATTCAAACGTAAAATTTTTATTTGTTAATACCTGGGAAAGAGTAGATAACGTAAAACAAAATGCGATTGATTTCATTAAAAAAAATAATTATCCATTTCATGTTTTACTCGATGATAAAAACGAGGTGATAGAAAAATATAAAGTAAGTGGAATCCCGACGAAGTTTATTATCGATAAAAATAGTAACATAAGATTTATGAATGTTGGATTCGAAGGTTCGGATGATCAATTAGTTTCAGAATTGTCAGCAATGATTTCGATGGTTCAGTAGGAATTAAAAACAGAAGATTAAAGTGTTAAATTCTTCTTCTGAATCCTTCACCTAAAACTTCGAAAACATTATTTACGGTGACGAAAGCGTGCGGATCTATTTGCTTTATTATACTGGTAAGTTTTCCTAATTCTCTTAAAGCAACAACTGTAACAAGAATTTCCCGTTCAGTATTTCTGTACAATCCTCTTGCTTTAATTGCTGTTGCACCTCTGCTGAAATCATTCATAATTATTTTTGCAATCTCATCATTCTTATCAGAAATAATATAAGCAGCACGTGCATAATCAAAACCATCGATAATAGCATCGATCAATCTTGCGGAAACGAAAAGCAGGAATAGTGCATAAAGTGTAAGAGTCATTGCACTTCTGTCTCCTGCCAGATCTTTGAACTCAATTATAAAACCAGCGATAAGAATAACAAAAAAATCGATTATCATAATTGCCATCCCGGGTTTAACTCCAAACCGTTTTTGCATGATTGCTGCAACAATATCACTTCCTGCTGTTGAACCACGGAATTTGAATATCAGCCCCAAACCAATTCCCAGCAATGCAGCACCGAGTAAAATCAAAAAAAGAAAATCATCCTGACGGAGTTTTAAAATTGTTTCTGTGTTTTGAAGCTGGATAAAACTGAAACCGGGAGTTTCACCTCTGAAAAAATCGATGAAGAAAGAATTGAGTGTAAATCCAAAAAAAGTTCTCGCACCAAATTGAGTCCCGAGCTCTTTTACACCCCATATAAACAATGGAATATTAAAAAGCCAGATAGTTATACCAATCGGGAATGCGCCACCGGTGAGATAATAAATCGCCATTGATAAACCGCTTACACCACCTGGAACCACTTTAGCATCAACTAAAAAAATACCGATGCCGATTGCCATAATTGCAGCACCTATAGTTATAAAAATATAATCACGGATAGCTTTTTTGTTGAATTGGATTTTCTTTGTGTTCATCACAAACATTTTATTCCTTTCTAAGTAATAATATTTTGTTGGATGCAAATATCAGTAATAATTCAATAAAGAAATATTGTTTTGGACTCAGATTGTACTAGATAAGAAAGCGGGTCGGGACGAATCAGAAATAAAAACCGAACCAGGTACCTTGTGATGAAAAACGGATTGTTGGCAAAGGAAGACGTAAAAAGTTTACTTCACTCTTTAAAAACTTTAAGAAATCTACTTCATCAAGTATGGGAAGTTTTCTAAGATCAACATCTAAACCAACAAAATATTCTTTGTAACCGCCCCAGGGATAAATTCCAATATCTTTTGCGCTGATACCGAAAGCAATTCCAAGTGGTGCAAGCCATTCAGGATAAGTTTTCTTCCAGCTTTTAGGAAAGTAATGATGTGGATTTACTGTAACCCAAAAAGTCATTCCTTCATAATCTTCGATTAATGCTTTTGGATCATGATTATATCTCATTTCTTTCCAAGCATCGGATTTGTGCCAGCTAAATTTGGGATGAATTCCACCAAGCAAATCGTAATTAAATTGTTGAAGCACATAAAATGTTGAACCAGCGGTATTAGCAAGCATATCACCCCAGCTAAATCCCCAATCTGCCATGAATGCATCATTTAATTCTATTTCCAACATCCACAGCCAGCCTGTTAAAGCACCCAGCCAGACTGAAGTGTTGCCAGAAATTCCGGACCAACGATATACTTTTCCTGAAAGATCACTTGTGAAATATGCATCCATGAAATGACCGAATTTATCCATCTGCTGATATTTTCCCCAATCCTTACTAAAATCAAGTGAGTGAAAAGTATTTGTTTCTTCAGTGTACCAGATATCCATCTGATAATCTAATGCAATTATATTTGCAGTAAGCATCAGTCCAGCCATCGAACTCAATCTCAAATAGTCAACATCAGATTTTTCTCTCCAGAGCGTTCCATCGATCAAAGGTCTTTCACTGTTTACAAATATTGGCTGACTGGCAGCCCCGAGCCTGAGTTGAGGTGAACGAATTATTTTATTATTTGATGATATAGTTTGTAAATATTCTGCAGGTATTTGTTCTGAAGAAGAGACTAAATTGTCCGCACGAATGTGTACTATGGCTGAATCCTGTGCAAATAATTGTGAACAGAATAGAGAGAATGCAAGGAATATGTTTATTGTTAATCTCACAATATTGAATATTTATTTCTTAAAACATATTTGAAATAAAATATAAATGCAAGATTTATTCCACTGAAACCATAAGAATATCAGTCGTTTCTAAGTTCATTGGTTATATACTGATACATTTGACCTAAAAAGATAGTAATTTTCGTATAAGAATTTTACAAATATTCTAAAAGACTCAATCACTTAATCAAATATGAAAAAATTGTTGCCATTTTTCAGTTCAGCTTTTCATAACCCGATTATCATTTACCAAAGATCAAAAAGAAAATGTTTCAGCTTAAACAATACATTTAATGATGTTACAGTAGAATCAAAATAAATTTCAAGAGGAAATAGAATGAAAAAATATATTCAAATCATTATAAGCCTTGTGTTACTTTTCTCGGTAAATATCCTGGGGCAGTATCCAAATATTTTGGTGGATAATAATGGAAGTCCGGAAGAAGTGACCATCGCAATAAATCCTCTCAATCCAAATATTTTAGCTGGCGGAGCAAATATTGACCACTTCTATCGTTCGACGAACGGTGGATTAACATGGATTGAGTCTCAATTGGTTTCAAATAACCTTGGCGTTTGGGGAGATCCCGTAGTTCTTTTTGACAGCTCTGGTATTCTTTATTACGCACATCTTTCCAACCCGGTATCAGGTTGGTGGATTGATAGAATTGTTGTCCAAAGATCAACTGATAATGGAATTAGCTGGAACGATGGAGTTGGAGTCGGCTGGAATTCTTATCCAAAAGCTCAGGACAAAGAATGGATGGCAGTTGATCATTCACAGTCACCGTATCGAGGTCATATATATATGACATGGACAGAGTTTGATGATTATGGAAGTTCTAACCCGAATGACAGTTCACGGATCAGGTTTTCAAAATCAACTGATCAGGGATTAAGCTGGAGTGATGCAGTCGTAATCAGTGATGTAAGCGGAGATTGCATTGACAGCGATAACACAACTGAAGGGGCTGTACCTTGTGTCGGACCAAACGGTGAAGTTTATGTTTCCTGGGCTGGTCCCCTTGGAATTGTTCTCGATAAATCTTTCGATGGCGGACAAACCTGGGGTCAGGATATTTTTGTTTCTGATATGCCCGGTGGTTGGGATTATGAAGTTTCAGGAATTTACCGATGCAACGGACTTCCAATTACAATGTGCGATATCAGCAATTCACCTTATAGAGGAAATGTTTATGTGGTTTGGTCAGATCAAAGAAACGGTGCAACTGACACAGATATTTTTATGGCACGATCTACTAATAGTGGAAATACCTGGACTGCGCCGATAAAAGTAAATGATGACAACACTGCTCGTCACCAGTTTTTTGTATGGTCAACAATAGATCCATCATCAGGTCATCTTTGGTTTGTTTTTTATGACAGAAGAAATACAACCGGTGCTGCTACCGATGTTTTTGTAGCTAAATCAACCGATGGTGGAAATACATTTGAAAATTTTAAAGTGAGCGAATCATCTTTCACACCAAATTCCGGAGTGTTCTTTGGTGATTACAGCAACATTGCTGCATGGAATGGAAAGATTTATCCTTTCTGGATGAGACTTCAGAGTGGGCAGTTGAGTGTCTGGATTTCTGCTATCGAAGATTCAGTAACAATCCCGGTTGAACTTAATAATTTTACAGCAAGCACAGATGACGGAAAAGTCTTTTTATCTTGGCAGACTGCGAGTGAACTAAATAATCTCGGATTCTATATTGAAAGAAAAGATATGAATCAAACAGAAGAAGAAAGCGGATGGATGGAAGTTGGATTTGTTGAAGGGCACGGTAATTCTACCGAAAGAAATTATTATCAGTTTGAAGATGATCCTTTTTATGATGGAACTTATCACTACCGGTTGAAGCAGGTTGATTATAATGGCACAGTAAATTACACAAATGAAGTTGAAGTAAATTTATTTATAGTGAAAGAATTTGAACTTAGTCAGAATTATCCAAATCCGTTCAATCCAAAAACTACAATAGGTTTTCAACTGCCCGAAGCTTCTTTTATCACTTTGAAAGTGTTTGATGCAATCGGAACAGAAGTAGAAACTATTGCAGAAGGAAAATATCCCGCAGGAGTCCACGAAGTAGTCTTTGATGCAGAAAAATTAAGCAGCGGACTGTATATGTATAGAATTATTTCCGGAACGAAAGAATTAACAAGGAAGATGATGCTGGTTAAGTAAGTTGAGAGCAAGTGTAAGTTAAAGAGAAAAGAATAATACTCAGACATAGAAAGCAGTATCGTGTATTGCTGAAATGATTTTGGTACTTTATTTAATAGTTACGAACTAAGTTTGAACAGTCGGCGTTATTTAAATCTTCAGACTAATGAGATTTCAAATTAAAAAATTTTGTTATGTCTGTTTTTGTGGAATTCTGCAATTCAGTATAATTTGCAATACAAACACCAAGATCCTGAAGCAATCCATCTTTTATATCATAAATCCAACCATGAATAGTCAAAGGTTGATTTCGTTTCCAGGCGTTCAATACAATATTTGTACTGCAAACATTATAGACTTGCTCAATCACATTTAACTCACAAAGTTTACTTATCTGCGAAGAGTCATCAGGATTTTGCTCAAGTAAAGTTGAGTATTTTTCTTTTATCAGTTTCAAATTTGAAAGCCAGTCATCGGTAAGTCCTAATTTCGAATTTTCAAGGACTGCTTTTACTCCTCCGCATCCGTAATGACCACAAACAATAATATGTTTTACCTTTAATACATCAACGGCAAACTGAATTACAGATAAACAATTTAAATCATTTTCCACAACAAGGTTTGCAACATTTCGATGAACAAAAAGTTCGCCCGGTAGAAGTCCAACAATTTCATTTGCCGGAACTCTGCTGTCAGAACATCCGATCCACAAGTGCTCAGGTTTTTGCTGAAGAACTAGCTTGTTAAAAAAATCCGGATCAGATTTTTTTCTGTTATCAGCCCATTTTCGGTTGTTGTCGAATAAATGTTTTAAAACTTTCATCTGTTCTACGATTAAAAATAAAAATTAGATTACAAATATTGTTATGCAGTTTGATCTTCCCTGCCACAAATTTAAAATGAATCCTGATAAATTTATTCAGTACTCATCAGGATTTAGGAGATCTTTTTAAAAAATAATCTTCAGCTTTTAATGCTGCGATTGAAAACAAATATCCAAATCCTGCACCGATTAATGCACCACCAACTACATCTGAAGGATAATGAACACCAAGATAAATTCTTGACATAGAAACTAAAGTTGCGACTATCAGGAAAACCCATTTGTAATTGGGAAACAATCGTAATAAAAAAACGGCTGCAGCAAAATTATTTAGTGCATGGTTTGAAGGAAAAGAAAAACCTCCGGAACAACCGATGGGAGTCAGGACATCACTTAGTGCGTTACAAGGTCTGACTCTTTCAATAGTTTCTTTCAACAATCTGTAACCGGTTTGATCAGTTACGATAATTAAAAGTATTAATCCAATCACAGCAATCTTACCTCTTCTTCCGCCTTTAAAAAATGCAATTCCTAAAAGTATTGCATAAGCGATATACCACTTAGTAACATCAGTAATTATAGAAAAGAATTTATCCAGAAATCCTGTAGAAATGGTATGATTGAAAAAGTAAAATATTGCTAAATCAAATGAATACAATAAGTCCATAATGGCATTAAATGTGAAGTTTCATTTTGATAATTTTAATGATTTATCGATTTATTCCGGCGAAATAAGGTGATAATTGAACTCAATAAATATAAATAAAGGCTCTCAATTTACCTCAGCTATCAGCGCTTCGATTTTTGAATTTATTTTTCAGAATAAATTCCCCCTTTCAAAAGAAAAATATAAAGAACTGATTGAACAACTGGAAAAACTTCTTTATGTACCGCTGCGTATTATGTCCGTGCTGGTAGCTTTATTCGGATCATTCGCAATGATACTGGAAATAAAATATTTTCCGGATTATTCACTGGAAATATATTTCATTCGACTCACCTCTACTCTTATTGCTTTTCTAATACTTGCAACTTCCAGTGCTGGAACATCAGTAAAAAGATCAATAATTTTAATTCATATTCTCTTACTCAGCATAATTATTTCATCAGGTCTGATGATTTATATGATACCTTCGACTATACTTGTAAATTCAAGTATTGTTGGTTTGATGATATTTTCATCTGCACTTTTTTTGAGCTGGGAAATTAAACATCAGATAATTGTCGCAATTTATTATAACTTAACTTTTGCCGCTTCAATACTATTCAATAATCACAGCATATATTTTCTTCCAAACATGAAAGAATCAGTGATTTTCGTTTTATGTCTGAGTGTGGTTTCGATAATTGCGTGTGCAGTGAATTTCAGGATGCGGTTTTTTCTTGCCGAACGAAATCTGCAAATAGAACAATCAGATATAAAATACAGATCAATCATTGACAACTCACTGGAGGGAATCTTTCAATCAACTCCCGATGGTAAACTGCTTACTATAAATCAGACATTCACAAACGTGCTCGGATACTCTAGCAGCGTTGAGTTAATGGATTTGAATACTAAGGATTTATATGTTGATGAAGAGGATAGAAAGAACCTTATAAAAGAGATGTTGGAGAAAAATAAAGTTGAGAACTATAGGGTTAGGTTAAGAAAGAAAGACGGTTCAATTGCTGTTGTAAGGTTAAATGACCGTGTTGTTAAGGATGATAATGGAAACATTTATTTCGAAGGAAATATTTATGATATCACTGAGCAGGTAAAAATAGAAGAAGAACGAAAACTCGTTGCAAAAATGTTGAAGGAGGAAAAAGAAAAGAATGAGAAACTGGCACAGGAAGCTATCAGAATTAGCGGAACAAAAAGTAAATTTCTTGCAAACCTAAGTCACGAAATCAGAACTCCAATAAATGGAATTTTAGGGTTTCTTTCTTTGATAGAAGCAGGTGCTTATTCAAATGAAGAGGAATTAAAATTCTTCTCAACAAACGCCCGTCAGTCAGCGGAATCATTGCTCGACATAATAAATTCGATTCTTGATCTTTCAAAGATTGAAGCCGGAAAAGCAAAAGTTGAAAATGTTCGCTTCAATTTAATCAACGTAATAGATCAATCTATCTCTGTAATATCACTCAAAGCGAGTGAAAAAAATGTCAGGATCATAAAAGAAATTCCTGAATCAATTGATTCTCAATTAGTCGGTGATATAGTTAAGCTAAGACAAATATTGACTAATCTGTTGACAAATGCTGTTAAATTTACATCAGATGGTGAAATCACAATCGCTGTAAAAACTAAAAAGATAAATAATTCTGACGCTGAAGTTTCTGTATCTGTCTCTGATACCGGAATTGGAATTCCTGAATCAAAGATTAAAGAATTATTCAAACCTTACTCACAATTAGGTGATTTCTATGAATCATTTGCGCACGGAACGGGTTTAGGTTTGGTGATTAGTAAAGAATACGTTGAATTGCTCGGTGGAAAAATAATTGTAAAAAGTATTGAAGGTGAAGGAAGTTCATTTAGTTTTACTATCGTTTGTAAAGTTCAGACTGAGCGTGATGCATTAACTGAGAGCCAAACTGAAAAAGAAACATTTGAGACACAGTTCCTCGGCAGTGTTGAAAATTTTCGTGGAAATGGATTCAAGAAAAAACGAGGGAAATATAAAATACTTCTCGCTGAAGATAATCTGATAAATCAAAAAGTAACGATTAAAATTCTAAACACTTTTGGTTTTAATGTTTCGGCAGTTTGTGATGGTCTTGAAGCAGTAAATGCTGTATCAAAAGAAAACTATGATCTGATACTTATGGATTTGCAGATGCCAAATGTTGATGGATTTGCAGCGACTGAAAAAATTCGTTCTTTCACAAGTTCCAAAAGAGATATTCCAATTATTGCATTAACAGCACATGCTCTGATGGGGGATAAAGAAAAATGTCTGAACGCAGGTATGACAGATTATATTTCAAAACCGGTGTCTGGTCAGGAACTCGTAAAAAAAATAGATGTTTTGCTTGATATTCGGCGAGATGAAGGTGTTGTAAATGAAGTTCAACAAAAGCAAAGCCCGCTTCTTGATACGGATAGATTAAAAAATGTTAGTCTCGGAGATAAAGAATTTGAAAAAGATCTACTTACATCCTTTCTCTCTGATCTTGATGATAAATACATTCATCTTACTGACCTTTTAACTAATCATGATCTGGCAAAGATAGTCGAAACTGTTCACTCCATTAAAGGCTCGAGCTATTCAATCGGTGCAGTAAAAGTTGGTGATGAAGCTTATGCTATCGAACTATCAGGAAAGAACAATGATTGGGTGAGCGTAAATGCAAGAATAGAAAAGTTCAATAAGATTATTGAAGAAACGAATAAAGAAATAAAAAATTATATCAACCAAAACTAAAAAAGCCCTCGTAATGAGGGCTTCATAATTAAGCTTCAACCGCAGTCATTTCGTGTTCAAATTTCATTAAAACTTTTCTGATTGTATTGATTGCAAAATCAATTTCATCTTTAGTTATAACGAGCGGAGGTGCAAAGCGGATAATATCTCCGTGAGTTGGTTTGGCAAGCAAACCATTTTCTTTAAACTCAACACAAACATCCCAAGCAGTTTTTCCTGATTTAGTTGGTTTAATTATTATCGCATTCAACAAACCTTTTCCTCTTACCATCGAAACAATTTCAAGTTCGTCAACTATCTTTTGCATTTCCTGTCTGAAATATTTTCCAAGCTTATCAGCATGTTCAGCAAGATTTTCTTCTTTAAGAACCTTCAGTGCTGCAATAGCAACTTTAGCGGCTAATGGATTTCCACCAAAAGTTGATCCGTGCTGACCGGGTTTAATTGTAAGCATTATTTCGTCGTCTGCAAGAACAGCAGATATTGGCATTGCCCCGCCTGATAATGCTTTACCAAGTATTAAAATATCCGGTCTTACATTTTCATGATCACAAGCGAGAAGTTTTCCTGTTCTGCATAATCCTGTTTGAACTTCATCAGCGATGAATAAAACATTTTTAGATTTACAGAGATCGTAAGCTTTTTTCAGATATCCATCATCCGGAACCATAACTCCTGCTTCTCCCTGAATTGGTTCAACAAGAAATGCACATACATTTGGATCCTGAAGTGCTTTTTCCAAAGCAGCAATATTGTTGTAAAGAATTAATTCAATTCCGGGAAGATAGGGTCCGTATCCTTCTTTACAATCAGGATCATTGGATGCAGAAACAGCCATCATTGTTCTTCCATGAAAATTTCCTTCACAGAAAATAATTTTCGCTTTATTTTCCGGAATACCTTTTACTGTGTAAGCCCATTTTCTTGCAAGTTTGAAAGCAGTTTCATCACCTTCAACTCCGGTATTCATCGGAAGAACTTTGTCATAACCGAAATATTCAGTGATGTATTTTTCGAATTCTCCGAGGCAACTGTTATAGAATGCACGTGAAGTTAATGTTAACTTTTGTGCCTGTTCAATCATGGCATTAATTATTTTCGGGTGACAGTGTCCCTGATTTACTGCTGAATACGCTGAGAGAAAGTCTAAATATTTTTTCCCTTCAACATCCCAGACCCAAACACCCTTACCTTTATCAATTACAACATCTATCGGATGATAGTTATGTGCGCCATATTTTTCTTCCAGTTTTATAAAATCTTGTGATGTCATGTCGTTCCTCTTTTTAATTTTGAAATAGGTTTACAAATTTAACCTTACGCACTAAGACTTCCAATGAAAATAGGAGTGTACAAACAATCAGACATAAAAATTTGTAACTTTATGCAGTTAAAACTTTGTTAGTTTGGAAAGTAATACATGGAATTAGAAACCTATTCAATTAACATTTCTACTAAAGGAAATTGTGATATAACCGATATAACAGACCAGGTCAGCGATCTTATTTTAAAAAATAATTTTATTGAAGGAAACGTTCTTGTTTTTGCTGGTGGTTCGACTGCGGGAATTACAACAATTGAGTTTGAACCTGGTTTGCTGAAAGATTATCCAAAATTTTTTGATCGGATAGCTCCTGAGAATATCAATTACGAACACGATAATACCTGGCATGATGGTAATGGACATTCGCACATAAGATCATCAATTCAAGGAGCTTCATTGACAATTCCATTTTCAAAAGGTATATTATTATTAGGTACATGGCAGCAAATAATTTTTGTAGATTTTGACAACCGGTCAAGAAGAAGAGAGATAGTTATTCAAATTACCGGCAGGAAAAAATAAAATTTAAAAGAGGAATGAATGAAAAGTTTAATGACGATTTTACTTGTAGTTTTTTTTATTTCTACAATAAATGCGCAGATTGTTGTAACAACTCCGGAGTATCCAACTCAATCAGACAGTATTATAGTTTTGTTTGATGCAGCTCAGCCTGGTGCAGAAGAACTCTTGAATTATACAGGAACAGTATATGCGCACACAGGAGTTAATACAAACTATGGTGATTGGCAGCACGTAATTGGTGACTGGGGGAATAATCAGAATCAGCCAGCACTTACAAGATTGGGAACTAACCTTTACAAATTGACGATAGGATTTCCAAGACAATTTTATAGCGTTACCAATCAATCAGAACAAATCCAGGAAGTTGCAATTGTTTTCAGAAGTTCTGATGCAGCCAAACAAACTCGTCCGGATATTTTCATTCCGCTCTTTGAGCCCGGGCTTAGTATAGTATTTAAAAATCCGGTTGTCTCAAATAATTTTGGGGATCCGCTGAGATCACCTGCATTTGTTAGAAAAGATTCTTCAGTGCTGATTGATGTCAGGGCAGTTGAGATCGGGACAGAGTTATCTCAATTAAGTTTATTTATTGATGGGTCATTAGTAACTCAAACTTCAGCAGACTCAATAATTTTTCTTTTCAGTTATGGTAATTACACTCCCGGTCCACACGATGTTATAGCTATTGGGCTCGATACATCTGGTCAGGCTGATAGTGCTCACATTGTGATGTTTGTTAATCCGCTGGTCATTAATCAATCTCCACCGCCGGGAATTATACAGGGAATCAATTATAACAGCGGAACCAGCGTGACGTTAATGTTATTTGCACCATACAAAGAATTTATTTACCTGATTGGTGATTTTAATGATTGGAAAGTTGAGACAAATTATTTCCTTAACCGATACGAATACGATAGCAATAAAGTTGTTTGGTGGATAACTCTTGATAACCTTACAATAGGGTTTGAGTACGCATTTCAATATTTAGTTGATGGAGAAATACGAATTGGCGATCCATACACAAAAAAAATTCTTGATCCATGGAATGATGAATTTATTTCTTCACAGACTTATCCAAACTTAAAACCTTATCCTCAAGGAAAAACTGCAGAGCTTGTTTCATTATTCCAAACCGATCAAGCTGAATATCAATGGCAAAATCCAAATTTCCAAAAACCGGATGAAGAAAAACTGATTATTTATGAATTACTGTTGAGGGACTTCATCGCAGAACATGATTATCAGGCATTAAAAGACACATTAAATTATTTAAAACAATTAGGAGTAAATGCAATTGAGCTGATGCCAGTGATGGAATTTGAAGGCAATCTGAGTTGGGGATATAATCCGTCATATCATTATGCGCTTGATAAATATTATGGTCCCGCCGATAAGTTTAAAGAGTTCATTGATCAGGCTCACGGAATGGGAATAGCTGTTATTATGGATATGGTTTTAAATCATGCTTTTGGTCAATCACCGATGGTCAGGTTGTATTGGGATAAAGTTAATAATCGTCCCGCTGCAAACAGTCCGTGGTTTAATCCAATTCCACGTCATCCTTATAATGTTGGTTATGATTTCAACCACGAGAGTGCAGCAACAAAATATTATGTGGATCGGGTGAACAGACAATGGCTCTCCGAATTTAAAATTGATGGATTCAGATTTGATCTCTCCAAAGGGTTTACACAAACTTTTAGTGGTAACGATGTTAATCTTTGGGGACAGTATGATCAATCCAGAATTAATATTTTAGAGAGAATGGCGGATTCAATCTGGGCAGCATTTCCGGATGCTTATGTAATATTGGAACACTTTGCAGTCAACAGCGAAGAAACTGTTCTTTCAAATTATGGGATGATGTTATGGGGAAACATGAATTATGAATACAATGAAGCAACAATGGGTTATTCATCAAATCTTACAGGTGCAACTCACAAATCACGAAACTGGAGTGATATGCATCTTGTATCGTATATGGAAAGTCACGATGAAGAACGGCTTATGTATAAGAATTTATTGTATGGTAATTCGAACAGCAACTATAATATTAAATCTTTCCCGACAGCTATTCAGAGAATGAAATTAGCTGGTGCATTTTACTTAACCATACCCGGACCAAAAATGATCTGGCAATTTGGTGAACTTGGATATGACTATTCAATAAACTATCCTTGCGGAACTCCTGATTGCAGGTTAGATCCAAAACCCATACGCTGGGATTATTTTAATGATGGTAACCGAAAGAATCTATATTTAGTGTGGCAAGCATTAATAAAATTAAAAAACTATCAGGCTTTCAACAGTGATGATTATTCGTACAGTCTTTCCGATTATGCAAAAAGATTAACTATACTTGATTCCACGATGAATGTGAATATTGTAGGAAATTTTAATATAAGCCAATTAAATATTAATCCTCAATTTCCAAATACAGGTTGGTGGTATGATTACTTTAGCGGAGATAGCATATTAATCACTAATACACAAACGGAAATTTCATTAGCTGCAGGCGAGTTTCATATTTACACTACTGTGAAATTGCCAACTCCGGAAATTGGTTTAGTATTAGCAACTGACGATATTCAAAATTTAAAATTGCCGACTGAATATTATTTAGAACAAAATTTCCCGAATCCATTTAATCCAACAACCAAAATCCAGTATGCAATTGGCAGTAGGCAATTTGTAACACTAAAAGTTTATGATGTTTTGGGAAATAAAATTGCTACACTTGTTAACGAAGAAAAACCTGCCGGCACTTATGAAGTTGAATTCAGAAGTCATTCTGACGAAGGTCAGAATCTCACGAGTGGTGTGTACTTTTATCAGTTGAGAGTTGGAGATCCTGAGACAAGTTCCCAAAATGGGCAGGCACGACAAGATTTTGTTGAAACAAAGAAGATGTTGATGCTTAAGTGATATCACTTAACCTGCTGGTTGGCAGACAGGTCAGAAATCCCGCATTGCGGGGATTTAGTTAAATTGAAAAGTTGCTTAAGAGTAATGAACAACCCTCTTCATATAGAAGGGGGTTTTTTATTTTAAAACATTCTTGCCTTTTAACATTCTTCATCATTAAATTTATAATATGATTATTGCAGGTAAGAACGGAAAAATTTATCTGGCATTTCTCTTATTTATAAATTTCTCTGCAAATCTTTTTTCTCAGGATTTAAATTTTAAAAATCTTTCTGTGAAAAATGGTTTGTCAAATAATAAGATCAATGCAATCCTTCAGGATAAAACCGGATTTATCTGGTTTGGCACTGAGGATGGCTTAAACCGTTTCGATGGTTACAACTTTAAAGTTTATCGTAATGATCCCACCGATTCAAATTCAATTTCACACAATAATATCTGGGCAATTTTTGCAGATGAAAATGACAATATCTGGATCGGTACTAAAAGCGGTGTGTTGAATCTTTATGATCGTAGATATGATTCATTCAGACACTGGACGATTAAATCAAAGTTTGTAAAGGAAAATAGCATCACTGCAATTTATAAAGATAGAAACAACTCGCTCTGGATTGGCACTTATCAATCAGGACTTTTTAAATTTAATCCCGAAACCGGTGAATCAAAAAGTTGGAATTATAATCCTGAAGATCGGAACAGCCTTTCTAATAATTTCATCACTTCAATTATTGAAGATGCAGCAGGGAATTTATGGATCAGCACTTACAATGGTTTGAATAAATTCATACCGTCAGCCAATGAAAATTATTTTTTCAGATATGAGTATAATCCGTTAAATCAAAATAGTCTGAATAACAATCTTGTTTGGTCAGTTCAACAATCACATTTCGATGAAAAGAAATTGTGGCTCGGAACAGCAAATGGTTTGGCATCTTTAGATATTCGAACAAATGTAATTACAAGAATAAATTTACCGATAGCACAAGGTTTACAATTCAGCAACAGTGTTTCATCAGTCGTCGAAGAAGATAATGATGGCGAAAAGATTTTATGGATGTCAACTTACGCCGGAGTGATAAGAATGAACTTAAATACTTCAGAAATCGTCAGGTATTTCAGCGATGAGAGAAATCCCTCAAGTATAATTAATAATCAGGTAAATGAAATTATTAAAGATAAATCAGGTGTCATTTGGTGTGCAACCGAAGGTGGAATTAGTTATATATCCCCAAAGGCATTGAAGTTTAATAATCCTTTCAGTTCAGGATTTAGTTCAAAAATGCTTAATGATTTGAAAGCTAAAAATGTGAGATCTGTAATAACCGATTCACATAGTGATATGTTCTTTGGCACAGACGATGGAGTTTATCAATTAATAAATTCAACTTCTAAATCTGAACCGATAAAAATTTCATCAACCAATCAATTCAATGTTTGGTCTTTAGAACCCGGCAATAATCATGACTTATGGATCGGAACCTATGGACAAGGATTGAAACAGCTTTCATTAAATAACGGAGAAATTAAAAGCTGGAAAATCGAGAGTCCAACTTTTAAAACCACTGCCTTTGATTATATAAAATCATTGCGACTGGATGAAAATAATATTCTCTGGATTGGTTTCTGGGGTGGTGGATTTTCAAAACTTAATACGATCAATGGAGAATACGAAATCTGGATTAGTGAAAGTAAAAAACCTCAAAGCATCAGTCATAATGATGTCTGGGATATCCATCGCGACCGCAAAGGAAGATTATGGCTCGCAACAAACGGCGGCGGATTAAATTTATTTGATCCCGAAGATGAAGGAAAGTTTCTCCAACTAATTGATCTTAAAAATTCTGAATTAAAACTTAGCAGTAATAGTTTGTTCACGATTTGTGAAAAGAAATTTTCGAGTGGAACAAATACAAATGATGAAACAGTGCTTTGGATTGGAAGCAGTAACGGTCTGAATAAGCTTTCAATTAAAAATTTAACTTTCAGGGGAGATTACAAATCACTTGAATGTGATGTTGAAGTATTTAATTCAGCAAATGGTTTAGCTGATAACTCAGTAAAAAGTATTGTTGAAGATAACAGAGGTAATCTATGGATAGGAACAAATGCTGGCATTTCCTATTTCGATAGTGAGAAAAAATTATTCAGGAACTATTCAACTTCAGATGGATTAATCGGCAGCGAAATGAATTCAGGTTCAGCAGCTAATTCATCAAACGGATTTATGTTCTTTGGCAGTAGTGATGGATTAAATATTTTCGATCCTGAAAAAATAACCCAATCAACTTACAGACCGTCCGTAGTAGTTTCTGATTTTCAGATTTTCAATCAACTGGTAAAAATCGGTGATGATTCTCCTTTGTCTGAATCAATTTTAACTGCTAAAATAATAAACCTTGCTTACTCTCAAAATGTGTTTTCATTTCAGTTCTCTGCTTTGGATTACAATGATCCTGAATCAATTCAATATACATACAAGATGGAAGGTTTTGATAACGATTGGATAATTTCAGGAAATCGGAGATTTATTACTTACACGAACCTCAATCCTGGCAAATATATTTTTAAAGTGAAAGCCACGAATAGTGATGGTATCTGGACAGGAAACGAAAAAAGTATTTTTGTTAACATCGGAGCCCCATGGTGGCGAACCGGCTGGGCTT
>WBZO01000171.1_pt1 | contig 167646 bp, 144 predicted proteins | sample 5204261 | NCBI WGS metagenome assembly WBZO01 (sample SAMN12412400, study PRJNA552823) | activated sludge metagenome | isolation source: activated sludge from anammox sidestream of wastewater treatment plant... | place: USA: North Carolina | collected 2017-09 | reverse complement strand
CGAGGAGCTGGTGGAAGTACTGCTCGGACTGGTAGGCGCTCACGGCCAGAGCGTAGCTAAGGCGGCCCCATCCAAGCTAGGAGCGCCGCTTCCCCGGCGGCTGCCAGATCACGATCGGCCGCCGACACCGAGGGGACGCTCGCCAGCCAGCGCAGCACCGGGACGCAGCTCCGCGCGCCTTGGATGTCGAGCCGCTCGGCGTCAGGGGGCAAGGACTCGATCACGGCGTGGAGGGCCACGAGCCAAGCTCGACGCGCCGGCGGCCCCGCGCCGATGATGCGGCAGAGGCGGCCCAGCGTGAGCTCCCGATCCGGCGCGAAAGGGAGCGCCGCGAGCGCGACGGCGCGGTGCTCCGCCGAGCGCTGGGCCACCGCGGCGAGCGCCTCCCCTCCCAGCGCTTCGGCGAGCCTCCCCAGATCGATGGGCTCGAGGCTCTCGGCCTGCCGCCAGAGCGGCCCCTGCGCCGCTTCGACGCCGGGGCTGGGCTCGTGCTCTTGCGGCGGGGCGTCCGCGCTGGGCGCCGGGCCGCCGTCAGCCCCCGCGTCCGGCGGCGCCCCCAGCTCACGGCGGCAGCCCGCCGCGAGCGTCAGGGCGAGCAGCGCCGCGAGCCATCCACTCCGCCAAGCCATGCCCTGGAGAGCTATCACGCCGCCGCCGAGGGCGGGCCCTTGCATCCAGCCTCGGATCCGCGCTAATAGGCGCGCCCCCACCGAGGTCTCGGTGCGCCCAGGTAGCTCAGTTGGTAGAGCAGCGGACTGAAAATCCGCGTGTCGCTGGTTCAATTCCGGCCCTGGGCACCCAGCGCCCCCCCCTTTCGCCCCCTCGCCTCCTCGTGCTGGGGGAGCCCCGGAGGGTGGGTCCCTACGGGGAGCGCCCTCGGTGAAACCTCGCGTCGCGAGAGAGCGTACGGCCGCCGGCTTTCCCCTTGACCAACCTCAGTTCTGCATTAGTGAGCACTCACTCACTCATGGCGCGGCGGCCCATCATTCGAGACGAGACCATCATCGCGGCGGCGCGGTCGGTGTTCTTGCAGCGTGGGATCCGCGCCACCACCGCCGAGGTGGCGCAAGAGGCGGGCGTCTCCGAGGGGTCCATCTTCAAGCGCTTCAAGAGCAAGGAGGAGCTGTTCGAGGCCGCCATGGCGCACGAGCTGCTCGAAGACCCCCCGCTGCTGCGCCTGATCGAGGGCGCGGTAGGACAGGAGGATCTGCACGCCGCCCTGCTCGAGATTGGAGAGGAGTACATCGCGCTGCTCCGGCAGGTCGTGCCGCTCTCCTTGATGCTCTGGTCGAACGCCGGCCTGGTGGAGGACGGCCGGCCGCGCATCTTGTGCCGGGACGACGCCATCCCGCGCCGGCTGCTGCGCGCCATCACCCAGCTCTTCGACGCCGAGCAGCAGCGCGGGCGGCTGCGCCGCCACGACGCCAGCATCTCCGCGCGCGCCCTCATGGGGGCGCTGCACAACTACGTCGTGTTCGAGATCCTCTACGGCGAGGATCTGAGCCCACCGCCGCGCGCCTTCATCGAAGGGCTGCTCGACATCGCGCTCCACGGACTGCTCGTCCACCCTCCCGGCTCGCCCACGCCCCCGCGAGCCTAGTCCCCCTCACCCGCGCCTGCCTCCCGTCGCTTCCTCGAGGTTCGTCTCCATGGCTCATTCGTCCCCACTCCCCCTCTTGCTCGCCGCCAGCGCCCTCGCTCTCACCTCGTGCAAGAAGCCCGAGGCCGCCGCCACCGCGGAGCCCGCGCCCGCCACCTCGGCGACCGCGCCCATCGCGGTCCAGCTCGCGACCGTCGAGGCGCGGAAGGCGCCCCAGGTCCTCGACCTGAGCGGCACCCTCGGGCCCGATGAGCAGGCAGATCTGGTCGCCAACGTCCCGGCGGTGGTGGTGAAGGTCAACGTCGACGTGGGCGACCGCGTGAAGGCCGGGCAAGTGCTCATCACGCTCGACGGCCGGGACGCTGCGCTGCGGCTCGCGGCCGCGCGCGCCCAGGAGCGCCAGCAGCGCGCGTACCTCGGCATGACGGCGGGTGAGGGCTTCGACCCCGCGAAGGTGCCGGACGTCCGCGCGGCGCGCGAGGCCGATCTGCTCGCCCAGCGGGAGGTGCAGCGCACGAACTCCTTGTTCGCCGCGGGCGTCATCAGCAGCTCGGACGCCGAGCATAGCAAGGCGCAGGCCGAGCAGGCGCGCGCCATGTACGACAAGTCCATGAACGGCGCGAAGCAGGCCTACGCGGGCCTGGGCGCGGCCCGCGCGCAAGCGGGGCTCTCCGCCAAGGCGCTCGCGGACACCAAGATCGTCGCGCCCTTCGACGGCGCCGTCGCCGAGCGGCGCGTCTCGCCCGGTGACTTCGCGGGGATGGGCGTGGTGGTGGTGGTCGTCGTCAGCGACGATCCGCTCCGGTTGAAGGTCCCGGTCCCCGAGCCCATGGTCCGCTACCTCCGGCTCGACGCGGAGGTCACCGTGCTCCCGACCGCCCTCCCCGGGCAAGCCTTCACCGGGAAGGTCAAGCGGATCGGCGCCGCGCTCGACAGCCTCTCCCGCAGCCTGCCCATCGAGATCGAGGTCCCCAACCCCGACCGTCAGCTGCGCGCCGGCTACTTCGCCCGAGCGATGATCGCCACCCCGGACTCCCTGGCGGACGTCCTCACGGTGCCGGCCGCCGCGCTCTCTCAGGGCGCGACCAGCCAGCGCCTCTTCGTGCGGGTCGGTAGCAAGGTCGAAGAGCGGCTGGTCGTGGTGGGCCGGAGCTTCGACGACAGGGTGGAGGTCACGGGGAAGCTCAGCGCAGGCGATCAAGTCGTCCTCTCCCCTCCCCCCGGCTTGGGCGACGGCGACGCCGTCAGCGCCCCCTGAGCCCGCCGCCCTTCCTCTGGAGCCTCATTCATGCAGTGGCTAGCCGCAATCTGCGTCAAGCGCCCGGTCTTCGCGACCGTCATCGCGCTGCTCTTCACCGTCATCGGCGCCTTCTCCTACCTCAACCTCGGCGTCGACCGCTTCCCGCGCATCGACTTCCCGGTGGTCGTGGTCACGACCATCATCCCGGGCTCGGCGCCGGACCAAGTGGAGCGCGAGGTCAGCGACAAGCTCGAGGCCGCGGTCAACACCATCAGCGGCATCGATGAGCTGAGGTCCGTCTCGGTCGAGGGCGTCAGCCAGGTCATCGCCATGTTCGTCCTGGAGAAGGACGTCGACGTGGCGGCCAACGAGGTCCGCGAGAAGGTCTCGGGGGTGCTCGCCGAGCTCCCGCCCGGCATCGATCCGCCCGTGGTCGCGAAGATGGACCCGGACGCCGCGCCGATCATGACGCTGACCCTCAGCGCCAGCGACGACGTGCGTGACGTCACCGAGTACGCCGACAAGGGCATCCGCCGTGAGCTCGAGTCCCTCAGCGGCGTCGGTCAGGTCAGCATCATCGGGGGCCGCGGGAGGCAGATCAACGTCTCGCTGGATCCCGACGCGCTCGCCAAGTTTCGGCTCTCCGCCGGGGAGATCGAGCGCGCCCTGCGGACCCAGAACGTCGAATTTCCGAGCGGTCGCGTCGAGCAGGGTGCGCGCTTGCTCACGGTGCGCACGCTCGGTCGCGTCACGAGCGTGGAGGCCTTGGGCGACGTCATCGTCGCCACCCGCGGCAGCTATTCGGTGCGGCTGCGCGACGTGGGCACGGTGGAGGACGGCAAGACCGAGGCGGAGTCGGGCGGCTTCCAGGGCAAGCAGCCCATGGTATTTCTCAGCGTCCGCAAGCAGTCCGGGACCAACACCCTGGAGGTGGTGGCGCGCGTCAACGAGCGACTGAAGGAGCTCGCGCCGCGCATGCCCGCCGGCTACAAGCTGGAGCTGGCGCGGGATCAATCGGAGTTCATCGGCAACGCCGTGCACGCCGTGAAAGAGCACCTGGTCCTGGGCGGCCTGCTCGCCATCATCGTGGTCTTCATCTTCCTGGGCAACTGGCGCTCCACGCTGATCGCGGCCGTGTCCATCCCGGTCAGCATCATCAGCACCTTCGCGCTGATGAGCTTCGCCGGCTTCACCCTCAACTCCATCACGCTGCTGGCGCTCACGCTGGCGGTCGGCATCGTCATCGACGACTCGATCGTCGTGCTGGAGAACATCTACCGCCACATCGAGGAGAAGGGCGCCACGCCGCTGCAGGCCGCGGGCGACGGCACCAAAGAGATTGGCCTCGCGGTGCTCGCCACCACCCTGTCGCTCATCGCCGTCTTCCTGCCGGTGGCGTTCATGGGCGGCATCGTGGGGCGCTTCATGAACTCCTTTGGGTTGACGATGGCCTTCGCCATCGGCGTCTCGCTCGTCATGAGCTTCGTGCTCACGCCCATGATGAGCAGCCGCATGCTCAAGGCCGTGGTCCACGACCCCAGCGCTCCCCCCAAGAAATCCTGGTTTTATGGCCCGATCGAGGCCACCTACATGAAGCTGCTGGGCTGGTCCATGCGACGGCGCTGGGTGGTGGTGCTCGCCAGCCTGGGCGCGCTGCTGTCCACGCCGCTGCTCGGGAAGATCGCCCACAAGAACTTCCTGCCGGAGGAGGACGAGTCTCAGTTCGCCGCCATCATCCGGCTCCCGGAGGGCTCCAGCCTGGACGCCACGCGCATCGAGGCCACCCGGGTGGCGAGCGAGATCGAGAAGCTGCCGGGCGTGAAGTACGCCGTCACCACCGTGGGCGACGATCCGCAGAAGACCCAGAACCTCGCCAACATCTACGTCAAGCTGGTCCCCCCGAACGAGCGCCGCGACAGCCAGCAGCAGCTCGTCACCCAGGCGCGCGCCGTGCTCGAGGCGCAGCCGAACTTCAGCCAGTGGCGCGCCTCCGTGGGGCTCATCCCCATGTTCTCCGGGGCCGGCTCCGCCGCGGCCATCCAGTACCAAATCCAGGGCACGGATCTGCGCCGGCTCGAGGAGATGTCCGTCACCCTGCTCGCGCGGCTCAAGGCCATCCCGGGCGTGGTGGACGCCGACACCTCGCTCATCGTGGGCAAGCCGGAGCTCAACGTCCACATCGACCGCCAGCGCGCGGCCGATCTCGGGGTGAACGTCGCGGACATCGCCGGCGCCCTGCGCCTGCTCGTCGGCGGCTACGAGGTCTCCACCTTCGCAGAGGGGGGCGAGCAGTACGACGTGCTGCTCCGGGCCGCCGCGGGGGCGCGCGCCAGCGCCGACTCGCTCCGGCGGCTGACGGTGCCCAGCACCAAGCTCGGCACCGTCCCGCTCGAGAACGTGGTCACGCTCAACGAGGGGACGGGCCCGTCGCGCATCGACCGCTACAACCGGAAGAAGACGGTCAACGTCACCGCCAACCTGCTGCCCGGCACCTCCCAGCAGGGGGTGCTCGACGGGCTCGACCGCGCGATCAAGGACATGAACCTCCCCTCGGGCTACTCCGCGGGCCCCATCGGGCAGTCCAAGGAGCTGGGGCGCGCCGCGGCGAACTTCCTGCTGGCCTTCGTGCTCTCCATCATCTTCATGTACCTGGTGCTGGCCGCGCAGTTCGAGTCCTGGCTGCACCCGGTGACCATCCTCATCAGCTTGCCGTTGACGGTGCCCTTCGCCATCCTGAGCGTCATCATCTCCGGGCAGAGCCTCAACATCTTCTCCATGCTCGGCATCTTGGTGCTCTTCGGCATCGTGAAGAAGAACTCCATCTTGCAGATCGACCACACCATCCAGCTCCGCGCCGCAGGCCACGATCGTCTGCACGCGGTGCTGGAGGCCAACCGCGACCGTCTCCGGCCCATCCTCATGACGACGGTGGCCTTCGTCGCCGGGATGGTCCCCTTGGTCTTCTCGAGCGGCGCTGGCGCCGGCACGAACCGCGCGACCGGCTTCGTCATCATCGGCGGGCAGACGCTGGCCTTGCTGCTCACCTTGCTCGCCACGCCCGTCGCTTACACCCTGTTCGACGACGTCTCCCAGTGGTTCGCGCGAAAGCTGCGCCGCGGCGCGCCGCCGCCGCTGCCCGGGCCGGGCGGCCCCGTCCCCACCCCGGCGGAGTGACGGCGCAGGGGCGCCGCCGCGCTAAGGCCGGCGCTCCACCGCGCCCGCGAGCAGCCCCACCGCGCCCGGGAGCCCCCGGCGCACCAGCAGCAGCTCGGCACGCTCCGCGCGCAGGCCGAGCCGCAGGTGCTCGGCGGCGAGGTACGGGTCGATCTGCCCACAGCTGAAGAAATCCACCGCCACGTAGCCGTGCTCCGGCCACGTGTGGACGCTGAGGTGAGACTCCTCGATCACCACGACCCCGCTGACCCCTTGCGGAGCGTAGCGGTGGAAGACCTCCGCCACGACCGTCGCGCCCGACCGCCGCGCCGCCTCGAGCAGCAGGCTCCGCAGCGCCTGGAGATCGTCCGTCAGCTGGGGCGCGCAGCCGTGCAGCTCGATGAGCAGGTGAGCGGACAGGGTCTCCAAGGCCTCAAGCGTCACCATGGTCCGGGCCGCCGGTCAACCCCGACCGAGGCTTGGCGCGGCGCCTCAGCGCCTCGAGCTTCTCGAGCACCGCGCGAGCGCTCGGCACGCCCTTGTAGACGTAGAGCGCGGCGTGCTGCTCGTCCTCCAGCACCTGCTCGCTGACGCGCAAGCGCCGGCTCAGCGCGAACAGCACGGGCTCCGGCAGCCCGGCCGTCGCGTAGTCGACGCGCCGCCACACGGCCTCTCGGCTCCAGTAGCCGAGCAGCTCGAGGTGGAGGCGCGCGCCGGTGGGGCGGTGGATAAAGCAAAGATCCGGGACGATGACCCCGAGCCCCGGCACCTGCAGCAGCGCCTCGCTGGGGGTGGCAGTCCAGGCCGAGCCCAGCGCGCTGAACTCCTCCAGCAGACGGCGGCGCTCCTCGCCTTCCAGAGCCCCCTCCGCCTCCGCGCCGCCGCCCTCGTGCTCGAAGTCCAGCGCCTCGCGCGCCTTGCCCCAACGCAGCTCCGCCGACAGCCGGTAGCGTTGGCAGCCCTCGAGCGCCGGCAAGAGCAGCGCGAGCGCCAGGCCATATTTCGTCACGGACTCGAACAGCCCGAAGGGGCCGTCGATCTCGAGCAGGTAGCCGGACTCCGCCGGCTGGATACGGTAGAGCAGGCGCCGAAATTTGAGCTTGGCGAACAGCGCTCGGTACGCCGCCGGCGAGGCGCACTCGACGAGCACCGTCACCCGCACGGCGCGCAGGAGGACCGCCTGCACCTGCCCCGCCTGCCAGGCCCCCACCAGCTCCGCCGCCGTGACGGGCGGCGCGGACCTCAGCACCTCCGCGCCGTGGAGATCCGCGAAGAGCGCGGTCTCCACCTGCTCCATGTCGACGCCGTGGGCCCGGGCCGTCTCCGCCAAGACGGCCGCGCGCTCGTAGCGGCCCGCGCGCCGCGCGGCGCTGGCGCGAGAGAACACCTCCCGCCGCAGGTCCACGGGCTCGAGCAGTGGCTCGGTCTGATAGTGCGCCGTGTCCTCGCACAGCTTCACCAAGCCGCTCCATGCGCGCGGAGAGGAGGCGCCCGCGCCGAGCTCACGCAAGGCTTGCCGCAGCTTGTCCCGCGGCTGCCCTCGGTGCTCGAGGTAGCAGCGCAGCAGCAGCTCGGCGTCCTGCTCGAGCCGCTGGAGCGCTGGCCCCGTGGGCCGCGTGAGCACGAGCTTGCCCTGCCTCCGCCGTGCCAAGACATGCTCCGCGCTCAACATGGCTCACCGGTAGGCCGAGTGCTCACGCCGACGGTCACTCGTGGAGGTCTCCCCGGTGCCGCCGCTGACGAGCTCATACAGCACGGCGCGCTTGCCGTCGCGCTGCCGCAGCACGCGCCCGAGGCGCTGGACGTGCTCTCGGACGGAGCCGCTCCCGCTCAGCACGATGGCCACGTTCGCGTCCGGCACGTCCACCCCCTCGTTGAGCACCTTCGAGGTGACGACGGCGCCGTACTCTCCCTCGGAGAAGCGCTCGAGGATCTCGGCGCGCTCGCGGAGCTTGGTCTGATGGGTGATGATGGGGAGCAGACAACGCCGCGCCACTTCATACGCGGTCGCGTTGTCTTGGGTGAAGACAATGACGCGCCCCCCGCGGTGCTCGTCGAGGAGCTGCTCGACCAGCTCCAGCTTGGCGTGCGCCGCGAAGGCGAGCTCACGCTGCCGCCGATGCGCGCGGAACGCCCTCCGCCCTGGCTCGCTGCGCATGGCGACCTTCAGGAACTGCTGCCAACCGTCCGGGCTGCCCAGGCGCAGCCCCTGCTGCCTCACGAAGGCCAGGTAGAGCGCGCGCTCGGCGTCGTGCTCCTCCCGCTCGGCCTGGGTCAGCTCCACGATGATGCGCTCGGTGTCGTAGCTGGCCAGGTAGCTCCCGGACAGCTCGGTGATGTCCTTCCGGTAGACCACCGGACCGATGAGCTGCGACAGCTCGAGATCTCGCTCATCCGCGCGCTCGGGCGTCGCGGTGAGGCCCAGGCGAAACGGCGCGAGGCAGCTCTTGGCGCTGAGCGCATAGCTGGCGCTCGGCAGGTGGTGACACTCGTCGAACACCACGAGCCCGTAGCGGGCCCCCAGGTGGTCCATGTGCAGGTACGCCGAGTCGTAGGTGGTGACGGTCAGCGGCCGAGGGTCGTGGCTGCCGCCGCCGATGAGCCCGACCGGCTCCCCGAAGCTCCGGCGCAGCAGCGCGTGCCATTGACGGACGAGGTCCAGCGTGGGCGCGACCACCAAGGCGCTGCGGCGCTTGGCGTCGATCGCCATCACCGCGACGTGGCTCTTGCCGGCGCCGGTGGGCAAGACCACAAGGCCGCGCCCCTGCGCGCGCAGCCAAGCCTCGAGCGCCTCGCGCTGGAAGGGCCGCGGCTCTCGGCGGACGCGCAGCGGTGGTTCGAGCACCGAGTAGCCGCGCGCGCGGTCCAGCAACTCCACCTGGCCGTGCAGCGCGCGCACGCTCTCCGCGTAGGCCATCGCCGGCGCGCGCAGGCACGCCGAGCGCTCGTCCCAGCGGAACGCCTCGGGGACGCGAGGATCGTCCTGCGCGAGGCCTCGCAGCTCTAGCGTCCCCGCGAAGAAGCTCAGCTCGACCGGCGCCGGCCCCCGTGAGGGCGCTCTTAGAGACCCGCGCGCGCTCAATCCTTGCCTACCACTTCCTCCCCCGTGGCGGTGCCCGTGCAGAGCCAGCCCTCCTGACCGTGACGGATGCACCGCACGCCGAACACCCCGCTCCCGCCGTGGCGCGCGGCCGCCGCCCGCACGCCGCTCCTCGCGCCACGCTCGGTGCAGCCGCGCACGCAGCGCGTGAGCACGTCCGCCAGCTCCACGCTGCCGAGCGGCGCGAGGGCGTACTCGCGCACTTGGTCGCTGCGGAGCGGCGCGCGCGGCGCCACCTGACTGAGGCGACTGTCGACCCGGATGGACCAGGCCTCGGCCGCGCGCGGCTGTCCCGCCGGGTAGGGCTCGAGCCGTCCTACGGGGGTGCCCGCCTCCCCGCGCCGGAGCCGCTCACGCAGCGCCTCTTCGGCCCTGGCCACCGTGCCCGTGCAGGTCAGCCACTGGACCTCCGGCGCGAGGGACGACGCCCGCACCGAGCACTCGCGCGCCACGAGCAGCTCTCCACCGACGTCCGCGGTCTGCTCGCGGAGCACCTGCGACAGGCGCTCTTCGGAGCAGTCCACGTCGCTGAGCAGCTCGTCGTCGAGGGCGCGCGGACGCAGATCACGTCGACACTCCGTGGAGAGCTGGCCGAGCTGCTCGTAGGCGCGCGGGAGCGCGGCCACCTCACGCACCTCCGCGGCGGTCACCACCCGGGGTCGGTTGGCGCCGCTGTAGCGCGCCGGCGCCGCACCGACGCATCCCGTGACGGCGGCAAGAGCTCCCAGCAAGACACCCAGCCTGAAGGATCGCATCGGGCGCAGCTTCCCAGAGCCCCCGGGTGGTCGCAAGGCCTAGCCCGCGGGCGCGCGGCCCCGCCGGCTCAAGGGCAGCTCGAGCTGGGGGGCCGTGGCTCCCCGCTCCGGAGCGGGATGACGTCCACGAGCTCCACGGCGGCGCTCACCGCGTACTGGCGCGGCCCCACCTCGAGCTTCGCGCTGGCCGGCAGCGTGATGGGCGGAGCCGACGGCGGGAACGACAGCAGGGTGCCCGGCACGAGCCCAGAGGCCCCCGTGCCGAAGTCGTCGAGCATGGCGACCAGGTAGCGGGAGCCGCTCCCTACGGTGAAGCCCTTGATCTGCACCGGCTCCGTGCCGCTGAGATTGACGCAATCGACCCGCGCTGCCCCCGCCTGCCCCATCCCCTCTACCACCGTGGGCGCGTCGAACAACAGGGCGGTGGCTGGACCTTGCCCATTGTCCAGCGGGGTCACCGTGCGGGTGAGCGCGACCGAGAGATCTCTCAGCGCCGTCAGGGGCTGGGTGACCGTCGTGGTGCCCCCCTCATTGAGCGTCACCTCCGTGAGCTGTCGGCTCCTGGGCACCCCGTGGCTGAAATCACCATTGACGAACAGCCCGCCCCGGAGCCGTGGGCTGCTCAGCCCCGCCGGGTGATCGGCGAAGCGTAGCCCGAGGTACACCTTGGGCGGTAAGCCGTCGATGCGCAGCGCGGGCAGCTCCGTGATCCCAATCTCCTCGATGCCGTGCTGGGTGGGGTCGGGGATCTTGCGCGTGGCCAAGACCGGGGTGGTCTCCGGATCGGAGCCCCCGAAGATCTCCACGATGAGCACGCCTCGGCCGTCACGCTCGATGACCTGCTCGTCGAAATCCATGGCCTCGGGGGTTACCTTCAAGCAGAGCACGCTGGAGGTCGCCTCTTCCGGGCCGACGCAGGGCTCGTCGGCGATGGGGCGCCCACCCGCCCCGCCGCTGCCCCCTTGGGCGCCAGCGCCTGCCGCGCCGGCGCTCCCGCCCGCGCCAGCCGCCCCCGCCGCGGCTCCCGCGCCCGCGCTCCCGCCCGCGCCGCTCGGCCCTCCACCCGTGTCGTCGCTGCCGCACGCGAGCGAAGCGGCGCTCGCGAGCGCCACCGTCAAGAGCCCCATCTTCAGTGGACGAGCTTGCATCGATACAGACCTCCGCGCCCGCTTCCGGGTGATCGCTTGAGTACGCGAAAACGCTGCGCGACTCAATCCAGAAGCCCGCGGACGCCTCAGCGCTGCGGGCGCGGCGCGCCGGCGCCCCGAATCGCGCCCTCGCCATACCGCGCGCGGATCCGCTCCAGCGTGGGCTCGACGCCCGGCCGGCGGCGCTCGGCCGCTCGAAACAGCTCGAGCTGCGCCTGCCGAGCGGCGCACAGCTGCGACACCGAGACCCCCAGCAGGCGCACGGGCTCGCCGATCCCCGCCGCCTCCCACAGCTCCCACGCGACGGCGGCGATGAGCTCGGGGTCATCCGTGGCGCGCCCCAGGGTGCGGCTGCGGCTGACGGGCACGTGCACGGCCTCGAGCTCCTCGGCCCCCGAGCGCGCTGGGCGCTGCCGCCGCCGACGCGCCAGCTTCGCCTTGATGGTGATCACACGCCCCATCAGCTCGGCCTCCCGGAGCCGCGTCGCCACCTCGACGGCGTGCTCGCGCAGGGCCGCTCGGAGCCGCGCCGGGCGATGCTCGTCCTGCTCGAAGGTGGCCTCATGGCCACAGCTCTTGCTGTCCCTGTCGCTGACGACGGGGCGCTCATCCCTCCCCCGCGCGCGCTCGCGGAGCTCGTGCGCCCGATCGCCCACCAGCGCTCGTAGCTGCTCCGTGGAGGCGCTCGCCAGCTCCCCGAGCGTCTCGAGCCCAGCGCTCCGAAGCTGGCGCTCCAGCACCGGACCGACTCCCCAGAGCCTCCGCACGGGGAGCGGCGCGAGCAGCGCCTCCACCTGCTCCGGCGCGACGACCACGCAGCCGTCCGGCTTGGCCAGGCCGCAGGCGAGCTTCGCCACCAGTTTGTTCGGCCCCACCGCGACCGTCATGGTGAGCCCCGTGCGCTCGAGGACGCGCCGCTTGAGGCTGCGGGCCAGCGCCTCCGCGCCGCCGTGGAGCGCCGCGGACGGCGTGATGTCCAAGAAGGCCTCGTCGAGCGCCAGGGGCTCGAGCCGCTGACTGTACTCGCGCAGCACGGCGTGGACGTCGCGCGACGCCGCGGCGTAGCGGTCGGGGTGCGGGGAGACGAAGGAGGCCCGTGGGCAGAGCTGGCGCGCCCGATAGGCGGGCATCGCGGAGCGGACGCCGAACTGGCGCGCCTCGTAGGAGGCCGCGAGCACGACCGCTCGTCGCCCCGTGCCCATCACGATGACCGGGCGCCCTCGGAGCCACGGCGCGTCGCGCTGCTCCACCGAGGCGTAGAAGGCGTCCAGGTCCGCGTGCGCGATGAGCCGGGGCGGGGCGTTCACCACACTTCCAACAGCCCGGCCCCAAACTGCGCGCGCAGCGCCACCGTAGAGCTCGGCCCGCGCGAACTCTTGAGGAGCTGTAGCGACAGCTTGAGCACCTCCGCCGCCTGCGCCGGCTCCTCACCAGGAGCGCTCGGCGGCGCGAGGCGCAGGACGTGGCTGCAGCTCGGCGAGACCAGCGGCAGCCACGGCTCCGGCAGCGTGAAGATCACCGCGGCGCCCTGCTCCGCCAGCGCCCGCAGCTCGAGGACCACCTGACACAGGCGAGCGCTCATGGACGCATTGACGGCGGCGGCCAGCGCCGCCTGCCCGCGCGCGTGCGCCGTGAGGCTCTCCACCCCGTCGAGGACGACGACCGCCCGCTCCCGCTGGCTCCAAATCTGCTCCGCGGCGCGCACCAGCACCTCCGTGCTCGCCAAGGGAGGTGGGCGCAAGAGCGAGAGCGCGCCCCCGACGTTCTTCAGCACGGTGTCGAGCGCCTGCGTGACGAGCGCCCGCTCCGCGGCGTCTTCCAAGGCCTGGCCGGTGACGATGCGACCGTAGTGCACGCGGGAGTCCGGGTGCGCGCGGTGGATGGCCCTCGCCGAGAGCCGCGCGAAGATCTCGGTCTCATCGTGGACCGCGCTGGCGAAGAGCGCTCCGGCGCGCGCCCGCGCCGCCACGTAGGCCAGGTGCAGCGCCAAGCTGGTCTTGCCGGCTCCGACGGGTCCGGAGATGGCGACGACATCCCCCCGACGCCAGCCGCCGAGGAGCAGCTCATCCAGCGGAGGCAGGCCCGTCGGCGTCGTCGGCACCTGGGCGCCGATGCGGCTGGTGACGTCGACGTGCATGGCGCTGAGCACCACCGGGAGCTTGGTCAGGGAGGCGGCCACCGCCTCAGTCTAGCACCTAGCGGGTCGCTCGGGTCCGAGCCCGTGCGGCTCCGGGCAGGCCGGGCGACGCGCCCGCGAGGCTCTGCCCGGCCAGGGCGCCCGTCCGCGCCCCTGTCTGCAGGCGCCGACGCCGGCTATGAGGGCCGACATGCCTCAAGGTTACGTCCTGGGCGCGAGCCTCACCGTGCTGGCGACCCTCGGGCTCATCGCGGCACACGCTCGGCGGCGCCGCTGGGAGCAGTGGCTCACCAAGCCGCTCGCCTCGACCGGGTTTCTCATCGCGGCCTACTCCGCTGGCGCGCTGCACGAGGCCTGGGGGCAGGGGCTCTTCGCTGGGCTCGTCTTGTCTTGGGTGGGCGACGTGCTGCTCATCCCTCGCCATCCCAAGGCCTTTCTGGCTGGCCTCGTCAGCTTCCTGCTCGGGCACGTCGCCTTCACCCTCGCGTTCCTGCGGCGAGGGCTCGACTGGAGCGCCGTCGGCCTCAGCGCGCTCCCGCTGCTGCTCATCGCCCTCGTGGTCTGGCGGGTGCTCCGCCCGCGCGTCCCGCGCGAGCTGCGAGGGCCGGTCGTCGCCTACATCACCGTCATCGCCAGCATGGTGGCCTTCGCCGTCGGCACGCACGCAGCCCACGGGAGTGTGGTGTTGCTGGGCGGCGCCATCGCATTTTTCCTGTCGGATCTGTCGGTGGCACGCGAGCGCTTCGTCGACGATGGCTGGAAAAATAAGGCGTGGGGGCTCCCGCTCTACTACGGCGCGCAGCTCGCCTTGGCCGCCAGCGTCATGGGTTCAGCGAGCTAGGCAGCCGTGGTAGGCCTCGGTTGACGTGAGCGCCGTGCAGGATCTCCCACGAGCCCGCCTCGCCCGGTGGTCGACGAGGCTGGACGAGCGCGAGGCAGGGCTGCTCGCCCGCAACCAGCGCTGGGTGGCGCGCGGCGAGCGGCAGTGGTGGGTGGCCGTGCTCGGCTGCCTGCTCGCGCACACGGTGTGGCAGGCGCACGGCTGGGCCTTCCCCGCGTTCATGAACCGCGACGTCGCCGGCATCGTCTACAACGCGCGCCTCTTGCTCGCCGGCTCCCTCCCCTACGTGGACTCCCTGGAGATCAAGCCTCCGGGCGCGTTCCTCGTCGTCCTGCCATGGCTCTGGCTCGGTGGGCTCCCGGCGCTCTGGTTCGGCTCCGTCCTCTGGGGCGCGGCGACGTCGCTGGCGACGGGGGCGCTCGCGCGCGCCGTCTATGGGCGCGCCTGGTTTCTCCGCGCTGCGCTGCTGCACGCGGGCATCGCCCCGGTCGCGTCCGACGGAGACATCAACTACACGTTCTGGATGACGCTGCCCTTCGTGGTGGCGGCAGCCCTCGCCTGCTCGGCGCCACGCCACGCGAGCCCGCGACGCTACCTCGCGTGGTGGGCCGCCGTGGGCGCCAACGCGCTCTTGGCGGTCAGCATCAAGCCCTCGGCGGCGCCGCTCGTGCTGCTGTTCGCGGTCCTGTTCGTGCGGGAGCTGCTCGCGCGGCGCGCGCGTCATGCCGCGCTGCTCGTCGTCGGGGGGACGCTCGGGGCGCTCGGCGCCGCAGGGCTGCTGGCCCTGCCCTTCGCCATGAGCGGGAAGCTCTCGGCGGTCGCCTCCGGCTACCAGTACGCGCACCGCTTCGCCTCGGAGTACGTCGGGATCATCATCGCCGGCAGCGGGGGCGGGCTGAAGGGGCTGCTGTGGTCGCTGTGGATGGGCGCGCGCTGCGTCAGCTTCCAGCTCCCCTTCGCCACCTCGTACGCCCTGGCCGGCGCGGTCCCCCTGCTGCGTTGGGGGGCGCGCGCCGAGCCTGGTCGCCCCGCCGCGCTCGGCGGGTGGTTCGTGCTGGCCACGCTGGCGGGCGTCAGCCTCACGCTGCGGTTTTATACCCACGACTGCGCTCAGCTCGCGCCGGCGCTGGCGGTGCTGGCGGTGCGGCCGGGCGGGCTCATCGGCACCCTGCTCGAGCGCGTCAGCCGGCGCTCCGTCTCCGCCGGGGCGCTCGCGGCGAGCCTAGGGCTGTGGGCCACCCTCTATGATCTCGCCCCGCTCCAACAGCTCCAGCTCCACCTGCAGACCACGGACTGGGTCGTCCAGCGCGCCTGCGCGGAGGTCAGCGCCAAGCTCCGACCTTCGGACACGGTCTTTGGCTGGGATTGGGCGAGCTGGAGCGTCTACGAACACTGCGGGCGCTCGGCACCCAGCCCGCTCTACAAGAGCCTCTCGCTCGTCACGTCGGTCAACGCCAACACCTGCAACCAAGGCTTCGGGCGCATCGAGCTGCGCGAGGGCGAGCTGGCTCGGCAATTCCTTGCGGCCCTGGAGGCCGCGCCGCCGGCCCTCATCGTCTGGTCGGACTACTACCTCGGGATGGGGGGGGACCCCTTGGACGACTGGCCAGACCTCAACGCGTTCATCGAGCGTCACTACCGCATCGCTCGCGGCGCGCCGCCGTACGTCATCTACGAGCGGCGTGATCTGAGCCCCTGAGGCGCGCCCCCACCCTGACGCCCCGCTCGACCTACAAAAGAACTCGAGCCGCCTTACGGCGGCTCGGTGCGAAGGAGAGGACTTGAACCTCCACGCCCGTGAAGGCGCTGGAACCTGAATCCAGTGCGTCTGCCAGTTCCGCCACCTTCGCGGGGTGGTGCGCCGTGCGCTGAAGGTCAGCTCACGAAGCCGGCGCACTTTACTGCCGCCGCGAGGCTTTCGCAAGGGAAACCGACCGGCTGCTGGCGCCCCAGGGCATGCGGCCGTGCCCCGCCTGCCACACCTAAGCTAAAACGGGGCCCATGCGCGCCCCGTACACGCTGCCGCCCGAGCCCCCGCTCGGGCACCCGCTGGAGGTCCCCTCCGACCCCCGGCTGCGCCACCGCTTCGAGGCCTGGGACGGGGACGCCATGGACCTCGTGCTGCTCGGCGTCCCCTTCGACGAGGGGGTGCGGCTCAACCACGGCCGCGTGGGCGCCGCGCTCGGCCCGAGCGCCCTGCGTCAGGCCCTCGCCCGGGTCGGCACGCTCTATGATTTGCACCACGAGCAGGCGCTGTCCGGGCTGCGGCTCGTGGACGCCGGAGATCTCGAGCCGGTGGACGGTGACGTGGGCGCCACGCACACCCGGCTCCAAGAGTGCCTGGAGGTGCTGCTCTCCTTCGGCGCCGTGCCGCTCGTCGTAGGAGGCGGCAACGACGCGAGCTTCGCCAGCGCAGCGGCGCTCCAGGCGCACCACGGCGCCATCGGTGTGGTCAACGTGGACGCGCACCTCGACGTGCGCGAGGTGGTGGGGGGGCGCCTGACGAGCGGCACGCCCTACCGCCGCGTCCTCGAGGAGCTGGGGGTGCCCGGGCGCCGCTTCGTGGAGTTCGGCGCGCACCCGCACGTCAACGCTCAGGCCCACCACCAGTGGCTCAGAGACCAAGGGGCCGCCTGTTGGTCGCTCCTGAAGGTCCGCGAGGTGGGCGTGGCGGAGGCCTGGGACATGGTGCTCACCCGGCTGGCGCGTGACACCACGGCGCTGATGGTGAGCATCGACCTCGACGTCTTCGCCGCGGCCTACGCGCCGGGTGTCTCGGCACCCGGCAGCCTCGGCTTCACCGCCGAGGAGGGCTACGCCCTGGCGCTCGCCGCCGGGCGCCACCCCAAGGTAAAACTCTTCGAGCTGATGGAGCTCAATCCGCGCTACGACGTGGATGAGCGCACCGCCCGGCTGGCCGCCACCCTGGTCGCTGCCTTCGTGAGCGGGCTCGCGCAGCGAGAGGCCCCATGAACGACCGCGACATCATCGAGCAGCAGCGCAGGAAATACGGCACCACGGCGGATCTTGCCGAAGAGCTCCGCCGCTACGGGCGCCCGCTGCACCTGGACGTGAAGCCCGCCGAGCCGCCGCGCGCCGCCCGCGGTCCCACCCGCGCGGCGCAGACCTGGGACGCGGAGGCCGCCCGGCGGATGCTGATGAACAACCTCGACCCTGCCAACGCCATCGACTGGGAGCAGCTCGTGGTGTACGGCGGCAGCGGCCGGGCCGCGCGCAACTGGCGGGAGTACCACAAGCTCGTGGCGGCGCTCGACGCCCTCGCGCCGGACGAGACGCTGTGCGTGCAGTCCGGGGCCGCCGTGTACGTGGCCAAGACGCACGAAGAGGCGCCGCGCGTGCTCATCGCCAACTCCAACCTGGTGCCGCGCTGGGCGACGCAGCCGTCCTTCGACGCGCTCGACCGCGCGGGGCTCACCATGTACGGCCAGATGACCGCGGGGAGCTGGATCTACATCGGCACCCAGGGCATCTTGCAGGGCACCTACCAGACCTTCTTGGCGGCGGCGCAGCAGCACTACGGCGTGCCCAGCTTGCGCGGCAAGCTCGTGCTCACCGCCGGGCTCGGCGGCATGGGCGGCGCGCAGCCCCTGGCGGTCACCATGAACGACGGCGTCGTGCTGTGCGTGGAGGCGCGGCCGGAGCGGGTGCGGCGCAAGGTGGAGGAGGGCTACTGCGACAAGCTGAGCCTGAGCCTCGACGAGGCGCTCGGCTGGGTGCTCGAGGCCCGCCGGCGGGGAGCGCCGCTCAGCGTCGGCCTCGTCGGGAACGCCGCCACGGTCTACGCAGAGCTGGCGCGCCGCGGGGTCGTCCCGGACTTCGTCACCGATCAGACGAGCGCGCACGACCTCGGCGCCTACCTCCCGGAGGGAGAGCTGACCGAGCTCGACGAGCTCCGCCAGGCCGACTTGCCCGAGTACCACCGGCGTGCGCGCGCCACGGCCGTCCGGCACGTCGAGGCCATCCTCGCCCTGCAGCGGCTCGGGGCCATCGCCTTCGACTACGGCAACAACCTGCGCGCGCAGGCGGAGGCGGGCGGGCTGCAGGTGCGCGGGGACGACGGCAAGTGGCGCTACCCGGGCTTCGTCCCCGCCTACATCCGCCCGCTGTTCGCGCGCGGGCTCGGGCCGTTCCGCTGGGCGGCGCTCAGCGGCGCGCCGGCGGACCTCCACGCCCTGGACGAGGAGGTGCTGCGGCTGTTCCCCGACGACGAGGGGCTCCGGCGCTGGATCCAGCTCGCGCGTGAGCGCGTCCCTCGGCTCGGGCTGCCCGCGCGCATCTGCTGGCTGGGCTACGGCGACCGCGCGCGCTTCGGCCTCGCCATGAACGAGCTGGTGGCGCGCGGCAAGCTGGAGGCGCCCATCGTCATCGGGCGGGATCACCTGGACTGCGGCTCCGTCTGCTCTCCGGACCGTGAGACCGAGGACATGCGTGATGGCTCCGACGCCATCGCGGACTGGGCGCTGCTCAACTTCGCGCTGAACACCGCGGCGGGCGCCTCGTGGGTGAGCTTTCACCACGGCGGGGGCGTCGGGATCGGCAATTCGCTCCACGCCGGCATGGTCATCGTGGCGGACGGCACGCCGGCGCGCGCGCGCCGGCTCGAGCGGGTGCTCACCGTCGACCCGGGCATCGGCGTGGCGCGCCACGCCCACGCCGGCTACCCAGAGGCGCTCGAGACCGCCCGCGCGCGGGGGCTGCGTCTGCCTTGACCCCTCGGCCCGACGACCCCTGGCTCATCGTCAACGCGGGAGAGCTGCTCACCCTGGCGGGCGAGGGCCCCGCGCGAGGGCCGGCGCAGGCCGAGCTCGGCCTGCATCCTGACTGTGCCCTGTTGCTCGGCCAAGGGCGGGTGCTCGAGCTAGGACCCGAGCGCGAGCTGCGCCAGCGCCACCCTGGCGTCAGGCACTACGACGCCCAGCGGGGCGTGGTGCTCCCGGGCTTCGTGGACCCGCACACGCACCTGGTCTTCGCGGGCGACCGCGCCGCGGAGTGGGAGCAGCGGCTCTCGGGCGTGCCTTACCTGGAGCTCTTGCGCCAGGGCGGAGGGATCCACCGCACCGTGACGGCCACGCGCGCCGCCTCCGAAGAGCAGCTGGAGGTCGCGGCGCTACGCTGGCTGGAGCTCGCGCTCGAGCACGGCACCACCACGCTCGAGGCCAAGAGCGGCTACGGGCTCGAGCGGGAGACGGAGCTGCGGCTGCTGCGCGTGGTGGAGCGGCTGCGCGCGCGCTCGCCCGTCCAGCTCGTGTCCACCTTGCTGGCCGCGCACGTCGTGCCCAAGGAGTTCCGCGAGCGGCGAGAGCAGTACCTCCAGCTCGTTCTGGAGCTGGCGCAGGAGGCGGCGGCGCGGGGCCTCGCGGAGGGCTTCGACGTGTTCTGTGAGCAGGAGGCCTTCACGCTCACCGAGACGCGCCGGCTCGCGGAGGGGGCCCTGGCGGCAGGCCTCCGACTGCACCTGCACGCCGAGCAGTTCTCGGCCTCGGGGGCGGCGGCGCTCGGCGTAGAGCTGGGCGCGCTGTCGGTGGATCACCTGGAGCGCCTCGATGAGGCGGGCATCGCCGCGCTCGCGCGGGGCGCCACCGTCGCCACGCTGCTGCCTGGCGCCACCTTCCACCTCGCGCTGACGCAGCACGCCCCCGGGCGGCGGCTGGTGGACGCCGGCGTCCCCGTGGCGCTCGCCACGGATCTGAACCCCGGCAGCTCCTTCAGCCCGAGCATGCCCATGATGCTCCAGCTCGCCTGCCGGACGCTCGGGCTCTCGGTCGCCGAGGCGCTGGTCGCCGCCACGCGCAACGCGGCGCACGCGCTCGGGCGCGGCGCGCTCACGGGCACGCTCGAGCCCGGCAAGCGCGGCGACGTCATCGTGTGCGGCGTGCCGGACCACCGCTGGCTCGGCTACGCCTTCGGGTGGAACCCGGTCCGCGCGGTGTTCATCGGGGGCCGGCTCGCGCACGGGGCGCCCACGTGAAGCCGGAGGCGCTCCGCGGCGCCGTGCTGGCGCTCGGGGCCAGCCTCGGCGTCGGGGCGCTCGCGGCGCGGCGGCTCTCGGACTTCGATCTGCCGTTTCACTTGGCCGTCGGGCGCCAGGCGGTGGCCCACGGCGGGCTCGAGCGCGTGGACGATCTGAGCTTCACCCATCCGACGGTGCGCTACGCGGAGCTGGCGGCGGACGTACCGCTCTACGCGGTGATGCGCTCCGGGGGCCCGCTCGCGCTGCAGCTCCTCGGCGGGCTCGCCGCGCTCGCCACGGCGACGCTCCTCTACGGGCGCCTCCGCCGCGAGGGGCCGCTCGCGCTGGCGGGCGTGGCCCTCGCCGTCGGCGCCATCGACGCCTACTGGCTGGTGCGCCCCGCCACGCTCTCCTTCGTAGCGCTGGCGGGCCTGCTGTGGCTGCTGCACGCCCAAGCGGCGCCCCTCCCGCGCCGCCGCGCGCTCGGGCTCGCCGCCGGTCAGCTCGCGCTGCTGGCGCTCTGGGCCAACCTGCACGGCTTCGTGGTGCTCGGCGCCGGGGTCGCCCTGGGGCACGGCGCCTACCGCGCGCTCTGCGCCCTGGCGCGGGGCCGCGCCGGCGCTTGGCTCCCGGCAGACGCCGGCGCGCGCGGCGGGCTGGCGCTGCTCACCGGGCTGCTCGGCGTCGCGGCCGTCCTGCTCAACCCCGCAGGCCCGGAGCTCTTGCTCGCGCCGCTGCGGACCCAGCAAGATTTCACGCGCATCACGGAGTGGGCCACGACCACGCCGAGCTTCCTCTACGCCCACGCGCCGCTCACGGGGCTGGTGCTGCTGCTGAGCGTCCTGGCGCTGGCGCTCGGGCGCGGCCCGTGCGGACGCCTGCCCACGGCGCTGCAGCTCGGCACCCTGCTGCTCGGGCTCGTGCTCGCGCGCTCGGCGGTGCGCCTGCTGCCCGTCGCCGTCCTGCTGCTCACCCCGGTCTGGGTGGAGCGCCTGAGCTGGCTCGTCCCTCGCCACGCCGCGAGCCGCTGGCTCACGGCGAGCCTCACGCTCCTGGTGGGCCCCTGGCTGTGGCGCTCCAGCACCGTCTCGCACGGCGTGGGCTTCGAGCCCGCGCATTTCCCCATCGGCGCCTGTGAGTACGTGCGCAGCGCCCGGCTCCAAGGCAACCCTTACAACTTCCTCCCCTACGGCGGCTACCTCGCCTGGGCGCTCCATCCCGAGCAGCGCGTGCTCGTGGACGGTCGCACCACCTGGGTGCACGAGCGCGACAAGCTGGACGCCTACTTCGCCGCCGAGCGCTCCCAGGCCGCGTTCGACGCGCTGGCCGACCGCTATCGGCTCGAGTGGGCCCTGGTGCGCGCCAGCGAGGGCGAGCCCTTCGGGCGCGGCCTGGTGGACGGCCGCTGGGCCATGCTCTACTGGGACGACGCGAGCGCGGTCTACGTGCGTCGGGAGGGCCCGAACGCGGCGCTCGCGGCCCGTGGCTACCAGCTCCTCCATCACCTGCTGACGCCCGGGCAGGTGCTGCAAGCGGCGCTCACGGGGCAGCTCGATCCACAGCAGCTCGCCCACGACGCCGCGCTCGCGCTCGCGCAAGCCCCCGAGAGCCCACGCGCGGAGTTCCTCGACGGGGTGGCGGCCTGGAGCGTCGGGGACGCCGCGCGGCTCACGCGCGCTACCGGGGCGCTGGAGCGCCTCCGGCCGGGGCACCCCGGCGTGGGGCTGCTGCGCCAGCTCGCGGCGAGCGCGGCGACGGGCGGCCGGTAGCCCTCCGCTCGCCTCGGCCGCCGCCAGATGGTGTAGCCTCCTCCGCCATGCCTGGCTCATGGCTCCGTGGCTTGGCCTTCGAGCGCCGCTGGCTCGTCGCGCTGTTCGAGCTGCTCATCCCCGCGGAGGCGGATCCGCGCTTTCGACTCGGCGCGAAGGACGCGCCGATGCACCGCTACGTCGACGAGCTGCTGCGGCTCGCGCCGCTGAAATTCGTGCTGGGCCTGCGCGCCAGCGTGTGGCTCTTGCAGCTCTCGCCGCTGGTGCTCCTGCTGCGCCCCACGCTGCTGCTCGCGCTGAGGCCCTCGGAGCAATACGGCGTGCTCGACCGCCTGCGCGGCAGCGAGGTGTACCTGCTGCGGGAGCTGCCGCTGCTACTCAAGACCATCGGCTGCCTGGGCTTCTGCGGGCTGCCCGAGGTGCAGGCGCAGCTCGGCATCCAGCCCCGCGACGCGACGCCGCCCGCTTGGGCTGCTGCGCACGGCGAGCAGGGGCGCTCATGAGTGGCGCCATCCTCCAGCTCCAGGACGTGTGCGAGCGCCGCGAGGTGACCGACAGCGCGGACGTGGTCATCGTCGGCACGGGCGCCGCCGGTGCCACGGCGGCGCGGGTGCTCACCGAGGCCGGCCTCGACGTCATCCTCGTGGAGGAGGGGGAGCACGTGCCAACCGCGGAGCTGCGCTCGGACATGCTCGCCAGCTTCCGGCGCCTGTGGCGAGACATGGGCTTTCAGGTCGCCGAAGGGCGCGCCTTCACGCCCATCTTGCAGGGGCGCTGCGTGGGCGGCACCACCGCCATCAACGGCGCCATCATCCACCGGCTGCCGGAGGTCATCCACCAGCTCTGGTGTCGAGACCACGGCGCGGGGGACTTCTTGCCCTACGCCAAGCTCCAGCGCGTGTACGACCAGCTCGACGAGGAGCTGGCGGTCGGCGCCGCCCCGGAGGCCATCCTCGGAGGCAATAACCGGCTGATGCGCGCGGGCATCGAGGCCTGCGGCTGGCAGGGCAACCTCATCCGCCGCAACGTGCGCGGCTGCGAGGGCACGTCGCACTGCAATCAGGGCTGCCCGAACGCCCGCCGCCAGAGCATGAACAACAGCTACGTGCCGCGCGCGGTGGCGAGCGGCGCGCGCGTGTACGCCACGTGCCGCGCCGAGGGGCTGCTGCGTGAGCGCGGGCGCGCCGCGGGCGTCGTCGGGCGCTTTCGCCTGCCGCTCGGGGGTCCCCCGGGGCCGCGGCTGCGAGTGCACGCGCGGCGCGCCGTCATCGTGGCGGCCAGCGCCATCCAGACACCGCTGCTGCTCGCGCGCGCGGGGGTCGGCGGCTCCTCCGGGCTGCTCGGCCAGCGCCTCCAAGCACACCCCGGCGGCGCCATCATGGGCTTGTTCGACGAGCCCGTCCGGCCCTGGTTCGGGGCGACGCAGGGCTATGAGAGCACGCACTTCTGGCCGGAGCGCATGAAATTCGAGGCGGTGAGCATGCCGCTCGAGCTCGGGGCGGCGCGCCTGCCCGGGATCGGCCCGGCGCTGATGCGCCAGCTCGGCGCCTACGGCCACGTCGCCACCTGGGGCGTGCAGGTGCGGGCGCGCGCGCACGGCAGCGTGCGCCCGGGGCTCTTCGGCGGCACCAGCATCCGCTACGACATGACGGACGAGGACGTCCGCACGCTCAAGCTCGGGCTTCGGCGCGTGAGCGAGGCCATGTTCGCCGCCGGCGCGCGCGAGCTGCTGCCCGGCATCCACGGCTTGCCGGAGCGCATCACCAGCCTGGACGGGCTGGCCGCGCTGGAGTCCCTGCCGGACGATCCACGGCGCTTTCACTGCATCGCCGCGCACCTCTTCGGCACCGCGGTGATGGGCACGGATCCGCGCGGCAGCGTGGTCGCGCCGGATGGCTCGGTGCACGGCCTGCCAGGGCTCTACGTGGCAGACTCCAGCCCCTTCCCCACCAACTTCGGGGTCAACCCCCAGCACACCATCTGCGCCTACGCCTGGCTCGTGGCCGAGCGGCTCGCCGGAGGATGAGCGCGCCCGAGCAGTCCCCGTGAACTCCCAGTAGCACGGACGCCTTAGTTCGTGCTACGTGGGCGCCGTGCGACGCTTGCTCCCCTCCCTGGCCCTGCTGCTGCTCGCCGAGCACGGCTGGGCGGCCGACGTCGACGCCCCGGGGAGGCTGACCGGGGAGCCTGACGTTCCCCCCTCCTCGGCGCTGGCCCAGCCTCCGGCCCCGGAGCCCGAGACCGCGCCCGAGCCGTTGGAAGAGGTCACCGTCGACGCAGCGCCGCGGACGGAGCCCCACGCGCCCAGCGGCACGGTGGTGCCGCGCCGGGTGCTGGAGCTGGCTCCGCAGCGCAGCGCGGACAGCCTGCTGCGCTTCGCGCCGGGCCTGACGCTCTCCCGCCACGGCGGCGAGGGCAAGCCCGCCCAGCTGCTCTACCGCGGCTTCGACGCGGCCCACGGGCAGGATCTCGAGGTGACGCTGGGCGGCCTGCCCCTCAACGAGGTGTCCAACCTCCACGGCCAAGGCTACGTGGATCTCGGCGGGGTGATGCCGGAGGCGGTGGAGCGGCTGCAGCTCGAGCCCGGCCCCTACGACGCTCGGCAGGGGGACTTTGCGGTGGCGGGGAGCCTCGGCCTGGAGCTGGGCTGGGCGGAGCCCGGCCTCACCACGCAGCTCTCCGTCGGGAGCTTCGCCGAGCGGCGGCTGCTGCTCGGCTATCGCCCGAAGGACGCACCCTCCGGCACGTTCGCCGCGTTCGAAGCGCACGCCAGCGACGGCTACGGCAAGAGCCGCGCCTCGCGTCGGAGCGGCGCCCTCGCGCAGTGGGAGCACCGCCTGGGCGACGTCTCGCTCCGGCTGCTCGGCGGCGCGCACACGGCGCGCTTCGACAGCGCGGGCGTGCTGCGCCTCGACGACGTGGAGCAGGGGCGAGTGGATCGCTGGGGCAGCTACCTCCCCGGCTCGGGCGGGGACTCCTCGCGCTTCTTCTTCGGCGCGGAGCTCCGCGACGGCGGCCGGGAGGGCAGCGCCTCTTTGATGCCGTTCATCCAGCAGCGCTCGCTGCGCCTACGCAGCAACTTCACCGGCTTTCTCGTGGACCCCGCGCACGGCGACGCGCTGCAGCAGACCGAGCGGCGCACCACGCTCGGCCTGCGCGGCAGCTACGGCGTGGCGCTCCCGCTGCTCTCGGCGCGCGACCGGCTCGAGGCCGGACTCTACGCTCGCAGCGACGCCATCGAGCAAGCTCAGCTCCGACTCGCCGCCGCGGACGACAGCGTCGTGACGAGCGAGGTCGACGCCAGCGTCAGCGCGCTCGATCTCGCCGGCTGGCTCGAGCTGCGCGTGCATCCGCTCTCCTGGCTGGCGGTGCGCGCTGGCCTCCGCGCCGACGGCCTCGGCTTCGCCACGCAAGATCACGGCGGGCACGCCCACGGCGCCGAGGAGCACGCCGGAGGCCACGCGCGCTCGGCGCAGGGCACCCACCTCGGCAAGAAGGCCGATCTCGTCGCCGCGCTCGGCGCCGGCTTCAGCGCGGTGCTCGCCTACGGCGAGGGCTTCCGCTCGCCCCAGGCGCGCTCGCTCGGCGACGGGGAGCGCGCGCCCTTCGCCTCGGCGCGCTCGGGAGAGCTGGGGCTCCGCTACGCGGGGCGCGGGCTCTACGGCACGCTGAGCGGCTTTCTCACGCGCCTCGACAGCGATCTGTCCTTCGACGAGACCACCGGACGCAACGAGGCCGTCCCCGGCACGGAGCGCCGCGGCCTCGCGGCGACGCTCGTGGCGCTCCCGACCGACTGGTTCACCTCCTCCACGAGCCTGACCTTCACGCACGCCGCGTTTCACTCGAGCGGCGGGCGCTTTCGAGCGGGTGACCTGCTGCCCAACGTCCCGGCGCGCGTCGCGCGGACCGATCTCGGCGTGCAGCACGTCGTGACCCGGCTCCTCGGCCGCGAGCTCCAGGCGCGCGCCGGCCTGGGCCTCGGCTACCAGGGCGGCAAGCCGCTTCCCTATGGCGAGGTCGCGCGCGACAGCGTGCTCGTGGACGGCCTGCTGGGTGCCCGACTGCAGGAGCTGGAGCTGCGGCTGGACGTCGAGAACCTGCTCGACACGGCCTGGTTCGACGGTGAGTACACCTACGCCTCGAGCTTTCGCCCGGGTGCCCAAGCCTCGCTCTTGCCGGCGCGCCACGTCAGCGTCGGCCCCCCGCGCCAGCTCCTGCTCACGCTGGCGCTCCACCTCTAGCCCCAAGGTCCCTCCCCGCATGACCCATGTGCCCTCTCGGCCCCTGCACTGGACGCTCTTCGCCGCGAGCCTGCTCGCCGCCACGGGCGTCCTCGCCCCCTGGCTCAGCGCCTGCTCGGGCGCCGAGGACGCCACCACCGGCCGCCGCGTCACGCTCGCGACCGAGTTCTCCGCGCATCGGCCGCTCACGCAGCCGGTCGTGCTCGCGAGCGGCTGGACGCTCGAGCTGAGCGGCGGCTGGCTCGGCGTCGGCTCTCTCCACTACTTCGACGGCGCGCCGCCCATCGCCCGACGCGCCACGCCCGCTTGGCAGCAGTGGCTGCTCCCCAGCGTGGCGCACGCGCACCCGGGCCATGACCAGTCTGGCAGCCCGCTCGGGGAGATGCTCTCGCCCAGCGCGCTGGACGTCGCCGACCTGCCGCTGGCCGGCGCCGCGGGTGCCGGCGTCACGGGCGTCTACCGCTCAGCCCGCCTGACGCTCGCGCCGAGCGGCGCTCCGGAGCTCGACGGCGCGGTGGCGCGGCTGGTGGGTGTCGCCACCAAGCCGGAGCGTGAGCCGGTGCACTTCGATCTCAGCGCTGGCTTCGAGGACGTCGCCGCCAGCGCGACCAGCGCGAAAATCGAGGGTTGCCCCTTCGACGAGGTCGAGGTGAAGGGCGACGGCACCATCACGCTCAGCGTGGACGTGAGCGTGTGGGCCAGCCTGCTCGACTTCGAGGGGGTCGCCCCTGGCAGCAGCGCGGCGCCCACGCGCTTCGTCAGCGGCGACCGCCCCCGCATCGCCTTCGCCCTCGGCGTGGCGCAGCTCTCTGCGTACCGCCTCACCTTCACTCCAACCAAGACACCATGACCCATTTCAAGCTCTTCGACCTCAGCCTCGTCCTCCCCTTGCTGGCCTTCACGCTCACCGGCTGCGGCGACGACCCCGTCGGCGCCGGCGGGACCGGCACGGCCGCCTTCACCAGCTGGGGGGAGGAGTACATCGAGGAGGGCATCGGCCCCGACCCGGAAGGCGAAGTCGGATTTCATGACGGCTGGTCCGTCCAGTACGACAAATTCCTGTTCACCTACCACGACATCCAGGTCGCCGACCAAGACGGCAAGGTAGGCGCCAAGCAGACGGGCTCGCTCGTGGTGGACAATGCGGTGCCCGGCGTCAAAGCGCTGCTCTCCTTCACCGAGCTCCCCGCCAAGGGCTGGAGCCAGGTCAGCTACGCGGTGCGCCCCGCCACGGCCAGCAGCGTGCTCATCGCGGGAGACCCTGCGGACCTCGCGCTCATGGTGGAGCGCGGGCTCTCCGTCTACGTGAAGGGGACGGCCACCCAAGGGGAGCGGCGGCTCACGTTCGCCTGGGGCTTCGGCTCGAGCACGGAGTACCGCGACTGCAAGTCCGAGGTGGGCGGACGCACCCAGCTCGGCATCGTGATCAAGCCGAACGTCACGGACGTCTCGGAGCTGACGACGCACGGCGATCACCTCTTTTACGACCGGCTGCGCGTCTCACCGAACCCCAGCGTCCCCACCCGCCTGCGCTTCGAAGAGCGGGCCGCCGCCGACGCCAACGGCGACGGGGAGCTCACGCTGGAGGAGCTGGACGCCGCCCCCATCGACGTCACGAAATACGATCCCTCTGGCCTGCCCGCCACCACCTACGGGGGCTTCATGCGCCAGCTCGTGCGCAGCGTGGGGCACTTCCGCGGCGAGGGTGAGTGCACCTTGCACGCGGTGGATTGAGCGCCGCAGCTCACGGCGCTCGCGCCCGTGGCCGAGCAGGCCTAAGCAGGCAGGGCGTGCACCGCGTGCTCTCTCTCTGCCTCGTGCTCGGCGGCTGCAGCGGCGGCGGCCAGGGGGCCACACCACCGCCCAGCCTCGCCGCCCTACCGCCCGCTCCGCCGCCCCCCGCTCCCGCGCCGCCCTCGGGGAGCGAGCGGGCGCTGGCCGCGCCAGACCGCCACGCGGACGACCGCCAGCAGGACGCCGCGCGCCGCGCCGAGGCGCTGCTGGCGCTCTTGCGGCTGGAGCCCGGGCAGCGGGTGCTCGAGCTGTCGGCGGGCAGCGGCACCTTCACGGAGCTGTTGGCCCGGGCGGTCGGCCCCACGGGGCGCGTCTACGCCCAGAACCCTCCCCTGGCCCTCGAGCGCGGGCTCGAGCCGGCGTGGACGGAGCGGCTCGGCCAGCCGGCGCTCGCGCGCGTCCAGCGGCTCGATCAGGACTACGCCACGCCGCTACCGCCCGAGCTCGCGCCGGTGGAGCGCGTCTGCTGGCTCTACGGCGTCCATGAGCTCGAGCGCTTCGGCGGCGAGCGGCGCGCGCTCTTCGGCCAGCTCTCCCGTGTCCTCGCCCCCGGGGGGCTGCTGCTGGTGGTGGACTTCAGCGCCGCCCCCCACCAGGACGCGCGCGTGGCGGCGCGCCTGCACCGCGTCGACGAGGCGGTCGTCACGACGGAGCTGCTCGCGGCAGGCTTCGAGCTGCTGACGCGCTCGGACGCCCTTCGCCGCCCCGAAGATCCGCGCACCACCGTCGCGGCGCTGCCCGGGCAGTCCGAGGCCCCCGCGGACGCGTTCATCCTCCTGGCGCGCCGCCGCCCGCGCTGAGCTCCTGCCGCGTGCTTTCCAGCCATGACCGCCGCGCCGTCGTGCTAAGCGGGAGCTGCCCCATGTCCTCCCTCGAGCCCGGCTCGTCACCCGCGCTACACAGCGAAGATCTCATCGTCACGGACGTCCGCGCCATCGATCCCGAGCAGGGGCTGGACGCCGTCGTCGACGTGGTGGTCACGCGCGGCCACATCAGCGCGCTGGGCGCCGGGGCGGCGCGCCAGCTCCCCGCCGGCCAGGCGCGGCCCACGCTGGCCGGCGCGGGGCGCTGGCTCTTGCCAGGCTTCGTGGAGCTCTACGCGCACGCCCAGGAGCCCGGCGTGCCTTCGGCGCGGGCGCTCGAGGTCACGCTGCGCGCGGCGGCGGCGGGCGGCTACGCGCACGTCGCCCTCGCGCCCGAGGGGGAGCCCATCCACGACGCGCCCCACGTCACGGAGCTGCTGCTCGCCCGCGCCGCGCGGGTGGTGGGGCCCCAGCTCCACCCCATCGCCGCCCTCAGCCGCCAGCTCGCCGGCGCGGAGCTCACGGAGCTCGGCTCACTGCGAGACGCCGGCGCGGTCGCCGTCAGCGAGGGCATGCTCGGCGTCCAGTCGAGCGCGCTGCTCGGCCGCGGGCTCGACTACGCGCGCATGGTGGGGCTCCCGCTGCTGCAGCGCTGCCACGATGCGGAGCTCGCCGGGCCCGGGCTCGTCCACGAGGGCCCCACCGCGGCGCGGCTCGGGCTGCGCGGCATCTCGCGCGCGGCGGAGGAGAGCCGTCTCGCGCGTGATCTGGTGCTCGCGCAGGAGCGTGAGGCGCCCTTTCACGCGCTGCTACTCTCGAGCGCCGGCAGCGTCGAGCTGGTGCGCCAGGCCCAGCGGCGCGGCGGCCAGCTCAGCGCCTCGGTGGCGCCCCAGCACTTGCTCTACACCGACGAGCAGCTCGAGGGCTTCGACGCACGCTTCAAGGTGCTGCCGCCGCTCCGGGAGGCCGCCGATCGGGACGCCCTGCTCGAGGGGCTCGTCGACGGCACGCTGAGCGCCGTGTGCAGCGCCCACCTCCCGCTCGGGAGCGCCCAACGGGAGGGGCTCTTCACGGAGGTCCCTCCGGGGATGCTGGGGCTGGAGCTGAGCCTCAGCCTCCTGCTCGGCTTGGTGGCGCAGCGCAAGCTCTCGGCGCAGCGGCTCAGCCAGGTGTTGAGCGCGGGGCCAGCGCGGATCCTCGGCTTGCCGGCGCCGCGCCTCGCCGTCGGGGCGCGCGCCGAATTCTGCCTCGTCGATCCCGCCCTGCAGTGGGCGCCCAGTTCTGGCGCGCTCGTGAGCCACGGGACGAACCACCCCGCGTTCGGCGGGGAGCTCACCGGGCGCGTCGTGGCGACGATGGCAGGAGGGCGCCTCGTCCACACCCTCCCGCCCCACGCCTAGCCTACGGGGCCAGCCTGCGGAGCGCGGCGCCGCTTCCGCTCCACCAGCGCTGCGGAGGCGTGCTAAGACGCGCCGCGCCGTGAGCTGCCCTATCTTTCCCCGCTCGGTCACCCTCCTTCCCCCGCACGAGGCCCAGTCATGAGCACCCGCTCGCGCGCCGCGCACCTCGCGCTCGCTGACGGGACCTTGTTTCCAGGCGTCGCCTGGGGCGCCCACGGCTCGGCGACGGGCGAGGTCGCCTTCACGACGGGCATGACGGGCTACGAAGAGGCGCTCACCGACCCGTCCTATTACGGCCACCTCGTGGCGCTGACGGCGCCCCAGGTCGGCAACACCGGCATCACCCGCGAGGACACCGAGAACGGGGACGGCGCGCCACGGCTCTCGGGCCTCATCATCCGGGATCTGAGCCCCATCAGCGCCAACCATCGGTCCCAGGAGACGCTCGACGCCTACCTGCTCCGGCACGGCGTCGTCGGCATCGCCGGCGTGGACACGCGGCGCCTGACCCGCCACCTGCGGGATCATGGCTCGCAGAACGGCTGCATCGGCGAGGAGGCTCCGGACGTGCTCGTCGAGCGCGCGCGCCAGGCCACCTCGGTGGAGGGCGCGGATCTCGTGGCGCACGTCACGCCCCAGCAGCGCTATGCGTTCGCGGAATCGCGCGGCGACTGGGCCGTGGCCTTCGACGACACGCAGCTCTTTCGCGGCTCCGGCCGTGCCGACGCCGCCGGTGGGCCGCACGTGGTCGCCTATGATTTCGGTACCAAGCGCAACATCCTGCGCTGCCTGCACGACGTGGGCTGCCGGGTCACCGTCGTGCCCGCCGCCACCACGGCGGAGCAGGCGCTCGCGCTCGCGCCCGACGGCATCTTCCTCTCCAACGGGCCGGGGGATCCAGCGGCCGTCGGCTACGCCATCAGCACCATCCATGGCCTGCTCGGCAAGCGCCCCCTCTTCGGCATCTGCCTCGGTCATCAGCTCCTCGCGCTGGCGCTCGGCGCGCGGACCTACAAGATGAAGTTCGGGCACCGCGGGCTCAACCACCCCGTGAAAGATCTGAGCACCGGCCGCGTGGAGATCACGTCGCAGAACCACGGCTTCGTGGTGGACGTGGACTCGCTGGGCAGCCGCGCGCGCTCGACGCATTTACACCTCAACGACGGCACCAGTGAGGGCCTGGAGGTGCCGGACGCCCGCGCCTTCAGCGTGCAGTACCACCCGGAGGCTGCCTCCGGCCCCCACGACTCGCTCTACCTCTTCGAGCGCTTCAAGCGCTCCATGCTCGCGGGCTGAGCCATGGCCGCGGACGGCTCCCACACCATCCACTTCGTGAGCCTCGGGTGCTCGAAGAACCGCGTGGACAGCGAGGTGATGCTGGGCGTGGCGCACGAGCGCGGCTACCGGCACGTCGAGGACGCCGCGGAGGCCGAGGTGATCGTGGTCAACACCTGTGGCTTCATCGACGCCGCCAAGAAGGAGAGCATCGACACCATCTTGGAGCTGGCCGCGTACAAGCAGGCGGGGCGCTGCACCAAGCTGGTGGTCGCGGGCTGCCTCTCCCAGCGACACCCGGGGGAGCTCGCGGAGGGACTCCCAGAGGTGGATCACTTCCTCGGCTCGAGCGACATGCTCAAGCTCGGCCACGTGCTCGACGGCGGCGCGGAGCGCCTGCTCGTGGGCAACCCCGCGGACTGGGTCGTGCGCGCCACGGATCCCCGGACGCTGTCCACGCGCGGCGCCAGCGCTTACGTGAAGCTCGCCGAGGGCTGCAACCGGCACTGCTCGTTCTGCGTCATCCCGCAGCTCCGCGGCAAGCAGCGCTCACGCGGCCCGGAGGACGTGGTGGAGGAGGTGCGGCGCCTGGCGGACGCCGGGGTGCTCGAGGTCAACCTGGTGTCACAAGACACGGTCGGCTACGGCCGTGATCTCGCGCACGGCGTGGGGCTCGCCCAGCTCGTCGAGCGGATCGCTGACGTGCCGGGGCTGCGCTGGGTGCGCGTCTTCTACCTCTACCCGGAGAAGCTGGACCCTGCGCTCATCGAGCTGCTCGCCCATCACCCGCGCGTCCTGCCCTACATCGACATGCCGCTGCAGCACGCCGCCGACGCCATGCTGCGACGGATGAAGCGCGGGCACGGCGGGGCGCGGCTACGCCAGGTGGTCACCCAGCTCCGTGAGCAGATCCCGGGCCTGTCGTGGCGCACCGCCTTCATCGTCGGGCACCCGGGGGAGACCGACGCGGAGTTCGAGGAGCTGCTGGACTTCGTGCGCTGGGCCGAGTTCGATCACGTGGGCGTCTTCCGCTACAGCGACGAGGCCACGAGCAGGAGCTACAGCCTGCCGGACAAGGTGCCCGCGAAGGTGGCGGGCGCGCGAGCGCGCCGGTTGATGAGCGTGCAGCGCGCCATCAGTCGGCGCCACCAGCGCGCCCTCATCGGCCAGGAGCTGGACGTGCTGGTGGAGGGCCCCAGCGAGGACAGCGAGCTGGTGATGGTGGGGCGCCACGGCGGGCAAGCGCCCGAGATCGACGGCGTGGTCTACCTGGGCGGCGGAGAGGTCGCCCCCGGGCAGATGCGCCGCGCGCGTGTCACTCAAGCCACGGACTATGATCTGGCCGCCGACGTCATCGACGCGTGGCCCGCCGAGGCGACGCGCCCCACGAGCGCGATGCGGACGCAGGCGCCCGACGGCAAGCGTCGCGTCACGCTCCGCACCGTGTGAGCCGCGCCACCGCTAGGGGGACGGCTCGATGTAGAGCGTGATGCTCGGGCTGTCTTGGTCACCCACCCGGTACCAAAACAGGACGCTCTCCCCCACGCTGGCCGGGAACGAGAAGTCATAGCGACCGTCCGAGCCCGTGACCTGCCCGTAGCTGAGCTGGGTGCCCTCATTGAGCGCGAAGACCCAGGCGTTGGGCAGCTCCGCGCCGGTCAAGCGCACGAGGCCCTGAGCGTTGGGCCCCTCCACGTCGGGCCGGCTGGGAGGCGGCAGGGGGAGGGTCGGCGCCAGACAGCCACCGGCCAGCACGGCCGAGAGCAGGAGCCAGGCGCGACGTGTCGAGCGAGCAGGCACCCCCTACGGATAGCATGTTCCATGCCTTCACCGCGCCGCAGGCGTCGGTGCTCCAGGTGGCCGCTCTGCCACCTTTCCGGCACGATGTCCGCCCGTGCCTGCCAATCTCGTTGGCGGAGCCAAGGACAATTCCAGGCTCCGCCCGGGCTTTCTCGTTCCACGGGAAGCTGCTAACCGCCCGCTTGCGTTCCCTGCTCGTCATGGTCCCCACCCCCTCGCCTTCCCCCTCGCCAGTGTGGCGGCCGCCTGCCTCCCGGCGCGCCGGCCGACGGCGCGGGCTCACGCTGCTCCGGCCGCTGCCCGTCGCGCTGCTGCTCGGCTGGTGGGGGGCGGGGCCCGGCCTCGGGCCCGCGGCGCGAGGCGAGGGCGAGGCTGCGCCCGCGGTGATCGCGGAGCTGGGGGAGCGTGGGCTCCAGGTCGCGGAGGAGGAGCTGCACTGGGTCGAGCCGCCGTCGGGCGGCCTGACCGCGCCATGGCGCGACACGCGCGTCATCTTCCGAGCGGTCCGCGAGGGTGAGCCCGCCGACATCTACCTCGCCGCGCTCCGCTTCTCACCCGAGGGGCGCCTGCTGCAGCTCCGCGCGCTCTACCCGCTCACGGAGACGTCCGCCGCGGATGAGCGTCAGCTCACCCAGAAAGACGAGCGCGCGGCGTGGCTCGTCGGGGACGAGGGGGGCGTCGAGCAGCTGCACGTCATCGACCTGCGCGGCGAGGCCCTCCCCACGGGGGAGGGCTGGGGACGCCTGGCGCGCTGGCAAGCGCAGCTCACCAACTGGCAGGAGACGGGCAGCCGCTACGGCGTCAAGCGCCGGAGCTTCAAGCTCTCCCCCGCGCCGAAGCAGGTGGAGCTTCAGCTCACCCCCGTGGCGGTGGAGCTGAAGCTCGACGGGCGGCTCGCGCGCGTGAGCACCGAGCCCGCGGGGCACGTGGACGGCGAGGCCCTCCACGAGGAGCTGGTCGAGCGCGCGCGCCCGGGCAACCTCGTCACGTGGGCCGTGGACCGGGTGCGCGCGCTGCCCTGGTTCGGCGCGGACAACATGCAGCTCGTCAAGGCCGTGGCCTTCGAAGCGCTGGACCTCTGGCAGCGCGCGCGCGGCAACGTCACGGGAGACGACGGCTCCGCGGAGGTGGTGGCCGAGCTCGGCGAGCTGCCGGCCACCCTCACGACCTTCACGGATCCAGAGACGGGCTGGCCTCCGGCCCCGCTCGAGCCGATGCTCAAGCCCATCGAGGGCGAGGGCAAGTGGCGGCTCGTCGAGGACGAGGCCTACGTGCGCTCGAACCCGGAGGCGCCCGCCGCCTTCGCGACCACCTTCATCCGGACCGATCCCGTCCGCGCTTACTCGCAAATCTGGATCTTGGCGTGGGATCCACGCCAGGTCGCGCTGCACACCATGAGCGGGACGGTGGAGCCCAAGAGCGCCACGGGCGAGACGGGGCCCGGGCTGGTGCCCCGCAAGCCCGAGGTGATGGGGCGCCTGGTGGGCGCGTTCAACGGCGGCTTCCAAGCGACGCACGGGGAGTTCGGCATGATGGCGGACGGCGTGATGTACCTGCCGCCCAAGCCCTACGCCGCCACCGTCGCGGAGCTCAGCGACGGCTCCACGGGCTTCGGCACCTGGCCCAACGACGAGCACGTCCCCGACACCATCGTCTCCTTCCGTCAGAACATGACGCCGCTGGTGATGGACGGCACCATCAACCCCTACAAGCGGACGTGGTGGGGCGGTGTGCCACCGGGCTGGACGGACGAGTCGCGCACCACGCGCAGCGCGGTCTGCCTGACGAAGGAGCACTTCGTCGCCTACCTCTACGGCAGCACCATCGACGCGGACGCGCTCGCCTTCGCGATGCAGCGCGCTCGCTGCGTGTACGGCATCCACCTCGACATGAACGCGGGGCACACCGGCTTCGAGTTTTACAAGGCGGCGCCGAGCGCCGAGCTCCCGCCGCTCGACCCCAAGCCGGAGCCCCGCTGGCAGGCCGAGGGAGAGGTGCGCGACATGCCGGGCTGGAGCTTCCGTGGGCGGCGGCTGCTCAAGTACATGGGGCTCATGAACTTCCCGCGCTACATCCAGCGCGAGTCACGAGACTTTTTGTACCTCACGCTCAGGCACGTCCTACCCGGCCCACCGCTCACGCCGCTCACGGGTGGGCCCGCCGAGGGTGACGAGGGCGCTTGGACGGTGAAGGGGCTGCCGCAGCACGGCTGGCCGTACGTGATCGCCAAGAGCTGGCTGCGCGCGGACGGCGGTGGACGCTGGCGCGCACTGCGCTTGGATCCGCGCTGGCTGTCCACCAGAGCTCCGCAGGCCGCGGACGGCTCGAGCCCTAGCGGAGACGGGGCGCTCGTCGCGAGCGTCGTCCCCGCCAGTGGCGCGGGCGAGAGCCTGTGGCTCACCGCCACGGGCTCGCTCCAGCGCGCCGCGCGCGCGCCCGAGCCCTCCGCCGTGGCGCTCGCCACGGGCTCGCTCCAGCCGGGCAACGCGGCCGCCGTGCTCGCCCACTGCGCGTCCGATGGCATGCTGCTCTACCTCGAGCGAGACGCCGCCGCCGCAGCGAGCCCGCGCTCCGTCGAGCAGCGCCTCGACGCGCTCCAGTGCACAGACCGGATCTGGCTCAGCGAGCCGTGGCGCATCGCGCTTGGGGGACAGGTGGATCTCGAGGGCAAGCCCGTCCCCATGCCCGCACGCGCCTCACGCCTGTATCGAGGGGTGGGCCCCGGAGGGCGGCGTATCTTTCAGGACACCCCCATCGTCCCGTTCAAAGAGTGGTACGCGCTGCAGGCCAAGCGCGTGCGCTACCACCGCAAGCCCAAGGCGAGCGAGCCGAGCGCCGCCGGGCAGGAGGCCCCCCCTGCGACGCCGCCCCCCTCCGCGCCCGCGGAGCCCTGAGCAGCCCCAGCGCTCCCTGCGTACTTCCAACTTCAAACGATTGTTACGACTAGAGCGCACCGAATTCTCTCGAGTGGCCGGCGGGTTCCCCAATTCACGCCCCATTCCCCTAGTTTTGCTCGCCTTTACGTAATTCCAGCGCTAGGGTATGCGCGCAGCTCCAATGGCCTGCCTCGCTCACGGCTGGGCGCCATGGAGCACCATCGAAACGTCAGCGGCATCAGGATGGCCGCAGAGCGCGGTCGGTGACCGTGCTCACCCTGCAGGAGAACGAGCGGATGAGCGACAAGGGCGGATCGGATCTGGACGTCTTCGACAGCTTGGCCAAGAAGTCCTCGCAGCCGGGCGCTCCGGAGGCTGCGCGCCCCCCAGCGCCGCCACCAGCGGTCGGCAAGAAGACCTTGCTCGGGCTGCCCGCGCCCGTACCTCCTGGACGGGCGCCAGCGCCTCCGCCGCCGCCCCCCAGCCGCGCTAGCCTGCCACCACCTCCTCCCAGCCGCGCGTCCATGCCCGGCGCTCCGCCCTCGGCGCGCCCTGCGCCGCCGTCGGGTCGGCCGGCCCCGCCGCCCCCCAGCCGTGCACCAGCGCCACCGCCGCCTCCCGCGGCGTCGGCGGCTCCGGTGGACATGGATTGGGACGACGAGGATGAGAAGACCGCCGTCTTCGACAAGGTCACCGAGGACGCGAGCCGCTCCCTCCTCCAGAGCGGGCCGCCGCCCGCCGCAGGCGCGCCCATGGCGCCGGCCAGCGGCCGCCTGGGCGGCAGCACGCAGCTGCTGAGCAGCTCGGGAGGCACGGCCTCCGTGCCCCCTCCCAGCCGCGCACCCACGCCTCCGCCGCCCGCCGTCACGCTGCCCGCGGCCGCGCCCGCGTCGTTCGTCGCGCCCGCGCCCGCCTCCGCGGCCACCCCGTCATTGCCGCCGCCTGCAGCGGCTGGCAACCGCACGGCGCTCATCGCGGTGATGGCGCTGCTGCTCGTGGGCGTCATCGGCGGCGTCGTGCTCTTGCTGCTCCCGAAGAAGGGCAGCCTCGTCGTCACGGTCGCCAACCCCTCGGGCGAGCCCGTCTCCAGCGTGGAAATTCTGGTCGATGGGAAGGTCGCCTGCAGCGCCACCCCCTGTCGCGTCACGGATCTCGAGGCCGGGAGCAAGTTCGTGAGCGTCCGCGTGCCAGGCTTCAGCGTCCCGGACACGGCCGTCGCCGTGAAGGGGGGCGAGGAGTCCGTCTTCAACGCCATCCTCACCGCCACGAGCAGCGCGCCCACTGCAGCCGCGGCCGGCACCGGGGTCCGCGTGAGCGCGGAGGGCACCGGGCTCGAGCTGACGGTCGACGGAAAGAAGATCGGGCCGCTCCCCCAGGAGCTCAAAGATCTCACACCGGGCGAGCACACCCTGCGGATCGCCGGCAACGACCGCTTCGAGGTGTACGAGAAGAAGGTCACCGTCACCGCCGGGCAGATCGAGACCATCGGTCCCCTGAAGCTCAAGGTGCTCAAGGGGCTCGCCCACATCAAGGCAGGAGAGGGCGCGGACGGCGCCAAGATCATGCTGGTCAGCGGCGCTGATCGCCGCCCCATCACCACGCTCCCGCTCAAGGTGGACATCCCCGCGGACAAGACCTACAGCCTCATCGCGACCCGCCCGGGCTACGACGACTACAAGGAAGACATCACCTTCAACGATGGCGAAGCGGAGCGCACCTTCGAGGTGACGCTGAACAAGAAGGGTCAGGCGCCGGCAGCCACGAAGACGCAGCCTCAGGCCCCCGCGGGTGGCACCACCACCAAGCCGGCCACCACGCCAGACAAGCCCGCGACCCCGCCGGCCACCGCCAGCGGGATGGGCACGCTCAACATCAACTCCATCCCCGTCTCCAACGTCATCTTGGACGGCAAGCCGCTCGGCACCACCCCCAAGACCGGACTCAGCGTGAGCGCGGGCAACCACACGGTCGTGTTCGTCCACCCGGAGCACGGCCGGAAGGCGCGCTCGGTGAAGGTGGAGGCGGGCAAGTCCGCGACGGCGGCCGTCCGCTTCCCCTGACGCTCAGCGCTCCCTGCGGTCCTGTCGCTCGGACCACTCCAGCCACGTCGCTGCGCAGCCCTCCTCGACGGAGCCTGCGCAGCGCGCCGGGTCGAAGCTGGGCCCGAGGATGAGCAGCAGATCTTTGCTGATGAACCGAAGATCTTGCCGCCACGCCTCGTTGAACGCGGCGGTGCGGCGCTCGGACTCCGCGAGCGCCGTGGTGCCCTGCACCACCTGCAAGTAGCCGAGCGCTAGCTGCCGCACCTCTTCATCGTCACTCACGGCGAGCAGGCGCTCCACGAAGCGCCGCGCCGCGTCCGCCTCCCCCACGTCACTGAGCAGCCGCGCCGCGGACACGCAGTGGTAAGGGATGTTCTCGTTGCTTCCCACGAGCTCACAGGCGCGCGCCAAGATCTTGGCGCCCTCACGTCGCCAGGCCTCCTGCTCGGCGCTGCTGGCGAGCCAGCGCACGCCCACGTACGCCAGGAACTGTCCGGTAGAGTTCCACAGCTCCTGGTCGTAGGGGAACTGCTCGAGGCCACGTAAGAGCAGCGCCCGCGCTCGCCGGCGCTGCTCGTCACTGACGGGCTTGGCTTGGAAGGTGATGAGCGTGTCGGCGTAGCGGTAGGGAGCGCGATAGCTCGGATCCAGCGTGACGATGGTCTCCAGGTAGTCCGCCACGTGCTCGAAGCCGCGGCGCTCCTGGAGGCGCAGCCCGGACTGCACCAGGGTGCTGGCGTACAGGATGTCCGCCAGGGCCGCGCGGTACCCGAGCGACAGCACCACCGTGCGCTCCGGGCCCGGGAGCGCGACCACGTCGTCTCGCTCGTGCACGGCCGCGTGACGCGCCACGAGGGCTGGCCTCGCGAGCGCCACCCCCACGGCGCCCAGCCCGAGCCACGCGAGCGCCCAGCCGCCGCTACTCCACCGCACGCCACACCTCCAGCGGCTCGAGCTTCAGCGCCTCACCAGCGCGGTACGTGCCCCACAGCTCGAAGCGGCTGCGGACGCCGTCGCCGTCCAGATCTCCCTCGGCGGCGGCGATGAAGCGCGCCTCCTCCGGGCCGTTGCGCGACTCGAACGCGAAGCCATAGGCGTGCGGCACCGTCCACTCGAAGCCGAGCGCCTTCCAGGTGGGGTGATCCCAGGTGCCCGGCGGATCTTGGCGGCGCTCTCCAGCGGGGATCTCCGCGGGCGTGAGCCCCACCGTCTCTGGGAACGCGGTCATGGTCGAGCTGCCACGCGCCAGCCGAGCAGCGCCCGCGGCGATCCGGGCGAGCCCGTCCACGGGCTCCGCCAAGCGCGAGGCGTGCAGGTTGCGCACGAACACCGGCACGGCGACCGCGAGCAGCGTGCCGCCGAGGGACGCCGCGACGGCGGCCTCGAGCCAGGTGAGCGGGCGCATGCGGTTCAGCTCAGCGACGAAGCGGGGCGAGGCTCCCAACGACGCGAGGCCCCGGGGCGGACGCCACGGAGCCTCGCGGAGGGGGCTAGGCCCGACGGCCTCACTCCTCGGGGTTCGTCTCCAAGGGCGTGGGCGCCACCGTCAGGACGCCGCCCTGGACCTTGCCCGACAGCTTGAACTCCGAGTTGACGCCGTTGCCGTTGAGGTCACCACGCGCCACGGCGTCGAAGCCGTGACCGTCCGCGGAGCCGTCACCCGTGGTGAGGTACTGGTACTGGTAGTACTGCGGATCTTTCATCGAGAACTTCAGGCACTTCCAGCCGGCGTCCGCGGCCCAGGAGGCCGGGTTGGACTGGATCTTCTGGGCCTTGGGGACGGACGCGGGGATGTTCACCGCCGCGGGGCACAAGCGGTTGGTGATGGCCGCGTTGGCATCGAGGGAGAGCACGGAGCCCGCCATGTTCTCGCGCTGGAACGCGGAGCCCGCGTCCTTGGCGATCTGCCCGATGCCGGTGCGCGCCTCGGCCGTCTTGGCGTTGGCGATGTACTTGGTCACACCGTAGATGGAGAGCGCCGCCAACACACCGATGATGGCGACCACGATCATGAGCTCCACCAGGGTGAAGCCGCGCTGTAGCTTGAGTTTTGCGTTCATGTCCTTGCTCCTGAAGTTCTCCGGCGGCTGATGGGCGGACCGGAGGGCTGACCCAGTGTTGGGCTCCTTGATGTGTCACTCACCGTCGTTCTCTGCGTAGATCTCCGACGTGAAGCTGCTGGCGATGTAACGAGACTGCACCCCGTTCCCGTCGACGTCCCCCACGGCCTTGGCCACGAACCAGTGGCCCGTGGGGCTGGGGAGCGAGTAGCTGCCGCTCAAGCCCAAGGCAGGGATGCTGTCGCTGGCCGTCCCGGCCACGACCGCGTACCCGAAGGCCACCGGCGAGCTGGGCATGACCCCCAGCGTACGAAACTTCGCGAACTCCGGGCGGCTCTGCTGCCAAGCATAGAGCTTACGGCCGGGCGTCGTCATGGGGTAGTAGTTCGAGAGGCTCGAGCTCACCGTGTAGTACTTGTAGGTCTCTTCGTAGTAGGCGCCCTCACCCGCGCTGATCATGCCCAGCACGTTGCCCACCTCCGCGGCGCGCGACGCGTTGACGTAGCGGCGATACCCGAGCGACCCGATGGCCGCCAACACTCCCACGATGACGACCACGGCCATCAGCTCGACGAGGGTCATGCCGCGGAGCGCGGCTCTGGAGCGGGGGAACGAAGTCACCGCGTGATGTACAGCAAGCTTCGTGCCAACCACATTTGCTTTGGAGACCGGCGTCATGCGCCCAATTGTGCGCTCAACGCGGGCGCAGGTGACAATTATTGTCGCTCGAGCGCGTGGAGGTGCCGCTCAGCGTCCATCCGGGCCCTCGCCTCACTGGCCCTCGTTCTCCACGTACACCTCCGGGGAGAAGCTGCTGAGCACCACCCGGGTCCGGGGGTTGCCGGGCTCCGCGCCGCTGCCCTGCAGGTCTCCCACCGCCTGGATGATGTACCAGGGGCGCAGGGACGCCGAGAACACCGGGGGGCTCGCGATCTTGGGGATCTGGCTGGCCGTGGGCGCGGAGCCGCCCAGCCCTGCCACCGTGGCGTAGCCGAACCGGACCGGTCCGAGATCTGCCACGGCCAGCGCGCGCCAGTTGTTGTTGAGCGGTGAGTCCACCGCGGACTGCCACGCCGTCACGGTCTTGGGGTCCGGGGTGGCCTTCGGGTAGAGCGTCTCGATGGTGGGCGACACGTTGAGGTAGCTCATGTGCTGCGCGCGCCAGGTCTCTTGCGCGCCAGCGATGGCTTGTACGCGCCCGAGCGCCTCGTTCGCGCGAGAGGCGATGACGTGATTGCGGAACAGCATGACGCCGATGGACGACAGCACCCCCACGATGACCACCACCACCATCAACTCCACCAAGGTGAAGCCGCGCGCCGCTGGCCGAGGACTACGACATCCCATCCCCCAACAATAGCAAGCGCGAGCCCTCCCCGCAAAAGCGGTGAGCGCGCCCGTGGCCGCCACGCTACCCGGCGTCGCTCTCGGGCGCTGGCCCGTCTTGCTCCTCGGCCTCGCCCAGGCCGTGCTTGCCCAGGCGGTAACGGATGGAGCGGAAGCTGAGGCCGAGCAGCTTCGCGGCCGCCGTGCGGCTCCCCCCCGCTCGCTCGAGCGCCGCCTGGAGCAGCCGGCGCTCGACCTCCCCCAGCACCGCGTCGAGCTCGCAGCCTTCGGGCGGCAGCTCGGTGAGCAGGTGACTGGGCGCGCTGGCCCAGCCGCTGACCTCGGCCGGCAGCTCCCCGAGGCCGATGGCGCGGCCCCCGGCCAGCGCCACCCCTCGCTCCACGATGTTCTCGAGCTGGCGCACGTTGCCCGGGTAGTCGTAGCGCTCGAGCGCGCGGCGCGCGTCCGCGGTGAAGCCCGCCACGTCTTTGCCCATTTCAGCGGCAAATTTCCGCAAGAACTCGTCGGCGAGGAGCAGCACGTCCTCGCGGCGCTCGGCCAGCGGCGGCAGCTCCAGCCGGATGACGTTGAGCCGGTAGTAGAGATCTTGTCGAAAACGGCCCTGGGCGACGTCCTGCTCCACCTGACGGTTGGTCGCGGCGAGCACCCGGACATCGACCGGGCACTCCTGAGTCCCGCCCACGGGGCGCACGGCGCGCTCCTGGAGCGCCCGCAGCAGCTTGACCTGCAAGGAGGGGGGCAGCTCCCCCACCTCGTCGAGCAACAGCGTCCCCCCCTGGGCCTCGCGAAACAGGCCGAGGTGGCGCCCGGTGGCGCCCGTGAAGGCGCCCTTCTCGTGGCCGAAGAGCTCGCTCTCCATCAGGGCCTCGGGGAGCGCGCCGCAGTTGACCACCAGGAACGGCCCGCTCGCGCGGTCCGAGGCGTCGTGGATGGCGCGCGCCAGCCGCTCCTTCCCGCTCCCGCTCGGTCCGGTGAGCAGCACCGTGGCGCGGGAGGGAGCGATGCGGAGCGCCAAGTCCAAGAGGCGCCGCATCGCCTCGCTGCGCGCCACCAGCTCCCCTCTCCCGAAGCTCGACGTCACCTGCGCGCGGAGCCGGCGGTTCTCGGAGACGAGCGCCTGATGCTGCCGGGCGCGGTCCAGCACGGCCACGAGCTCCGCCGGGTCGAAGGGCTTCTTCACGAAGTCGAAGGCCCCGTGCCGCATCGCCTCGATGGCGTTGTCCACGGTGGAGTGGGCCGTCAGCAGCACCACCGCGGTGTCGTGGCTCCGCGCCTTGGCAGCGCTGAGCACGTCCATCCCGGAGCCGTCCGGCATGGAAAGATCGGTGATCACCAGGGGAAAGGGCTGAGGGGCGCCGCCGAGCGCCTCGAGCGCGGCCCTCACGCCGGGGACCACCGTCACCGTATACCCCTCCCGACGAAAGATCATGCCGAGCACCTGGCGGAGCGAGGGCTCATCGTCCACGACGAGGAGGTCGAGCGAGGCCGGAGCGACCGAACTCATGATCCGCACAGGGTACCACGTCTGCGGCCTACCCGAGCGCCTCCGCGCCAGCGGGCGCGCGCCGGCGGGAGGTGCTAGGCTCTTGACGCTTATGTATGCTTGGAAGCTACGGGTCCTGCTCGGCCTCGTGGTCACGGCCTTCTCCCTCGGCGCCTGTGGCGATCCAGGAGAGAGCGCCGCTGACAGCCAGTTCACCGGGGCAGGCAACCTCCCTGGTTCACCCACCGAGCCCAGCCCGCAAGGGCTACACTTCGTGGAGGGTCCCCTCACGCTCGAGCCGGGGACGCGGCAGCTCCTCAACTTACGAGCCTCTCCCGCGGGGCGCTACAAGATCCGCTGCTCGCTGGGCCCCGGCTCTGCCGACGCCTCGCTCGACCGAGCGGAGGTCATCACCGATGAGTGGGGGCTCGCGGAGCTCACCGTCACCGCGCCGACGCGCACGGCGGGCTTTTCCATCCACGCATCCACGAAGACGGCGTCCACATCGCTGACGGTGTCCGTCGGCAGCGCGGGCTTCGGTCACTTGAAGGTGCTGCCCAGCTACGAGGGACAGCGCCGCGTCAGCACCTGGACCGCCAGCGCACACGTCGGCGCCACCTGCGCGGAGCTGCTCGGGGCTCCTCCGCCAGACGGCCCGCTGCTCGCCACGGCGAGCTTCGGGATCGCGCCCGTACTCACGAACGTCCCCGTGGGAGCGCCGCTGGCGGTCACCCTGCGCGCTGGGCACATGGCCGGGGGGTGCCAGGACTACGCCGGGCTCACCGCGCAAGGGACCAGCTCGCTCGTGGTGACGGTGCTCAATCGGCCCGTTCAGCTACGGCTCACGCAGCTCCCGGTTCGCTTGAGCTTCGCGCCCTCGGACGGCTTCGATCGCTGGGTGGACGAGACGGTCGGCGGCGTCGAGCTGCCGCAGCGCCCCCCCCTATCCGACGCCAGCGCCCTGCTCGAGCGGATGAGCCAGCGCGCGCCCTCCCCCGAGGACTTCACGCGGGAGCGTCAGGCCCAGGCGTGGGATGAGGCGCTCGGACGCGCCCTCGGAGGAGCGCCGCATCCGGTGCGGCAGTGGTGGGGCCAAGCCCTGCGCGCCGGCGCTCGCCGCCTGCTCGCGGCGGACGCCGTCCAAGCCGAGCTGTCCAGCGCGCCAGGGCAGGCGTCGCGGCTCGCGCTCGTCAGCGTGGCTGGGGTCGCGGCGGACGACGCCGCGCTCGCCGTGAACGACGCCACCACCGCCGTGAGCTGCGACGCCGCGGACACCCTCTTGTTGAGCGCCAGCAGTGAGGTGCATCCCTTGCTGCTCTTGAGCCAGCTCGCGCTGCTGTCCTTGAACGAGCCCGTGAGCACGCCCGCCGGCTCGCTCGCCGCGGCCGCCAGCGCCGCCTTCTGCGAGACCACCGCCGCCACGCTGGCCGCGAGCGGGAGCGCGGCGCTGAGCTGTGAGCGCCAGTGCCTCCAAGACCTCTGTGCGCTCGCGCTGGACGAGCTGTGGCAAGAGGTGCAGCAGGGTGACGCCCCAGCGCAATTCACGCTGAGCGCCAGCGGGGTCGCCCAAGTCGACGAGGAGGCGCGTCCCATCAGCTTCGAGGGCGCGTGGCGGGGCCTCCTCACGCGCCCGCAGGGTGACGCCCTCACCCTCAGCGGCCCGCTGAGCGGCGGCGCGAAGTCCGTCCCCTGACGCCCAGCGCGCGTGCTAAGCTGACGCGCCAATGTCCTCGGAGCTCGGACCGGTCGTGGTCATTGGCGCGGGCCCCGCGGGGCTCACGGCGGCCTACCTGCTCTCCAAAGCCGGGGTCCCCACCACGGTGCTGGAGGCGGACCCGCTCTACGTTGGCGGGATCTCACGGACGGTGCAGCACCGCGGCTACGGCTTCGACATCGGAGGGCACCGCTTCTTCTCCAAGTCTCAGGCCGTGGAGGAGCTCTGGACGGAGCTGCTCCCCAAGGATCTGCTCGAGCGGCCGCGCTCCAGCAGGGTCTACTACGACGGGAAGTACTTCTCTTACCCCCTCAAGCCGCTCGAGGCGCTGCGCACCTTGGGCCCGGTGGAGGCGGCCCGCTGCGTCGCCTCCTACGCCGCGGTGCGGCTCCGCCCGGTGCGCTCGCCGGCGAACTTCGAGGAGTGGGTCGTCAACCAGTTCGGGCGTCGGCTGTTCGAGATCTTCTTCAAGACCTACACGGAGAAGGTCTGGGGCATGCCGTGCCGCGAGATCAGCGCGGACTGGGCCGCGCAGCGCATCAAGGGGCTCTCTCTTGGCTCCGCGGTCCTCTCTGCGCTCCGTCCGCGGCGGCCGGAGCAGGCCGTCATCAAGACCCTCATCGACAGCTTTCGCTATCCCCGACGCGGGCCGGGCATGCTGTGGGAGGCCGCCGCTACCCGAATCAGGGAGCTGGGTGGGGAGGTGCAGCTCGGGCGCACCGTCACGCGCTGCGCCTACGAGGGCCCCAGCGACGGCTGGGTCGTGACCCACGAGGGGTCCGCGGACGTGCAGCGGCTCCGCTCCCGCCACGTCATCTCCACCACGCCGCTCGGGCGCCTGCCCGCGCTGCTCGCTCCAGCGCCTTCGGAGGCCACGCTCGAGGCGGCCCGGCAGCTCCGGTACCGGGACTTTCTCATCGTGGTCCTCATGGCGCGCGCCAGCGACACCTTCACGGACAACTGGGTCTACATCCAAGACCCGCGCGTGAAGGTGGGGAGAGTCCAGAATTTCAAGTCGTGGTCACCCGAGCTCGTGCCGGAGCCGGGCTGTGCGTCGTACGGCTGCGAGTACTTCTGTCAAGAGGGAGACGGCCTCTGGGCCTCGAGCGACGCGGAGCTCATCGCCCTCGCGAAGCGGGAGCTCCAGTGGCTAGGGCTCGTGGAGAGCGCGACCGTGTTCGACGCCGTCGTCGTGCGGCAACCCAAGGCCTACCCCGTCTACGACGAGCACTACACGCGGCACGTCGAGGTCATTCGCCATGACTTGGCGGAGCGCTACCCCACGCTCGACGTCATCGGCCGCAACGGGATGCACAAGTACAACAACCAAGATCACTCCATGATGACCGCCATGCTGTGCGTCGACAACCTGCTCAGCGGCGAGCGGCGCTGGGATCTCTGGCGGGTCAACCAAGACGCGGAGTACCACGAGGCCGGCAGCGCAGGCGCCGACGAAGGCGGGCGCGCCGTCCCACGGGCGGTCCGGGCGCGCGCGTGAGCCCGCGCGCGTGCCGGCGTGGCGCGCTGCTCGTGGGCGGGCTCCTGCTGGCGGCGTACGCGCTCGTCGTCGCGACCGCCTCCTACGGCGTCGAAGAGTTCGGCTACGTCCCCTCCCCTCCCAACGGCCTCCCGTGGGCGCCCATGCGTGGCTTCACCTGGGAGCAGCTCTGGGCCCACGCGGCGCGCGCGGCGCTGCTCGGTCCGGCGCTGTTGCTCCTCGGGTCGGCGCTGCGCCCCTGGCGCGCCGTCGAGGGGCTACGGCTCGAGCCGTCACGACGCTGGCTCGGTCTCGCGGCGCTCGGCGCGGGGCTGCTCACGGCCCTGGTCACCGTGCTGGTGCTCCGCGGGAGCCCCATCACCACCGATGAGCTCGCGTATGCGTTTCAGGCCGCCGTCCTGCGGCAAGGGCGGCTGGTCCCCGAGCCGCTCGGCTTCGCGCCGACCGAGGCGGCGTCCGTCCCGGCGCTCCTGAGCTACTCCACCAAATACCTCCCCGGCGAAGCGGTGGTCCAGATCCCGGGCGAGTGGCTGGGCTACCCTGCGCTGCTGCACGCGCCGCTGGTGACACTCACCGTGCTCGCGTTTCACCGCGCGCTCGGCCCCTACCTCCGCCCCCGCGCCGCGGCGCTCAGCGCGGCGGCGCTGGCGCTGGCTCCGGCCTTCACGCTCACCAGCGCCACCGGGCTCTCACACGCCACCGCCCTCTGCTTGGTCGCGCTCGCGGGGCTCGGCCTGGAGGCGTGCCGCGGGGCGAGCCCCAAGCTCGGCGGGCTGCTGGTCGGGGCGGCGCTCGGCGCCTGCCTCTGGGTCCGACCCCAGGTGGCGGCGCCGGTGGGCGCCGTGCTGGCGCCCTGGGCGCTCGCGCGCTTGCTGCTGCGGCGAGAGCGAGGCGCGGCGCTGCTGCTCGTGCTCGCGGGGCTGGGCTTCACCGCGGGCATCGCCGCCTACGACGCGGCGCTCTTCGGCGAGCCCCTGCGCTTGCCCTGGTTCGTGCAGTGTGATGCGGAGCGCTACGGCTGGGGTCGGGTGTGGGTGAGCAGCAGCTTCGAGCACACCCCGCGCGTCGCGCTGGAGAACCTCGGCGTGGTGGCCGTCCGCGCCAATGGCTGGTGGCTCGGGCTGCCGCTCGGGCTGCTGCTGGTGCCGCTGTGGTGGCACCTCGGGCGCCCGGGGGCAGAGGCGCGGCCGTGGTTCGCGGTGGCCTTGGCCATCGTGGTCTTCCAAGCGGGGTACTACTCTCCCGGCGTCTCGGACACCGGCTTCGTCTACCACCTCGAGCTGCTCTTCGCGCTCTCCATCATCGCCGGGGGCACGCTGGACGCCGCCTGGCTCCGCTGGGGCGGCCGCGCCCTGGTCGTGGCGCTCACGCAGCTCACGCTGGGCACCGGCAGCTTCTACGCCGAGCACCTCGCGCGCCTCTGGCGGCTGCGCCACGCCATCCACGACGACGCCGATCACGCGCTCGCGAGCGTCGAGCGTCCCGCCCTCGTGCTGCATGAGGATTGGAGCTCGGAGCTCCGCTACGTCGGCTGGGTCACCGACGGCTTCCCCAGACGCTACCGAGCGCCGACCGATCCCATCGTCACCTTCCCCCGGCCAGCGCCCTCCCGGCTCCAGCGCGTGCTCGACGCCTATCCGGGTCGTCACTGCTACTACTTCCACCGCCTCAACGCCACGGGAGCGGCGGAGCTCTTGCCCTGCGAGCACGCGGGGGCCTTCCTCGCGCGCTCCGTGCTGGAGCCCGAGTATCGTCGGGCGCCGTGGGTCACGCCCACGAGCTACCGGAGGACGGGCTTCGATCCCTTCGCGCTCCAGCGAGCGCTGATGCTCCGAGGCGCTGACGGGCAGCCGCTGGGCGCTTGCTGCCCGCAGCTCGGCCCCATGGACGCCCAAGCGCGCCTCGAGGCGGCGCGGCCTTGCCTCGAGCGCCGAGCGAGCCCTCAGGAGCCAGGGCGCTCGCCGTGAGCCACCGCCCCGCTCACCCGCGGCGCTCGGCGCGCAGCCGCGCCAGGCGTAGCTCCAGCGCCAAGACGTAGGCCTCGAGCACCTCGCGCCGCTCCACGACGCCGCCCGCGCGGTGCTCGCGCACCAGCGCTCGGAAGCGCAAATAGCGCTCTCCGGTGAGCCCCAGGGCGAGCGCGACGACGGCGGGCTCTCGCGGCCCCTCGGGCCCACCGCCCAAGAGCCCCGCGGCGCTCGCCAGGGTGCGCGTGACCACCTGCTCGATGAGCGTGAGGGCCTGGGCGTGCTCCGCCCGCTCCAAGGCGCGCTCGAGCTCCGCGACCAGCTTTCGCTCGCTGCCCACCCACAGCTCGCGCAGCGAGAACGTCCCGGGCGGCAGCTCGCTCAGCGGCGGCTCGAGCGCTCGGCCCGGACCCTGGCCACTCACGGGCGGCTGGGAGCGGTAGGGCACAGCCCCCGGGTGAGCCAAGGTGATGGGCTCGGGCTCCGACGGCGCCTCCTGCTCCGGCGGCGCCGCCGGCTCGGACGTGTCCGCCGCCGCCCCGACGGGCGTCGCTCCCGCCACGTCCCCGTTCGCCGTGGCCAACGGGGGCATCGGCGCCGCGCCCGCGCCGTGGACACCAGCGCTCGGCGCTCCACCGGCCACCGCCGTGCGCCCGGGCTCGGCGACCTGCCGCGCGAGCTGCTCCCCCAGCCAGGGCGCCTCGGGGTGCGGCGCTGCCACGACCGCCGCCGCGCTGACCGCCGCAGGTCCCGACGCCGCCCCATGCCGCTGCAGCGCCTCGGTCAGCCCACCTTCGGGGATCTGCAAGGCCTGCCCCTCGAAGGGCTTGGTGGGCGGCAGCCGCGCCTGGTAGTCGGTGAGCACGGCCCGGGCGATGGCGTCGAGCGCCTCATACACGCCGACCCCTCGCGTGGCGATCGTCTCGAACGCGGGCACCCCTTCGGGGTTCATCTTCTCGCTGAGCTCCTCCACGGGCACCAGCTCGTCGAGATCCCGCTTGTTCCACTGGATGATCCACGGCACTTTGCCGAGCAGCCGGCCGTGCTCACGCAGGTTCTCCCGTAAGTTGGCCAGGCTCTCCAGGCTGGCGTCCAGGCGCTCCCGCTGAGAGTCCACCACCAGGACGATCCCGTCCGCCCCGGTGAGCACGAGCTTGCGGGTGGCGTTGTAGTAGACCTGCCCCGGCACCGTGAAGAGCTGCAGCCGCACGTTCATCCCCAGCACGGAGGGCAGCCGCAGCGGCAAGAAATCAAAGTAGAGCGTGCGGTCCACCGGCGTGGCTAGGCTCACCAGCTTGCCTCGGTGTTCTGGCCGGGTCGTCGCGTGGAGGTGCTGGAGCGTGGTCGTCTTTCCGCCGAGGCCGGGGCCGTAGTAGACGAGCTTGAACACCAGCTCTCGCGCCAGCGGGTTGACGACGGGCATCGCTGACCAGCATACAGAAAATGCCGGGGGCTGTGCCCCAGGCGGCGCTCAATCGCCCCGCTGCAGCTCCATTTTTCGCACTTCTTGCCAGACCGGCGAGCGGACGCTGAGCGCGATGGCGGCGGCCGAGGCGAGCAGGCACCCCCCCGCCACCAGGCCGAGCCATCGGGCGCGGCGCCACGGCCTCGACTCCTTGGCGAACAGGTAGCCGAGCAGCGCCCCCGTCAAGAACCCGCCGGCGTGCGCGGCGTTGTTGGCGTTGACGATCAAGCTGATGAGGACCGCACCCGCCACGGCGTGCATGAGCCGCTCCTTCCACTGGGGATCACGCCGAGCGAGCGCCTCGGCGACCACCGCGCCCATCAAGCCGAAGATCCCCCCGCTGGCGCCCGCCGTCAGCGCGTACTGCTGCGTGGCCTCGTACCACACCCAGGAGGCGGTGAAGCCCAAGACCCCCGCCGCGATGAAGATGATGACCATGCGCGCCGACCCCAACCTCAGCTCCACGAAGCGCCCGAGGTCGAGCAGCGCCAGCAGGTTCATCCCGAAGTGCAGCGCGCCGAAGTGGACGAACACCGCGGCGAGCAGGCGCCAGGGCTCCAGCTCCACGAGCGGCGGCGTGAACCCTCCGAACTTGAGCACCTGAGAGACTTGAGGCGACCCCATCAAGGACTGCCCTCCGCTCGAGAGCATGAGCACGAAAGGGACGGCGCAGAGACCGGCGAGCACCTTCGTCATCCGATGGTGCTCGCCGAGCGCCGTCTCCAGCAGCCGCGCCGCGCTGCGCTGCAGGGGGCCCGGCAGCCGAGCCCCGCAGCTGAAGCAGGTCGTCTCACGTTCCGAATTGAGGCGCCCGCAGGACGGGCAGACCAGAGCGTGCTGGGGCATCGACCGAAGTTTGTTGCAAGAGTCCCGCTCTACCGCAAGGGCGTAAGCCCGCGGGGCCCTCGTGCGTTGAAGCCGACGTGAGCGCCCTGCTCTACCCCCTCGCGGCCAGCGCCTCCCTCGCGTGGCCGAGCGCCGCCGTGGAGCGGGCGCGGCCCACCACGCCAAGCCTCTCCGCATCGGCTAGAGTGGCGCGGACCATGGAGCCCGAGGAGCTAGCGGAGGAGCGCGCGCTGTGCGTCCGAGCCCAGGAGGGAGACCGGGCGGCGCTCGGGCAGCTCCTCCGGCGACACGGGCCGCGCCTCTACCGAGCGGTGCTGCTCCCTCGGCTGGGCAGCGCCGCCGTCGCGGAGGAGGCGCTGTCCATCACCTTCGTCAAGGTGGTGGAGCGCTTCGATCGATTTCAGTGGCAGGGCCTCGGCGTCTACCCGTGGCTGCGCGTCATCGCGCTCCGGACGGCCCTGGATCTGCTCCGCGCGCGCCGCCGTGAGCTGCTGTATGCGCCGGAAGATCTCGCGCGCGAGCTCGACGCGGCGGAGGACGACGCGCGCAGCGCCGAGGCGCTCGAGCAGCACGATCTGGCGCTGGCGCGCCAGCGCGTGACAGAGTGCCTGGACGCCTTGCCTCCACGCTACGCCCGAGCCATCACCCTCAGGGTCTTGGAAGAGCGCTCACGGGAAGAGGCAGCCGTCCTGCTGGAGGTGACCGTGGGCACCTTCGACGTGCTGCTGCACCGGTCCCTCGCCTCGCTCAAGAAGATCCTGGCTCAGCGAGGGTCGGCGTCATGAAGCTCCCCTCCTCAGGCACCGCGCCCACCGACCCGGAGCTGGGAGCGGACGAGGGAGCCTCCCTCGTCGCTGGTCTGGAGGCGGCCTGGCGGCCCGGGGAGCTCGCTCCGGCGACGCTCGAGCGGCTGCTGGCCGCCGGCCTGTCCTCCGAGTCGCCGGCTGACCCGGCCCCCGGCCCGGCTCCGGAGCTCGACGCCCTGGCTGCCGCGCTCCGCGCCGCGCACACCCCCGGAGAGCCAGCGCACCTGGAGGAGCTGCTCGCGGGGCTCTCCGCGCTGCCGCCCCCGGAGTGGGCCGCGGAGGCGCCCGAGCGCCACGACGCGGAGCGCCTACGCCAGGCGCTCGAGGGCGGGGGCGAGCACCCCTACGCGGCGCTGGCGCATGCCCTGGCGGCCGCCGCGCGCCCCCAGCCGCTCGCCGAGGACCAGCTCGAGCGCCTCCTCGCGGCGCGCCGGCCTCGCCGCCGTGTGAGCCAGCTCGCGCTCGTCGGCGTCGGCGTCGTCACCGGCGCCCTGGCCCTCGCGGCGGCGATCGCGCTCTGGGTCCGCCCCACGTCCTCCAGCGAGGAGCGCCTCGATCTCGCGCAGCAGGGAGCGCAACGCTCGCGCTCGACCGCGCCGCTCTTCGTCGAGCAGTTCGAGGTCGGGCGCGTCAGCGAGCGCCTCGATGAGATCCAGCGGGCGCGCGAGCGTGACTATCGCAGCAATCGCTACGCCCAGTGGGGTCTACCATGAGCTGCTGGCGTCGCGCCCTCCCCTGGCTCCTGCTGGCGCTCCTCGGCTGCCAGCGGCCCACGCCGCCATCCGTCGATCCCGCCCTCCGCTGCCCCGAGGAGACGCTCGGCCTGCCCATCGATCCTCCGCTGTTGGCCTTCCTCTCGCGCGCCCGCTCCGCCCACCACCTCGCCGATGGCCAGCTCGAAGCCGAGGACTCGCAGCAAGCCACTCAAGTGCTCGAGGCGCTGCTCTCCGGCCCGCTCCCCGCCGGGAGCGAGGCCCGCGCGGAGGTGCGTGAGGTGCTGAGCGACACCCACGCGCGGCTCGCGGATCTGCTGAGCCGCGCCGGCGACTTCGACGGCGCGCTCCGGCACGTGGAGCGCGGGCTCGCGCTCGTCCCGGAGACGACGTACTACCGGGGACAGCTGCTCGAGCAGCGCGGCCACGTCGAGGAGCGCCGCGCCGCCGCGCTCGCTGACGCGGGAGACACCGCCGGCGCGGCCGCGGCCCGCCAGCGCGCCCTCCAGGCCTTCGCTCAGGCGATGGACCTCCAGGCCAAGGTCATCGAGTGCTCGCTGAGGGCGAGCCCCCGCTGAGCCCACTGCGCCCGCTGCGCTCGCCGAAGCAGAGCGAGCGGCGCCGTGAGGCCGCGGCCGGCCTGGCCGATGACCGTTGCTCGGGTCCCCGTAAGCCGGCTATGCTCCCGTCAGAGCGCCTTCTGGTGGGATTCGTCATTCGTGAGCGCCCAAGAGTCCTTCATCCCTTCCATCGTGCCCCAGGCCCAGGCCCAGGCCCAGGATCTGGCGGTCGAGCCCGTCGAGGCCTTCGTGCTGGCCTGCATCGACGGGCAGAGCACCGTGGGGCAGCTCGCCAGCGCGTTGGGGATGGCCCCCACACAGCTCTGGCAGGTGACGGACAAGCTCGCTCGCCGAGGCTTGCTCCAATTCTCGTCACCGCTGCGTGACGCCCTCGGCGCTCCCCCGAAGGAGCCCGGCCACGCGCCGCGGAGCTCGCTCGAGCAAGCGCACGTGTCGGGAGTCCGCCCTGTCCTCGAGGGCCGTGCGCCAGCGGCGCCAGCCGCCGAGCTGGACGGCGCCGAGGCGCTGGAGCTCGAGCTCCGCCACGCCATCTTGGAACTCTACCAGCAGCTCGACGAGCTGGACCACTACCAGCTCCTGGGCGTCGAGGACGGCGCCAGCAAGGCGGAGGTGAAGGCGGCGTACTACGAGGCCGTCAAGCGCTACCACCCGGATCGTTATTTTGGCAAAGAGCTCGGTCACTTCAAGGCCAAGCTCGAGCGCGTGTTCCAGCGCTTCACCGAAGCCCATGACACGCTCACCCGAAAGCGCTCCCGTGAAGAGTACGACGCCTACCTCACGACGCTCCGCCGCAATCGGCGCACGGAGGTGCTCTTGTCGCACCCAGCGCCGGATCCTGCCGCGCTCCGCGAGCTCCGCGAGCGGCTCGACGCGGAGAGCCTGCCCCCTCCCGCCGCCGCACCCCGCGCCTCCTCCGAGCCTCCGCGCCCCGCCGCTCCACCGAGCCACCCCGCGCCAGCCCACCCCTCACCGGCGTCCGAGCCCCCGCTCGATCTCAAGGCGCGCCGGCAGGCCTTGGCGCGGCGGCTCGGCGGCCCGGACGGCCTGCGCCGGGCCTCCCTCCCTCCTCCGCCCGTGGCGCCCCGCGTCAGCGCGGAGCAAGCCACGGACGCGCTCCGGCGGCATTTCGAGGGGCAGAAGGTGGCTCGCCTGCAGCGACAGCTCGCGCAGCTGGAGAGCCAGGTCTCGGACGCGCTGCGGCAGGACGACCCCGCAGCGGCCCTGCGCACCCTGCGGCTCCTCGCCCAGCTCAACCCGGAGGACCCGGCGATGGAGCAGCGCCTCGCGGCGGTGCAGCACGCCACCGACGTCAAGCTCGCCGACGGGCTGCTCGTCCAAGCGGACTACGAGGAGCGCAACCAACGCTACGCGGAGGCGGCGCGCTCCTACGAGCGCGCCGCGCGCGGCAAGCCGAGCGCTCAGGCCTTCCACCGCGCGGCGCTCTGCTTACTGAAGACCGCCGCTCCAGATCATCGCCTGGCAGCGCGGCTCGCCCGCAGCGCGGTCGAGCTGGCGCCCAACGACGCGGAGCTCCGCCTGACCTTGGGTCGGATCTTCCTCGAAGCAGGGCTGCTCCAGAGCGCGGAGCAGGAGCTTCAGCGGGCCGCGGCGCTCGCCCCGCAGAGTGAGGACATCAAGCTGTGGCTGACGCGGCTGCGCCGCGCCTAGCACCACGCGGGGTGCTAGCTTCCTGTACCGCCGCCCGGCAAACCGCGCTAAGACTCGGCGCAGAGCACCGCCTGCGGCGCCGCCAACGCGCCGGGGCACGGAAAGGAACAAGATGGATCGCGTCATCGGCATCGACCTAGGAACGACCAATTCTTGCGTCGCTGTGATGGATGGAGACGAGGCCGTCGTCATCCCCAACCGCGGGGGCTACAAGACGACGCCGAGCATCGTGGCCGTCACGGAGGCCGGCAAGCGGCTCGTGGGGCACATCGCCAAGCGCCAGTCCATCACCAACGCCGAGAACACCGTGGCGGCCGCCAAGCGCCTCATCGGGCGCAAGTGGAACACGGCGCCGGTCAAGAGCGCGCTCATGACGTGCAGCTATGGCATCGTCGAGGGCCCCCACGGGGACGTCCGCATCCAGCTCCGCGACAAGACCTTCAGCGTGCCGGAGATAAGCTCCATGGTGCTGCAGGAGATGAAGATCGTGGCAGAGGACTACCTGGGGGAGGCGGTGAGCAAGGCCGTCGTCACCGTCCCGGCGTACTTCAACGACAACCAGCGGCAGGCCACCAAGGACGCGGGCGCCATCGCTGGGCTCGACATCATTCGGATCATCAACGAGCCCACCGCTGCCGCGCTCTGCTACGGCTTCGGTAAGGGCGTAGACAAGACGGTCGCGGTGTACGACCTCGGAGGCGGCACCTTCGACGTCAGCATCCTCGAGATCGGCGCCCACGGCGTCTTCAAGGTCATCGGCACGACGGGCGACACCTTCCTCGGCGGGGAGGACTTCGACGCCCGCATCATCGACTGGCTCGTCGCCGGCTTCCAGGAGGAGCACCAGATCGACATCCGTAAGGACCGCATGGCGCTCCAGCGGCTCCGCGACGCGGCGGAGAAGGCCAAGTGCGAGCTGTCCTCCGTGCGGGAGACGGAGATCAACCTGCCCTTCATCGTCTCCACGGGGCGCAACGAGGCGCTCCACCTCCAGCGTAGCCTCTCGCGTGAGACGCTCGAGCGGCTGTGTGAAGACCTGATCGAGCGCACCATCGACATCTGTCGCCAGGCGCTCGTCGAGGCCAAGCTGGACGCCGATGAGATCGAGGACGTCCTGCTCGTCGGAGGGATGACGCGCATGCCGGCCGTGCAGCGCGCGGTCACGGAGTTCTTCCAGCGGGAGCCCAACCGTGGCGTCCACCCGGACGAGGTGGTGGCGCTGGGAGCCGCCATCCAAGGCGCCGCCCTGGTGGACGACGAGCATGAGATGATCTTGCTGGACGTCACCCCGCACGCGCTGGGCATCATGACCTTCGGGAGCTACTTCGAGGAGCTCATCCCGCAGAACACCACGGTGCCCACCAGCCGCGCGAAGATCTTCACCACCAGCAGAGATCACCAGACCGCGGTGAAGATCTTGGTCATGCAGGGGGAGAGCAAGCAGGCCGGAGACAATGAGCTGCTGGGGGAGTTCGTCCTCACGGGGCTGCGCAGCGCCCCCAAGGGGCAGGTGGAGATCGAGGTCACCTTCGAGATCAACACCGACGGCATCGTCAGCGTCCACGCCAAAGATCTGGAGACCCAGCAGGCGCAGTCCATCCAGGTCACCGCGAGCAGCGGGCTCACCACGGACGAGGTGCAGTCGATGATCGAGGGGGCGAAGGAGTACATGGTGGAGCGGCGCACGGACGAGGAGTTCGAGGGCGCCAAGCAGAGCGCAGAGACCCTCCTGGCGGAGCTCGAGGCGATGCTCCCGGAGGTGGATCGCGTCGTCGGCGGCGCAGATTTCGGACGTGACGCCGTCACCAAGGCGCGCCAGGTGATCGAGCGCACGCAGGCCGCGATGGACCGACGGGACACCGCCGCCCTGAAAGAGCAGCTCGAGCAGCTCGCGCGAACGCAGCGGATGTTCAAGGGAGTCGTCGCGCGCGGCGGCTGAGCCTGGCGGGGATGAGGCCTGGGGATGTCGGATCAGCGTCGTAGTCAGCGGCCGCTCAGTGGCCCCCCGCCGGACACGGAGGGGATCGATCTCGGCTGGGACGACGAGCCGCTGAGCTCGATGGCCCGCCCGCCCTTGTCCACGCTCGACGAGGAGGCCTTCGACCGCCCCACGCAGATCCCCAGCGTGCCGCCAGAGCAGTACGTGCAGCGAGCGTTCGCCTTGGACGAGCCGGCGCAGCGCGGGTTCACCCCGCGCCCTACCCTGGAGCCCAGCGCGGCCGCCACGCAGCGCCCCGGCGCCGCCGCGCGGGCCGCCCACACCGCCCCCGACGCCTCCACCCTCGCGCAGCGCGCGCCCAGCGCGGAGCACCGGCGGCGGGACACCTTGGACGCCATCACCCCCAGCAGCCGGCGCGACACCTACGGGGACGCCCTAGGCTACGCCGAGCCCGCCGCGGCGCGCGTGCTCACCCCGGCCGAGGGCGTCGCGCTGAGCGACCTCAAGGACCGCTACGCCATTGGAGATTTTACGGGGGCGCTGGTCCTCGCAGAGAGCCTCCTGGAGACCGATCCCTCGCACCCGGAGGCCCGGCGCTACGCGGAGAGCTGCCGCGAGGTGCTGATGCAGATGTACGCGGCTCGGCTCGGCTCCCTCGCGCAGATCGTCCACGTCGCCGTCTCGGCCGACCAGATCCGCTGGCTCTCGCTCGATCACCGCTCGGGGTTCCTGCTCTCGCTCGTCGATGGCGCCTCCACCCTCGAAGAGCTGCTCGACATCTGCGGCATGACACGGCTGGAGGCCCTGCGCCTGATGTACCAGCTCCTCGAGCAGCGTGTGATCGCGCTGAGCCCCGGTTGAGCCATGGAGCGCGGGCTCACGCTCGCAGCGGGCCTGGCGCTCCTGGCGCTGACGCGCGCCTTGGCGCCGAGCCCCGCCACGCCCACGACTAGCGCGCCTCCTACCGCAAGCGGCTCGAGCGCCACCGCCGCCAGCGCTGCGCCGACGCTCCACCGCACGCCCTCCCTCTCGGCACCTCGCCCGCTCGGGCCGGCAGACGACGACGACGCCCACCTCGCCACGCGCGCGACCCCCGTCGCCTCGTACCGGCTCGAGGCGCGCTATCAGCCCTCCACGCGCCGGCTCCAGGGCTCGGGGACCATCACCTGGGTCAACCAGAGCCGCGTCGCCGTCAGCGAGCTCTACGTTCACCTCTACCTCAACGCGTTCAAAAATGACGCGACCCTCTTTCTGCGCTCACCCTACGGCGCGGGGCGGAGCGGGCGCCACGCGCGCGAGTACGGCTACATCGACGTCCGCTCCCTCAAGGCGCGCCAGTTCGCCGGGGAAGAGCTCTGGGCGAAGGCGGACACCCACAGCCCGGGAGATCCCGCCGATCAGACGGACATCCGCGTCCCGCTCCCGCAGCCCGTCGACCCGGGCGCCGGCTTGACCCTCGAGCTCGAGTTCGAGGCGCAGCTCCCTGGGATCGTGGAGCGCACCGGGGTCAGCGGGGATTTCACGCTCGGGGGCCAGTGGTTTCCCAAGCTGGCGCGCCTCGAGCCGGAGGGCACCTGGAAGCACTTCGCCTTCCATCCACAGTCGGAGTTCTACGCGGACTACGGAGACTACGACGTGACGCTCGAGGTCCCGGCGGGCACCGCCGTGACCGCCACCGGCCAGCGCGTGGCCGACGACACGCTGGGTGGGCGCCGCAGGCTGCGCTTCCAGCAGGACAGCGTGCATGATTTCGCGTGGTGCGCGTGGAAGGGCGCCGTGGAGGAGCACGCCAGCATCGACGGCGTGCAGCTCACGCTGCTCTACCCTCCAGGGCGCCGCGCGGCGCGCGACGCCACCTGGGCGGCGCTCCAGTTCGGCCTGCCCCACTACTCGCGCGCCTATGGGCGCTACCCGTACCCAACCCTCAGCGTGGTGCACCCCCCCGAGGAGGCGCGGGACGCCGGCGGGATGGAGTACCCCACCTTCATCACGACCGGGGGGCCGTGGTACGCGACCTGGGGCAGCCGCGCCATCGAGATGGTCACGCTGCACGAGCTGGGGCATCAGTGGTTTTACGGGCTGCTCGCGAGCAACGAGCACGAGGCGCCCTTCCTCGACGAGGGGCTGAACAGCTGGGCGGAGGCGCGCGCGCTGGAGGAGGCCTACGGCCCGGGCTCACTGTTCGCGTTCGGGCACTTCACGCTCTCCAGCCGTGAGCTGCAGCGCGCGCTGGCGCTCTACCGTGGGCACGACGAGGTGGTCGCCAGCGCCGCCCATGAGTTCTCCACGTTCTCTACGCTGGGCGCGCTGGCGTACTCGCGCACCAGCACCATCTTGGCCACGCTCGGCGGCGTCTGGGGCGAGGAGCGCTTGGCGCGAGCCCTGGGCCGCTACGCGCGCGCCTATCGCTTCCAGCACCCCACCGCGCGTCACTTCCTGAGCGCCATCCGTGACGAGCTGGGCGAGGCCGCCGCCCAGCAGCTCGAGCGTGCCCTGTTCGACCGAGGCTGGGTCGACTACTCGGTGACGGACCTCAGCAACGCCCGCGCCACGGAGCCCGCCGGGGTGTTCGACGGGCCCCAGGGGCGCGAGACGCGCCTCGCCGCCCCGGCGAGCGCTCGGCCTTACCAAGGCCGCGTGCTGGTGCGTCGGCACGGCAGCTTGCGCTTCCCGGTGGACGTCGAGCTGACGGGGGAAGACGGCAGCGTGCTCATGCGGCACTGGGACGGCCAGCAAGCGTGGCAGGCGCTCGAGTGGCCCGGCCCCAGCCGCCTGGTGCGCGCCGTCGTCGATCCGGAGCGGCGCATCGCGCTCGACCAAGACCGCCGCAACGACGTCGTCACGCTCGAGAGCCCCCCCCCTTGGGCCACCCTGACGCGCCTCGTCGGCGCGGCAGCGGCGGCGCTGGCGGTGCTCGGACCATGAAGGGGGGCACGGCGGCCCCCTGGGTCAGCGCGACGCTCGTGCTCGCCCTCGGCAAGCTCGCGCTCGGGGCGGCGGTGAGCGTCCCCCTGCTGGGAACGGTGGCCGCGCTGCTGCCGCCGGGGCTCGACGCAGAGCTCGCTGCGCCGGGAGGTGCCGAGCTGTTCGATCTGCTCCGCGCCGATCCCCGCGTGCTCTGGGGCGCGGTGCAGAGCAGCGGGCTGCTCGGGCTCGCGCTCGGCGTCCTCGGCCTACTGCCGTTGGCCGGCGCGCTCGAGCTGCTCACCCACCCCGGGCGCTCACCGCTGAGCCTTCGCTTGGCCCAGGCCGCGCGTCACTGGCCGGCGTTGATCGTCGCGGCGGCGCTGTTCGGGCTGCTCCAGCTGCTCATCGCCTTCCTCGGGATGGCGCTGGTGACGCCCCTGTGGTCCCCGCTGCAGCGGGGACTGGGCCCGACGGTGGGGCCCTGGGTCGGGGGGCTCCTCGTCGCCTTGGTGCTCCTGCTGCTGGCGCTCAGCGGGGTGGCCCATGACCTCGCCCGGTGCCTCATCGTGCAGCGCCGGTGGGGTGGGCTCGCCGCCTCGAGCGGCGCGGCCGAGGCGCTGAAGGGCCGCTGGCTCCCGCTCTTCGGTCAGTGGGCGCCGCGCGCCGCCGTCGGCTTCCTGGGGCTCGCCGGCGCGCAGCTCGGCTGGCTCGCCGCCGCCCCTCCGCGCGAGCGCCACCTGGCGCTCGGCCTAGCGTGGGCCGTGCAGCTGGCAGGGTTACTCTGGTACTGCGCGTGGCGAGTCAGCTGGCTTGGCGCGGCGCTGGAGCGGCTGCGCGCCGACGCCGACCGAGCGCTCAGCTCGGAGGGTTCTTCAGCGCCTGCCGATAGAGCTGCACGTACCGACGCGCTGGACGATCCCAGCTCAGATCGAGGCGCATCACGCGTCGACGGAGCTTGAGAAAGCCTGGCAGGCCGTAGGCGGCGAGCGCTCGCTGGGCGGCGCCGAGCACCGCCGCGGCCGTGTGGGCGCCGCTAACGAACGCCGTCCCCGTCTCGAGCTGGGCGTCACAGTCCACGCCGTGAGGCTCCCCCTCACCCTCCTGCCCCACCACCACCGGGACGCTGCCGTACCGCTGCGCGATGCGAGCCAGCGGCTCTCGCGCGACGAGCGCCAGATCTGCCGCTGCCATCAGCCGCCGCAGCTCGGCGTCCTGAGCCGGGCGGAGCAGCCGGGCGCGCTCGGCGTGCTTGGCGAGCAAGCGCTCGAGCTTGGGCTCGAGCGCCTCCGCCTCCCCGGGAGGGACGAGCAGCAAGCTGAGCTCGGCCTTGAGGAGGGCGGGGACGAGCAGCTGCACGGCGGCGGCGCTCAGCCCGTCGAGGAAGACGACGAACAGCGGCCGCTCCGTGACGAGCTCGAGCTCGAGCGCTTGGAGGAGCTGCGTCTTACAGCGCCCCTTGTTCGCGCCGTCCTCGGCGTCGTAGCGCTGCGGGAGAGCGACGTCCGTGGCGGGGTTGTAGACGGCGTAGTCGATCCCGTGCTCGAGCACTTGCAGTGGCGCTTCGCGTTCCATGAGCCGCTCCGCGAGCGCGGGGAGCCGCTGACCCGCGAGCAGCTCCCGCGCGCGCGCCTCCCCCACGGTGGTGACGACGTCCGCCGCGACCACGCCGAGCTCGACCACGCTCCCCGCACCCTCGGGGAGGCCCCAGGCGCGGCGCGCTGCGGCGCCGAGCGCCCCCGGGCTGGCGACGTCGTGGAGCGTGAGCACGCTGGCCGGCGCCTTGTCGCCAAGCTGCCGCAGGGCCTCCGGCGCGAGCGCCGCGGGCCAGTCGTGCGCGTGGACGACGTCGAAGGGCTGCCCTCGCTCGAGCCGCTGCGCCGCCAGGGCAGCGGCGGCCAGGCCGAGCCACGCCAGGCGCTCTGGCTCCTCCGAGCCGTCCGCTCCCGGCTCAGGGAGCTGCGCGGGGCCGTCGAGGAGCGCCAGGCGCACGCCAGAAGGGAGCTGGACGTCGAACACCACGGCCTCCGCTCCGCCCGGCAGCGCCAAGGGCGACAAGCGCCGCGCCAGCATCAGCCCAGCCTGCTCGAAGCCCGGCCAGCGCGGCAGCGCGATGGTGACCTCGTGACCGAGCTGGCGCAGGGTCTTGGCGAGCGCAGCGACGGCGTCGGCCGCCACGCTCTGCCGATGGTACGGTGAGCACTCCACCGCCGACATCAAGATGTTCATAGGCGCCCGGGCTTGTATCACGGTGGGCGCCAAGCGCCCACGTTACTCCGCGCCGCTCGGCTCGGGGCCGCGGCAGTCGAGACGCGCGTGCGGCGTCATGAGCACGGGGAGCTTGCCGCCGGGCAACATCCCAGGGCAGGGCGGGTGTGAGCCGTCCTCGAGCGCCCCGAATTCGAGCAGCACCTTGCCGCAGAGCGCGGCCTTGAAGCGCCGGTGCGCCAGCCTCGAGCCGTGCCGCTCCGCCACTTCCAGCAGCGGCACGCCCCGCGTCGCGCTCTCGAAGGCCATGCTCTCCTGCGTGTCCGCCAGCGTCAGGTGGAGCGGGACGGAGCGCCAGCGCGCCGGGAGCAGCAGCTCGAGCTCGCAGCCCTGAAACTGAAACAGGCTCACGAGATCGTGGGACCACTTCAGGCGATACCCGCGCTCCTCGAGGCGTGCTCGCACCAAGGCCTCGTCCCCGAGGTAGGTGATGCCCTCCTGGAGGCTCCCGTCGACCGCGAATTCATCGATCATCCCCGCCCGAAACCGTGAATTTTCTTTGAAATCCACGCTCTGCAGGGCCATCTCCGCCTGGAACCAGTCCGGCGCTGGAGGGAACGCGCCCACCCGCTTGCGGAAGGGGTGGATGCTAGGGTCACTGGCGAAGAGGTAGGTGGGGACGCCCCCCTGCACCACGGCCAGCGCGGCGACGTAGTGCAGCAGCGGGCGCTGGTAGGCCACGCCGGTCGCGGAGTCCTCCACGCCGAGCCCGCAGCGCTCGTCCAAGACCATGGGCAGGACGGACCCGCTCCACTGCGGGCCAGCCTGCAGGGCGGTGAGCGCCCCAGCGCAGCGCTCGGTGATGAACCGGTGCTGCCCGAAGGCCCCTCCGAGCCCCGCGAGCGCCGCGACCGTGGGCACCCACCGCCAGAGCCGAGCGCGCGGCCGAGCCCACACGCCGGGCTCGACGAGCGCCCCGAGCAGGAGGCTGCCCCACCCGACGAAGCGCGGGGAGAAGAGCTGCCAGCCGGGGACGTGCAGCGGCGCGAGCAGCCCCAGCACCACCATCGCGCTCCCCATCAAGGCCACCCCGCGCTCTTCGGGGCGCAGCCGGCGCCCCCACACCCGGCCCCCCAAGCTCGCGCCCGCGGCGACGAGCACCAAGGCCATCAGCGCCGTGGTGGGCCACCGCCCCGGCCCCACGGTGTGCAGCCAGGCGAGCAGCCCGCGAGGCCACTCCATCCAGTACCAGCCGTCCTCGGACACCTCGACCGTGAAGGCGGCGGGCGAGCGCAGCCACGCCCACCCCTGAAAGAGCAGCACTGGCGTCAGGGGGACCAGCGCCTTGAGCAGCCGGGTCCGCCAAGCTCCCCAGCGCGCGGGCCCCAGCACCCAGCTCGTCGCGATGACGCCCGCGGCGAGCACCGCGCCGAAGACGTGCAGGAAGGCCGTCACCGTGAGCAGCGTCACCACCATGAGCAGCTGCCACGCCCCGAGGCCCCGGCGGCGGAGCGCGTACGCGACCGTCGTCACGCCGAGCACGCTGGACATCGTGAACGCGTAGAGGCCCATGTAGTACGTCCAGCCGTAGGCGTAGAGACCCCCGAGCGGCATCAACCAAGCGCGCCGTGGGTCCAGCCGCCGCGCCAAGGCTCCGAACGCGAGCACCGTCCCGCTGCCCACCAGCGCTTGAAACACCTGCAGCGCCCTGCGCCAGCCGAGCAGGGGCTCCAGCGGGTTGAACACCAGATCGAAGCCTCGGCTCGTGATGGGGAAATTGGGCTCGAGCAGCGCCCGATACGGTGCGTCCGCGTCCGCGTAGTGGTTCATCATGTACGAGGACAGGAGCGTCTGCGGGCCATCGCTGGTGAGCAGGAACGGGACGCTGAACGGCACCGCCGCCGCGAGCGCCGCGACGGCGAGCCAGGCCACGAGCCAGGGGCGCCGGGCAGGCTCATCGGGCGGAGGCTGAGGGTCCATGCCACCCCAGCATGGCCCGACCGGGCCTCGGTCTGCTGGGAATTCCGCTCCGAGGGCGCGGCGGCGCGACTCCTGCTCCGCCCGCGGGCCAGCAGTGCTAGCAGGCGCCCCATGCAGGAGTTCGTCGACAAGGCCGCGGTCCTCCACGAGGCGCTCCCCTACATCCGCCGCTTCCACAAGCGCACCTTCGTGGTCAAGTATGGCGGGCACGCGATGGTCGACGAGGCGCTGAAGCGCAGCTTCGCGCGCGACGTCAGCTTGCTGCGCTACGTGGGCATCCAGGTGGTCGTCGTGCACGGTGGTGGCCCGCAGATCAACCAAATGCTCGACAAAGTCGGGTTACGCGCGCACTTCGAGGGTGGGCTGCGCGTCACGGACGACGCGACCATGGACGTCGTGGAGATGGTGCTCGGGGGCACGGTCAACCAAGACATCGTGGGGCTCATCTGCGCTCAAGGCGGGCGCGCGGTCGGCCTCTCGGGAAAAGACGACCACTTCATCCAGGCGCGGCGGCAAGGCCCGGTCGACGTGCGTGAGCCCGACGGGAGCCACCGCGACGTCGATCTGGGGCGCGTGGGCGACATCCAGCACGTCGACGCCACCATCCTGCAGAACCTCATCGGCAGCGGCTTCATCCCCGTCGTCGCCCCCATCGCCGTCGACGACGAGGGCTACTCCTTGAACATCAACGCGGACACCGCGGCCGGGCACCTCGCCGCGGCCCTCGGCGCCGCCAAGCTCGTGCTCATGACGGACGTGGACGGCGTGCGCGACGCCGCTGGCGGGCTCGTCAGCTCACTCGACGCGGCGGAGGCAGAGCGCATGATCGCCGAGGGGGTCATCCGCGGCGGGATGATCCCCAAGGTGCGCTGCGCGCTGGACGCGGTGGAGCACGGCGTGGAGAAGGTCCACATCATCGACGGCCGCACACGCCACGCGCTGCTGCTGGAGATCTTCACCGATCACGGCGTCGGCACGGAGCTGCACGGCGCGGGCTGAGCGCCCGCTCGCCACGTCGGCGTCCGCCCCGCGCCCTCTGCGGGGGCGCTACTTGCCCTCGGACTCGATCTGCCGCTTCAGGTTCGGATCTTGAGCCATGAAGCTCGGGCTGGCCACGGTGACGGTCGTGTCGGTGTCCGTCGTGCTCACCACCGCGTCGAGGCCGCTCAGCTTGCAGTGGCTCCGCTCGGCGGTGCCGCCGCTCCGCTGGCTCACCGTCCACGACCTGCCCTGCTGCCCGCCCAAGAGGGCGCAGCTCCCCTTGCCGGCGCCGGTCGCGACGTAGCGAAACACCGTGGGCGCGCCCTGCTTGAAGCGCACCTGGATGCTCGCCGAGCCCTCCTTGACGCTGCGGGTGCCGGTGCACCACCCGTGATCCGGCTCTCCCTCCTTCGGGCAGACGGCCGCGGCGGCGGCCTTCTCCGCGCTCGCCGAGTGCTGCGCCACGAACGAGCTGATGAGGTTCATCAGCGGCTTGGCCTGCTCCACCTTTGCGGCCTGCGCCTGCGCCTCCGCCTCGGCCTTGCTGATCGCCTGATCCAGCTCCGACAAGGACGCGCTGCCCGCCTCACACTGCTTGTAGGCGTACTCGCGCCACTGCCGAGCCTCCGCGAATTGCCGCTGCTGAGCGGCCCGGGTCGCCGTGCTGAGGCCCTGCTGGCACTTGGCCGCGTCCTTGGTCTTGCAGCCAGGGGCGAGGAGGAGGAGGACGAGACCGGCCGGGAGCAGAGTCAGCGCTTTCATCGCGGCCCAGCGTTTCACCCGCCGCCGGGCTCCCGCAAGCTGAATTTTCTGGTAGGCCCACTGCGGCCATGAACCGCCCGGCTGGAGTCCCCCCAGACGCCATCGTCCGGGTGTTCCGGGTGCCCCCGGAGTGCGCGGGGATGCGCGCGGACGTGTTTCTCCAGTCCCAGCTCCGCAACACCAGCCGGACCCGCGCGCGCCTCATCGTCGAGACGACCGCCTTCACACCCGAGGGCAAGCGACTGCGCCCGTCCGACCGCCTCAGAGGCGAAGACCAGCTGGTGCTCTGGCGCCCCCCCTTCGAGCAGGAGGAGCCCGCCGCGCCCATCGCCACCTTGTTCGAAGACGAGCACCTCCTCGTCGTCGACAAGCCCGCCCCCATGACGGTGCACCCGACGGCCCGCGCCTTCAACAACACGCTGCTCGAGCGGCTCCGCGTCCAGCGCCCGGGCGAGTACCTCTCGCTGGTGCACCGGCTCGACCGGGACACGAGCGGGATCTTGCTGGTGGCGCGCAGCGCGGAGGCCGATCGCGCCTTCAAGCGCGTCCTCGAAGATCGCTCCTCGGTGGAGATCGTCCGCGCTCGAGCCCTGAGCCAGCGCACCAGCAGCGACCAGGGCACCGAGCGACACTTGCTGCGCGCGGCGCGGCGCGGTCGCCAGCTCGCGCTCCGCAAGACCTACCTCGCGCTCACCAAGGGCGTCCCCCCAGCGGGGGAGTGCGCGCTCCCGCTCGAGCACGATCTCGACAACCCGCTGCGGGTCAAGATGCGCGTCGCCCCGCCCGGCGCGGGGCTCGACGCGCGGACGCTGGTGACCGTCCACGCGGTGCGGCAGGGCTACGCCCTGGTCGAGTGTGAGCTGTTCACCGGTCGGCAGCACCAAATCCGAGTACACCTGGCGGCGCTCGGCACGCCCATCGTCGGCGACAAGCTCTACGGGCCGGACGAGCGGCTCTTGGCGCGCGCCGCGGACGGCCAGCTCACGGCCGAGGACGAGGCCGCCCTCGAGCTGCCGCGCCAGGCCCTCCACGCCCACCGCTACGAGCTGCCACACCCCCTCGCCGCCGCGCGGCTCGAGCTCGTCTCACCCCTCCCGGCCGATCTTCGGGCCTTCTGGGACGCCAAGGCCTGAGCGCGACGCGCCCATGGCGCGGACCCCCGGGCAGCGCCAGCCCGGGCGTGCCTGGCGTGCTCGCTCAGGGGTTGGCCCCCGCGGCGCCGCTCAGCCCGCCGCCACCCGCTGCGCCGCCCGCGCCGCCCGCGCCGCCCGCGCCGCTCGTGCCACCGGCGCCGCTCGTGCCACCGGCGCCGCTCGTGCCACCGGCGCCGCCCGCGCCGCCCGCGCCGCTCGTGCCACCGGCGCCGCCCGCGCCGCCCGAGCAGCCCGAGCGCTCGATGGCGGTCACGACGCAGCGGTGCCGATGAAAGTCCTCACAGCTCGCGTACTGCCCGATGGCCTCGACGCAGGCCTCGAGCGTCACGCCGTCGTAGTCATAGCTGCACGCGCCCGCCGCTGGGCGGACGAGCGCCGGGCAGGTCACCGCTTCCGCAGGGCAGCCGAGCTCGGAGCGCCTGCCGCTCAGCGCTTGCTCCAGCCGGCGACACGCCGTCACCTCGTCTACCGCAGCGCCCCCGCCGCTCGGCTGTTGGATCCCCGGCTGCGCGGGGACGGTGTCGCCCGTCGCCTCCATCTCCGAGCAGCCGCTGCCCCCCAGCAGCAGCAGCGCGAGCGGGAGCCCATGAAGCCGCCGGCGCGGCGAGACGTCCAGGAAAGCCATGGGCGCATGGTAGAGGAAGACGCGCCGTGGCGAAAGCCGAGCCCTCGCCGCCGTCGGGGTGTTGACGCTGACGCGGCTCGCGCCTACCCGCCCGGCCATGCCCATCCGCCGCGCCCTGCTCTCCGTCTCCGACAAAACTGGCCTCGTCGACCTCGCCCGGGCGCTCGGCGCGCGCGGGGTCGAGCTGCTGAGCACCGGCGGCACGTTCAAGGCCCTGCAAGCCGCCGGCGTGCCTGTCCGCAGCGTGGAGAGCTACACCGAGAGCCCCGAGGTCATGGACGGGCGTGTCAAGACCCTCCACCCGCGCATCCACGGGGGCCTGCTCTCGCGCGAAGGCCACGACGAGGCGGACCTCGAGCGCCTGGGCGCCGGCTTCATCGACCTGGTGGTGGTCAACCTCTACCCCTTCGAGCAGACCCTGGCGAGCGGCACCGCCAGCTTCCAGCAGCTCATCGAGAACATCGACATCGGTGGTCCCAGCATGCTGCGCTCCGCTGCGAAGAACCACGCCCGCGTCACCGTCTTGTGCGATCCCGCGGACTACGCAGAGGTGCTGACGGAGCTCGAGGCCACGGGCGACACCCAAGCCACGACGCGGGAGCGGCTCGCCGCCAAGGTCTTCGCGCACACGGCCGCCTACGACGCCGCCATCGCCGGCTGGCTGAGCGCCCGTGGAGAGACCGACGGCTACCCGCGCAGCGCGTCGCTCGTCCTGGAGAAGGCCTATGGGCTCCGCTACGGAGAGAACCCTCACCAGTCCGGCGCGTTTTATCGTGAGCGCGGCGCCCCGGCCGGGAGCCTCGCGCGCGCGGAGTCCCTGGGCACGGGCGCCAAGGAGCTGTCGTTCAACAACCTCGTGGACGCCGACGCCGCCCTCGACGCGGTGCGTGAGCTCCAGGGCCCCGGCGCCGTGGTCATCAAGCACGCGAGCCCCTGCGGCGCCGCCGTCGCCACCACGCTCGCGCAGGCCTACCACGCGGCGCGGGAGGCGGACGCCACCAGCGCCTTCGGGGGTATCGTCGCGCTGAACCGCGCGGTGGATCTCGCGACGGCGCAGCTCCTGTCGGAGACCTTCCTCGAGTGCGTCATCGCGCCCAGCTTCGAGCCCGACGCGCTCGCCCTGCTGCGGCAGAAGAAGCTGCTCCGGCTGCTGGCCACGGGCGCGTGGCTCGGACCGGAGCACGCCGCCCAGCACTTCAAGCGGGTCGGCGGGGGCGTCGTCCTCCAGTCCCGCGACGCCACGGGCGCCGGGGAGGTCCGCGCCGGGCGGGTCGTCACCCGCCGCGCCCCTACCGAGGCGGAGCTCGACGGGCTCGAGTTCGCTTGGGCGCTCTGCAAGCACGTCCGGAGCAACGCCATCGTGCTCGCCGCCGGGGGGAAGCAGGCTGGCGTCATCGAGACCTTGGGCATCGGCGGGGGCCAGACCTCACGCGTGCTGGCCGCGGAGATCGCCGTGAGCAAGGCCGGCGAGCGCGCCCAGGGCGCCGTGATGGCCTCGGACGCCTTCTTCCCCTTCCCGGACGGGCTCGAGGTCGGGCTCCAGGCCGGCGTCAGCGCGGTGGCGCAGCCCGGCGGTAGCAAGAACGACGAGGCCGTGATCGCCGCCGCGGACGCCGCCGGCGCCGCGATGATCTTCACGGGTTTCCGGCACTTCCGACACTGAAGCTCATGGCTTGGTGGAGCCGCGGCGCGCCGGAGGGCCGGCGCCGCCGCGCGCTGACCGAGGCGCCAGCCGGTGGCTTACTTGGCCCGGCGCGGCGCCGCGTGCCATGGCTCGCGTGCCCATGGCCCTCACCGAGCACTGCAGCATTTGTAGCTCCTCTTTCACGGTCCAATTTCGCTACCAGACGGAGGAGATCGTCGAGGCGGAGGCGGACGGACGGCCGCGCGTGCGCTTCGCCTACTACTGCTCACAGCAATGCCTCGACCGCAGCCACGCCGGTGACGGCGGGAGCACCGCGTGTGACGCCTGCTCCACCAGCTTCGTCGTGGAGCTGGCGGCGCAGGTGCTCTACCTGGACGGTCACCGCCGCTACGCCTGCGGACCGGAGTGTCGGCAGCAGCTGCTCGCGGAGGCGCGCGGCGTGCGCCTCGGCGAGGGCTTCGTGCCCACCGCGCTACCTGCGCCGCCCGCGCCGCCGGGGCTGACCAGCACCGAGGTGCCCCGGGTGTTGGATCCGGCCCACGCCGGCGCGCCCCGCCGGGCGCCCCAGCTCGACGTGGGCCCGCTGCGGCCCGCGCCGGCGCCGCCACGGCCCTCGCCCCAGCACCCTCAGGTGCTCGCCGTGTTCAACCACAAAGGGGGCACCGGCAAGACCACCAGCGCCGTCACCGTCGCCGCCGGGCTGGCGGCGCGCGGCCAGCGCGTGCTGCTCGTGGACACCGACGGCCAAGGGAACGTCGGCGTCTCGCTGGCGCTCGAGCCGAAGCGCTCGCTCTATCACGTCCTCGTGATGGGCCTGGCGCTCGAAGAGGCCGTGCAGCGCTGCGACGCGGGCTTCGACGTGCTGCCCGCCAACGAGACCCTGGCCGCGGCCGAGCTGTACTTGGCGGGGCGCAAGAACCGCGACCGCGTGCTCGCCAGCCGGCTCGAGCCCGCGCGCCGCCGCTACGACACCATCATCGTGGACTGCTCCCCCAGCCTCTCCCTCATGAACCAGAACGCCCTGGTGAGCGCGGACGCGGTGCTCTGCCCCGTCGCCTGCGACTACCTCAGCCTCGTCGGCGTGCGCCAGGTGGTCAAGACCATCAAGCAAGTCAACAAGCTCTTGGGGCACCCCGTCGGGCTGTGGGGTGTCTTGCCCACGATGTTCGACGCGCGCGCGCGCATCTGCCACGAGGCCCTCGACACCTTGCGCTCGCACTTCGCAGAGCGCTGCCTCGACCCCATTCGCGCCGCCATCAAGGTGAAGGAGGCGCCGGCGCAGGGCAAGACCCTGTTCGACTACGCCCCTGGCTCCAGCGTCGCCAGCGACTATGCGCGCGTGGTCGATCGACTCGTGCAAGCCCAGCAGCAGATGTCAGCAGCGCCCCGCTCGGCGCTAGTAGGAGGAGCCCGATGAGCGATCGTGATTTCCGCAGCGCGGCAGCCAAGGTGCTGGACCGTGAGGAGGTGGAGGGCGTGCTCTCCCAGAGCTTCTACGCCGAGCGCCCCCGCGCCATGCCGCGCAGCGCCCGCGCCGAGGAGCGACCGCAGCACTACAAGGTCATCTGCATCAGCATGTACACCGAGGACCTCTCCAAGCTGGACGCCATGGTGGACGCGCTGAAGGCGCGGGGGCTCACCAAGGCCAACCGCAGCGCGCTCATCCGCTACGCGCTCGCCGGCGTCGATCTGGACAGCGTCCCGAAGGGCCTCTGAGCCGACCGCGCGGGCCCCGGAGGCCGCGGCTGCCGTTGCGGCCCTCGGCCGACCCTGGCTAGGCTCCGAGCGACATGCGCCTGTCCTACGTCGATCACCGGAACGATCCCGCTGCCTGGGCCCGCTGGCTCGGGATCTCGCGGGAGGCCGTCGAGCTCCACCTCCAGAGCGACGTCATCGATCTACACATCGACTCCTTCATCTGGACGCGCATCATCGGCTACGATCTACTGCAGCGCCATGGGCGCGGCGTCGCGGGGGACCGCTTCTACAGCCAGGTCGATTTTCCCCGCGCGCTCGAGGCAGGCCTCACCGGGGCCATCTGGGTCATCACCACCAACCCGCTGCGCCGCGCGGCCTCGCGCAGCGCTACCTTCGTCAAGAACCTCGCCCACCTGCGCTCCATCATCGCGCAGGCCCCGGAAGATCTGCGCCTGGTCCGCTCGGTGGCCGAGTACCGCGCCGCGCGCGCGGAGGGTAAGCACGGCGCGTTCATCGGCATCCAAGGGGGCAACGCCCTCGACGCGGACCCCAGCTCGCTCGACCTCATCGAGGACGACGCCGTCTTGCGCATCACCTTGGTGCACCTCTCCAACAGCGCGCTCGGCAGCACCAGCGCCCCGTTCAAGCCCAAGGGGGACCAGGGACTGACCCCGCAGGGGAGGGACTACGTCCGTCGCCTGGACGACAAGAAGATCTTCGTCGACCTCGCGCACATCAGCAAGCGAGGCTTCTGGGACGCGCTCGACGCCCACGACAAGAGCCACCCGGTGATGGTGACCCACACCGGCGTCGAGGGGGTCTTCCCGCACTGGCGCAACCTCGACGACGACCAGATCAAGGCCGTGGCCGACACCGGGGGCACCGTCGGCATCATGCTCCAGAGCTCCTTCCTCACCGCGCCCTCGCGCTTCGATCCGGGGCTCTTTCAGTGCAGCGCCGCCCAGGTCGTGGGGCACATCAAGCACGTGCGAGATCTCGTGGGGGCCGATCACGTCTCGATAGGCACGGATTTCGACGGGATGATCAGCCCACCGAAGGATCTCGCCAGCGTGCTGGAGTTCCCTCGCTTCACGCAGCTCATGCTCGACGAGGGCTTCAGCCCCGAGGAGGTGAGCAAGGTCCTGGGCGGGAGCTTCCTCCGGACGGTGGCCTTGCTGCGGGGCTAGCCCTCACCTCGCCCCGCAGCCGCTCCTCAGAGCTCGTCCTGCTCGAACGCGTCGTCGTCGTCGTCCTCGTCGGACAGGATGCCCAGCTCCTCCGCGCTCAGCCGCGGGAGGCGCCGCTTACCCACCGGCCCCTCGTCGATGTAGTCGCGGAGCGCGAGCATGTCCTTCAGGGCCTCGAGCTTCGCCAGCGCCCTGACCTCCACCTGTCGGATCCGCTCCCGCGTCAGGTTCATGATCTCGCCGACGTCCTCCAGCGTGGTCCCCGCGCGGTCGGCCACGTCGAGGGCGCAGCTCTCGCCCATCTCCCACACCTCGAGGTCGGGGAAGTTGAGCTTGATGGCGCCCGTCTTCGTCGACACGTCGATGAACAGGTGGTGCTTGCACGACACGTAGGGGCAGGGCCGTGGCCCATCCACGCAGTCGGCGCGCGTCTTCGGGCGCCAGTAGTCCTCCTCCGGGTAGAGCGCGCGGCCGATCTCCAGCTCGCGCTTCGTCATCCGCTTGACGCTGATGGTCTTGGCGCGGACCTTGCGCTTGCGGCGAGAGCGCTTCTGCTCCCGCGTCATGTTCTCCTCGGCGCTCTCGTCACCCACGCGGAGCTCGGCCGCCAAGGCCGCCGCGCCCTCGAACTCCATACCGAGAGCCGCGTCCACCGCCAGCTCTTGCCCGTCCTGCGTCTTCACCTGCATCTCCGTGCCTCCCGGCTCCATTCGCTACGCTCTGGACGCACCCGCGCCCTCGTGGAGAGCCCGCTCCACGCACCTCACCTGCCCGACCACTGCCGGTCGCTCCGTCGGTGCCCCCACGGCTCCGGGCCGTGGTTGCTCCGCTCAGCTCGAAGCCACCAAGACCCTAACCCGTCGACACACCCACTCCCGGCGCGTGCGTCGCTCCGTGCCGGTGCGCCGTCAGGCGCGCCTCGATCTTCCCGAGGCGCTCCACCAGCTCGCGCGCCAAGCCGCGCGCCTCGGACACCTCCCGCACGACCAGCACCGAGGCGCCGCGCGTGCGCCGCTCCTCCAGCACCCCGTCCAGCTTCTTGAAGATGCCGTCGAGGGTCTGGCTCAAGGCCTGCAGATCCGAGCGCATGAACAAGAACTCGCGCTGGATCTGCTCGATGGTGTAGTCCTCGCTCATCATCTGCTTGATGGCGAGGATCTGCCGGACCACCCCGACGGGGTAGATCCCTTGGGAGCCCTGGTGCTTGCCCTTGCGCCCCACGCGGACGCTGCGCGGCAACAGCCCGAGCTGGACGTACTTGCGCAGCGTCGCCTCGCTCAGCGGCACCTCGTGGGTGGCGAACAGATCCAGGATCTCACTGGAGCTGAGGCCCTGCGCGTACTGGCGCTCCAGGCGGCTCAGGGTCGGTTCGTCGATGGCGTGCATGAGCTCGGGACCTACGGGGGCACGACGGCCACCACGCTCCCGAATATATTCCACTCAGTGGAGTATTCAAACTTTGGGCTCTAGATAATTCACGCGTAGAATTTCGCGGCACTGACGTTCCAGCGCGCGGGCTACGCTAGGACGTTATTTGGCACTTATCATCGGACCGTCCATGGAGATGGAACGCCGTCCATGGCGCCGGGGCGAGGCGGGGGGCGGCGGGCGGCGCGCGAGCCGAGGCGGGGCCTCGGTGGGAGCCCCCAGCCGCTGCACCCTGGCCGCGAGCTCCCGCTGCGCCACGTGCTCCATCGCGTAGCGCGAGAGCGCCTCGGCGGCGGCGTCCGCGGAGCTGGGGCGCTCCCGGGCCCGGGGCGCCAAGAGCCAGTCGACGACGGCGCGCAGGCCGGCCGGCGCGTGCTGGGCGTCGAGCCGCCGACGACGCCCCGCCAGGATGGCGTCCATGAGCGCCGGGTCGCTGTCGGCGCTGAAGGGGCGCGCCTGAGCGAGCAGCTCGAACAGCACGACCCCAAGCGCGAACAGATCGGAGCGGACGTCCAGCCGCTGCCCCTGGAGCTGCTCCGGCGAGAGGTACGACAGCTTGCCCTTCACCGTGCCGACGGCCGTCCAGGTCGCGCGATCGAGCGCGCGCGCGATGCCGAAGTCCGCGAGCTTGATCTCACCGTCGCGGGAGATGAGCACGTTGTGCGGCGTCACGTCACGATGGACCAGACCGCCCGGCACCGCACGCTGCGCGGCCGCGAGCGCGCGACACACCGACAGCCCGATGCTCGCGACGGTGCTCGCCCGCAGGGGCTCCGCGCGCTGGCTCCCGAGCCGGCGCAGGTCGAAGCCCCTGACCAGCTCCATCACGATGGCGAGCCGGCCGCGCTCGTCTTCGATGACGTCGAGGAGCGACACGACGTTGCCGTGCCGCACCCGCCCGAGCACCCTCGCCTCCTCCAACAACGCGCGCCGCGCCTCCGCCCCCAGCGCGACGAGAGGGCGCTTCAGGCACACCTCGTCGCGGTAGACGGAGGAGCGCCGCAGCGCCCGCCAGGCCTCCGCCAAGCCCCCACGCCCGAGCCGCTCGAGCAGGAGGAAGCTCTCACGGCGCGGGGCGACCTGGATCTCGAGCGACATGTCGCGGGGCTTCGGTCGCGGCGATGGATGGTTGCCCTCGCGGTGCAGGGCTGCCACAAACCAGCGCGTGCACGCGGCCGGGCCGCGTCCATCACCCCCTTGGACCTCCGCATGAGCACCGAGCGCGATTTGACGGCGAATGGCGTGCGGCTGCGCGTCACGGAGCAGGGGCGAGGGCCCTACGTCTTGATGCTGCACGACGCCCTGCGCGATCGGACGAGCTTCAGCGCGCTCGCGCGAGAGCTGATGGAGGACTTCACGCTCGTGATGCCGGATTTTCCCGGCGCGGGCGAGAGCGAGAAGCCCGCGCCCCAGCGCCACGACTACCGCGTCGCCGCGCTGGCGCAGACGATGGCGGACCTCTGCGCCGGCCTGCGCCTGGGCCGCCTGGCGGTGGTCGGGCACGGCCTGGGGGGAGCCGTCGCGATCACGCTGGCCGCGCGGCACCCCGAGCTGTGCACGCGCCTGGCGCTCATCAACGCGCACTGCTTCCCGCTGGAGCTCAGCCTCACCCGCCGCTTGGCGCTCACCCCAGTGCTCGGGCGCCTGCTCGTCCGGCAGCTCTGGGGTCAGACGGCCTTTCGCGCCCTGGTGTCGCCGGGGGGGCCCGCCGTGGAGCCTGAGCGGTTGGCGCACTACTACCAGCACTTCAATTCCCCGGCGGCGCGCTCGAGCGCCCTCGCGCTGCTCGAGAGCAGCGTCGACACGCGCGGCGTCATCGCCGACACCCACCGCCTGCAGCTCCCGGCGCTCGTCGTGTGGGGCCGCCACGACAGCCTCAACCCCGCCAGCCACGGGCTGCGCCTCTCCCGCGAGATCCGCGGCGCCGGCTTCCAGCTCTTCGACGCCGGCGCGGCGCCCCACGAGCAGCGTCCCCAGGAGCTAGGGGCCGCGCTCCGGGCCTTCCTCAGCGCCCGGCGCCTGAGCCTGTACTAGGCTCGCAGGGAGATGCTCGACCCGCGCAGCCTCCGTCGATTCCGCAAGAACCGCGGGGCGCTGGTGGGGCTCGGCATCGTCGTGGCGCTGGGGCTCTACGCGCTGCTGGCGCCGGCGCTCAGCGCCTTCCCCCCCGAGCTCAGCGACTTCACGGCGCCGCGCACCCCGAGCGGGACGCTCAGCGGGCCCTCCGCGCGCCACTGGCTCGGGGTGGACCACCTCTACCGCGACGTGTGGAGCCGGCTGGCGCATGGCGCGCGCATCTCGCTCGGGGTCGCGCTGCTGGCGACCACCCTCTCCAGCGTCGTCGGCGCCAGCGTGGGGATGCTCGCCGGCTGGTTCGAGTCCACCCGCGCACGGCTGGTCGACACGCTGTTGATGCGTCTGGTCGACATCGGCCTCTCCTTCCCCTACCTGCTGCTGGTGATGGCCATCGGGGCGGCGCTCGGCGACGTCACGCTCTCGACGATCTTGCTGGTGCTGGGCCTCACGAGCTGGTTTGGCACCGCGCGGCTCATCCGCAGCAAGACGATCCAGGTCAGGGGCTTGGACTATGTGCTCGCCTCACGCGCGCTCGGACAGTCCACCTTCAGGCTCCTCCTCAAGCACGTCCTGCCCAACGTCGCCGGGCCGCTCATCGTCGTCGCCTCGGCCTCGGTCGCGCAGATGATCATCGCCGAGAGCGTGCTGTCGTACCTCCAGGTCGGCCTCCCCCCGCCCACCGCCACCTGGGGCCGCATGTTGCAGGAGGGGCAGAGCTACCTCGGGGTCTCGCCGCGGCTGGCGGTCGCGCCGGGGGTCTGCATCTTCCTCGCCGTCTTGGGCTTCAACCTGCTCGGGGAGGGCCTGCGCGATGCGCTGGATCCCCGGGAAGACTAGCTGGCTCGTGGCGCTGAGCTGCGCCCTGCCGGGGTGCGGCGGCGCGCCAGCCCCTCCACTGCCCGCGGCGGGCAGCCCCACCCCACGCCAAGGCGGGACGCTCCACGCCGCCACCTTCAGTGACGTTCGCTCCCTGGACGCCGCCACCGCCTTCGACACCGTCTCCAGCGTGATCGAGTCGCTCCTCTACGACACGCTCGTGAGCTACGACGCCGAGGGGAGGCTCACGCCGCAGCTCGCGGAGCGCTGGGCGCTCTCGGACGACGGGCGCCGCTACACCTTCTCGCTGCGGCGCGGCGTGCTGATGCACGACGGCCGAGAGCTGACCGCGGACGACGTCAAGCGCAGCATGGAGCGCGCCCTCCACCCGGACACGCCCTGCCCCGTCCCCTCGTACTACGATAAAATCGAGGGGTATGCGGCGTACCACGCGGGGCGGGCGCCCACGCTCAGCGGCGTCCGCGTCAGCGGCCGCTATGAGCTGCAGATCAGCCTGAGCTCGCCGGACTCCACGTTCTTGTTGCTGCTGGCGCTGCCCATCATGGCGCCGCTCTGTGAGAGCGCCGGGCGCACCTGGCGCGCGAGCTTCAACCTCGAGGCCTGTGGGGCTGGCCCCTTCAAGCTCGAGGCCTACGAGGCTGGCCTCCGCGTCCGCGTCGTCCGCCACCACGGCTACTGGAAGAAGGGCGAGCCGAAGCTCGACGCCGTCGAGTGGCAGCTCGGCGTGCAGCCCTTCACGCAGCGCTTCAAGTTCGAGCGCGGCGAGCTCGACTACCTCCGGGAGCTCACCGAGGCGGACTCGCAGCAGTACCGCAGCAGCGCGGCCTGGGCGGGCCAGGGCGCGTGGGAGTCCTCACTGGTGACGCTCGGGGTCTTCATGAACACCCAGCTCCCGCCCTTCGACGACGTCCACTTCCGGCGTGCGGTCGCCTTCGCCATCGATCGCGAGCAGGTGAGCTCCGTGCGCCCCGGCAACACCACCCCGCGCGCGCGCATGGTGCCCGCCAGCATCACGCCGGACCGCCCCGGGCAGGCGCACCACCGCTACGACCCGGCGCGCGCGCTCGAGGAGCTGGCCCTCGCCGGGTACCCCTACGATCCCGCGACGGGGCGCGGCGGCTACCCGGAGGCCATCGAGTACCTCGCCATCATCGACTCTTTTTCCCAGCAGAGCGCGGAGCTCATCCAGCAGCAGCTCGCGCGCGTGGGCGTCCGCCTGCGCCTCAGCGTCGTCGGCTTCCCTACCTTCCTCGCGAAGTCCGGGCGACCGCGGACGGTGAAGATGGGGTTCGCCGGCTGGCACGCCGACTACCCCGACCCGAGCACCTTCTTCGAGCCCATCCTGAGCAGCCGCTCCATCCAGGAGGAGGACAGCCAGAACGCCTCCTTCTTCGCCAACGCCGAGCTCGACGCGCTGCTCGACGAGGCGCGTATCAGCACGGACGAGGCGCGCCGCGCGCAGCTCTTCGAGCGCGCCGAGCAGCTCGTCGTCGAGCAGGCCCCCTGGGTCCCCGTCCACGACTACCGAGCCTTCGAGCTGTGGCAGCCGTACCTCCGAGGCTACCGGCCACACCCGCTGCTGCCTCAGTACGTCCGCGGCGCCTGGCTCGACCGGGCCGAGCGAGCGGCGAGCCGCCGTGCGCCACGGACGACCCTCGCCTGGGCCCTCGGGCGAGGGTGGAGCGCGCCGCGATGATCGCTCACCTCCTACGGAAGCTCGGGTGGTCGGTCTTCACGATCTGGGCGGTCGTCACGGCGACGTTCTTCGTCTTCAACGTCCTGCCCGAGGATCCGGCGCGCGTCATCGCGGGTCCCCAGGCCCGCCCCCAGGACGTCGCACGGATCCGGGAACAGCTCGGGCTCGATCGCCCGCTCCTCATCCGCTACGCGCAGTACACGAGCCAGCTCGTGCGGCTCGGCGGGGGCACCCCTGGGGACGGGACCCTGTCGCTCGGCGTCGCGCGGATCGATCTCGGGGTGAGCCACCTGAAGCGCCGCCCCGTCGTCGAGCTGCTGGGCCGTGCGCTGCCCCCCACGCTGCTGGTGGGGAGCCTCGCGCTCGTCTTCCAGCTCCTGCTCGGCACCTGCGCCGGGGTCGTGTCGGCGGCGAGGCGCGGGACGATCTTCGACTGGGGGACCGTGGCGCTCACGCTCGTGGGCATCAGCGCGCCCACCTTCCTCATCGGGCTGGTGCTGCAGTACCTGCTCGCGCGCGGCCTGCACTGGTTCCCGCTGGACGGCTACGGGCGCAGCTTCGCCGAGCGGCTCCACGCCGCCGTGCTGCCAGCGCTCACGCTCGGGCTCTTCGGCGCGGCCTACTACACGCGGCTCATCCGCGATGAGCTGCTCGGTCTGCTTGGCCAAGACTACGTGCGCACGGCGCGCGCGAAGGGCCAGCGGGAGCTCGTGGTGCTGCTCAAGCACGCGCTGCGCAACGCGCTCATCCCCTTGGTCACCGTCATCGGGCTGGATCTGGGCGCCTTGGTCGGCGGCGCCATCGTGACGGAGAAGATCTTTCGCTGGCCCGGGATTGGCGCGCTCAGCGTGGAGGCCATCGTGGACCGCGACGGCCCTGTGGTCATGGGGGTGGTGCTGCTGTTCTCCAGCGCCGTCGTGCTCGCGAACTTCCTCGTCGACGTCGCCTACGCGCTGCTCGACCCTCGCGTGTCCCGCGGCCGCTAGCGGCCTACTCCACGGGGAAGGACGCGGTGGGGGGTTTGCCCGTGGAGACGGGAGCGACCGGCGGCGGCGCGGGCCTGGGCGGGGTGGGCTCGGGCTCCTTCGGCCGCGCGGGCGCCGGCCGCGGCGCCGGGCTGGGGGCCACCGGCCTGACCACGGGGTCGGCGGCCGGGGGCGCGGGCGGCTTGACGGCCGGGGGCTCCGGGGCAGGCGCCGCCACGGCCGTCGCGGAGGCGATGGGCTCCGAGGGCAGCGCGGGCGCGGTGGGCGAGGGCGCTGGCACGGGCGCTGGACGATTGGCCCCGAGCGGCTCCCTGGGCTGAGCGGGGGCGCTGGGCTCCGGCGCTGGGGGCGGGCTCGTGGAGCGCCACTGCGCGACGAGCAGGAGCGCCACCCCCAGCCCCACGACGAGCCCGACGTAACGGATGAAGCGCGCGCGCCGCTCCTCCTGCTGCGGCGTGCGCGACAGGCGGTGGGGCTCGTCGAGGTCGGAGAAGTCCTCCGCCGTAGCCCTACCGCCCGGGGAGGAGAGCTCCTCGCCTTGCCGGAAGAAATGATCGTCGACGTGCCGTAGCGGGGTGGGCGTCTGCTCACGGAGGGTGCGCGGCGCCGCGGTGGTGGGCGGCGCCACGTCGCGCGCGGCCTCCGCCTCGAGCGGCGTGGGCGGCGCCGCGACCGCTGCGATGGGCGCGACCGGCGCGAGCCGGCGTGCCGCGACCGTCACGGGCTCGGAGGAGGGGGGCTCGTCCGGCGCGGGTACGCCCATGAGCGTCTTGCCGAGCTCGGCTGGACGACGCGGTGATGGAGTGACGCCCAGGCTCGCCTCTCCGGCTGGCGCGGGCGGTGCGCTGCCCTGCTCGTCCACGCCCGAGGGCTCACCCCCCGGCACCGGGAGGATGTCGAAGAGCTGCAGCGGCGGTCCTGGTGGGACGGACGCCGTGAGGAGCAGCTCCGGCTCGGGCGGCACCACCAGGGAGCCCATGGTGGCGGTCTGGCTCCCGACGTGGCGCTGGGCTGCCACCGAGGGAGGGAGCGAGGGCTCCGAGCGGCGAGCCCTGCCCTCCGCGACGGTGGGCGGCGGGGGCTCGCTCCCGCTCGTCGGGCGCTCGAGCGCCGCGCGGCTCGCGCCTCCCTCGTGAGTCGGCGGCGGCGGCAGCTCCACCTGCGCGCCTTCCAGCGCTGCCTCGAGATCCGCCGGGCGCGCCTCCAAAGCGCTCCCTGGAGCCTGGCTGGCGGCGCTGAGCAGCTCTACCGGGAGGACGTCCGGCGCCTCTGGCCGCCACGACGGTGCCGCGGGCTCCACGCGCTCCGGCACGAGGTCTTCCAGGCTGGAGGTCTCCGTGAGCACGCTCGCCCCCTCGCCCTCACCGCTCGGGACCACCGAGTCGTCGCGGACGTCCAGCAGCCGCAGCAGGCCCTCGAAGTAGAGCTTGGTGACGGTGGACAAGGTGCTGAGATCCTCGAAGGGTGACTCGTCCACCACCTCGAGCAGCGTCCGCCGGCCGTCGAACAGCCGCAAGATGCCGTTGAGCTCGTCGGGGATCTCGCTGAGGCGCTCCATGAGCTGCTCGTGGTCCACCTCGAACACCGTGTGCAGGGGCGGTAGCTGCTCGAGGAGGCGCCCCCACTCGTCCACCCGTCGCATCCCCTCCATGAGCAGGCCCTGGGTGGAGGTGAGGATCACGTCGTCGTTCGAGACGGGGCGAAATTCGACCTCGAAGTTGCCGGCGTTCCAGATGAGGGCGCGATAGACCGCCTCCTCTCCGCGGAGCTGGCCCAGCTCCGCGTCGACGACCTTGCCGTCACGAAAGAAAACCTGCGCCTCGCGCCGGCCGTCCGTGATGCGCGCGACGCCGCTCTTCCGGCTGACCTCGAAGGTCTGAAGCAGATCGACCACCCCCATGTCCTCGAGCGACCCGGAGAGGCGCGTCCGCACGCTAGCGGGGAGGCTGGTGGCCATCCGCTCTTGCGTCCGCCGAGCCAGGAGCAGGGTGACGCGCGCGATGAGCTCCCGCACGAAGATGGGCTTGGTGAGATAGTCCTCCACGCCCAGCTCCAGCCCCTTGATCTTGTCCTCAATGGACTTCTGGCTGGTGAGAAAGACGATGGGGATCGAGGAGTATTCGGCGTTCTGCTTGAGCCGCCGCACCATCTCGAAGCCATCCAGGCGCGGGAGGCGCGTGTCGGTGAGGATGAGGTCCGGGGTAGAAAATTCGATCTTCGAGAGCGCATCCGCCCCGTCTGCCGCCGTGGTGACGCTGTAGCCCGCCTTCTTCAAGCTGACCTGCAGTACCCTGACGCTGCGAGGATCGGCATCGACTAAGAGGAGCTGTTGTTTTGCCACGCTACGGACTCACGGTGCGGGTGATGGTCCCGAGCTGCCCCCGCAGGCGCCGACGCCGGGCGGGGTCATTGTGCCCAGGGATTGACGATCTCGCTACCCTGGACTTGCGCGGGTGGCGCGGGGGCGGGAGGGATCGCCGCGGCCGGGGGCTTCTTGGGCCGCGCGGGTGGAGGGGCGCCGGGGCCCGCGGCGCGCGGCGCTGGCCCGGGGGTGGGCAGCGCCGCGCTCCGAGCGCTCTCGGCCGGTAGCCCCTGCGGGGGAGGCGGTGGCTCGGTCGCCAGCGCCGAGGGGGCGGCGCGCGCCGGGCTCTCTGCGAGCGCGCTGGCGAGAGGCTCCCCCTGGGCCGACGCCAGCGCGCCCGAGCCCGCCGCGTCGACCCCGACCGAGGTGCCGCGGCTCCGCGCCCAGACGAGCGCGCCCGCCACCATCCCCAGCCCCCCCAGGAGCACCCCGAGCCCCAGCAGGACCATCGGCACCTTCGAGCGCTGCGCCGCTGCGCTCGAGCGCGCCGCGCCCAGCGGTGAGGCCCCCTGGCGCCCGCCGGCCGAGCCCGCGCCCGGGTGGCCCAGCGTGGACTCCAGGGCCCCCAGCAGCTCCGCCATGGACTGAAAGCGCTCTTCGGGGCGCTTGGCGAGGCACCGCAACAAGATGGGCTCGTAGGCACCCACCAGCGGCGCCAAGCTCGGATCCACCATGGTGCTGGGGGGCTTGGGAGCCACGCGCAGGTGCTGGGTGAGCACGCCCATGAAGGTGTCCGCGACGAACGGGAGCCGCCCCGTGAACATCTCGTACATGATGATCCCGAGCGAGTAGACGTCGCTGCGCGCGTCCACCGTCTCGCCCATGGCCTGCTCCGGGCTCATGTAGTACGGCGTCCCGAACACCATCCCTTGACGCGTCAGGCGGCTGCTGCCGGCGACCTTGGCCAGCCCAAAATCAAGGACCTTGACCGTGTAGTCTTGAGGCCCTTCGCCGCCCAGGTGGATGTTCTCCGACTTCAGATCACGGTGCACGACCCCCGCGTCGTGCGCGGCGCTCAAGGCCTTGGCGATCTCCGCGCTGAGACGCGCGGCCAGCGCTGCCGGGAGGGCACCCCGCTGCCTGAGCAGGGCCGCGAGGCTCCGGCCCTCCAGCAGCTCCATCACGAAGTACGGCGCGCCGTCGGGGAACACGCCAAAATCAGTGATCTTCACCACACTCGGGTGCGAAATGGCGGCCGCGGCGCGCGCCTCCCGTAGGAAGCGCTCGGGCACGGCGGCCTCGTTCGCGAGCTCCGTGCGTAGCACCTTGAGTGCGAACTCCTTGCCGAGCGCGCGGTGCCGGGCTCGGTACACTCGCCCCATCCCGCCCTCGCCGAGGAGCGTCATGATCTCATAGCGGCCGTCCACCACCACGCCCAGCATGGGATCGGCCACCCGCGTGGGGTCCGGCTCGAGCTTGCTGCCGTCGAAGGGGCAGTACTGCGCCGACGGGCTCGTGAAGCCCTGGTGACACTCCGGGCAGCGCTGGCGACCGCTCGGGGTGCTCCCAGCGGTCCCATAGAGGAGCGCGGTGCCTTGGCTTACCACCGATTCTCCTCGAAGGGCGGCAGCGCCCCCTCGCTGCCGCCGCGCATCACCTCAGCCCAAGGCCGTGCCACAGTTGGCACAGAACTTCGCGCCGGGGGCGTTGGGGGACGAGCACTTGCCACACGCGGGGCCAGCGCCCGGCGCCGCTGCGCCCTCGGGACCCGGGCCGGGCGGCGGCGCACCATAGCCGGGCGGCGGGTAGCCGGGCGGAGCGCCACCATAGCCGGGCGGCGGGTAGCCGGGCGGAGCGCCGTAGCCGGGCGGCGGCGCCCCGTAGCCGGGGCCCGGGTACGGGCGCTGCCCGTACATCATGCCCATGCCGAGCCCCATCCCCGCCGCCACCTGAGCTCCCATGACGCCGGCGTTCTCGCCACCGCCCTGGGCCATGCCCTGCCCCATGCCCATCATGGCCTGCGCCCCAGCGTACTGCTGGTAGCGGTTCATATCCATGTTGCTCACGTAGCGCTGCTGATTGGCGTAGTCCTGATCGAGCTGGTACTGCCGCTGCGCCGCCTGCGCCTCAGCTTGGGAGATCGCGATCTTGGCCTTGCGCGCCTCGATCTTCGCTTGAACGATCTGATCTTGGAATTCGTCGATGCGCTTCTGGTCCGCCTCGTCCAGGTTGAACTGGGGGTTGACGACCTCCAGCACCTGCACGCCCACGGTCTGCAGATCCGGGCAGTCTCGCACGATGGCGCGCGCGACGGCCGTCCCCGCCATCCCTAGATCCATGAGCGTGATCTCGCCGCTCTTGATCATGCGCGTGAGGGTGTCGCGGACGCCCATCATGAGCTGATCTCGGACCCACTGCATGGCGGCGTCCGGATCCGTCGAGCCGGACTGCTTCATGAAGCCGACCACGAACTTGACGGGGTCGACGACCCGGTACGAGTACTTCCCGAAGGCGCGGGGGTTGACGCGGATGTCCAGCTCCGGATCCCGCATGGAGCCGATGGGCCCACCGAAGCCCTGATTGTACTGGGGCTGGGAGCTGACGAAGAAGATCTCCGCGATGAAGACGTTGCCCCCGGTGAAGGTGTTGATGAAGTTGTTGAGGAACGGGATGTTCTGCGTCTGGAGGGTGTGGCGCCCCGGGCCCAAGGCGCCCACGTACTGCCCGTCCTTGAAGAACAGCGCCACTTCGTCGGAGTCGACCGTCAGCTGGCTCCAAAACGGCACGTTCTGATCGGGGTGCTTGTACACGACCTTGTCCTTGTGGACATCCGGCCGCGCGATCATCATCTCTTGAACGCTGCCCTTGACGAAATCCATGATTCCCATGCGGTTTCCTCTCCGCCCGAGCGGGCCCCGCGTGCCACACGCGAAGGCTCTCCAGCGTTCCTGAACCGTAAACTCAAACCGCCCGCTCGTCCACTGGGCCGCCGCGGGCCAGGGCGCCGCCACGGCGGCTTTACTTTCCCGAGCAGGCCATGGAAAACGTCCTGGGCCATGATCGCCGACGAAGAACTCAGCCAGCTCCCGCCCCCGCTGCGTCGCGTGCTCTCGCCGGAGGCGCCGCCGCAGCTCCGGCTGATGGCGGCGCGGGGCGTCGTGCCCGGCGCGCGGCCCGCGGACCTGCTCTTGCTGCTGGCCCTCCTGGCCGACGGCGAGGACGGCGGCCTCGCGCGCCAGGCGACTCAGACGCTGGCTGGGCTCCCGGCCCCGGTGCTCAGCGGCGCGCTCACCGCGACGCTCGCCCCTCGCGCGACCCTCCACCTCGCCCGCCACTACGCGCTGGACGCGGAGCTCGTGGAGCAGCTCCTGCGCCAGCCTCAGCTGAGCGGGGAGGCGCTCGAGCTGCTCGCGGAGCGGGCGGACGAGCGCCGCGGAGAGCTCATCGCCACCAATGAGCAGCGCCTGCTCGAGCACCCCAAGGTCATCGAGAAGCTCTATCTCAACCGCAGCGTCCGGATGTCCACCGCGGACCGCTTGATCGACCTGGCGGTGCGCAACGGGCTCACCCTCGATCTACCCGCCTTCGACGAGGCGGCGGCGGCCATCACGGGCGAGCTGATCGTCGAGGCGCAGCAGGAGCCGACCTTCGACGATCAGCTCTTCCAAGAGGTCACCACGGCCGCCATCGCCCTCGAGCACGCGGGGCCGGAGCTCGAGGACACCCACGACGTCAACGAGGACGGAGAGGAGACCGTCCGCCAGAAGTTCCTCCCCATCCACGCACAGATTGCCCAGATGACCATCACGCAGAAGATCCGCAAGGCCACGCTGGGGACGGCCTCCGAGCGCATGCTCCTCGTGCGGGATCCGAACCGTCTGGTCGCCGCAGCCGCCGTCAAGAGCCCGCTCATGCGGGAGAACGAGGCCGCGATGGTGAGCAGCAGCCGCGCCGTGAGCGAAGAGGTGCTGCGCCTCATCGCGATGAACCGCGAGTTTACGCGCAGCTATCAGGTCAAGCTCAACCTCGTGAGCAACCCGAGGACACCCCTCAGCTTCGCGACCCGCATGGTCCCTCACCTGCGCGACGTGGATCTCAAGAAGCTGAGCCTCAGCAAGAACGTCACCGGCGCCGTCCAGACGGCGGTGCGGCAGCAGATGGCGCGCAAGAAGGCCGGCAAGAGCTGACGCGCGCGGGCGCGGCGGCCGCGGGCCCCGCTGGAGGCGGCGCCTCAGCCGCAGTCCGCGTCGCCCGGCTCGCACGGGACGACGACGAGCAGGTAGTCACCCACCTGCTCCCCCGCGGAGGTGACGAAGGTGTCGACGACGACGTGGTGCGTCCCGGCCGGGACGACGCGATCGACCACGCGATCGTTGCGCTCGACGCAGGCGGCGCCGGTGAGGCCCCCGGAGAGCAGGTGGACGTCGACGTCCACGGCGCTGCGATCGAGCACCATGAGCCGGAGCGGCGTGGCGGCGGTCAGCTGCAGCCGATACCAGCGCTCCGGCCCGGACTCGTCTTGCGTCGCCGAGCAGCCAGGGTAGGCGTCGATGGCGCGCGTGGGGGCGCCTTGGGTGGTGGAGGCGTGGACGAAGGGCAGCTCCTCGATGAGCCACGGGGCGTCCCGCGTGCCCTCACCCTCGAGCGCGGGGGGCTCCGCGTCCGGAGCGCGCTCCCCGCCCACGGTGACGCGATGGACGACATCGAGCTGCTGGACGCTCAGGAGGTTGCGCTGGTTGTAGCCGTAGCGCAGGCCCTCCGCCCGGAGGTCGCAGGCCCGCGCCTGGCCGCCGATCATGAGGACGTCGTTGTGGATGCCGTCGGCGGCGAGGCCCTGTGACGGCAGCGCGCGCAGGGCCTCGTACAGGCTGAGATACGGGATCTGCCGTGACTCCGCCAGCCCGCGGGTGACGGCGTCGTAGAGGGGCACCCAGCGCGCCACCTCCGCGTCCGCGCTGGGGTTCAGCCCGGTGACCAACGGCACGACGCCGGCGTCCAGCATGGTGTCGAGCAGCCGCGCCAGGTTGTCGAAGAAGGGGTAGGCGGCGCTGGCGAAGGAGCTGCCCTGGCGCATGTCGTTCGTCCCGAAGTTGACGAAGGCGAAGCGCGGCTGGAGCGCGGCCAGCTCCTGCGCGAGCGGCGTGGGCTCTCCGCTCAGCGGCCACCCCGCGCTCTCACCGACCTTCGCGGCGAGGCTGACCCGCGCGAAGGACGAGCTGCCGGCGGCGAGGGGCGCACGAAACGCGTTGATGGTGGGCGCCAGCGAGGCATGCTCGGCCAGATCGACGCCGTCCCCGTCGAAGCAGCTCAAGAAATTCGGGCTCACCGTCCCCGAGGCGCCGACCTTCATGAACACCTCGGGCCGGCTGGTGGCGCTGCGCGCTGCCACCGCGCGCAGCCGCTCGGCGACCCAGCCGGTGATGGGCGACAGCGCGCGACGCGGGGGGTACCGCGTGGATCCCACCCCCCCGTGCCCCGCCGCGCCGCCCTCCCCCGCCGCGCCGCCCTCCCCCGCCGCGCCGCCGGCCAAGCCTCCAGCGCCGCTCGCCCCCGCCACACCTCCAGCGCCGCCGCCCTCGCGACCGGCAGCGCCCGCGCCACCCGCCCCCGCCTCTCGCTCCTGCGCCCAGTCGCTCGCCGAGGTGGCGCAGCCGAGCGCGACGAGGCCGGCCGAGAGCCCAGGGAGCCAGCGATGCCACATACCAAGGAGCCCCTTAGCCGCTCGCCCGGGGGCGCGCCAGCCCGCGACCGTGGAGCCTGGCTCAGCCGTGGCCGTGACCGCCACGCGCGCGCGCCGTGACGGCGCTCGGGACGACGGCGGCCGCGACGTGGCCGGAGAGCACGCCCTTGGTCCCGATGAGCCGGTCGGCGAGCTGCTTGAGCGTGCTCGCCTCCCCACGCGCCGCGATGACCTCCAGGCAGTGGTGGTGGTCGAGGTGGACGTGCAGCGCGGAGACGATGTCGTCGCCGTAGTCGTGCTGGATCTCCGTCAGCCGGTCGCTCAGCTCCCGGACGTGGTGATCGTAGACGAGGGTGATGGTCGCGACCGTCGCGCCGCCCTTCGCCCAGGCGTCGTCATCCAGCTCACGCCGCACCAGGTCACGCAGCGCCTCCGATCGGTTGAGGAAGCCTCGGCTCTCGAGCAGCGCGTCGAAGCGGCCGAGCAGCTCCCGCTCCATCGCGACGCCGAAGCGCACCAACGCCGGGCGGGCGCGGTCACTCTCGGCCATACTTCCGAATCCTGGCCGCCAGCTTCGCGGCACGGACCTCCTCGGCTTGCTTCACCTTGTCCGGGTCGATGACGAAGGGGCTCATGCGCTCGGTCTGCTCGAACTTCTTGCGGTACTCATTGGCCTCGTAGCGGGTCCGAAAGGGACCGATCCGCACGCGGTGCCACAGCCCACGGTCGGCGACGTACGCCGCCTGTCGAAACGCGCGATGCCCGCGCTTGCGGAGGTCTTGCACGAAGGCCTCGGCCTCATCCTGGCGCTTGAAGCTCGCGACCTGGATCTGATAGCCGCCGTCCATCCCCGAGGGCGCCAGCGCGGCCTCGTCCGGCAGCTTGGCGGCCTGCGCGGCCATCCCCGTCAAAGAGTCCCGCGGCTGGGTCGTCACGCTGGTGGCGTCGAGCAGCGCGCCCGCCGGCAGCGGGACCACCGGCAGGCTGTCGCCCGCCGGAGGCGGCCCCACCAACGGCTCCGTGGGCGTCTGCTCGGCGCGCGGGACGAGCCGGTTACGCTCGTCCCGCACCGCGGCGAGCGCCGTGGGCGGGGTCTCCTTGTCCGACAAGATCGCGGGGAAGCTGACGTCTTGGTCGACGAGCTTGTCCGGCGAGGCGGGGCCGCGCTGGCGCTGCTCGGCCACCAGCTCCGCCAGCGGATCGGCCTCCGACTGAGCGGGGCCTCCCCCCCGGCGCAGCCCAATCAACGCCGCGGTGGCGATCGCCGCGCCCGCCACCGACAGCAGCAGCAGGCTACCGAAGCGCCCCAGCACGGGCCGCCCCTCGTGCTCTTGGATCTGATCCAGATTTCGGACGTTCACGCGCTCCATGGACATCTCACTGCTCCGTCACGACTTGTAGGGCCTCATCCGCTTCTGCGCGGCTCATGCGCTCTGGCGCCTCGATGCCCAGCAGCCCGAGCGCGCTGGCGTACACGGTCCGCAGCGCCTCCACCCAGGCGAGCCGCGCCAGAGACTTCTCGCGATCCCACCGCTCTTGCCAGCCCTCGGTCTGGTCCTTGGCGCGCGGCAAGATGGCGTCCCCCTCCAGCTTGAGCTGCGTGTAGTAGCTCTGAAAGTCCTGCGCGAGCCCCTGCACGTAGGCCACGATCTTCTGCGGGTCCCGCTCCTCCGCCGCCGCGCTCACCACCCTCGGATACCGCCCCAGCTCCGCGATCAGCGCGCGCTCGAGGGGATGGGAGAGCCGCGCGAGGTGGCGCGCCTCGAAGCGCGGCGCCGTGAGCTGGAACTGCTCGCGCGCGCGGCGCCCGATGGCGCACAGACGCGCGTGCCCGTACTGCACGTAAAAGACCGGGTTCTCTGCCTCTTGGCGCTTGGCCAGCTCCACGTCGAGCGTGATGGGAGAGTCGCTCTTGCGCATCAGGAAGAAGAAGCGCAGCGCATCTCGGCCTGCGCTCGGGTTGCCCGTCGCCTCGTCGATCTCTTCGGCTACCTCTTGCAAGGTGATGAGGGTGCCGCGCCGCTTGCCCATCTTCACGATCTCGCCGTTGCGCACCAGCTTGACGAGCTGATAGAGCAGCACCTCGAAGCGCGCGGCGTCCCGGCCCATGGCCTCCACCGCGGCGCGGAGCCGGGCGATGTAGCCGTGGTGGTCCGCACCCCACACGTCGATGCAGTGCTCGAAGCCGCGCTCGTACTTGTCGTCGTGGTAGGCGATGTCACTCGCGAAGTAGGTGGTGGCGCCGTCCCGCTTGCGCACCACGCGGTCCTTGTCGTCCTCCTCGCCCGTGATGAACACGACCGAGCCGTCCGCCTGCGCCTTGACGAGCCCCCGCGCCTGCAAGCGCCGCAGCGCCATGTCGACGCGGCCCCAGCGGTGCAGGGCCTCCTCACTGGAGAAGACGTCGAAATCGATGCCCAGCTTGGTCAGCACGGGGCGGATCCCGGCCAGCTCCGTCCCAGGGACGCCCAGCAGCATCAGCGTGATGCACGCGCGGACGAGCTCGTCCCTCGCGCCGGGCGCCGCGTCGGGGCGTGGCCCGAGCAGCTCCGGCTGCTCCTGCTTCAGGTAGGTCGCGAGCGCGTCCACGTACTCCCCGCCGTAGCCCCCCTCCGGGGGCGGCTCGCCGCGCGCCGCCGCCAGGACGGAGACGCCGAGCAGCCGCACCTGGTTGCCGAAGTCGTTGATGTAGTACTCGCGGGTGACGCGATGGCCGGTGGCCTCGAGCAGCCGCGCCACCACGTCCCCCACCACCGCGCCGCGGCCGTGGCTGATGAGCAGCGGCCCCGTCGGGTTGGCGCTGACGAATTCCACGTTGACGCGCTGCCCGCTCGCGGCCGGCGCCCGACCGTAGTCGCTCCCCGCCTCGGCGATCTCGCCCAGCACCCGCGCGTAGGCGAGCTCGCTCAGCTGGAAATTCAGGAAGCCGGGGCCCGCGATCTCGATCGAGGCGACCTCCGGGCTCGCCTCGAGCGCCGCGGCCAAGCGAGCCGCCAGCTCCCGGGGCGGCAACTTCGCCGGCTTGGCGAGCACCAGCGCCACGTTGCTGGCGAGCGCGCCCGAGACGCCGCGCTTCGGCGGCTCCACCCCGAATTTGAGCCCCTCGAGCGCGGCCGCGTCGAGGCGCCCCTCCGCGGCCCACGCCTGCAGGACACCCTCGATACGACCGCGTAGCTGTTCTTCTAGACCCATGAGCGCCGATAGCCTGTGCTCTAGCGAAGCCGGAGGCGAGAGGCCCAATTTCTGTAAGTGCTCCGGCCCACGGGCCAGCGTGGGCCGTGAAGGAACCGAGCGGGGCCGTGGCGGCCTGGTCGGGGCTGGCGTAGGGAGGGGCCCATGCGCCTGGCCGTCCCCCTCCTGCTCGTCTCCTGCCTAGGCTGTAGCGACGAGGCGCTCGAGCCCGGTCGCTTTCGGATCGTGCTCGGGGAGGACGCGGCCACCTGGACGGAGGCGCCGGCCGTCACGAGCGCGCGGTTCGACAAGCTCCTGGGCGATGGAACGCGGCGGACCTTGGCGGAGCCCACCCTCCCCGTGGAGAGCGTCGCGCTGGATCTGGGGGGCGCCGGCCGGTACGAGCTGAGCGGCCTCGACGCCGAGGGACGGGTCCGGGTGCGCGGCCGCAGCTTGGGGCTGCTCCCCACCGGGCTGGCCGGGATGACGCTCCCGCTCTACGTGGCGCGCACGGGGCGCTTCGGCGTCGCGCCCGGGCGCCTCGGGGTCCCGCAGCAGAGCCGCCCCCTGGCCGCCGTCGTCGGCGGCCGGCTCGCCTACGTCGTCAGCTCCTCCACCACCAGCGAGACGGCGCCGGACGGCTACGACCTCGGCGGCTGGGCGCCGCTCACGAGCGCAGGGCGGCTCGCGTGTCCCTCCGCGCCCTGCTCCATCGAGAGCTTCGCCGTCTTCGACGACTGGATCGGCGTCGTCGTCGGGCCCGACTGGGCCTTCTACGTCGACCTCTACGCCGGCGGTGGGGCGGCGCTCGAGCCGCCCGAGGGGCTGGACGGCTTCCAGCGCGTCGCCGGGGGTACCGCCGTCACGACGCCGCAGGGAGCGCTCTACCTCGTCGGGGGGACGCGCCCCGCGGCGCCGACCAGCGCCGTCCTGAAGATCGACACCGACGGCGTCCTCTCTGCGCTATCCTTGACGGCGCCTCGCGCGGGCGCCGCGGCGCTCTGGGTCCCTGGCCGCGGCCTGGTCGTCGTGGGAGGCAGCGCGCTCGGCGCGGGCGCCGAGCTCTTGGCCGAGGACGCCACCAGCTTCGCGCCGCTGCCGTTCCCGCCCGACCCCACGCTCGGGGCCGCCCTCGCCGTCGTGGGGGACGGGGTGCTCGCGCGCTTGGGCGGGCTCGATCCGAACGGGGCGCCCGCCGCGAGCGTCCGGCTGCCCCTCGGCTGCGCCCGCTGTACCCTCGAGCCGGCGGGCCCCAGCGTGCCGCTGAGCGCCGCGAGCGCCTACCCCCTCGACGCCGGCCAGGTGCTGGTCGTCGGCGCCCGCGCAGACGACCAAGCGACGGGCGCCGTGCTGTACGACGCGGAGCAGCTCAGGCCCGCGCCCCTGCGCGAGCCACGCCTCGGCAGCACGTCCCTCCTGCTCCCGACGGGTCAGGTCGCCGTCCTGGGCGGCTCGACCCCGAGCGGGGAGCCGGCGCTCGCGGTCGAGCTGTTCACCCCCTGAGCTCCTCGGGGACCGCGAGGAGCTGGGTCGGCGTCACGATGGCGCGGCGGAGCGGCGCCACGACCCGGGCACCAGGCCAGGCGACGACGTCGCGGAGCTCGCCGGCGCCGTGGACCTGGACCCCCTCCCCCAAGAGCACCCGCGTCGCGGTCACCGCTCGGGGCAGCTCGACCCCCGGCGCGACGTAGCAGCTCGCGGCGCGCTCACGCAGCCAGGCGAGGTTCTGCTCGAGGTAGGCGGCGGGCACGCCGAGATCCGCCCAGGCCCCCGCCCACGGCAAGGCCTTCACGGGTCGCCCCGCCCTCAGCCTGGGCAAGAAGAAGTCTCCGACGAGACAGCCCCGGGCTGGCAGCTCGTCGAGCGCCGCCCCGTCGAGCCCCACGAGCCCCACGTAGTCGCCGCCGCTCGCCTCCACCCCGAAGCGCTCCGCCCGGAGCCGCACGACGAGCCCCTCGGCGCTCAGCCCGACCGTCCCCTGACCGCGCGGGCGCGGCGCGACCAAGAGGCAGATCCCCGCGTCGTGCCCGGCCTCGAGCAGCGCGCGCAGCGGCGCGCCCGGCACGTGGAGGTCGCCGTTCCACACCACGCAGGGCGGCGTCAGCCTGGCGCGAGCCTGCGCGACGCCGCCGGCGGTCCCGAGCAGCTCCGACTCCACGGACACCTCGACCCCCTCGCGCTGACCCCAAGCGAGGATCTGCTCCGGCAGGTGGAACGCGTTGACGACGAGGCGCTCCAGGCCCGCCGCGCGCGCGGTGGCCACCGCGTGACCCAGCAGCGGGCGGTCGCCGAGCATCACGAGCGGCTTGGGCCGCTCCAGCGTGAGCGGCCGGAGCCGCGTCCCGAGGCCCGCCGCCAGCAGCATCAACGAGGTCACGCGCCCGTAGCTAGCAGCTCACCCGAGCGGGGGCACGGCCCCAGCTTACTTGCCACGCCCAGGCGTGGCATGACACCTAGCCTGGTGCCTTCCACCATGACCCCGCTGCGCGCCCTGTGCTTGGTCTTCACCGCGTCCCTCCCCGTCTGGGTGGCCGCGGGCTGCGCCGCACCCGAGGCCGTCGGCGTCGACGCTTGCCGCGCGATCGAGGCGGCGCGCTGCAGCGCCGCGGCTGCCTGCGGCCCCGACAGCCCCATCCACGTCGACGACGTGGCGGCGTGTCAGCGCTTCTACGAGGGCCAGTGCCTCCATGGCTTGGGGGTCTCCAAGGCGCCGAGCCGCTCCAAGCTGCGCGCGTGCGTCCAGACGCTCGAGGCCGCGGCGCGCTGCGTGCGTGCCGCGACGGACGCAGAAGACGTCGCCTTGGTGGACTGCCCCACCTTCGAGCCCTCGCTCGGCCGCACGCGGCTCGTGACGGCCTGCGCCGTCATCGCTCAACCCGAGCAGGTGGAGCCCTGCGCGTTCCTGACCAGCGACGGGATGGAGCCGCTCCCCGACGCCGGGGTGAGCGGCGCTGCCGGCGCGAGCGGCGCTGCCGGGGCGAGCGGCGCTGCCGGCGCGAGCGGGGCCGCCGGCACGGGTGGCCACGCCGGCGCGAGCGGCGCTGCCGGCGCGGGCGCGAGCGGGGGCTCCGACGCCGGCTGAGCGGCCCGGGCGCCTGGAGCCCTTGACGCCGGCTTGAGGAGACCCCGGCTCTGCACTAAAGACGCCGCCGTGTCCCGCTGGCTCTGGCTCCTCTCCACGCTGCTGCTCTCGAGCGCCTGTGGAGACGCTCGGCTGTCCGAGGGGGGCACCCCGCTGCCCACGCTCGTCGCCGTGGATCCGGTGGACTTCCTGGAGCGTGACGGCTGCGCGGCGGGTGAGGGCGCCCCGCGCAGCTACGTCGCCACCTTGACGGAGCTCACCGCAGCCGCCGACGCTGGAGCGCAGCCCCCAGCGCAGGAGCAGCGCCTGCTCAGCTCCGGCCCCATCGACTGTCATCGGGGCGTCGGCTTCTCCTTCGTCACGCCCTACGCCCGCTACGTCGCGGAGATCCAAACCTATGATCGAGCCCCCACGGAGCTGAGGCCCGAGCAGGCGGGCGGCGCCAGCATGCTGGACCTGGCGGGGGAGCGCGTCGCGCCCCTGCAGGTGATCGACTGTGGCCGCGTCGGCGCTACGCCCTCGAGCGACGGAGGCGGCGTGGAGGACGGCGTCTACGCGCGGCCCACCGCGACCGTCTTCGTGCGGCCCTGCGCACCCCGGCCCGCCGCGAGCGCCCCCTGAGGGCCGGCGCCCTCGAGCCATCGACCCGAGGCGCCATGCCCCCGACCCCCACGCTCAGCAGCTTCGGCTTCCCCAAGCCGGGGCCAGGCCTGCGCGCGGTGCTGCTGGGGTTGTTCTCGGTGTGGCTGACGCTCGCGCTCGCCATCAACTTCGGCGGCGCGGATCCTGCGCTGTTCTTCGCGCTCACCGGCAACGTGGACGACATCCTCCACGGGCAGCTCTGGCGGCTGCTCACGGCGCCGCTCGTCCACGTCCCGACCGGCTCGCTGCGGCACATCCTGGGCGCGCTGCTCGGCCTCTACTTCCTCTCTCCGTCGCTCGAGCAGAGCTGGGGCACGCGACGCTTCCTCGGCTTTCTCGGGCTGAGCGCGCTCAGCGCCTACCTCGTGCAGCTCCTGTTCGTGCTGGCCTGGCCCAGCCTGGGGCAGCGGCTCGTGCCGGCGCACTGGTTCGGCGCGATGCCCGTCGTCTCCGCCATCAGCATCGCCTGGGCGCTGCACTTCAAGGCAAGAACGCTCCACCTCATGATGGTGTTGCCCATCACGGGCAAGACGCTGCTCTGGCTCACCGTAGGCTTCAACCTGCTCGCCGTGATCGCCCTGGAAGACGCGCCTCATGGTCGGCTCGCGCCCTTCGGCGCCATGCTCGCGGGCTGGCTGCTGGGCGGAGGGACGCCCTCGCCGCTGCGCCGGTGGTGGCTACAGCGTAAGCTGCGCCGCCTCGACGCCCAAGCCCGGCGCGAGGCGCAGGAGCGCCGGCGCGCCGCCTCACTCCTGCGCGTGGTGCAGGGCGGGAAGGCGCCGCCGCGCAGCGACGACGAGGAGCCCGGCCCTTGGCTCAACTGAGGGCGCTCGCCGGCGCCTCCCCTCCGTAGCGCGCCCCACCGCCCAGATCCCACCCGACCCGAGCGGGCACCCGAGCGCCCGCACCCCCTGGCCGCTCTCGACGGCCCGCAGCCGGAGGCGTAGCGTCCGGGCCGCGATGACCGCTCCCTCCATGGCGCACCTCACCTCCATCCGAGAGCTGTCACGCGAGGGCGCCCTCGCGCTGCTCGAGGACGCCGGAGCCCTGCTGGACGCCGCCGAGCGCCGCGAGCCCCTCCCCGCCGCGCTGGCCGGCAAGACGGTCGTCAACCTGTTCTACGAGGCCTCCACGCGCACGCGCTCGTCCTTCGAGCTCGCCGCGCGGCGCCTCGGCGCTACCGTCCTCAACCTCAGCGCCGCGACCTCCAGCGCCACCAAGGGCGAGACCCTGGCCGACACCGTCGCCAACCTCGAGGCGATGCACGCAGACATCGTCGTGCTCCGACACCCCGCCTCGGGCGCCGCGCACCACCTGGCCACGCACCCCAGGCTGCGCGCCGCCGTCGTCAACGCGGGGGACGGCATGCACGAGCACCCGAGCCAAGCGCTGCTCGACGCCCTCACCCTCCGCCGCGCCAAGGGGCGCCTCGAAGGCCTCAAGGTGGCCATCTGTGGCGACATCGCCCACAGCCGCGTCGCGCGCTCGAACGCGCTGCTGCTGCCCATGCTCGGGGCGGAGGTGCGGCTCGCGGGGCCACGCACCCTGCTCCCTCGCCCGCTGGACGCCCTCGGCTGCCCCACCTTCGATCGCCTGGAGCCCGCGCTCGAGGGCGCCGACGTGATCATGATGCTGCGCATCCAGCAGGAGCGCATCAGCGGCGCCGTCTTCAGCACGCTGCGCGAGTACGCCCGGACCTTCGGCCTCGACGACTCGCGCCTGCGGCTGGCCCAGCCGGACGCCCTCGTGATGCACCCCGGGCCCATCAACCGCGGGGTGGAGCTGACCTCCGCCCTCGCCGACGGCCCACGCAGCGTCGTCTTGCAGCAGGTGAGCAGCGGCGTCGCCGTCCGGATGGCGATCTTGCGCGCCTGCGCCGCGCGCCTGGACGGCTAGCCGCGGCCGCTGCGCGCGTCGCGACCGCTCCCGCCCCGATCGCTTCAGTAGAGCCGCGTCGCCGCAGGGCGCGCGGGGGCGCCCTTGCCCATGATGACGACCGCGTCCTTGCGCGGTGGACCCACCATGCGCTCGTAGATGGCGTCGATGGACACCGTGATGTCGGCGGTAAACGCGGCGTCGGGCGAATAGAAGACGTTACGGCGGCGGCCATCGGGGCGCAGCGTCAGATCATTGTTCTCGTAGCCCACGCCGATCCCGAACTCCGCCGTGGGGAAGTACTGCGCGCCGATGTTGAAGCCCGCCATCCGGCGCGTCTTGGTCGCCTCGGAGTCCACGGGGAGATCCACGCACCCGGTGGTGATGGTCACGTCGCAGCCGCTGTCGGTGACGTCCGGGAGGAACTGGACGGCGTAGCTGAAGCCCCCGGTGAGGGCGAGCGAGGAGGTGCCGAAGCTCTCCTCCAGCAGCAGGGAGGTCCCGAGGCGCAAGGTGTTGTCGCCGATGCGCCGGCCCGAGAGCTGATCGGAGATGAAGCTGGCGCCGGTGTCGGTCTGACGAATGCGCTCGAAGCTCGCGTTGGTGGGGGTCAAGCTGCGCCCGAAGCGGTGATCCCAGCGGGCGCTGAGGGCGAGCGCGCCGCTCTTCAGGTGCTCCGAGCCGTCGCCCAAGATGGGGAAGCTCGCCAGCGCGAGCAGCCGCGGCGAGGTGGTGACGTAGTCACCGCGCCGGCGTGAGGGCAGGGAGGTGGGGAGGATCGCCGTGAAATTCGGCGTGATCCCGAAGCCCCAGTGGTTGTCGCCCTTGGCGAGCGGGATGAAGCCCGTGGCGATGGTCAGCGGAAGATCGCGGAGCCGCGGCTCACGCTGGGTGGTCGTGACGTCGCTGTTGGTGAGCTCCACGTCGAAGCCCACGGAGGTGCCGAGGCGCAGCTTGAACCCCGGGTCGTCGACCACGAAGTAGTTGAGGCTCATCGCGTAGCCCTGGGTGTAGACCTCGTGGCTGCTGCTCTGGTTGTCACGCCCGACGCCCGCCAGCGTGGTGGTGAGGCCGTGCGACCAGTTGAAGGCGGTCCCGCGCCAGCGCACGTACGCCGGCTTCTTCCCCGAAGGATCGGCGTCCGGGCCGTTCGCGCCCCGATCGGTCGTCGGATCCGCCGTAGCCGCCGCGGGCGCGGGCGTCGCCTCGGGCGGCACGCTCGCGGCCGCGTCGACCGTGGGTCCAGCGGCGGCAGCGGCGGCAGCCTCGGCCTGCCTCGCCTCCTCGGCCTTCTTCTGCTCCTCCGCCTGCTTCGCCTCCTCGGCCTTCTTCTGCTCCTCCGCCTTCTTCTGCTCCTCCTCGGCGCTCGGCGCTGCTGGCGGAGTCCCCTCGGGAGGCGCAGCGGGGGCCTCGGCGTCGCCCGGAGCCGGCGGCGCTGCCTCGGGCGGCGGCGCGTCCTGCGCGAGCCCGACGGAAGCGCCGAGCCCCTGCCCCATCACCACTACCGCGATAGCGAACCAATGACCGTGACGCATCCGAGGTCTCCCGACTGAGCGCAGTGATTCAAGCCAGACCGAAGGCGCTTGCGCAGGCATGCAATTCCGCCGCCATGGTAATCGCCGGGCCCGTCATACGGTAAGCATGGCACGCTTGTCAACGCGGGCCACGCCGGCCCCTGCGCCCTCAGGGCCGGAGCTCGATCAGCTCGACCTCCGGGAGCGGCTCCGTCAGAAACCTCCCGGCCTGCTCCGCGAAGCTCGTGGGGCGGTCGGTGACGAGCAGCTCCAGCCGCCCGAGCGCGCCACCTGCCCGTTGGCCGATGATGCCCTCCCTCATCCAGGCCTCCACCAAGGTCACCGTCGCCTCCGCGCTGTCGACGACCGGGAGCGGAGCGCCGCGAAGCTCGGTGGCCACCTCCGCGATGAGGCCGTGCAGCAGCGGGTAGTGGGTACAGCCCAGCACCAAGGCGCCCACCCCGGCCGCCACCAGGGGCTCCAAGTAGCGCCGCACGGCGAGCCTGGGCACGTCCCCCTCGAGCCAGCCCTCCTCCACCAGCGGCACGAGCAGCGGCGCCGCCTGGCCGATCACCTCGATCCGAGTGGAGAGCTGCGCGACGGCGCGGGGGTAGGCGTTGGAGGCGATGGTGCCGAGCGTCCCGAGCACGCCCACGCGCTGGGCGCCGTGCTGCTCTGCCACGCGCACCACGGCCGTGGCGCCCGGGACGATGACGCCCATCACGGGGAGATCCAGCTCCGCCCGGAGGCGCTCCACCGCGACGGCGCTGACCGTGTTGCACGCGATGACCAAGGCCTTGACCCCACGCTGGGTGAGCTCCGCGGCGCAGGAGCGCGCGTAGCGCAAGATGGTCTCCGCCGAGCGCGTGCCGTAGGGCACCCGCGCCGTGTCTCCCAGGTACACGATGTGCTCTCCCGGTAAGCTCCGCCGCAGCGCACGCACCACCGTGAGCCCACCGAGCCCGGAGTCGAAGACGCCGAGCGGCGCCCCAGCGCTCACCATCTCACACGTCCTCGATCCGGAGGAGGCGCGCCGGCCCACGGAGGAAGGGCTGCCGCGAGATGGCCTCCAGCGCGCGCTGGACGGCGCCCTCCCGAGTGACGTGCGTGATGATGAGCACGCTGACGGGCTGCTCCAGCGCGCGGGCGCGCCCGTCTTGCACCATCTGCTCGATGCTGACGCCCTCCGCCGCCAGGCCATTGGCGATGCCGCCGAGGACCCCGGGGCGATCTTCCACGTCGAAGCGCAGGTAGTAGCGTGACTCCACGTCCTCCAGGGGCAGGAGCGGCCGCTCCTGGAGCTGAATGCCCCGCGTGGCGAGGCCCGGCTCCCCTTCACGCCTCGAGCGGGCGACGTCCACGATGTCCGCGACGACGCTGACGGCCGTGGGCATCTCCCCGGCGCCACGACCGACGAGCAGGCAGGGGCCGAGCGCCTCGCCGATGACGCGCACGCCGTTGAGCACGCCGTCGATGTTGGCGAAGACGCTGGACTTGGCCACCAGCGCCGGGTGCACGCGCAGCGACAGAGCCTCGCCGTGCTCCCGCCCGATGGCGAGGTGCTTGATGGTGTAGCCGAAGCGGTCGGCGTAATGAAAATCGAGCTGATCGATCTTGCGGATCCCTTCGGTGGGGACCCGGGCGGCGTCCACCTTGGCGCCGAAGGCGAGCATGCTCAGCACCACCAGCTTCTGCGCGGCGTCGTGGCCGTCGACGTCGAGCGAGGGCTCCGCCTCGGCGTAGCCGAGCGCCTGCGCCTCCGCGAGCATCTCCTCGAAGCCCGCTCGACGCCGCTGCATCTCCGTGAGGATGTAGTTGCAGGTGCCGTTCAGGATGCCGTGCAGCGAGCCGACCCAGTCGCTCGTCAAGGCCTCGCGCAGCGTGCGCACGATGGGGATCCCTCCGCCCACCGACGCCTCGAAGGCCAGATCCACCCCCGCCTCGACGGCCTCGCCGAGCAGCGCGGGGCCCTGCCTCGCCAGCAGGAGCTTGTTGGCCGTCACCACGCTGGCACCGCGCGCCAGGGCGCGCCTCAGCAGGGCCCCGGCGGGCTCCTCGCCCCCGAGGACCTCCACCACCACGTCCAGCTCCTCGCTCAGCACCTGCTCCGGATCGGTCGTCAGCCACTCCCGGCGACACTCCGGGACGCGCGGGGCGTCCAGCTCTCGCACGAGCACGCGGACGATCTCGAGCGGCGCCCCCACCTTCGCCGCCAGGTAGGCCCGATGGCGCTCGATGAGCCGGATGACCCCTCCCCCAACGGTCCCACAGCCCAACAGCCCAATTTTGACGCTCGCGACTCTGCTCAAGCTGACCTCGACTCTGAGGCGCTCAGATAGCAGCGGAGGGTGCTCCAGCGCCAGCGGCGCGGGCGCGCCGCCGAGCGCCTCGCGTCAAATGGGCGGCGCCTGCTCCGCCTTCGTGGGGGGGTCGGCGAGGCTGACGCTCGGCTGGCTGTGCGTCAGCTCCTCCAGCCACTCGAGCCGTGGTCGGATCCTGGTCTTGATGCTCCGTCGCGGCGCCGGACGCATCTCCTGCTCCCAGGTGCGGACCCGCGGGACGCCGGCGTTGCTGGCGACCAAGGTGGGCATGCCGCTCACGGGATCGGCGTCCACGATGAAGAAGGAGTGGTAGTGCAGGTTCCCGTCGCTCCTCAGGCCGTGGATGGTGACGATGTCCAAGGGCCGAAAGCGCGCCCGGTGCGCGTACACCCCGTCGAAGAACGCGCGCCCGGCCATCAGCGGCACGCGCTCTTCGGGTGCCAGATCGACCACCTCGAACCAGTCCGGCCGGGACCAGGCGTAGTCCACGAAGCGCTCCACACTGCGGCGGTTGTCGAGCGCGAGGGCGTCGAAATCCAGCCGGCCCTGGGTGCGCTCGCGCGGCTCGTCTCGGCTGCGGTACCAGGTGCCGCTGCTGCGCTCGAGCACGTCCGTGATGAAGTCGATGCACACCTCCGGGATGAGCGGCCGCCCCGCGGCGTCGAAGACGCGGTAGCCGTCACCGTTGAACTGGTAGCTGTCCCAGCCATGGCGGTAGGCCCACGCCCACGCCCGGCGCAGCTCGCCGTCCTGCTGCCCGATCTCGGTGCGAGGCTCGTCGAAGGGCAGCGCTTCATCCAGCTTCCGGCCGATGACCTCCCGCAGCTTGGCCAGCACCGCCGCGCGCCGGGCGTGGAGGCTCCGCGCGGCCTGGAGCTGCTCGCTCGCGCCAGGAGGGACGAGCTCGCACTGCTCCCGCAGGCCCGTCCCGACCCGGCTGAGGAGCGTGGGCACCTCGAGCTCCCCGTAGCGCAGCGCCGCGATGAGGTGCGCGGCGGTGATGCGCTCCACGCGCAGCTCGTCGAAGCCGAGCCGCGCCGCCAGCGCGCCCACGTCCAGGTGCAGCGGCGCGGCCGGCGGCGCCTCCGCCTCCCAGACTCGATCGAACAGCCACAGGCGCGCGCGCTTGCCCTGCTCCGGACCGTCGAGCCACTCGTAGTACAGCTTCCCTCGGCGGACCCGGCGCACCTCCGCGCCGCGCTCGACGCGCAGCTCGGGCGCACGGAAGAGGTGCCCGAGCTCCACCCACTCGGTGATGGCCCCCGCGAGCTCCGGCGCCTCGGCGTAGAGGTAGCCCTCTCGCAGGAACACGGCTCGCGCCAGCTCTGGCCGGTTGACGAGGAGCTTCGACAGCAGGTGGAGCTGCCACAGCGGCGCGCGGCTGCTGCGTAGCTGCTCTCGGTAGAGCTGCGCCTCCCGCTGCGGCCCCTCGCTCACGGCGGGCGGCCGCTCGAACAGCACGGCAGCCGCCTTGGCGCGCCCGAGGATCCCGGGGCGCGCCGCGTCGAGCGCCGGCGTCCCGGGGAGCTGGGGCTCGGCCCGCGCCCGAGCGAGCAGGCGCTCACAGGCCGCGTGCGCCTCCTGCTCGCCCGCCACGACCGCCGGCGCTCGGCTGCCGCCGCTCGCGGCGGCGCTCGTGGCGGTCTGCTCCACGGGGGCGCTCGGGGACTGGCAGCCCACCCCGAGGAGCGCCAGCAACGCCGACGCCGACCACACGACGGTCGACCACGCCAAGGCGTCCACCCTACGGCGCGGCGCGCGCCGATGCAAACCGCCCTCGCGCGGCGCACGCGGCGGAGCCTCGCGGGGCCGGCGCGGCGCCGCCGGCAGGGTGAGCCCCCGCCGACACGAGGCGCCTCAGTTGCTCGCCACGGGCGCCGCCTCGACGGCCTCCGGGCTCGGCTGGGGGTACTCCTCGAGCGCGGCCTTCAGCACGTCGTCCACCTTGCTCACGAGCACGAACTCCAGCTCGTCCCGCACCTCCTTGGGCACCTCGTCGAGATCGGCCTTGTTGCGATCTGGCACGATCACGCGCTTGATGCCCGCGCGGTGCGCGGCGAGCGTCTTCTCCTTGAGGCCGCCGATGGGGAGCACGCGTCCGCGCAGGCTCATCTCACCCGTCATGGCGACGTCGTGACGCACCCGGATGCCCGTCATCAGGCTCACCAGGGCGGTGAACATGGTGATGCCCGCGGACGGGCCGTCCTTGGGCATGGCGCCCGCCGGGATGTGGATGTGGACGTCGCTCTTCTCCAGGAAGTCCTTGGGGACGCCGTAGCGCACGCTGTTGGCGCGGAGGTAGCTCAGCGCCGCGTGGGCGCTCTCCTTCATGACGTCACCGAGCTGCCCCGTGAGCTGCAGCTTGCCGGTGCCGTGCATGCGCGTGGCCTCGATGAACAAGATCTCGCCGCCCACGCTCGTCCACGCGAGCCCCGTGGCCACCCCCGTCTCCTCGGTCCGCTCGGCCACCTCGCTGGTGAAGCGGATGGGGCCCAGGTACGTGGCGATGTCCTCCGCGGACTTGATGAGGTGCAGCTCCTTGGCGCCCTCGGCGACCTTCACGGCGACGCCCCGGATCACGCTGGCCACCTGCCGCTCCAAGCTGCGGACGCCGGCCTCGCGCGTGTAGTGGTCCACGATGGCCTCGATGGCCTCGTCCGTGATCTGGATGAGCTCGGCGTTGAGGCCGTGCTCCTCCACCTGCTTGGGGATGAGGTGCTGGCGCGCGATGGCCATCTTCTCTCGCCGCGTGTACCCGGGGATCTCCAAGATCTCCATGCGGTCACGCAGCGGCGCGGGGATGGGGTCCGCCACGTTGGCGGTGGCGACGAACATCACGTTCGACAAATCATAAGGGATCTCGAGGTAGTGATCCGCGAAGGTGTTGTTCTGCTCCGGATCCAGCACCTCCAGCAGCGCCGAGCTGGGGTCACCCCGGAAGTCGTGGCCGAGCTTGTCCACCTCGTCCATCATGAACACCGGGTTGATGCTGCCGGTCTTCTTCATGCCCTGGATGATCTGGCCGGGGAGCGCCCCCACGTAGGTGCGGCGGTGCCCCCGGATGGCCGCCTCGTCGTGTACGCCGCCGAGGCTCACGCGCACGAACTTCCGGCCCAGCGCCCGCGCGATGCTGCGACCGAGCGAGGTCTTGCCGACGCCCGGCGGCCCGAGCAGGCACAAGATAGGACCTTTTTTGTCCTTCTTGAGCTTGCGCACCGCCAGGTACTCCACGATGCGCTTCTTGACCTTGTCGAGGCCGTAGTGGTCCTCGTCCAGCACGCGGCGCACCTCCGCGATGTCTAGGTTGTCCTCCGTGGACACGTGCCACGGGATGTCCAAGATCCAGTCGAGGTAGGTGCGGACCACCGTGTACTCCGCCGAGCCCACCTGCATGCTGCGCAGGCGCTTCATCTGCTTCTTGGCGACGGACTCCGCCTCCGTGGGCAGGGCGGCCTTGGCGATGCGCTCCTCCAGCCCGTCGAGATCGCTCTGATCTCCGTCGTCTTCGCCCAGCTCCTCCTTGACGGCCTTGAGCTGCTGCCGCAGGACGTACTCGCGCTGATTTTTGCCCATCTCCTCCTTGATCTGGGAGTTGATGCGCTCGCGCATCTTCAAGATCTCGAGCTGGCGCGTCAGCAGCCGCAGCACCTTACGGATGCGCTCCTTGACGTCCACGGTCTCCAGAAACTGCGCCTTCTCGTCCACCGGCGCGTCGAGGTTGGCCGCCACCAGGTCCGCGAGCGCGCCCGGGGCTTGGATGGAGTCGACCAGCGCGGCCGCCTCACGCGGCAGCTCTGGCATCAGCTGGATGACCTGCTTGGCGACGTCCCGGAGGCTCATCGCCAGCGCCTCCGCCTCCACGTCCTCCAGCGGCGGCACCTCCACCTTCGCGACCCGCGCCTTCATGAAGGGGCTGCTCTGCGAGACCGAGTCGAGCTGGATGCGCGTGAGGCCCTGCAAGATGAGCGAGTAGTTGCCGGAGCTGTGCTTCAGCGCCTTGAGCACGCGCGCGGCGCACCCGATGGGGTAGAGGTCGTCCCCGCCCGGGTCGTCCGTCGCTGGATCTCGCTGCGCAAAAATGGCGATGATGGGCGCGCCCTGCTCGCTCACCGCCTCCACGAGCGCGACGGACTTCTCCCGCCCCACGTCGAAGGGCGCGACGGCCCCCGGAAACAGCACGGCGTTGCGGATGGGCAGCACGGGGAGCTCTTCATCGAACGTCAGCTCCTCCTCACTGGGGACCGTGGCTTGCGCGGGCGGCTTCTTCTTGTCGGTCATGCTGTCCTTGCCTCGTTGCGAGGGCTCGGCGGCCCTCAGACAACGCTAATGCGTCCGGTCGTGCCTGGGGTCAAGGCCACGCCCTGCATTCAGCGTGCCAAACACCGAGCTGCCTCGGCGTGCGCGATCTCCGAGGGCCGCTCCCCAGCCTCCGGCGGCCTCGCTCGGGCGCGCTCACCCAGCGCCGCGACCCACCATGCACCGCGACCCCTGCCGCGCGGCCTCGCCCGAGCGGCCCCGTGCCGTGCACGCCCTGAGAGCCGGCGGTGGGCGCCGAGGCCGTAGGCCGAAGCCCTGCTTCAGTCGTCCATGACCTCGGGGCACTTCCGGTCGAGCGCCTCGCAGTCCGCGGTCTTCGGCACGTCCGGCTCCTCCGTGTTGGTGCAGCTCAGCTCCCGGTAGGCCTTGCTGTAGGCGGCGCTCATCTGGGTCATGCAGTCCTCCCACTCGCCCACCGTCGCGGTGCAGCCGGCCACCTTCTCACGGTCGCTCGAGACGTCATCGCAGGCGTTCTCATCCGGCTTGTTCTGTGCCTTGGCGCTCGCCACGCACTGGTCGATGGCAGCCTCCGTGCACCCCTCCGGGTTCATGGCGCCGAGCTGAGCCGCGCACATCCCGCGGTACTCTGCGTCACCGAAGGCGCTGGCGCTGGCCTTGCTGGCGTTGCGGCACGCCGTCTGGATCTCCCCGTCCGAGAGGTCCTTGAGCTGCTTGTCCCGTGGCAACCCGGTGCTGTAGCCGCCGCCTCCGCCATCGCCGGAGGAGCCACAGCCCACGGCGCCGAGCAGCGCAGCGGCCAGCAGAGAGCCACGAACCAGATCCATCCCTAGCGCGAAGTGATTGGCCATGGCCGCAGTCTGACTCGGCGCGGGCGCGACTTCAACCGGACCCGAGGGCGCCCTCCTCTGGCGGCGACCTCCTCGCCGCACGTTCCCCACCGAGCGGACGCACGTCTGCTGCGCCAGGCGGACGACCGAGGCGCCTGCAGGAGTACCCTCGGGCGAACGGCGCATGACTCGGGGTCATCGTGGGTCGCTCATCCTTCGATGTGAGGCTCTCTCATCCTCTCCTCTCTGCCGCGTGACTCACGGCGCACTCCTGGCGCAGCGGCCCGCGAGGTGGTCGCTCCGGTACGTCGGGGGGTAACTGTTGCGGTGGCCGGCGGTGAGGTACGAGGCGACGCTGTAGAACGAGCCACCCCGGTACACCCGGTCGGAGGCTGAGGTGATGTTTGCACAGTCATTGCATGAGCTCGTTGGGTAGGGGCTCTTGTACCAGTCCAGCGTCCACTCCCACACGCTCCCCGCCAGGTCCGACTGCCCCCAGCGCCCGTTGCCCGCCGGCACCGAGCCCACCGGCGCGATGTCCGCAAGACCGTCGCAGTTGCTCGTGCCGCTCCAGAGGCAGCCGTGCACCGCCCTCGTGATGTCCGGTGCAGGTGTCGACCCCCACGGATACGTCCTGTCGTTCGCTCCCCCAGCCGCCGCGTACTGCCACTCCGCCTCGCTCGGCAGGAAGCCTCCGTCCCAGAGGCAGAAGGCATGAAGCTCGTACCAGCTGAGGCAGTTCTGCGGCAGCTTCTCCGTGCTGCCGGCCGTGGGCGTCCAGGTAGCGACCGCGGAGCTGCAACTAGAAGCGAGCACGCTGTCCCAGCCGGCCTTCGTCGTCGGGATCTGGGTGTTCCAGGAGCCGTCCCACCCGGGCTCATGGCTGGGGCCATTGCTGTTCGAGAGCCCGGCGCCGCCGTTCAAATGCGTGTGCTTGCCGCTGCCCGCCGCAGGCCGCCAGCCGTCTACCCACGCGTCTACGAACGCACGGAACCGCCCCACCGTCACCTCGTACTGGTCCAGCCGGAAGCTGCTCACCCGCGCCGTGTGGCTCGAGTCCAGCCGCGTCGTCTCCCCGCCTTGCACCAGCAGGCTCGTGCAGCAGCTCTCATTGCCGCTCGGGCCACAGTCGCTCTTGCCGGGGCCGCTGGTGGCGCAGCTCGGGGGTGGCGCAGCGCACGCCCCGCCGGAGCAGATCTCCCCAGGGCTGCACGCCCTACGGGGAGCGCACGCGGTTCCACAGGTGGCGGGAGTGTTGAGGTTCACCTCGCAGCCGTTGCTCGCGTCGTTGTCGCAGTTGCCGTACCCGCTCGCGCACGTGATGCCGCACGTGCCATCACTGCACGTCGCCGTGCCGTTCACCGTGCTGCATGCCTGGCGGTTGCCGCACGTGGTGCCGCAGGCGCTCGGGTCGTTCAGGTTCACCTCGCAGCCGTTGCTTGGGTCGCCGTCGCAATCCCCCGTGCCGCCCGTGCAGCCCTGGCAGTGCCCCGCCGAGCAGTACTCCGTCCCAGCGCTGCACGCCGCCACGTCCTGCCACGTGCCCGTGCCGTCGCACTGCTGCGGCCGAGCGCCGTTGCAGCGCCGCGCGCCCGGCGTGCACGTCCCCGAGCAGGCCCCGCCCACGCACGCCCGCCCCGTGCAGGGCTCCACCTCCTCCGTAGTCACCAGGTCCGGACCGCACTCCTTGACCACCTGCCCCTCACAGAACGTATCCCCCGGCGCCTTGCCGGCACAGTCGGCCAGGACGGGCTCGCACAGCCCCTGGTTGTCGCTGCGCGTGTCGCAGACCTGACCGGCAGGACAGCTCCCGGTCGTCTCCCACGTGCCGCCGTTGCAAGCGAGCTGCACCCGCTGCGCGTGCCCCGCGCACGCCAGCGTCCCGCTTGGCGCACAAGGTCCGTCCACCGTCCCCGTCCCCCCGCTCCCGGGCATTCCACCCGTCCCCCCGCTCCCGCTCACTCCCCCGCTCCCGCTCACGCCCGCGCCCCCGTCCACCGCGCTCAGCTCCTCGAGCTCCTCGATCCCCAGCAAGGCGTTGCACCCCGCCCCCAGCGCCACGCTCACCGCCATCACACCCACCAGGCTCCGCTTGGACATCGCGGCGCCAATCTACCAGACCAGCGCCCAGGAGATCACCAGGGCGCCGCGCGGGCGCGCCGCTGGAGCGCCCCGAGACGGACGGGACGACGCCGGCCGGCTCGCCCTCCCCCGCCCCTCGTCCCTGCTCCCGCCACCATCCCCTCGCTCCCACCCAGCCGGCGCCACCGCGCGCCAAGCCTCCTCGAGCGACGCCGCGCCGTGACCTCTGCGCCCGGTCGCTGCATGACGGAGCGCGAGGGATGCGCCGCTCTCCAACGACCGCTGGTGGGGCCTCCGAGTGGCCTCCACCACTCCGCGCCGTGCGACGCTCCTCGCGCGCGCCGCGGGCGCACCCTTGACGTTCGCTTCCGCGCGTGCCCCCGCGAGCGCCCGCCGCGCGCTAGCCCTCGCCGCCGGGGCTGCTAGAGCTGAACAGCGCCGGACACCGCTCCTTCGCGGTGACGCACGAGGGCGGCGCTGGCGGCTCGGCCATCTCCGTCATGGTGCACGATAGCTGGGAGGTGGCCTTGCGGTAGGCCTCCCGGGAGTCGTTCATGCAGTCCTCCCACTGGCCCACCGTGATGGCGCAGTCCGCGAAGCGCGCCCGGTCCTCCCCGGCGTTGCTGCACTCGGACGGATCCGGGGGCTCCTCCTGAGCCCGGTAGGAGGCCATGCAGTCCTTGATGGCAGCGTCGGTGCAAGCCTCCGGGCTCGCCTTCGCGAGCTCCGCCGCGCAGAGTCCCCGGACCTCCGCGTCCGTCAGCTTGTAACCAGTGCCGCTCTGGACGCTCCGACAGGCCCTCTGGAGGTCTGCCTCCGTCAGGTCCTTGACCTGCTTGTCGCGTGGAAGCCCGGTGCTGTAGCCGCCCCCCCCGTCGCCCTCGCTCGGCGCGCCACAGCCCGCAGCCCCCAGCAGCGCTGCCATGAACAGGGCACCGAGGCCCCAACCGCTCACCACCCTCGAGTGACGCACCATGCCGGCATCGTGGCACGAGAGCCTCACCGCCGCAACGCACCGTGGCGCGAGCGTCGGCGCCCCGCTCGACCCCTCGGGCGCCTGCCGCTCCCGCCTCTGACCTTCGCGTGGTAGGTCACCCCGGTGCGCACCGCGTTCTTTGGTACCCCCGACCTCGCCGTCCCTGCGCTGCGGGCCCTGGCACGGACCACGCAGCTCGTCGGGGTGGTGTGCCAGCCCGACCGCCCCGCCGGCCGAGGGATGAAGCTCCAGCCGCCCGCCGTCAAGACGGCCGCGCTCGAGCTGGGAGTCGAGGTGCATCAGCCCGTGAAGGTGCGGACCGGGCGGCTCGACGAGTGGCTCCGTGAGCGCGGCGTGGAGGCGGTGATCGTCTTCGCCTATGGGCGCATCCTGCCTCCGGCGGTGCTCTCGGCGCCTCGGCTCGGTTGCCTCAACCTCCACGCCTCGCTGCTGCCGCGCCTGCGCGGCGCCGCCCCCATCCAGTGGGCCATCCTCACTGGGGAGCGGGAGACGGGGATCAGCCTGATGCAGATGGCGGAGGGGCTTGACGTAGGCCCTGTCTACCTCAGCCGTAAGCTCATGATTTCAGAGGATGAAACCGCTGGCAGCCTGGCCGAGAAGCTGGCCCACCTGGGCGCCGAGCTCATCCACCGGGATCTCCCCGGCGTGCTCGAGGGCGGCCTGCTCCCCACCCCGCAAGACGAGCGGCTCGCCACGTGGGCGCCCCCCATCACCCGTGAGCACCTCGAGCTCGACTGGACCTGGCCGGCAGCGCGGATCACGGCGTGGGTGCGCGGGCTGTCCCCGAGACCAGGGGCTCAGACGCACTGGCGCGGCAAGCTGCTCCGCATCGGCCACGCCCTGCCCGTCGAAGACGGTCCCGCCGGGCGCCCCGGGACCGTGCGCGTCAGCGGGCGGCGGATCTGGGTGTGCTGTGGGGCAGGGGCCGTGGAGCTGCTGCACGCGCAGCTCGAGGGGCGCAAGATGCTGAGCGCCGGCGACCTCATCAACGGCCGGGTGCTCCAGGACGGCGAGCAGCTCGGCCCGGGGCTGCCATGAACGAAGAATATCCTAACTATAACGCCTATTTGTCAAAGCTTCGGGAGGAGTTTCCTCAGTTTCGGATCCGCCCGAAGCGCGGGGACCGGCTCTCCACCTGGATCGACCGAGCGCTCAAGCTCGTGACCTTGGGACGCCAGGACCGCTACCTCACGGAGTATCACACGGTGCTCGGTGAGACCCTCTGGGTGCCGGACGCCTGGGCTCGCCTCGGAGATCTGGAGCGGGTGGTGCTGCTGCGTCACGAGCGCATCCATCTGCTGCAGCGGCGTCGCTGGGGCTCGGTCGGGATGGCGCTGCTCTACCTGCTGCCGCTGCTGCCGGTGGGGCTCGCCTATGGACGCGCTCGCCTCGAGTGGGAGGCCTACGAAGAGACGCTCCGCGCCACCGCAGAGCTCCTCGGCCGGGAGGCGGCGCGCTCTCCCGCGCTGCGGCGACAGATTGTTGGCCGCTTCACGGGTCCAGACTACGGCTGGATGTGGCCGTTCGAGGGTCAGGTCGAGCGGTGGTACTCGGCTGCCCTCGCGCGGGTCGAGTCGAGCCTCGGGCCCGCTGACAGCCACGAGCAACGCACGCTAGACTCAGGATGGAGCTGAATGGGACCTGTACTCGGCATCGATTTGGGCACGACGAACTCCGTCGTGGCCGTCGTGAAGGAAGGGGTCGCCACCGTGCTGGCGGACGACCAAGGGCGGCGCCTCATCCCCTCGGTGGTGTCCTTCCACCCGAACGGCACCGTGATCGTCGGGGAAGAGGCGCGTCAGCGGCGCCTCATCGACGCCCCCAACACCATTTATTCCATCAAGCGCCTCATCGGACGCTCGTGGGACTCCGAAGAGGTCCGCACGGCGCGCTCCCGCTTCCCCTTCGAGCTGCGCGAGGGCCCCGGCCAGGCGGCCCTCATCGTCGCCCGCGGCGAGACCTACACCCTCCCGGAGATCAGCGCCTTCGTCTTGCGCAAGGCCAAGGCCGTGGCGGAGGCGGCCTTGGGGGAGGAGGTGGAGCGGGCGGTCGTCACCGTCCCCGCCAATTTCAATGACCTGCAGCGGGCCGCCACCAAGGTCGCAGGGCGCGTGGCGGGGCTCGAGGTCGTGCGCATCATCAACGAGCCCACCGCCGCGGCGCTCGCCTATGGCTTCGGCAAGACCGACAAGGAGCGCATCGCCGTCTACGATTTCGGCGGGGGCACCTTCGACGTCACCCTGCTGGATCTGGCGGACGGCGTGTTCGAGGTGCTCGCCACCGCCGGGAACACCTTCCTCGGCGGTGACGACCTCGACGAGGCCCTCACGGGGGAGTTCGCTCAGCAGTTTCTCAAGCAGCATCGCTACGACGTCCGGCAAGATCCGCAGGCCCATGAGCAGCTCTTGTTCGCCGCGGAGCAAGTGAAGCGGCGCCTCAGCACCGACACCGAGGCGACGGTGGACATCCCGGAGGTGGCGCATGGCCCCGGCGGCAAGCCCCTGGGCTTTCGCGCCAGCATGACGCGCGCGGAGCTCGAGCGGCTGGCGCGCCCGCTCGTCGAGCGCACCTTCGACGTGTGCCGCGAGGCGCTCGGGATCGCCCGGCTCCAGCCCGGTGACTTCGATCGCGTCTTGCTCGTCGGTGGCTCCACCCGGGTTCCGCTCGTCCGAGCGCAGGTCGAGGAGTTTTTCCGCCGCCCCATCCAGGGGGACCTCAGCCCGGACGAGGTAGTGGCCTTGGGCGCTGCCCTCCAAGGACAAGCGCTCTCCGGGACGGAGCGGCGCCACGCCTCGCAGATCCCCTCGGCGCCGCGCCCCGGCCGCGCCACCGATCCGGCCCTCACCCCGAAATCACGCCCCCCTCAGCCGCGCGGTCGCGGGACCCTCCCACCGCAGATCGGCCTGCCGCCCGCTGGTGCGCGACCTCGGCTGGACACCCACCCAGGGCTCGCCAGCGCGGGTCGGCCCCGGATGCCGACGTCCCCGGGGCTCGCGCGCGAGGCCGCGCCGGCCCGCGGGCGACCGATGGTCATCCAGCCGCCGCGCGGCCTCGGCGCCGAGGGAGCCCCCAACACGCAACAACAGCGCTCCCACGAGCGGAGCACCACCAATCCCGGGCTCCTCGCGCCGGCGCAGCCCGCGGCGACCCCTGGCCGCCGGGTGACGAGCCCCACGGGCGTCTCGCCCGCCACGCCCCCGGCGCCGGGGCCCAAGGACGGGGCAGCCTCGCTCGCTCCCGCCAGCACGCTCATGAGCGCCGGGGCAGCCGCCCGGGAGGCCATCGCCTCCGTCCACGACGAGGAGCCAGGCGGTGCTCCCCAGCAGGCCAAGCCCGGCGCGGGGCGCTCGCGGCTCCCCACGACGACCCAGCGCCAAGAGCTCGGCGTCCCTGCCGCGGCGGCAGCGCTCGCGGCCGAGCTCCCCATCGTCACCGCGCAGGGCCTCGCCCGAGAGGCCACGCCCGCGCCGCCGCCAGCGCACGCGCCCACCCCAGGCCCCGCCGCGCTCGCGCCCCCGCTCGTCTCCCCGCCGGTCGCGCCATCCCCACGAGCGGGCGCAGCGCCAGCGGCTCAGCAGCGGCGCACGGCGCCCCTGGCGGCCGCTGCGCCGCTGCCGCTCGTGAGCCCCGCGACGCCCGCGCCGCCGCTCGCAGCGAGCCCCACGCCGCCCCCCGTCGCGCCCGCCGCCGCGCCGAGCGCTCGACGTGACAGCAGCACCTGGCAGCTCGACCCGGACGAGCTCATCACCGAGGCCTCGGTCCAAGCGGACTTCCGCTCGCTCGGGATGACCCAGTCTGCCAGCGGCGTCTGGCAGCTCTCCGAAGACGACGTCACGGCCGTGGAGGAGGACATCGAGCAGCTCGAGGTCCCCGCCGAGTTTGGCGCTCCCGAGCCCGCCGCGCCGCCTGCCGCCGCGGCGGCGCCGCTCGGCACTCGGACGCAGGTGCTGCCCACGCTGGGCGCGCCACCGCAAGTGCCGCCCACGCCTGAGGCTGCCCCCTGGGCGCCCCCCACGGCGCCGGTGACGGCGCCGGCGTGGTCCGCGCCTCCGATGGCCGCCGCGGCCCCCCCCCCGGCGTCCCTGACACCCGCCCAGCCTCCCGCCGCCTGGCCTGGCGCCGTCGCCCTGGGCGGCATCGCCGCGGCGCCGGCCCCCATCATCCGTGAGGCCCCGCAGGTCCCGCTCCTCATCGACGTGACCCCCCTGAGCCTCGTGGTCGAGACGGTCGGCGGCTACTGCGACACCGTCATCGAGCGCAACACCCCGGTGCCCACCTCTCGGACCCGCGAATTCGTCACGGGCAAGGACAACCAGACCCACGTGCGCGTCCGCGTCAGCCAGGGAGAGTCCGAGCACTTCGCGGAGAACACGCTGCTCGGAGAGCTGGAGCTGGCTGGGCTCCGCGCCGCACCTCGCGGCGCGGTGCGCATCGCGGTCTCCTTCGCGCTCGACACCGACGGCATCCTGAACGTGGCGGCCTCGGACGTGCAGACCGGACAGGCCACGACGGCGCGCCTGCAGCTCGTGGGCGCGACCTCCGCCGCCGACCTCCAGCGCATGGCGCAGCGCCACGCGCGCCACCCCATGTAGCCGCGTGACCGGCGAGGAGCTCGAGCCGCACCCCCTGTGGGCCTGGGACCAGATCCTGGACGACTGCAGCTACTACGAGCTGCTCGGCCTGCTGGAGATCTCCGACGACTCCACGATCAAGGCCGCGTACCACGCCTTCGCTCGGAGCTTTCACCCCGATGGCTTCATGGGGGAGCCCGAGGCCTTGCGCGCGGCGGCCTCGCGCGTCTTCGAGCGAGGCTCGGAGGCCTACCGCGTGCTGTCGAACCCCAAGCTGCGCACCCTCTACGATCGCGCGCTGGCGACGGGGCAGCTCCGGCTCGACGCCACCCGCGCGGGCGAGGCTTCGGACTTACCTCCCGGGAGCCTCTCGCTCAGTGCGCTGTGCCGCTCCCCCGGCGCCAAGCTCAAGGCGAAGGCCGCCGAGCAGTCCCTCGAAGCCGGGCGCCTCCGCGAGGCGTACCAGCAGCTCCAGCTCGCGCTCGCCATGGAAGGCGATGGAGCGGCGCCGGAGCTGCTCGAGCGCCTCGACGCGATCGATCTGATGCTGTTCGCGCGCGGTGAGTGAGGCGGTGAGTGAGGCGCCGCTCAGGTCAGGGCCGGCTGCCACAGCGTGCGATGCTCCACGAAGGCCTCGATCCCGCTGAGCGGACAGCCGGGCGCCAGGCTCCCTTCACCCGCCGAGGCGCGCCAGCCGCGTCGCCCGCTCCCGCGCGCCCAGCGCCCGAGCTCGGCGTCGAGCGCACCATCGCTGGTCCACCACGAGAGCCCGCGCACGTCCCGCCGCTCGAGCAGCCCGCGGACGAGCACGCCCTGATCGCCACAGAGGACGTTGACGGCGCCCGCAGGGAGCCCTGCCTCGACGACGCACTGCGCCCAGCAGAGCGCGGGCCGCGGCTCGAGCTCCGGCGCCACCACGACGAGCGTGTTGCCCGAGAGCAAGGCCGGGAGGCTCGCCGTGACCACGCCGAGCAGGCCAGGTCGCGCCGGGGTGACGACCAGCACGACCCCGAGCGGCGCGAGCGAGGGGACGACGCAGCTCCCCACGCCGCGCGGCGCCGCGCCGGCGAGCAGCAGCGGGGCCTTGTCCGTCCAACCTGCGAAGCTCACGCTCGCGTCGACGGCCGCCGCGTGCTCCTGCTCCGCGGCCGCCCCGAGCGCGGTGAGCAAGCGCTCGTCCCCGCGGCGCTCCTCGAGCGCCGCAGCCGCGCGATAGAGCAGCTCACCGCGCTCGGCGGCGTCCACGGCCGCCCAGCCCGCCAAGGCCTGGACGGCCGCGCCCCAGGCGTCGAGCGCGTCACCCTGGCCAGCGCGCGGGAGCCGCTCCCCCGGGGCCCCTGCAGGCTCGCCGCTCGCCGCCGCGCCGTCGACGAGCTGGCCGCCGATCAGCAGGCGCCACGGCTGCGCCACCCGCCAGCGCGGGGTGGCTGCGGACGGTGAAGCTCGGTGGCTCACTCCCCCACCTCCAAGAAGACGCGGAGCAGCTCCCAGCCGCGCGCCGCCAGCTCCATCGACCGCTCTTCACCGAGCCCGGGCGCCGCCGTCGGCTCGGCGTTGAGCCACAGCCGCTGCGCCGCCGCCCCCTGGGCCAGCCGCAGGGCGCGCGCCCCCGACTCGGACCAGACGACGAGCTCCCCTGACGGCGGCAGCCGCCGTAGCAGCTCGAGCGCCTCCGGCTCCGTGCGGAAGCTGGTCAGGGTGATCCGAGGCCCAGCGCCCTCGGCAGCCTGCCACCACGGCGCCGAGGGCGACACCTCCGTGAGCACGGAGGGCGCCAAGTACCAGCCCCGCGGCGGGAGCGCGAGCGGCGGCGTCCACGACGGCACGCGCGCCGTGCGCGCGCGCTCCGCGCGCGCGCTCTCGAGGTGCTCCACGGCGCGGAGGGGGCCGAGCTCGGTGACGCGGTCGAGCGGCTCCCCCACGCGCAGCCGCCCGAGCCGCTCTCGCAAGCGCTCGGCGAAGCGCTCCCACGCGCGCTCCTGCACCAGCACGCGGACCCCCGCGCCAGCGCCGCTCACGCGCGCCAGCAGCCGCGCGACCGTCCCGTCGACGGCGGCCTCCAGCGACGCGTCCGCGGCGACGAGCTGCGTCGCCGTGAGCTGGCGCTGCACCACGATCCGCTTCCCAGCGGCGACGCTCGCGGCGCCGAGGGCCCTCACGGCGCCCTCTCCCCCGCTGACGTGCAGCAGCTCGACCTCGGGCTGGCGCACGAGCGCCTCCGCCAGCTCCACCCCGCCGGTCAGCACGCTGAGCAGGCCGGGAGGCAGGCCCGCCTCGCTCGCGATCTCACCGAGCAGCAAGCCCCCGAGCGGCGCCGAGCGCGCCGGCTTCACCACGACGGCGTTGCCACAGGCCAGCGCGGCGGCGACCCTCTCCATGACCCCAGCGAGCGGCGAGCCGCCATCGACGAGCAGCGCCACCACGCCGAGCGGCCGTGAGGGCCGGCCACGCAGGGCCCAATGGAGCTTGTCGGCCCAGCCGGCGAAGTACCGCCCGTGGGCCACCGCTGGCAGCACCTCCTGCTGCGCGCAGGCGTGCACCGGGCGGCCCGTGTCGAGGCTCAGCGCCGCCGCGAGCCGGTCCGACGCCCACCGCAGCGACGCTGCGAAATGGTGGAGGCGCTTGCCCCGCTCGATCCCGCTGAGGCTGGCCCAACGCCGCTGCGCCTCCACCGCAGCGGTGAGCGCGAGCGCGGCGTCCGCGGCGTCCGCGGCGGCGACCTCGGTCAGCGGCGCTTCGGTGGAAGGACGGAGCACCACGTCGTAGCGTCCCGCACGTGGCGCCTGCCAGCGCCCGCCCAGCAGCAGCTCGTAGCGCGCCCGCACGCCCGCCAGCTCCGCCGCGACGACGGACGACTCATAGCCCCAGAGGCCCTCCTCCGCCGGGCGCGGCGCCTCGCTCACGACGCCCCCCGCGGCGCTGCGGGGAGCGCCTCGAGCGCCGCGACGACGGCGCTCAGCAAGGTGCTGGCGCCGAGGCGAAAGCGCGCGGGCGCGAGCCACGCGGCGCCGAGCGTCTCGCGCACCAGGACCACGTAGGCGAGCGCCTGCGCCGCGGTCCGGATCCCCCCCGACGCCTTGATGCCGACGCGCCGACCCGTCGCTCGGTAGTGCTCTCGTATCGCCTCCAGCATCACGAGCACCGACGCCGGTCGCGCCCCCGGCTCGCTCTTGCCCGTGGACGTCTTGATGAAGTCCGCCCCAGCGCGCATCGCGAGCAGGCTCGCGGCGCGCACGTCGTCGTAAGCGCCGAGCTCCCCCGTCTCCACGATGACCTTCAAGACGCGCGCTTGGCAGAGCTCCTTCATCGCCGCGATCTCATCGTACACCCGCGCGCCGCGGCCGCTCAGAAGCGCGCCACGGTCCAGGACCATGTCGAGCTCGTCAGCGCCCTCCCCGAGCGCGCGCCGCGCCTCCTCGAGCCGCACCTCGAGCGGGGAGTGCCCGCTCGGGAAGGCGCCCACCACCGAGGCCAAGGCGACCGCCGAGCCCTCCAAGGCACGGCGCGCCGGCGCCACGAGCAGCGGCGAGACGCACACGGCCGCGACGCTCGGCAGCGACGCGCGCGCCGACGGCCTCACCGCGCGGCTCACGAGCTGCGCGGTGCTGAGGGGGGTGTCCACCCCTTCGAGGGAGGTGAGGTCGAGCGCGCTCAGGGCGAGCTCGAGCGCCGGCCTGGAGCCACGCTGTAGCTCACCCAGCCGCGCGAGCTCGGCGGCGCGAGCCTCGACCATCCAGCGGCTCACGCCGCCGGAGCCGAGCTCAGCGGGCGGTGCGGCTCGCTCTGACATCATGGACAGTCAATGTGTGATTTTTCATCGAGAGTGCAGCCAGCGTCAGAGCCTCGCGAGGCGTGCCGCCACGCGCGGGGCTCGGCCTCGGCGGTGTAGGGTGTAGCGTAGGAGAGGCGCCTCGGGGAGCGCCGTGCTAGACTGTCCGCCGAGCGCTGGGCTCATCGCAGGCAAGGCCCGCTCGGTGGTGATGGGCGGCTCGCCCAAACTGCTTTCATCCTTGGCGCGGGCGGTGATAGTCTGCACGCGTCTTTTTTGTGGCTAGATCCCCATCGCCGCTCGGACGTAACCCAGTAAGACTCACCCCCCCCAACCCGCTTCCCAGCGCCTGATCAGTTTCGTCGAGAGGAAGGCCGTCAGTGAAGATCTCGTGCCCCGCGTGTGATGCCAAGTATTCGATCGCAGACGAGAAAGTTCAGGATCGTTCCGCCAAGATCCGCTGCCGTAAGTGCGGCACCACCATCGTGATCGACGGGCGTGTGGATCCGCCGTCGGTCACCGCGGACGGCGGCGCTCCGGTCGCGGAGGCTACGGCCAGCACCACGGAATACTCGGTCGATTTCGGCGACAGCGGCCAGCGCAACCTGTCTCTCGAGGAGCTCGTGCAGGCGTACCGAGACGGCTCGGTGACGGCGGACATGTACATCTGGTCGGAGGGGATGGACGACTGGAAGCCCCTCGGGGAGGTCCCCGAGGTCATGGGCGCCCTCGCGAGCGACTCCGCGCCGGCCGCTGCGGCACCCGCCGCGCCAGCGCCCGCCGCGGCAGCGCCCGCAGATCTCTTCGGGGCAGCCGCCTCGGCCCCGCGCGCCGCGCAGCGCTCGGGCGGGGGCCGCGGCTCCACCGCGGATCTCTTCGGAGCGGCGGCGCACGCCGGCAGCGAGGCGGAGTCGCTCGCGAGCAGCTCCGCGGGCGCCGCCGAGCCGGCGGCCGCCGCTACGGGCGCCCGCAACGAGTCCTCCGTGCTCTTCTCGCTGAGCGCGCTCACCAAGGCCGAGCCGCCGAAGAAGTCGAGCAGCAGCGCCACCACGGCGACGCGCGAGGACTCTGGCCTCATCGATCTCAAGGCGCTCACCGCCAAGCCAGCGGAGGCGGCGCCCGCCGCGGATCTCGGCCTCGGCCTGGGCAGCTCACCGCTCGGCCTGGGCAGCGCGCCGCTCGGCCTCGGTGCGCCGCTCGGCATGGGCTCGCCGCTGGCGTCGGCCGCCGCCGCCTCGCCCGCCGAGCCGGCGAAGAAGAACAACACCCCCATCATCATCGGGGGCGCCATCGCCTTCGCCGCGGTCGTCATCGGCCTCGCGCTGGTCTTGACGAAGTCGGATCCTCCCCCCCCCGCCCCCACCGCGGCGCCCACGCCAACGCAGACGGCGGCCCCCGTCGCCACGCCGGCGCCCACCCCCACGGTGACCGCCGAGGCGCCCGCCACCGGGACGGCCGCCGCCGACGACAAACCGCCAGAGAAGGCGGCCGCCGCCAAGCCCGTGACCGCGACGCAGAAGAAGCCCACGTCCACCAGCACCGGCAAGCCAGCCGCTGGAGGCGCTACGCCAGCGGCCGCAGCACCGGCCACGCCCGCCGCCAAGCCGAAGAGCAAGTGCGGCTGCGCCCCTGGGGACCTGCAGTGCGCCATGCGCTGCGCCGCGGGCGGCTGAGCCACCTCTCACCGCTCGGGGTACGCGCGCGCTCGCGCTTCAAGGCGCGAGCGCGGCGGGGCGCTCCAGCCACAGCTCGCCCTGGCGTGCCTGGAGCACGAACACCACGCCGCGGCGGTCCGCGCGGCCGTGGCGTACCAGGCCGTCGTCGAGCCGCAGCGCGTAGGGACTCCCGAGCGCTGCGCCTGGCTCGCCCACCTGGACGCTGACGGGGCCGATGGGTCTGCCTCGCGGCGCGCGCCGGGGGCGCTCGAGGCACGCCGCGGCGACCTGCGGCTCGCGCTCTTGCTCCGCGCAGCGCTCGAGCTGCGCTCGCTGCTCCGGGCTCTGCGGCTCCAGCGTCTGGAGCAGCGTGGCGGCCAGGGCACGCACCTCCGGCGATGGATCGCTGCCAACGAGCGCGCCGAGGTCGGTCGCGCAGGTTCCACCCAACAGCAGCAGCCCCCGTAGCCCGGCGCTCCGGAGCGCCGCGCGGGGCGCGCCGAGCGCCTCGCAGAGCTGAGCTGGAGCGCTCTCGTGCGCGCGCTGCGCCATCCGTGTCAGCGCCAGCAGCGCGTTGGCCGCCACGGCGACGTGAGGGTCTCGGGTGGCCGCCTCCACCGCGGCGCGCTCCGCGGCGCCTCCCACCAGCGCGAGCGCCCAGAGGGCGTTCGCCCTCACCGCCGGGCTCTCGTCGCGCGCCGCGGCGACCGCCAGCGCGGCCAGCCGTGGATGAGCCGCGAGCGCCTCGGCGCTCTTCGCTCGGTCGGCGGGATCCGAAGCTCTCAAGAGCCGCGCGAGGAGGCGCTCCGCCGCCGTGCCCGGCGCCCTCCCGAGCGCCTGGAGCAGCGCATCACGTTCGCCGCCACGGCGGCTTGGCAAGAGCGCCGCCACGCGCTCGAGCAGACGCTCGGACGACCGCCGCGCCAAGATCCCCCCGAGCGCCTCGTAGGCGGCGCTGGGGTCGCGCGCGTGGCGCGCCTCGAGGCGCCCGACGAGGAGGCTCGCCGTCTCGAGCGAGGCGCCCGCGCCCAGCGCCGCTCCCGCCGCGAAGCGGACGCGCTCGTCCGCCTCGTCGAGCAGCGGCAGCAGCTTCGCGTCGAGCCCCGGCGCTCCCAGCCGCGCGAGGGCCTCGACCGCGGCGAGGCGCAGCGCTGGGGCGACCTCACGCGAGAGGAGCGGCACCAGGGCGGGCGCCGCGCGCGCTGCCCCGGTCCACCCCAGCAGCTCGACCAGCGCCCGCAGCTCCGGCGCCGTGCGCGCCACCTTCAACGCGCGCAGCACGGGCTCGACCGCGCGGCCATCGGGCCCAGCGGCCTCGAGCAGCGCGGTGGCGGCTCCTACCGCGGCCCTGCGCTCGCTGGCCGCGATCGCGGAGAGGTGCTCGAGCACGAACGGCAGCGACGCCGACGCCGCGGCGCCCGCGCGCCCCAGCAGGGAGAGCCCTGGCTCGAGCGGTACCCTGCCCCGCTCGACCGCGAGCGCCAGCGCCTGCGCGCTGGCCGCCGTCCCGAGGTTGGACGCCAGCTCCGCGCACCGCAAGCGCTCGACCTCCTCGGGGCGCTGCTCGAGACAGCGCTCGAGCAGCGGCAGGCCCTCCGCGGCGCGCGCCAGCGTGCCCGCCACGAGCCTCAGCTCCTCGGAGCCCTGGGCCAGCTCGAGCTGCGCGGCGAGCGCCGCCGGGCTGTCCTCGCGCCTCCCGAGCGCCACCAGCGCGGCGCGGCGCAGCTCGAGCGAGCCGCCCGACGCCCGGAGCGCGGCCACCAGCAGCGGCTCCACCTCGGCGCCACCGAGCCGGCCCAAGGCGTGGACGAGGGCGAGCCGAAGCACCTCGTCCGCCTCCTGCCACTGCGCGCCCAGCGCGGTGACGGCGCGTCGATCGCCGAGCTGCCCGAGGGCGCGCGCCGTCGCCACGCGCACCCGCGCGTCCTCGTCCCGGAGCCGCGCGGTGAGCGGCACCAGCGCCCGCGCGTCCTTCAGCTCGCCCAGCGCCGTGACGACCGCGAGCCGCACCGCGACGCTCGCGTCCTCGACGCGCCCGAGCAGCGGCAGCACCCCCGCCGGGCTCGCGCTCGCGCCGAGCGCCTGGGCTGCCGCCACGCGCACCTCCTCGCTGCCGTCTCCGAGCGCGCGCGCCAGGGCCTCCGCCGCGAGGGCCGTGGGGGCGCGCGTCAGCAGCTCCGCGGCGGCGAGCCGCAGCCGCACGTCTTGGTCCTCGAGCCACGACACCACCAGCTCCCCAGCTCCAGTGACCGCGAGCCGAGCGGCGACCCGCGCGGCCTCGAGCCGCACCTCGAGCTCCGGATCGACGAGCGCGCGGAGGAGCAGCCGCCGCGCCACCCCCGGCGGTAGGCGCTCCAGCTTCTCGACCGCGGCCAGCCGCTGCTCCGTGCGTGGGCTGCCGAGCTGGCGCTCGGCCTGCTGGATGACGCTGGGCCACACCAGGCCGAGCGCCGGCGGCGCCAGCGCCAGCACCGAGACCGACCAGGAGAGCATCGCGAGCCAGCGCCGCATCGGCGCCAGCTTAGGCCGACGGCGTCGCCGCGAGAACCGCCCCCACGCTCAGCGTGCGAGGGTGACCTGCGCGACGTCGATCCCCATCCGCTCGAGCGCGCGCCGGGAGCGCTCCTGCTGGAGCGGCCGCAGCCAGGCAAAAAATGCGAGGTTTTGCCCAAAGAACCGCGCGCAGCAGTAGACCTCCGGCAGGTTGAAGCCGATGGCGAGCGCCATGCCGAAGACGAGCGAGCCGAAGCCATAGTAGCGGGACCAAGAGCGCATCGGCGCCCGGCACTCTTCGCGGTAGATGGCCGCGTTCACTTCGGAGAAGGGCGGGAGCTGGCGGAGCCGCGTGGGCGTGTAGCGATCCGCTCCTTGGACGTAGCGCGCCTGGTTGCGCAGGTAAAAGTGATAGAGCCACCAGAACAGGCGCAGCCACAGCGCCCCCTTCGGGCTACTTCGCCAGCGCTCCTCCGCTTGGTCCACGTCCTCGCTGTCCTTGAAGCCGGGCACCGTGAACTTCAGGTACACGTTCTTGTAATGATCGTGGCTCGCCGTGTGAAAGGATCCGGTGTAGGCCGTCCCCACGGCGATGAGCAGCAGCGGCCAGTGCCAGGCGCTCCCGGCGTACTTCAGGTGCAGCAGCCACAGGCAGCCGCCCACCGAGGCGACGGTGGTCGTGAAGTCCGAGCAGCCGTCGAGCATGCGGCCGAACGCGGACGACGTGCCGCGCATGCGCGCGAGCTGCCCGTCGGCGCAGTCGACGATGGCGGAGAGGACGAGCGCCAGCGCCGCCCAGCCGAGGTGCCCCGGGAAGGGGCTGACGATGAGCGCTCCGCAGGCGATCCCGAGCAGCATGGAGAGCAGCGTGACCTGGTTGGGAGTGACCCCCGTGGGCAGCAGCGCGCGGGCCAGCAGGTACGCGAGCGGGCGATGAAAATAGAGGTCGATGGTCTCTTCGACGTCGACGGACTTCAGGCTCCGACGGTACCCATCGACCCAACCCATCGCCGCCATCCTCTCTACGGCGCTAGCTCACGCCGCGCTGACGCTCACTCCGCGTCGTGGTGCAGGCTCACCGCGCCCGGGGGCGGCGTGAGCTGGCGCCCGCCGCGCTCCGCGTCTCGAGCGCGCTGGAGCACCTGCTCGAAGCCGTGCAAAAACTGCTGATTTTGCTCCGGGGTGCCGACCGTCACCCGCACCCAGGTCTTGCCCAGGTGGTGCGTCGCGAGCGACCGGATGAGCACCCCGCGCGCCAGCAGCTCGTCCACCATCCGCGCCGCGGTGACGCCGGTGCGCGAGATGTCGATGAGCACGAAATTGCCCTCGCTGGGCAGCGCCGCCACGCCGGGCACCTGACCGAGCCGGAGCACCAGCTCTTCGCGCTGCCCGCGCTGCTCCGTCAGCCGCGCCTCGAACTCGGCCACGTCGTCCAGCGCGGCGAGCGCCGCCGCGATGGTGAGCGTGGGGACGTTCCACGGCACCTTGACCCGCGTGAGCAGCTTGGCGACGGCGGCGTGCGCCACCGCGTAGCCGAGCCGTAGCCCCGCCAGCCCCCAGGCCTTCGAGAAGGTCCGCAAGATGATGGCGTTCGGGAACTCGGCGAGCAGGCGCGACAGCGAAGGGCGGCCGCCGAACTCGTAGTAGGCCTCGTCGATGACGGTGGGCAAGCCCAGGCGGAGGACGCGCCGCAGCGCCTGCTCGTCCATGGGGTTGCCGGTCGGGTTGTTCGGGGTGCAGAGGAAGATGAGCTTGGTGCGCTCGGTGACCGCGCGGATGAGCCGGGGCACGTCCGGCTCGTGCTCCTCGTCGAGCGGGACCAGCACCGGCACGCCCCCGACGGTGCGCGTGCGCGCCTCGTACATGCTGAACGTGGGGACGCTGAGCAGCACCTCCTCCCCTGGGCCGACGAAGGTGCGGATGAGCACGTCGATGAGCTCCGTGGAGCCCGCGCCGAGCACGACGTTGCTCGCCTCGAGCCCCTCGCGCGCGCCGAGCCGCTGGCGCAGCTCCACCTGCCCGAAGGGATAGAGGTTGCCCTTCGTGGCGGCCTCCAAGATCGCGTTGAGGACGCGCGGGCTGGGCGCGTAGGGGCTCTCGTTGCTCATCAGCCGCGCCTGGACCTTGCTCTGGTTGGCGAGCTGAAAATGATCTTCGTTGTATGGCTGGGCCGCGCGCACCCAGCTCGGCGCAAAGGTCTCGATGGAGTCAGGGTCGATGACCGCGGGCGCCCCCGCGCCGGGCTCGTCCCCCAGGTTGTCCCCGAAGACCCGGAGCATGGCCTCCGCGCGCTCGAGCGCTGGCCCGGTGTCCACGTCGATCCAGCGCGCGTCGCCGACGTCACAGGCGAAAAACTGTCCCTTGTCGGCCAGGGCGCGCACCCCCTCGCTGAGCGAGCAGTCCCCTCGCTGAGCGAGCAGCGCGGCGAGCTCCTGCACCAGCGCCGGCCCGATGCGAAACACGCCGGTGTCGAGCGCGTCGTAGTCGCTGAGCTCCTTGCCGATGTCCGTGATGAGCCCGCTCGGCGCCATCTTCACCTTGGTGGCGTCGTCGATGTCGAAGCAGCGCTCGATGTCGCGATCGACCGCCAGCGCGCAGGCGCCCTGCGGCAGCTCCGCCGCGAGCAGGCGCCGCACGAGCTCCGGCGAGTACAGGTGATCGCTCATGGTGAGCAGGCACTCTCGGTCCACGAAGCTCGCCGCCGCCACGAGAGAGACGCCGTTCTTCGCGGTGTAGCGCGGGTTGTCGACGAAGCTGAGCTTGAGCGCCAGGCTGGGCTCCGCGCGCAGCGCGCGCTGGAGCTGCTCCGCCTCGTAACCGACGACGACCACCGCCTCCTTGATGCCCACCGACTGGAGGTTGCGCAGCACCCGCACGAGCAGCGGCACGCCCGCCACCGCGCGCAGCGGCTTGGGCGTTGGGTCTCCCCCCTCGGCGAGGCGCGAACCAGTCCCAGCGGCCAACACCACGGCACGAGTCAGGCGACGGTCACTCATCTTCATGGTCTTTCAAGCTAGAGGAGACGGCGCGCCTCTTATCACGCGGCGCGGCAATAGCAAAAAAGTTTGAGGAGTCCATGGCTTAGCGCTGGTTTAGCCTGTGACTGAGCTGCACACTGTGGCAAAAAATCCACACTGTCGGGGGGTGCAGCCCGGGCGCAAGCCGATCCGGAGCGCCGTGAGAACACGGCACGGGGCGGCGGAGGGGGTGGGGGCTGGAGCGCACTTCGAGCCTCTCCGCAGCAAGCTCGGTGCCAGCCGCCCCGACCGGCACGGCGAGCAGCGCTCAAGTGCCCGCCAAGCGAGCGCATTTCACGACTGCGGCCCCGGCGCTGCGCCACGCCGGCCGCGCGCCGGGGCCCCCTTGCCGTGCGGCCCAGCAACACCCGCGACGCGCCGATCCCACTCACGACGGGCGAGCGCGGCGCCGTCCGCCTGGCGGCTCAGCGCTCAGAGGGGCCGCGGCGGCGCGAGCTGCCCGCTCCGCACCAGCCCCGCGGCGAATTCGAGGTCTTCGAGGTCGTCCACCTCCGCCCAGCTCAGATCTTGGACGTCCACGAGCTCCGCCTCGAGCCGCCCGGCCTGGAGGAGATCCGAGTAGACGTCTTCATAGTAGCGCTGCGCCGCCTCGGGGCGCCGGAGCGCCTCGAACAGCGCCGGGAGCGCCGCCGCGTCGAGCCGCTCGATGCCGATGCTCTCGCCCGCCGAGCGCTCGACCGGGAGCTCCTTTCCAAAGGCCGTGATCCGACGGCCGTCCTCGCAGCGGACCTTCATGGCCTCGGCGTCGAGCCGGCGCCCGCAGTCCACCGCGACCGCGAGCGGCGTCGCGCGTGCGTCCAGCCGCTCGAGCACCTCGGCACGAAACAGCACGTCGCCGTCGAGCTTGAAGCAGCTCTCGCCGCCGATCGCCTCGGCGCAGAGCGCGAGGGAGGCGGCGTTCTGTGTGCTGTCGTAGCGCGGATTGTGGACGAAGACGTAGTCACAGCGGCGGTCGACGAGCGCCGCTCGCAGCGCCTGCTCCTGATAGCCCGTCGCCAGCACGACGCGCTCGACCCCGTGCCGCACCAGCACGTCGATGGCGCGCTCGAGGAGGCTACGGCCCTCGATCTCCACGAGCGCCTTGGGGCGCCCGTCCGTGAGCGGGCGTAAGCGTGACCCCAGACCAGCGACCAACAGCACGGCGACTCGCGTCCTCATCCCGCAGACGATTGCACGGTGGCACTCAGCTTGCTACGAGCGCCGCACCATGCAGCAGCCCGAGAAGATTCAGCCCGCTGACGGCAAGCTCGCCGTGTTCCTCCCTGGCCTTGGCGCCGTCGCCACCACCTTCGTCGCCGGCTGCCTGCTGGCGCGGCGGGGCCTCGCCCAGCCCGTCGGCTCGCTGACCCAGATGGGGACCATCCGCCTCGGCAAGCGCACGGACAACCGCTCCCCCAAGATCAAGGACTTCGTCCCGCTCGCGGGCCTCGATCAGCTCGAGTTCGCCGGCTGGGATCTGTTCCCGGACAGCGCCTATGAGGCGGCCGCCCACGCGGAGGTGCTGGAGGGCAAGCACCTCGACCCCATCAAGGAGGAGCTGCACGCCGTCAAGCCCATGACGGCGGCCTTCTACCCGGAGTACGTCAAGCGGCTCCACGGCACCCACGTCAAATCGCTCCAGACGAAGGCGGACGTGGTGGAGGCGCTCCGCGAGGACATCCGCCGCACCATGAAGGAGAAGGGCTGCAGCCGCGGCACCGCCGTCTGGTGTGGCTCCACGGAGATCTACGTGGAGGCGAGCGCCGTCCACCAGAGCATCGCCAGCTTCGAGAAGGGGCTGCTGGAGAACGACCCGGGCATCGCCAGCTCCCAGCTCTACGCCTGGGCGTGCCTCAAGGAGGGCATCCCCTACGCCAACGGCGCCCCCAACCTCACGGTGGACTTCCCCGCGGCGCAGCAGCTCTCCCGAGAGATGGCCACGCCCATCAGCGGCAAGGACTTCAAGACCGGCCAGACGCTGATGAAGACCATCTTGGCGCCTGGCTTCAAGGCGCGCATGCTCGGGCTCAACGGCTGGTTTTCCACCAACATCTTGGGCAACCGCGACGGCGAGGTGCTGGACGATCCGCAGAACTTCAAGACCAAGGAGGTCAGCAAGCTGGGGGTGCTCGAGCACATCTTGCAGCCCGCCCACTACGCCGACCTCTACGGCCACCTCTACCACAAGGTGCGCATCGAGTATTACCCGCCGCGCGGCGACGCGAAGGAGGGCTGGGACAACATCGACATCTTTGGGTGGCTCGGCTACCCCATGCAAATCAAGGTCGATTTCTTGTGCCGGGACTCCATCCTGGCGGCGCCGCTGGTGCTGGACTTGGCGCTGTTCATGGATCTGGCCAAGCGCGCCGGCTTCTCCGGGACGCAGGAGTGGCTGTCCTTCTTCTACAAGAGCCCCATGACGGCCGAGGGGCTCTACCCCGAGCACGATCTGTTCATCCAGAGCATGAAGCTGAAGAACACCCTGCGCTGGATGATGGGCGCGGAGCTCATCACGCACCTCGGCAACGAGTACTACGACTGAGGGCTCCGGACCGAGCGCCGCGCCCGCCGCGCCCCTGCCCACCGCGCGCTCACGCTTTCTAGCGCGCCGCGCGCCGAGTGATGGCAGACTGAGCTCATGCTGGAGCGCCTGCGTTGGTTCACCGTGCTGGGCTTCGCTAGCCTCACCCTCGCCTGCAGCGGGGACGACGCCGGAGAGGCGGCGGCGCCCTCCGTCAGCTTCGACCTTCGCCAGAGCGTCCACCAGCTCCACCTGTGGAACGCAGCGCCAGGGCTGCCCGTCACGCTCACGGGTCCGGACGGCGCTACGGTCACGGAGGCGGTGACGGACGAGCTCGGGAGCCTCGTGCTGCGTGAGCTCCCGGAGGGTGAGGGCTATCGGCTGACGGTCGGGCAAGAGCGCACCGGCACGCTCCGCGTGTACCGAGCGGAGGAGCTGCTGCCGGAGCGCTCGTTCTACGCGGCGCAGCGCTTGAAGGCGGGCACGGGCTACATCACGACCCGCGACGGCACCACGCTGGCGGTGTTCGTGACGCTGCCCGGCCCCGAAGAGGAGGGCCCCTACCCCACCGTCGTCAACTACTCGGGCTATGACCCCGCGCGCCCCGGCAAGTCCCTCGGCGGCGCCGCGGAGCTGCTCTGCGGCACCTACCCGGTGCTGTGCGACGCGCCCTCGGACGGCAGCGCGCTGCTGTCGGCGCTGATGGGCTATGCCACCGTGAGCGTCAACATGCGCGGCACGGGCTGCTCCGGCGGCGCCTACGATTTCTTCGAAGAGCTCCAGCTGCTCGACGGCTACGACGTGATCGAGACGGTGGCGGCGCAACCCTGGGTCTTGCACGGCAAAGTGGGCATGACGGGGCTGTCCTATCCCGGCATCGCGCAGCTCTTCGTCGCCAAAACCCGGCCTCCTGGGCTGGCGGCCATCACCCCGCTCAGCGTCATCGGCAACACCGTCACCACCTTGGTGCCCGGCGGCATCCTCAACGATGGCTTCGCGCTCAACTGGGGGCACAACGTCTGGGATCGCGCGGCGCCCTACGGACAAGGCTGGGAGCGGGAGCAGGTGGACGCAGGCGACGCCGTCTGTGAGCAAAACCAGCTCCTCCACGGCCAGCGCGTGGACATCATCGCCAAGGCCAGGGCTACGCCCTACGCCGACCCGAAGATCGTCGATCCGCTGAACCCCACGCTCTTCGCGGGAGACATCGAGGTGCCGGTGTTCCTCACGGGCTCGTGGCAAGACGAGCAGACCGGCCCCTTCTTCACCACGCTGCTCGACCGCTTCGGCGCGGCCCCCGTCCAGCGCTTCACGGTCTTCAACGGCATTCACCCGGACGGCTTCGGACCGCAGAACCTGGTGGAGTGGAAGACCTTCCTGGATCTCTACGTCGCCCAGCGCGTGCCCTCCATCTCCCCGGAGCTCCGCGGGCTCTCCGGCATGCTGTTCGAGTACGTCTTCGGCATCCGCACCACCCTGCCGCCCGACCGCTTCGCCCAGTACGCGACCCACGCGGAGGCGCTCGCCGCCTTCGAAGCGGAGCAGCCGCTCCGCGTCCTGTTCGAGAGCGGCGCGGGCGACGCCCCGGGGGCTCCCGTCGGTACCTTCGAGCAGCGCTTCGCGGCCTGGCCGGTCCCCGGCACCACGCCGCTGCGGCTGTTCTTCCAGCCGGACGGCTCGCTCGCGAGCAGCGCGCCCACCGCCGCGAGCGCCGCGTCCGAGTTCGACGCCGACCCGGAGGCGGGCCAGCGCGGGATCTTGGCGCCGCAGGGCAACCTCTGGGATCCGCTGCCGGCCTACGACTGGCGCCAGCCGGCGGCGGGTCGCCAGGTCGCCTTCGAGAGCGCGCCGTTCCCCGCGGATCACGTCATGATCGGCACCGGGAGCGTCGATCTGTGGGTCCGCTCGAACCGCCCGGACGCCGACCTCGAGGTGAACCTGAGCGAGGTGCGCCCGGACGGCAAGGAGGTGTACGTCCAGAGCGGCTGGCTGCGCGCCAGCCAGCGCAAGCTCACGGCGGACTCCACCGAGCTCTGGCCCGTCCCCACCCAGCGCGAGCAAGACGTCGTCCCGCTGCCGAGCGGTCAGTGGAGCGCGGCTCGGATCGCCATCGCGGGCTTCGCCCACGTGTTCCGCTCCGGCTCGCGCCTGCGCGTCACCATCGACACCCCGGGCGATAGCCGGGCGGAGTGGCGCTTCGCGCTGCTCCCCGACACCGCCGGCGCCGTCCACGCCGTCGCGCACGACGCGGCCCACCCCTCGAGCGTGGTGCTCCCGCTCGTCCCGGGCGTCACCGCCCCCGCCGCGCTGCCTCCCTGCCCCTCGCTGCGCGGGCAGCCCTGTCGTGACCACGTGGTGACGGCCAACCGCCCCGCTGCCCCCTGAGCGCCGCGGCGCGCCCCACCGAGCCCCACGCGCCAGGCGCGCAGGCTCGGCCTCCACGGCGCGCTGGAGGTGAAGCTCAGCGGACGCTCCTGGACGCCCTCAGCGCGGCGGCTCACCAGCGCGACATGGCGCCCAGGTTGGAGACCTTCGAGAACCCTTGGTGCTTGAGCATGCCGGCCGCCGCGGCGCTGCGCATCCCGGACTGACAGTAAATGATGATGGGGCGCTCCTTCGAGCCGAGCTCGGCCAGGCGACCCGTCAGGTCACTGAGCGGGACGTTGAGCGCGCCCGGCAGGTGACCCGAGCCAAACTCCGAGGTGGAGCGCACGTCCAGCAGCAGCGCGCCTTCACTCACGAGCTGCTTGGCGGCCTCCGGGCTGATGTCACCGCGGCGCTTGATGAGCATCCACACCAGCAGCAAGCCAAAGACGGCGATGAGGATCCACTGAAGGGGGGTCATGGGCGTAGACTTCATGGCGGCGCTGGCTCTCTTAGCAGGAGGCGCGCAGCGTGCGTGAGAGCCACGCGCGCCCCGAAGGGTTCGCGCCCCGACGCCCCACGGAACCCTCCTGGCGCCGTCTGGCTCTCACCGGCATGTCCAAAGCAGCCTCGGGCAAGCCTGCCCCCGGGAACGACCTCTTGCTCAGCGGGCTCGGCGTAGGCGCCGCTGGCGTCCTGGGCGCCACGGTGCTCGGGGCCGCGTGTCCGCTGTGCGTGGTCGCGGCCCCTGGCCTCATCGGCGCGGGGCTCTACCAGAAATGGCGCGCTCGCCGCGCCGAGCGCACGGCGAGCGCTGCGCCGGGGAGCGCCGGAGAGCGCCCCTCAGAGGCCCAGCAGGTCCACGGTGGCGCCCACGTGAGCGCGAGTGACGCTGGTGAGAAACCCGTAGTGGAGTAGCTCCGGCTCGTCGTTACCGTCGAGGCAGTGGTACTGCGGGTAGCGGAAGTTGGCCGTGTCCGTGAGCATGACGCCCGGGTAGCCTTGCGCCCAGAAGGAGGCGTGATCCGAGCGCCGTAGGTCGATGAGCAGCGCGCTCTTGGTCTGATCCTCGGTCAGCATCAGGGGGATGCTCGGCGGGCCTTGGTCGGCGCTCGCGCGCGTTTGCAGGGCCGTGGCCAAGGGCTGCGCGGCGGGGTTGCCGATGATGGCGACGAAGTCCGCGCGCATGTCGTTGGCCTGGAGCTGCGCGAACTGCTCGCCGAACAGCAGGTTGAAGCCCGCGGGCATGGCCTGGCTGTTCGGCTCATCGCTCTTCACGCCCATGGTCTCCAGCGAGACCATGCTCACGATGTCGTCGCCCCGCTCCTTGGCGGCCTTGGCGTAAGCGGCCGAGCCGATGAGCCCGAGCTCCTCCTCGTCCCAGCACGCGAGCACCAAGCTGCGTGCGGGCTGTAGGTGCTCGAAGACCCGCGCCGTCTCCAGCAGCGCCGCGACGCCCGTCGCGTTGTCATCGGCCCCCGCGCAGTCCGCGATGTGATCGTAGTGGGCGGAGACGACCACTTGCTCGGACGGCGTGGTCTTGCCCTGACGGCGACCGATCACGTTGACGCCCGTGGCGTAGCGGTGCAGCTCCACCGTGAAGCCGTACTGCTGAAAGCGCGAGGCGCAGAGATCTTGAACCGCCTGCCAGTGGGCGCTCTTGGGCGGGCGTGGCTGCGCGATGAAGAGGATGTCCTGCTTCAGGCGCTCCTCCTCCACGCAGCGCATCGCGGCCTCCGCCGACGCGGCGCAGCCGCCCGAGCCCGCGGCGCCCCCCGAGCCCGCGGCGCCCCCCGAGCCCGCGGCGCCGCTCGGCCCCCCCGACTTGCCGGTCTCCGAGCAGCCCAAGAGGGCCGCCGCGCCGAGGGCTAGCGCCATCCAACCTTGCAGACTCCGTGACATCGGCCAGAGCTTAGCGCACCCGACCTTCGGGCGGCCGCCAATCGTACGACCTCCCTCCGCGTCACCCGCCCGAGGAGCCCCTTCTGCGGCGTGCCCCCGCGCGCCACGGCGGCGAGGGAGCTCAGAGACCGGCGCCCTCATGGCAGCGTCCGGAGCCCCCGGGACCGGCGGCCCCGATCCGGCGGCTGCGCCGGCAGAGCAGGGGACGAGGAAGTGGGAGCGGGTGCGGGTGCGGGTGCCGGCGATCTCGTGCCGCGGGAGCGAGGCCGGCGGACGGACGAGGCCGGCCCGAGGCTGAGCGCCCCACCGGGGGGCCCGACCCCGTCGCGGCCATCGCTCAAGCAAGCCCGGCGCGACGTCGCGCGAGCCAGTGCAGCCCCGCGAGCACCGCCGCCGCCGTCGCCCAGGCCCAGGCTGGCGCCCACGGCGTGACGTGCCGCTCGGCGGCGACGGTCGTCGCGGGGGGCAAGGGCAGCTCGCCGATGCCACCGAGTCCCACGGCGACGCCGCCCAGCGCGCGGGCGAGCTGCCCCAAGCGCTCGGGATCCGGGCGCGAGTCGCTCCACGCCTCGCCGCCGCGCTCACACGCAAAATCCACGCGCGCAGCAGGGGCCTCTCCGATGCTCGCGCGCGCCGTGTAGCCCCCCGCCTCGAGCGCGCCGACGTCCACGACGACGCTGCCCTCCTCGGTGGGCTGCTCGAAGGTGCGCGGCGCCGGCTCTGCCCCGAGGCGCTCGAGCACCAGCTTCAGCGGTCCTCGCTGCTGTGCCAGGCGCGTCACTCGCAGGCGCGTGGGCTCGCCGGCGATGCACTCGCTCTCCAGCTCGATCCTGGCGGGCTCGAACCTCGGATCGCGCATCAGCCAGCCGAGCAGGCCGTCCCACAGCGCGCCGAAGGCCCGCCCCCCGCTCTCCGCCGCCCACTCGCTGAAGCCGAGCAAGTGCGTCCCGTCGACGCCGAGCGCGATGCTCCGCCCGTCCCCTGCCTCCGAGAGCGCGAGCACCGGCATGGGCTGCTCCCCGGCGCGCAGGCGCGGGTGCTCCCACAGCACGATCGCCCCTGGGCGCGGGCCGCCGAGCAGGTTCGCGCCCGGCAGCACGGGGAGGCCCTCCTTGGCGAGCTCCCGCAGCGCGGACAAAACCGGGGCCGAGCGGCCTGCGTCCGTGAGCGTCGGGAGGAAGCCGTTGACGTCGAAGGAGGCTCCACCGGTCGGGATGTGGACGGGGAGCACCTCGTCGAGGCCGCTGCCTGCATAGCCCCCCCCCGCGAAGGCCGCGGGTCCGCCCACCAGGATGAGCCCGCCGCCGCTGCTCACGTAGCGAGCCAGGGCGGGCAGGTACTGCGAGAGCTTGTAGCGGACCGCGTCGATGTCTTGCAGTACCACCGCGTCGAAGCTGGGGAGGTGCTGCGTGAACAGCTCGTCCACCGGGAACGGGATGAGCGCCAGCTCCGAGTCGTCGTCGGTCGCGGTGTCGTCCTCTTCGGTCCTCAGGATGAAGAACGCGACCAGATCGACGGAGTCGTCGGTCTTGAGCCAGCGGCGCAAGGCGCGCACGTCGTAGGTCGGGCGCCCCGCGACGTGGAGCAGGCGGACGCGCTCCCGCGCGACGCTGAAGGTCAGCAGGCGCGCGTCGTTGTCCGGGATCTCGTCGCCGCCGGGCGCGCGCAGCGCCACCTCGAGGACTCGCGCCCCAGCGCGCTCCAAGGTGACGCTGAGCTCGACGCGCCCCACCCCGTCTTCGAGCGTGGCGACCCCCGTGGCCAAGACCTCCGGCGGACCCGCCGCGCGCAGCTCGCGGACGGTGACCGGGAGCGCGTCGCAGTCGAGCCCCCCCGCGCAGCCCACCTCCACCACCAACTGCAGAGGCTGGTGGGCCACCGCCGCCCCCGCAGCGCGCACGGCGCGGACGCTCGCGTCCTTCGGCGTCACGCGCGTGGTGGCCACCGTGTGCCCCTGGATCCCCAGGGCGCCGAGCTGGGCCCGGAGCTCCTCCAGGCGTGGGCTAGGCGCGGGCCGCGTCAGCCGCCCGTCACTGACGAGGACGATGAGATCCGGTCGCCCCGTCGTCAGGCTGGCGACGCCCTCGAGCGCTCCGAGCGCGTCGCTCCCCGCGCGGCGCGGGGACGGCTGCTCCGTCCAGGGCCGCGGCGCGCCCTCGTCGAAGCCGAGGACGTTGAGCCGAGCCGAGGCGTAGCGCTCGCGCAGCGCCGCCACCGCGCGCCGCGCGCCCTCGTCGCGCGTCTGCTCGCCATCGCGCAGCAGCATGCGGCGAGAGCGATCCACCAAGACGACGACCTGGGGCCCGAGCACGCTGCCGCGCGTGGTGACGCGCGAGGGTCGGAGCACGACCCCCGCCAACGTGAGCCACGCCAGCAGCGCCGTGAGGGCCACCAGCGCTCGATGCCGCAGGTGCCGCCGGAGCTCGAAGGCCAGCACGACCGCCGAGAGCAGCAGCAGCAGCGCGGCCGCCCAGCCGAGGACGCCGCCGAGCTCTTCGGCAAAGGACAGCTCCGAGCTCATCGCTGCTGGGCTCGCCGGCGCATGAGCCAGGGCGCGTGCACCTGGTCGTCCTTGTAGTCGGAGCAGAGCAGGTACATGGCGATGTTCACCGCCAGCCTCACGGCCAGCTCGCGCTGCCTCGCCCCTCCGGGCTCCACCTCCAGCGCCCAGCCGCCGGCGGCGGTGCGCGCCAAGGCGCCGAGCAAATCATGCTGGAGCAGCAGCACCTGCGCCTGCCCCCCCCGCACGATGGCTTCGAGGCGCGGCTCCCCGAGCACGCGCCCGACCGGACGGTCCAAGATGTAGTAGGTCTTGTAGAGGACGTGCGTGCTGGGCAGCGTGAGCGGCGCGCTCGAGGGGAGCAGCCGCGCCAGCTCTCGTCGCGCGCCGCGGCCGAAGGCGCCGCGGCTCGGCTCCGCGTCGTCCACCACGAGCATCCCGCCGAGCTTGAGGTAGCGCGTCAGGTGACGCAGCTCCTCCGGCTGCAGCGGCGCGGGGTCGTCCGCGCCCGACCACACCACGAAGGGCTCCGCGAACAGCGCGCGGGAGTCCGCCGCCACCGAGACCTGGCTGAGCCGCGCGGGCGCGCTGGTGCGGCGCATCAGCTCCCAAGCCCACCGCGACGGCGCCGTGTCGCGGAGCCCCTGGAGCCTACGGCCACCGACGCTGAGCGACCGGGGCAAGAAGCTCCCCGCCGTCCCGAAGGCTCGCGCCGTGCCCGGCGCGAGCCCGAGCCCCAGGGCCCCCAGCAGCAGCCCGCGCCGAGCGAGGGTGACACGGCTCACTCGAAATCAGAGACGCGCCACGCGCCCCCCTCCCGTCGTAGCTTGACCCAGTGCCCGCCTCCGAGCTGGACGGTGGCGTCGTCCCCCTCGACGCGGACGTCGAGCGCCTGCGGCGACGCCAGCGCCTCCACCAAGCTCGTCAGCTCCCGCTCGAGCGCCCGCCGAGCCTCGACCGACAGCAGCCCGTACAGCGCCGCGAAGCTCCGCTGCTCCAGCGCCGCTCGGAGCTCGGCCAGCGCCGCCGGCACCGTCCCGGCGCTGCTCGGGAGCACCCCGGCCGCGTCGATGCGGTAGCGTCCCTGCTCGAAGGAGAGCGTCGCCTCGCGCCCCTCCTCGAGCGCCACGCTGACCGTCACGCGCGGCTCGGCGCCCTGCGCCCCGAAGCGCGCCCCCAGCTCTCCGAGCTCCCTGCGCTGCTCTCGGAGCAGCCGCCGCGCGGCCCCCTCGCCCAGCTCGACGCGCGCTCCTTCGCTCATGAGCTCGGTGAGCGCCCCCTCGTCGCCCGCGGCCACAGCGCGCTCGAGCTCCGCGGCCGTCGCGCTCGGGTCCGGGAGGCCGGGCTGGGCGCAGCCGAGGGCGCTCGCGGGCACGGCGGCCAGCGCCAGGCGACGCCCTGCGCGCAGGAGTCCAGCGGCGTGCCTCATGCGCCCCGACACCTAGCGAATACCCAGCGCCTTGGCTACCTTTGGAGCTCGATGTCCGTCCGTTCCCCCGTGTCCCTCGGCCGCTCCCTCAGCACGCTGCGCTTGGTCGGCCTCGCCCTCGCGCTCCCCCTCGGCGGCTGCAGCGGCGGCACCGTCCGCTCGGTGGAGCAAGCTCGTCCCCTGCAAGAGCGGCGGGCGCTCGCGGTCATCGCGGACGCCATCCGCGACGCCGGGCTCGAGCCGGTGGCGGGCCGGCAGGTGTCGCTGGGTGACGACGTCAGCGTCAAGCTCGACGTGGGCGTCCACGGCAAGCGCTACGGCGTCGCGTACCTCACCGGCGCCGATCGCCAAGCCTTGGGCGCCAGCTTCCCGCTGCTGAAGGCCGGCTCCACGGAGCTGCAGGTCAGCCGCGGCGCCGGGGAGGACGAGCAGGCGCGGGTGCTGCTGCTCCAAGACACCAACTATCTCTTCGACGACATGAACGACGACGAGAACGAGCAGCGCACCCTCACCGCGGAGCTGCGCCTGACGCGAGACGTCACGGATTTCCTGGTCAGGGCTCGTAGCGCGCGCTGGCCATGAGCGTGCGGGCTACCCCCACGTGGGCGCTGCGCGTCTTCGTCACGACGGGGCTCATCGGCATCGCCCTCGCGGTCGCGGACCCCGGGATGCTGGCCCCCGCCCTGACCGTTGGCTCGCTGGGCGCCGTCATCTACTTCCTACACCGACTCGGCCGGAGCGGTCCGGATGCTCCCTGGAAGCCCGGCGCCCCCTGAAGCTCAGGTCTCTTGGCGAATGAGGCCGATCACGACCTCCGCGCCCAGCGCTGGGGCACGAACCGCCGCCACGCCGTGGGGACGCTCGGCGATCTGGACGGGCCCCTTCCAGACCGCCTCCCCCTGGATCAGCCTCGTGAGCCCGAGCGCCTGGATGGCGCTCAAGCTCACGTCCGGCGTGGTGCGAGCACCATAGGCCTCGTCACCGACCACGACGAACGCATAGAGGAGCGGGACGTTGTGGCCTGGCCCCTTCGCCTCGGTCTCGGTCCTCGCGTCCCCTCGCGCGACCGTCTCGAGGCGGTACGCATAGAACGACCACGACCAGCCTGCCACGAGCACGCCGCGCGGAGCGCCCCCCACCTTGACGGCGGAGGTGGTGACGTACTGGGCCTCCGCGCGCCCCTTGACCCACTCCGCCCCCGGGAGCGTACCGCTGGCCACCAGGTAGTCCCGGCTGGGGGCCTGCCGGAGCGGCGGGAGGGCGGCGTACAGGTCTCTGCCCGCGAGCTGCTCCACCTCGAGATCACTCCGTAGAATCTGCCCCTCGGGCGTCGCGAGCGCGAAGAACGTGGCCTTGGCGCCGTTCAGCTCCGGGACGCCGCTGCGCACCCGCGCGAGCGCGCCCTTGATGCGCTCGAGATCCTTGCTGACGTCCTCACCCTCGGCGTACAGGCTAGCGAGCTGGGCGGCGCCCTTGGGCAGCCCCACCGCCAGCTCCCGCGCGTCCGCCTCGGTCGCCTGGCGCAGCGCCAGCACCTCTGCGGCCGCGGCCTCCGTGCTCTTCTCGGTCTTGTCCACACAGCCCGCCAGCGTCGCCGCCAGGACGAGCCCCCCCAGGGCCCACGCTCGAGCGTCTCGCTGCCGCCACATGGGCCGCACTCTAGCTCAAATTCGCGGGGCAGGGCGGCACTCCGTGAAGGTGACGGGCCGTGAGCCGTGCTACTCTTCGCGGATCGCCCGCTCGTCCGCTCGGCCCATGCCCTCCCTCCTTCCCCCCGCCTCCAACCGGCTGTCGTCGGCGAGCTCCAGCGCCGCCTGGGGTGGCCCACGAGACTCCCTCGTGGCCATGCAGCAGGTGGTCAGCGCGGAGGACTTGAGCGTCGTGTTCCAGCCCATCGTCTCGCTGGAAGACGGCGGGGTGTTCGCCTACGAGGCGCTCGTGCGCTGTCGACTCCCGCGGCTCGCCGGCAACCCGGCGCTGCTCGTGGAGGAGGCCGCGAACCTGCGCTGCGTGGGGCGGCTCGGGCGCATGATCCGCGAGATCGCCATCCCGCTCTGCTCAGGGATCCCGGTGTTCCTCAACGTCCACCCCCAAGAGCTCATCGAGGGCTGGCTCGTGCGCCCGGACGATCCCATCTTCGCCCATGACCACGACGTCTACATCGAGATCACGGAGTCCGTCCCCCTGACGCACCATCAGCTCTGCGCCACGGTCTTGAACGAGGTGCGCTCCCGCGCCGGAGCTCACCTCGTCGTGGATGATCTGGGCGCGGGCTACTCGAACCTCAAGCGCATCTTGGACCTCGAGCCCGCCATCGTGAAGCTCGACCGGGAGCTGGTCACCGGCATCGACCGCAACCCACGCCAGCGGCAGCTCATGAGCAGCCTCGTGCGCTTGTGCGACGAGCTGCACGCTCGGGTCGTCGTGGAGGGCGTGGAGACGCTCGCGGAGCTCACCGCGGTGCAGGACACCGGCGCCCAGTTCGGGCAAGGGTTTCTCATGGCGCGTCCGGGCTTCCCGCTGCCGCTCCCCAGCTGGCCTCCCCTGGAGGACGCGCCAGCGGAGCCCCAGACGCTGCGCGGCGCCTGAGCCCGAGGGCCCCACGGGCCGGCGCCTCGAGCTCGACCGCGACGCGCTCAGCGCGCGGCCGCGAGCACCGCCTCGACGTGGCCGTCGACCTTGACCCCGCGCCAGCTCCGCAGGATGCGGCCATCGGCACCCACGAGGAAGGTGCTCCGCTCGATGCCCATGCCGCGGCGCCCGTACCGGACCTTCTCCACCCAGACCTCGTAGGCCTCCGCCAGGCGGCGGTCCGGATCGCTGAGGAGGGTGAAGGTCAGCCCGTATTTCTCCGCGAAGCGCGCGTGGCTCGCCACGGAGTCCGGGCTCACCCCAAGGACGCGCAGCCCGAGCGTCAGCAGCTCCGCCGTGGCGTCCCGAAAGCCGCAGGCCTCCTTCGTGCAGCCTGGGGTGTCGTCCTTCGGATAGAAGTAGAGGACGTAGGGCTTACCCCGGAGCGTCGCCGAATCCAGGAGCTCGCCGTGCTGGTCGTGGAGCTGGAAGGCCGGGGCGAGCGGCCTCGCGGCCACGCGCGGCTTCGGCGCGCTCGCCGTCGCAGACTGTCCGGCGCGCGGCTTCGGCGCGCTCGCCTTTGCAGACTGTCCGGCGCGCGGCTTCGGCGCGCTCGCCGTCGCAGATTGTCCGGCGCGCGGCTTCGGCGCGCGCTCTGATCGCTGGCTTGCCATCTTGCTCATCCTTGACCCACGCCCCAGCGGCGCGGTCGAGGCAGCGTAGCGCACCCGAGGCGTCGAGCCTCGCTCGGATGCACCCGAGCACGTCTGGGGCCATTCCCACCCCCGCTCCCCGGCCGCCTCGGAGCGCCACCAGCCGCTACTTGAGCAGGACCGTGCGCAGGCTCACCATCCGTAGGTTCTGGCTGCCCTGAGGGGCGGCCCAGAGGCTCACCGTGAGCCGGTCCCCGGGCTGCCCTTGGGGCGCGGGCACGACCACTTCATAGCGCTGTCCGTCCGTGGTGACGCTGGGCTTGGGCCCCACGTAGCCCGCGGGGACGTGCAGCCGCGCCGGTGCGGGGATGGAGTAGCTGCCCGTGCGGTTGAGCTGCGCCGCAGTGGCGGGCATGGCGCGCTCGAGCTTTCCGACGCCGACGGCGCCGAAGCGGAGCGGCGGCCGCACGACCCCGGCGATCCGTAAGGGCTCACCGGCGCGCACCGCGCGTGGCAGGCCGTCGTGGTCTCCCAGGTCATCCACGAACTCCTGCACCAGGCAGGGTTGGCTCACTCCCTGGGGCTGCGCCAGCGCGAGCCCCAGGTGGGTGTGCTCTGCGGCGAGGATGTTCTGGCGGTGCCCGTCGTTGGGCGGCACCTCGTCCATGAACGCTCGCTCCAGCCGCTCCAGCGCCTCCGCGGAGAACGTCGGCTCCAGATCGAGCGGGCGCTCTTGTCCATCGGAGAAGCAGGCGGCGTTCTCTCTGACGAAGTCCTCGCCGCCGGCCTCGGTGTAGCGCTGCTCCGGGACGCTGCCGTCGCGGCCCCAGTGCGCCGTGAACCCACCCTGCGCGAGATCGTCCACGTGTCGCTGCGCGGCCGCCGCCGCCGTCGTGTCCCAGGCCACCGGCCGTAGCCCGTGGGCCTCCCGGTCTCGGTTGACCAGCGCCAAGACGTACGCCTCCGCGGCTCGTCGCCCCAAGGGCCCGGTCGGCGCGGCGGGCGCCGCTGTCTCTACGGGCGCGCGCGAATGGCGCTCTGGCCACCCGGCGCCCCCCGGCGTGCAGCCCACCACCCAGAGCCAGCCCCCGAGCACCCAGCGGACACGAACGTCATCACCCAGTCGCACGCCCGCTCGCATACCACGTCCGGAGGCCCCCTCGCCAAGGCTGGGCAGCCCTGCGCTCGGCGCGCCGCACGCCCTCCGCCGGAGGCGTGGGCTCCTCTCCGCGCCGAGCGGGTCCGGCGCCGTCCAGCCAGGAAAACTCTCCTCGACGGACCCGGAAAGCCGCCCGCCCCGGTTGCCCTCCCCCGAGCGGCGACTTAGGCTCCGGCTCACTCTTTTTCGAGGTGACATGCTAGATCTTCCCGACGCCGGTCTCTACCGCACTACTCAAGCTTTCCCTGGTCATGAGTCCGAATTCCCCGCGGGGATCTTGGTCTACGTGGGTGAGCGCAACAACGGCGGCCAAAAGTTCGTGGTGCGGCCTGGGCAGAACCGCAACAACCGCTGGTACTGGGGAGAGCCCACCACCCCCCTGCGCTCACCCTCCTGGGGCAAGACGCTCAAGCAGCTCCCCTCGGAGGGCTTCTACAGCCTGCCGGAGACCCTCGAGTTCGAGGGCGGCGGGAAATGGCTGAAGAACGCGATCGTGCAGCTCGGGTACAACGAGGAGGGGCAAGGCATCATCTTCGTCGCGGAGCAGCGGGAGGCCTCCTCCGAGAACGCGCTGTTCTTCAGTGACCGCGGCATGATCGTGAACGACGAGCTGCTCGCGCGGCTCACCTGGGCTCCCATCTTGCCGGTGCGGACGGAGTCTTCCGCGCCGCGGCTCGACGCCTGAGGCGAGCGCTCCCCCGCTCTCCCCCTCCTCGGGCGCGTCGACGGCCAAGGAGGGGGAACGGGCGGTTAGCCGTCGTCGTTGTCCCGCTCGACCGGCTGGGTGGCCATGGCCTTGAGGTAGTCGCGGTTCATTCGCGCGATGAAGGCCACGCTGATGCCCTTCGGGCAAGCGTGCTCGCACTCCCCGTGGTTGGTGCAGTGGCCGAAGCCCTCTCGGTCCATCTGCGAGACCATGTTGCGCGTCCGCGCCATGCGCTCCGGCTGGCCCTGGGGGAGTAAGCCCAGGTGACCGAGCTTGGCAGCCGTGAACAAGCTGGCGGAGGCGTTGGGGCACGCCGCCACGCAGGCCCCGCAGCCGATGCACGCCGCGGCGTCCATCGACTCGTCCGCGTCGGTCTTGGGTACCAAGATCTCGTTGGCGTCTCGCGGCGCGCCCGTGCGCACCGAGATGTAGCCGCCCGCCTGGATGATCCGATCGAAGGACGAGCGGTCGACGATGAGATCCCTCAGCACAGGGAACGCCGCGGCGCGCCAGGGCTCGATGGTCAGCTCGTCCCCGTCCTTGAAGCTCCGCATGTGAAGCTGGCAGGTGGTCGTCTGCTGGCGCGGGCCGTGCGCCTGCCCGTTGATCATCAGGCTGCACGCGCCGCAGATGCCCTCTCGGCAGTCGTGATCGAAGGCGATGGGGTCCTCGCCCCGCTCGATGAGCTGCTCGTTGACCACGTCGAGCATCTCCAAAAAGCTCATGTGGTCGCTGATACCCTTCGCCTCATAGCGGACGAATTGCCCCGGGGCGTTGGCGCTCTTCTGCCGCCAGACGTTGAGCACGAGGTTCATGTTGGCCATCGACTTCTTCCTCACTTGTAGCTGCGCTGGCTGGGCTTCACGAACTCGAACTGGAGCTGCTCCTTGTGGAGCCGCGGCGCGCTCGGGTCACCCGTCCACTCCCAGGCTTGGACGTGGCAGTATTTCTCGTCGTCGCGCGCGGCCTCGCCCTCGGGCGTGACGTGCTCTTCCCGGTAGTGGCAGCCAGCGCTCTCGTCGCGCTCGAGCGCGTCCCGGCACATCAGCTCCCCCAGCTCCATGAAGTCTGCGATACGCCCGGCCTTCTCCAGAGACTGGTTGAGCTCACTGCCGCTCCCGGTGACGCGGAGGTTCTGCCAGAACTCCTCGCGCAGCGCGGGGATCTTCTCGAGCGCGCGGGTGAGCCCTGCGGCGTTGCGCGCCATGCCGCAGTCGTCCCAGATGATGTGCCCCAGCTCTCGGTGAAAGGAGTCCGGGCTCCGCTTGCCCTGGATGGAGAGCAGCTTGTCGATCCTGGTCTGCACGCTCTCGACGGCGCCGCGCACCTCCGGGTGCGACTCCGACACCTTCTCCAGCTTGGTGCTGCCCAGGTAGTTGGCCACCGTGTACGGCAGCACGAAGTAGCCGTCGGCCAGGCCCTGCATCAGCGCGCTGGCGCCGAGGCGGTTGGCGCCGTGATCACTGAAATTGGCCTCCCCGGCCACGAACAGCCCGGGGATGGTGCTCATCAGGTTGTAGTCCACCCAGAGCCCCCCCATGGTGTAGTGGGTGGCCGGGTAGATGCGCATGGGCACCTTGTACGGGTCCTCCCCGGTGATGCGCTCGTACATCTCGAACAGGTTGCCGTAGCGCTCCGCCACGGTGGCGTGCCCCAGGCGCTTCACGGCGTCCCGGAAATCCAGGTAGACGCCGCGCCGCACCCCGGCGACCTCCGGGCCCACGCCGCGCCCCTGATCGCACATGTCTTTGGCGCGCCGTGAGGCGATGTCCCGGGGCACCAGGTTGCCGAAGCTCGGGTAGAGGCGCTCGAGATAGTAGTCCCGATCCTCCTCCGGGATGCTCGCCGGATCCTTCCCGCAGTCCGCGGCGTTCTTGGGCACCCACACGCGGCCGTCGTTGCGCAGCGACTCGCTCATCAAGGTGAGCTTGGACTGGTAGTCGCCGCTGACGGGGATGCACGTGGGGTGGATCTGCGTGAAGCAGGGGTTGGCGAACGCGGCGCCCTTGCGGTGAGCGCGCCAGGTGGCGGTGACGTTGCAGCCCTTGGCGTTGGTGGAGAGGAAGAACACGTTGCCGTAGCCGCCGGTGGCGAGCACGACGGCATCGGCCGTGAAGGCCTCGAGCTTGCCGCTGACCATGTCACGCGTGACGATGCCGCGCGCCACGCCGTCCACCATGATGAGCTCGAGCATCTCGTGGCGCGCGAACATCTTGACGGTCCCGGCCGCCACCTGGCGCTCGAGCGCTTGGTACGCGCCGAGCAAGAGCTGCTGTCCCGTCTGACCCCGCGCATAAAAGGTACGGCTCACCTGCGCGCCACCGAAGGAGCGGTTGGCGAGCAGCCCGCCGTACTCTCGCGCGAAGGGCACCCCCTGCGCCACGCACTGATCGATGATGTTCACGCTGACCTGCGCCAGCCGGTAGACGTTGCTCTCGCGCGAGCGAAAGTCCCCACCCTTGACCGTGTCGTAAAACAGCCGATAGACGCTGTCGCCGTCGTTCGGGTAGTTCTTGGCGGCGTTGATGCCACCCTGAGCGGCGATGCTGTGCGCGCGCCGCGGGCTGTCTTGGTAGCAGAAGCAGAGCACGTTGTAGCCCTGCTCACCGAGCGTGGCGGCACCGGCGCCGCCGGCGAGCCCGCTGCCCACCACGATGACGGTGTGCTTGCGCCGGTTGGCCGGGTTGACCAGCTTCATCTCGAAGCGGTGGCGATCCCAGCGGGTCTCGATCGGGCCTGTAGGGGCTTTGGAGAGCAGTTGCACGGCGTTTCCTTACTTGATGAGGCCCGCCTGGACGGCGATGACGATGGTGAGGTTGCCCAGCACGATGAGCCCGGCGATGCCCTGCGCCGCGTGACGGCGCAGCACGTTGTAACGGGGGTGGCTCAAGCCAAAGGTCTGCAGCGCGCTCCAAGCGCCGTGAAAGAGGTGCAGACCGAGCGCCAGCTGCGCGAGGACGTACAGCGCCGCGACCCACGGCACCGAGAAGCCGTGGATGACGTTGGCGTACACGTCGTTGTGGTCGTGCGTGTAGCTGGAGCTCATGGCGACGCCCGGGATGGTGAAGTGGGCGAGGTGGTAGAGCAGAAACAGCATGATGAGCGGGCCACTCAGCCTCATGGTGAGCGCCGCGTAGGTGGTCGCGGGGTTCTTCTTCACCCGGTACGGCTGCCCCCGAGCTGCGACGGAGCGGCCCACGAGGGAGAAGGCAGCCCAGACGTGGAGCAGCAGCGCCGCCGCGAGGGTGAGGCGCGCACCCCAGAGCAGGGGGCCGAGCGCCTTCAGCCCCTGGGCGTACGCGTTCAGCTTCTCCGGTCCCAGAAAGACCTGGAGGTTACCGAGCATGTGGCCCACGAGAAACCCAAACCAGACGAGGCCGGTGAGCGCCATCACCGCCTTCTTGCCGACCGTGGTGTCGAGCAGCGTCAGTGCCTTCTGCATCTTCGGATCCTTGGGGTCACCGCGCCGCCGACAGGGGCGACGCGGTTGGTGGCCAGGCTGTGTAGCCTAGTCGGGGTGGCTTTCGCCAGTCCGTTGGGCGTCGTGCCGGGCGGTCGACGGCCGCTGCCTTCGCCCAGAGCTCGCGACGGTGGGGCCGCACCGTCGCGAGCGCCGTCGATGTGGGAGCGCGGCCCCCGGGGAGCGCGCTAGGCCTTCAGCCGCTGCGCCACCGCGTCCCAGTTGACCAGCTTGTCGCAGAACGCCTCCAAGAAGGCCTTCCGCGCGTTGCGGTGGTCGAGGTAGTAGGCGTGCTCCCAGACGTCCGCGGTGAGCAGGGCCTTGTCCGCCGTGGTGAGCGGGGTCTCCGCGTTGGGCGTGTCGATGATCTTGGCCTTGCCCTCGGAGAGCACCAACCACACGTAGCCCGAGCCAAAGCGCCCGAGACCACCGTTGATGAAGGCCTCTCGGAATTTGTCGATGCCGCCAAAATCACGCGTCAGCAGGTCCGCCACGTCACCCGAGGGCGCGCCGCCTCCTGCCGGCTTCATGCCGTCCCAAAAAAACGTGTGATTCCAGACCTGCGCGGCGTTGTTGAACACCTTGCCGGAGCTAGTCTTGATGACCTCTTCCAGGGACCTCTCGGCCTCGGGCTTCCCCTCGAGCAGCCCCTTGAGGGCCGTCATGTAGCCCTTGTGGTGCTTCTCATAGTGAAACTCCAGCGTCTCCGCGCTCATCACCGGGGCCAGGGCGTCCTTCCCGTACGGGAGCGGGGCAACTTCAAACTTCATGGGCTGATCTCCTGATTGTAGGCGCGGTGCTCGCGTCTGCTTCGGGGTAAGCCTTCGGCCCGGGCTGCGCCCTTGTCAAGGTCCACTACCCTTTGGTAGCTTCAGTGGAGCGCTGATCGCATCGAAGGCGCTTGCGCGCCCCTGGCAAGCCCGCCAGAGGCTCTTCCCAAGCCTAGCCGTGGAGTGCAGGTATGCTCATGATGTTCAAGCGCCGGTCGTTTCCTCTGTTCGTCGTGGCGCTCGGGATGGCGGCGTGTGACCCGGCCGCGAGTGATCCGCCCGCCCGCCAGGACGGCGGCGCAGGAGCCGGCGCGGCGGGTGCGGGCGGGAGCGCCGGGCAAGGCGGCGGCAGCGCCGGACAGGGCGGCAGCGCCGGACAGGGTGGCGGTAGTGCCGGACAGGGTGGCAGCGCCGGACAGGGCGGCAGCGCCGGACAGGGCGGTGGCAGCGCCGGACAGGGTGGCGGTAGTGCCGGACAGGGTGGCAGCGCCGGACAGGGCGGCAGCGCCGGACAGGGCGGCAGCGCCGGACAGGGTGGCAGCGCCGGACAGGGTGGCGGTAGTGCCGGACAGGGTGGCAGCGCCGGACAGGGTGGTAGCGCCGGACAGGGTGGTAGTGCCGGACAGGGTGGTAGCGCCGGACAGGGCGGCAGCGCCGGACAGGGTGGTAGCGCCGGACAGGGCGGCAGCGCCGGACAGGGTGGCAGCGCCGGACAGGGTGGTAGCGCCGGACAGGGCGGCAGCGCCGGACAGGGCGGCAGCGCCGGCGGCTCGGGCATGAGCTGCACGGACCTCAACCTGGCACTCAGCGACGCACGGACCGAGGCGCGTGCCTGCAGCACGCAGGTGAGAAATCAGTGTCTAGGGACGGTCAAAGACCCCTGCAACTGTGACCTCCTCGTGAATGACCCCAGGAGCCAAGAGGCCCTGCACTATTCACAGTTGGTCGCGCAGTTCCACGCCAGCCACTGCGTGTCCGTGTGTGGGAGGTGCAAGGAGCCCGTGGGCACGCCTACCTGCGTGGCCGGCTCGGGCGTGGTGGGCCAGGGCACCTGTGGGTACCGGCTCCCCACGCCCTGACACGTAGTGCCCTACCCGGAGGCGCCCCTCCACCCTCAGTGGGGCGCCCTGGCCCCGTCCGGGACCCTCGCGGGGACGTCGAGGGCTACGCAGGCATCGGTGGCGACTGAAGCCCAGCGCAGTGAGCAGGGTGCCTTGAAGCCCGCGGGGAACCTCCCGCGGCCGCCCTTGCCACCGGGGGCGCGCGCCCACCCACCCCGAGGGGAGCTCGAGCAGGACGAACGGCGCTGCCGCCACGCTGCCCTGTCCGAGCGGTGGAAAGACAAGCTTCCTCTCCCCATCGATGGGCTGGCGCAAGAGCGCGCTGGCGGCCGCTCACCCCCTCGCCAAGCGTGACCAAGGACCGCTAGGCTCCGCCTCCGTGTCCGCCTCGGAGCCCTCGTCGTCCCCCTTCCCCCTGCGTCAGCCGGGCGGCGCTCCCATCGTCAGCGGCCGCTTCTTACGGCGGGCCCGGCTGCTGGCGGAGGCCATCTTCGCCAGCCACGCGGGCCCACCGCCACGGCAACGCCTCGACTGGTTGATGCTGGAGGCCGAGGACTACCTGGCCCGCGGCGGCGCGCAGATCCGCTTCACGCTCGGGCTCGCGGCCTTCGCCGTGTGCGTGCTCGCGCCGCTGTGGTCCTGGCGGCTGCGGAGCCTCGCTTCACTCGAGGTGAACGCGCGGGTGGCAGCGCTGGAGCGCCTGGAGGCGAGCCCGCTCGCCGCGCCCCTGCTCGCGGTCAAGGCCATGCTCTGCGTGCTCTATTACGAGCACCCCGACGCGGCGCGGGAGGTCGGCTTCGAGCCCACGTGCCTCACGGGGCCGCGGAGCCCCGCGGCGCACGCCAGCGCGGGGGTCGGCTCGTGAGCGTCCAGCACGGCGCCACGCACGCCGGGGATCTGCGCCTGGAGACCGACGTGCTCGTCATCGGCTCGGGCGCGGCTGGAGCCGTCGTGGCCTGTGAGCTCGCTGAGGCCGGGCAGCGCGTCGTCGTCGTGGAGGAGGGGCCTCACTTCACGCCCCAGCAGTATGGCGTCATGCGCCCCAGCGAGAGCCTGCGCAAGCTGTGGGTCGACGCCGGGCTCGCGTTCGCCATCGGGCTCGGCGACACCCCGATGATCAACGTCATGATGGGCCGCTGCATCGGCGGCTCCTCGGTGCTCACGGGCGGCGTCTGCTTTCGGATCCCCGGGAGCGTCCTCCACCAGTGGTCCACCGAGCTGGGGCTCACGGAGCTGACGGAGGCCAAGCTCGAGGCCGCGCACGAGAGCGTGGAGCGGGCTCTCCACGTGGAGGAGGTGCCGACCTCGCTGCGCTCTCGGTCCTCCCAGAAGTTCGTGCAAGGCGCAGAGCGGCTGGGCGTGCCGATGAAGCCCATCGTCCGCAACACCAAGGGCTGCAACGGCTGCGGCCGCTGCAACTTCGGCTGCCCTCATGGCGCCAAGCTCAGCGTGGACGTCACCTACCTCGAGCGCGCCCTGGCGGCGGGCGCAGAGATTTGGAGCGACTGCAGGGTAGACCGGCTGAGCTTCCGCGGCGCCCGCGTCACCGGCGCCGAGGGGCGCCTCTTGGACGCCGAGCGCCGTCAGCCCCGCGGGCGGCTCCGCGTTCAGGCCAAGCGCGTCGTGGTCGCGGCCGGCGCCTACGGCTCCCCGTTGCTGCTGCAGCGCTCGGGGGTGGGGCGCCGCTCGGGCCAGGTGGGGCGCAACATGACCGTCCACCCGGCCTTTCGTGTGATGGCGCGGTTCAAGGAGCCGCTCCGGGGCTGGGAGGGCGCCTTGCAGAGCGTCTACTCCGACGCCTTCGAGGCAGACGGCGTGACGCTCACCGGGCTGTTCGTCCCGCCCGGGGTGCTCGCCGCCACGATGCCCGGCATCGGTCCCTCCCACCTGCGGCGCGCCGAGAGCATCCCCCACTTGGCCATCTTCGGCGGGATGATCCACGACGAGGGCAACGGCGCGGTCACCCGTGGGCTCTTCGGGCCGCAGATGACCTACCGCATGTCTGCCAAAGACCGCCACTCGGCCACGGTGCTCATGCGCCGCATGGCGGAGATCTTCTTCGCGGCGGGCGCGGAGGAGGTCTTCTTGCCGGTCCTGGGCCTCGGCGGCATCCACGCGGATCGGCTCCCGAGCCTCGCGCTCGAGCGCGTGCCCGGGCGCCAGCTGGAGTGCGGCTCCCAGCACCCGCTGGGCACCTGCAAGATGGGCGTCAACCCCAACGGCTCCGTCGTGGATCCGAACGGCAAGGCCTGGGACACCGAGGAGCTCTACGTCGTCGACGGGAGCACCTTGCCCACGAGCTTGGGGGTCAACCCGCAGCTGTCCATCATGACCATGGCGACGCGCAGCGCGTGGAAGCTGCGTGAGCTCCCGCTCCGCGGTTGATGGCGCTCCACCACCCCTCCCTCCGGCTCCGCTACGGCGCAGACCCCACCCGGCTGGACGCCGAGCTCGTCGCGCGCTTCGTCCCCCTCACCTTGGACGCCGAGACGCGCCGCTTCATCGAGGACGCCGAGCTCGCGCGGCTGGGGCGTTGGCGAGGCGCGGCGCACGCGCTGCTCCGCCGCTTCGCCTCGGACTTCGACGTCAACGCCTGGCTGCACAGCTACCCGCTCTTTCTGCTGAGCGCCGGGCAGTGGACGACGCTGCTCGGCGCGCATCAGCGCGGCGCCCTGCTCGACGTGGGCGCCGGCGCCGGGGACGTGAGCCGAGCGCTCGGGCGAGGCTTCTCGCGACACCTCGCGGTGGAGACGAGCGGGCCCATGGTCAAGCGCTTGAGGGAGCGCGGGCTGGAGGCGCTGAAGGCGGAGCTCTCGGAGGAGCCTGTCCCGACGGGCCCCTGGGACGTCATCGCGCTGCTCAACGTCCTCGATCGCTGCGCGCGACCGCGCACGCTCCTGGGCCGCCTTCGAGCTGCGCTGCCGCCCAGCGGCCGGCTGCTGCTGTCGCTCCCCTTGCCCTACCGCCCCCACTGGTACGACGGTGGGCGCACCCTGGAGCCCCTCGAGCCGCTCGCCATCGGCGAGCGGCGCTTCGAGGCCGCCCTCCAGCAGCTCGCCCTCGAGCTCGCTCGAGCAGGCCTTCGGGTGGAGCGCTGGACGCGCGCGCCCTACCTGTCCGCGGGCGACGGCCAGCAGGCCGTCTATGAGCTGGACGCTGCCGTGCTCCTCTGCGAGCCTGAGCGCGCCCCGTGAAGCTCCGCAGCAAGGCCTGGAAGCGAGCCCTCCCCCTCGCGCTGCTCGCGCCAGTCGCCGCGCACTGGCTGTGGATGCGCCAGCGCTGCGCGGCCAGCGCCAGCGCCCTCTACGGCACGGCCGTGGCGCTGGCCCACTGCGCGCTCGGTGAGGCACCGCCGGATCGCGCTCAGGCCATGGACACCCTGCTGGCAGGGCGCCTTCGGACGCAGCCACCGGCGGCGACGCCCCTGGCCGCCTGCGCGGACCAGGCCTCGCGCCTGGCGGCCGCGGCCGGCGCGCACGCGGCGCTGCTCTACCACCGCAGCCCGGACGTCACCGCCGCGCTCCAGGCGCTCACCCTCGACCTCGAGCGCGCTCCCTGGGCGGCGCCCGCCGCGCTGCTGGCGGTCGCGACGGCGCGTGAGGCGCTGGCGCGGGATCTCGACCGAGCGATGCAAGACGCCTGCGCCCTCGCTCGAGCGGAGCGCAGCTTCAGCGCGGACGAGCTGGGCCTGTGCCCCCGCGGCGGCACCTTCCGCGGCAAGCTCGCCCCCGTCCCCCTCGCGATCGTCGACGTCCCGGGCGAGCTGGAGGCGCTGACCTGGACGCAGCACGGCCTGGAGCTAGGGCTGACGCTCACGCTCACGGGCGGCAGCGCACCCCGCATGGAGGTGCGTGGCGATCCCGTCCGCTGGGACTGGCGCCAGCTCTCGACGCCCGGCGCCGCCGCGGAGCCCGCGGCCAGCGCCGAGCCCGATCCCAGCGCCCCGGTGACCGAGCTGACCGTCGCCGCGGCCGAGGCGCCCCCGACCGCGCCGCCGCTGCACCTGCGCGCCGAAGGCGCGGAGGGCTTGCTCTATCTCACCGGGGGCTGGCTGCTGCTGCACCGCCGCCCCCTGGGGAGCGAGCGCGGCTGGGGGGCGGCTCGGGTCGTCGCCGAGCGGGACGCCACGGGAGCGGTCGGGCAGCCGCAGCTCGTCGCCACCCACGCGGGGTGGCTGGTCACGTGGCGACGCCAGGGGGCAGCGCGAGGTCGGGTCCGGCTGGAAGGGACGCTGCAGCGATTTCCATAGTGGAAATGCGCGCTCGTCGCTGCTAGACCGCCATTCCTCCTAGCCGGAGTGGCGGAATGGCAGACGCGGCGGATTCAAAATCCGCTATCCGTAAGGGTGTGAGAGTTCAAGTCTCTCCTCCGGCACCGCGAGGGCGCGCGCGTCGCCCGCGTAGCGTGGGGCGCGCTGCAAGCCTGAGCTAGGCTCTCGGCATGTCGGAGCGTCGCGCCCCCCAGCTCCGCGGTCTCGCGCCGCTCACGCCGCTGATGGCGGAGGCTCACCAGCTCGCGACGCGGCGTGGGCGGGTCGCGGTGGACCAGGAGACGTGGCGCCGTGCCGTCGGAGAGCGGGTCGCACGGCGAGCGCTGCCCGTGGCGCTGCGGCGTGGCTCGCTCCTGGTCCGAGTGGCCACCGCGGCCTGGGCTCAGGAGCTGAGCTTCCTCACCGGAGAGCTCCGCACGCGGCTCCAGGCGTGCGGCGTGGAGGTCCAGGAGCTCCGCTTCGTCGTGGGCGCGGTCGAGCCACCCCCGGCGTCACGCCCGCTGCAGCCGCCGCCGGCTCCGCTCGCCCCGCTGCCAGCCGCTCTGGCGGCGCGCCTCGAGCTCATCGACGATCCCGAGCTCCGCGCGGCCCTGGAGGGCGCGGCGCGCCGCTCCTTGACGCCGCGCTGACGTCGCCCTCAGCGCGCCGCCAGCGCCCGCTCGAGCCCCATGAGCCGCTGTAAGCTGAAGCGCTCACTCGGGCTCAGCCGGTCGACCGTGGCCTGCTGCTGCGCCAAGTACTCACGCAGCACGCCGAGGCTGGGCGGCGCCGCTCGCTGCACCTGGTAGAGCTGCTCCACCTGCGGGCCAGGCAGCAGCCGCCCCAGCGCCAGGTGCAGCGACAAGACCCAGTCCGACCACGCCCCGCGTCCGGTGGCCGCCGCTAGCTTCAGAGAAAAGTAGCTCGCTTTGTCGACCACGCCCGGATCGAGCGTGCGCCGCTCCCGCGCGGCGACCAGCACGTTGTTGAGGAAGGCGCCGAGCACCCGCTCCGCCTCCTCGGGGAGACCGCGGGCGAGCATCTTGTCCGCGACGCCTCCGAGCAGCTCCAGGGTGTGCGTGGGGAGGGAGCTGACGCTCACCTCCGGAGCCTCGGCGGCCATCGTCTCGAGGACGGGCGCGGACATCGCGTTGACCGTCTCCGCGCCGAGCCGCTTCGTCCCCGCCGCGCGTGGCGAGGCCCGGAAGTCCGCCGGCTGCACCACGAACTCGGCGTTGCCGATGGTGAAGCGATCTCCGACGCGGAGCGCTACCGGCCCGCTGATGCGGGCCCCACCGAAATGTACTCCGTTGACGCTCCCCAGATCCTCCAGCACCAGGTCACCGTGGGACAGGTAGACCTGCGCGTGGCGACGCGACACCTTGGCGTCGTCCAGCAGGACGTGACAGCCCTCGGCTCGTCCGATGAGCACGGGGGTGGCGCCCACCTCGACGGTGAGGGGCCCGCACTCCAGCCACACCGACCTCAGAGCCTCGCCCTCATTGCCCGGCGCAGCCGGCATGACGGGAGCAGTACGGCGCAGATCGTTCGAGCTCACGCCCCCGGAGCTTATCCGTCCCTGGACGAGCCTGCCACTGGCTCTACCCGCGCCGCTCAAGACCCCAAGACCAGCAGCAGGCGCGCCACGAAGCGCGGCCGGCGTATCAAGCCGTAAATTTTGAGCCTTCTGCTGCCCAGCGCGCGAAGCACGCGTGTCAGCACTGCCCTCCCTGCCGGGTCCGCGCGTCGTGGGAGGGGGAGCATCATGGTCGACTGAAGGGGCAGCCGCGCCAGCGCGCTGAGGTCCGCGCGCGGCCCACGGACGGTCAAATCCGGGACGCCGAGGACGCCATCGTGGATGGTGAGCCGGCCGTAGTCGAAGCGCAGCGTCAGCTCCGTCCGGTCATCGGTCACGAGCACCACGACGGCGCCGCGCAGCAGCTCGAAGGCCCGTCGCTGCCCAGGGCGCTGGACGTTGGCGCGCACGCGCTCGGCGAGCTCCCGCGCGAGCGGCTCTCGCTCGGCGCCGGCTGCAAGATCGATCACGGGCTCCACGGAGCGGCATCATAGCGAGGTTTCCCTGGGGGGCACGGGCTCCGCCGAGCACGGCCGAGCGCCGCACGGCTTGGACCCGGCCGGCGGGGCGACTATGGCGCCTCTCTGAGCCATGCGTTCCCTCGCCTCACCCCTCCTCGCGACCACCCTCTCGCTCACCTTGGCGCTCGGAGCCCTGGCGGCTCCCCCACCCTCGAGCGCCGCGCCGAGCCCCGTCGCCTCGAGCTCCGCCAGCGGCGACGCACCCGCTCCACCCGAGGGCGCTGCCTCGGCGGCGAGCGCGGCCGCCGCTGCGGCGCCGGCACCGTCCACGCCACCGCCCCCCGCGGCCGCCGCACCGTCCGCGACCGCGACGCCGACGGCGAGCGCACCCCCGACTCGCTCGGCGTCGCCCGAGACCGCCCGGATCCACGTCGGCCTGAAGCGCGCTGGCGCGCGGCTCGAGCGCCGCTCCCTCATCGATCTGGAGGAGGGCTGGGTGGTCGCCTGCAGCGTCCCGTGCGATCGTGACGTCTTCGTGGCCGACAGTGAGCTGCGCGTCACCGCGCCGGGGATGACGCCCTCCAACCCGTTTCGCGTCGAGCCCGGCAGCGGCACGGCGCGCCTGCGCGTCAGCCCGGGCTCGGCCGAGCTGCGCCACTGGGGCATCGTCTCGCTCGCCGTGGGCGCCCCCGTCGCCCTGGGAGGGTTCGGCCTCTACGGCGGCGGGCGCATGGCGCACGAGCCGACCCTCGAGCTCGGGGGGCTCATCGTGCTCGGGCTGGGCGCCGCCGCCATCCTCACCGCCCTGCCCCTGCTCGGGATGGGGGGCACCAGCGTGTACGATGGCAAGGGCGGCAGCATCGCCCGCGCGCGACGCACGCCGATCTGGCCAACGTTCTAGGCTCGCGCCGCGGGCGCTCCCGCCGGTGCGGTCGGGCGCCGCTCAGCCTGGGAAGGCGCGCATGAACTCTGCCAAGGCTTGGCACCAAGCGGGCTCACACGCGTTGTAGAGGCTGGCGCGGATGCCCCCCACGCTGCGGTGCCCCTTGAGGCCCTCCATGCCCTCCTTCTTCGCCGCGGCGAGGAAGGCCGCCTCGAGCTCGGGGGTGGGCAGGTTGAACACCACGTTCATCAGCGAGCGGCTCTCCGGCTCGACGGGGCAGCGGTAGAGCTCCGCGCGCGCGTCGATGACGTCGTAGACGAGCTTGGCCTTCGCCCGGTTGCGCTGCTCGATGGCCGCGAGCCCGCCCATCTCCTTGTAGCAGGCCAGCACGTTGCGCAGCATGTAGATGCCGAAGGTGGGCGGGGTGTTGTAGAGGCTCTTGTTGGCCGCGTGGGTGCGGTACTGAAAGATGGCGGGGATGTCGCTGCGCCCCTGCTCCACGAGCTGCTGGCTCACGATGACCACCGCCAGCCCGCTGGGGCCGAGGTTCTTCTGAGCTCCCGCGTAGATGAGCGCGAACTTCGAGACGTCGATGGGGCGCCACATGATGTCGCTCGACATGTCCGCCACCAGCGGCACGGCGCCGGTGTCCGGGAAGCTAGAGTACTGCGTCCCGAAGATGGTGTTGTTGCTCGTGATGTGGACGTAGGCGGCGCTCGGGTCGAGCTGGAGCTCGGCCTGGGACGGGATACGCTGAAACTTCTTGTCCTGCTCGGTGGTGGCGGCCACGCGCGCAGTCCCCAGCACCTTGGCCTCCTTGTAGGCCTTCTGTGACCAAGCGCCCGTGAGCACGTAGTCCGCGCTCTTGCCGGGCGGCAGCAGGTTCATGGGGACGAGCGCGAATTGCTGGCTCGCGCCCCCCTGGAGCAGGAGCACCTCGTAACCCTCCGGCACGCTCAGCAGCTCACGCACGAGTGCGATGGCCTCGTCGTGGATGGCCTCGTAGGCCTTGCCGCGGTGGCTGTGCTCCATCACGCTCATCCCGGTGCCCCCGAGATCCAGCAGCTCCTGCTGGGCGCGCTCGAGCGCGGCGAAGGGTAAGGCGGCGGGTCCAGCGTTGAAGTTCTTGGCTCGGGTCATGGTCCTCGATGGTCGCGCCCGCTCGGGCGCGAGGCGCGAGAGGTAGAGCCCGATACGCACCGCGTCAATAGTTTGTACCTAGCCATCCTCTCGCGACGGCCGCGAGGGCTCCGCCCAGCGCCGCGACCGCTCGGGCCCCGGCTGCCCTCCGAGCGCCGGCCTAGAAGACGCCGCCCACCCCGAGCCCGCCGCCGCCCTTGAGCGAATAGACGCTCGGCCAGAGCCGCGCGCTCGCCGCCTCCGCCACGGGCGCGCGCCCGTGATCCTTCGCGAGCGAGCCGGTGAGCCACCAGGCGAGGCCGAGTCCACCCGCGACACCCAGCGAGGTCAGCCCTGCGAGCGCTCGCCCGTCCACCTCCCGGTCGGCCACCGCGAGGTAGAGCCCTCCCGCGAGGACGCCCCCGCCCAAGCCGCCGAGATCCAGGAAGCGCACGCGCGCGATGCTGGGCGAGACAGGGCGCGCGGCGATCATGGTGCCCACGACGCCCAGGTTCATGCCGATGGCGGCGGAGAGCAGCGCCGCGTCGTCCTGGGCGTGGTCGTCCGCGTGCAAGGCGGCCACGCCCAAGCCAGCGACGAGGCCGCCCCAGAGCGCGCCCGAGCTGACGAAGGAGACCTGGCCCGGCGTCACGTCCGTGACCGTCGCGGTGATCCCTCCGGCGAGGGCACCGGCCGCGGCAGAGCCCCAGATCACCGAGGCGTTCGTCTTGGCACTCCACTCGTCCTCGTAGTTGACCGAGGCCTGGTTCCAGCCCGTCCACACGATGCCCTCGCTGAGCCCGATGTACATACCGCTCACGAGCGCCTGCGGTAGCCCGTACCGCAGCGGGTGCCGGTGGTCCACCAGCGCGATCGCGCCGGGCAAGAGCCCGCCGAAGGCGAGCATGGGCGCGATGACACCAGCGGGGCTGTTGGCTCCGCTCTGGCTGGCGACCCAGACGCCGGTCCCGAGCCCGAAGAGCGTGGCGTTGACGTAGAGGGTGGCCAGCTCGTCGATGCTGCGCTCACCCGACGCGCGCGCCGCGTCGTCCGCCTGCCCCTCGCGCAGCACGAGCCGCTGGGTGTGCCAGCCCTGGGCGAGCTGCCCCAGCTCCAGCGCCAGGCTCCGCTCACTCGCCCCGGGCGCGCGCGCCGCGAGCTGCTGAAAGTCGCGCGCCGCGGCCTCGAATTGCCCCGCCACGAGCTTGGCGCGCGCGCGCGCGTACTGCTCGCTCCAGCTCGGCGCGGACGCGCGCGCGAGCGGCGGCGCGCTGGACGGGCCGGGGACCGCGGTGGACGGGGCCGCTCCGGGTGGCGACACCGGCGCGCTCGCGGTAGGCAGCGCCGACGGCGTGCCCGCAGCGGGCGGCTCCGACGAAGCGCTGGGCTCGGGGCCCCCCGAGACGCCGCCGCTCGGCTCCGCCTGTCCCCACGCGGCGGTGGTGAGCGTCGCCAGGAGCGCCAGCGCGCCAGGGACGGTGCGTGTGGACCTGCGTTCCCTTCCCTGCGCCATCCTGCTCCCCACGGAGCCTATCCTGAATGCCTGCCGCTGTACACTGCGCGCCCCGACCGCCCGTAGCGCCTCACGCCGGCAGCGCCACGGCCCCCGCGCGCACCAGCCGCCAGCCTGCGCCGGTCCAGCTCACCAAGGTGCTGGGCGGCCCGCCCGGGGCGACCGAGCCCACCACGGTCAGCCCTGGAAAGTAGCCGAGCACCTCGCCTCGCGTGAGCGCTGGCGGCGCACCGCTCGGGTTGGCGCTCGTGGCCGTGAGCGGCTCTCCGAGCGCCGCGACGAGCGCCGCCGCCAGGCACGCCCCCGGCCAGCGCGCGGCCACGCTGCCCTCCACCGTCAAGCGCGGATCGACGCGCGGGTGCGCGGGGAGCGCGATCGTCAGCGGCCCCGGCCAGGCGCGCGCCGCCAAGGCCTCCGCCTCGGGAGGGACGGCGCGCACCAGCGCCTCCCAAGCGCTCCGCTGCGGCAGGATGAGCACGTGCCCGCGCGTGGGCTCACGCGGCTTGAGCGCGTGGAGCGCGTCGAGCGCCGCGGGTGAGCCGGCGCGCGCCAGCAAGCCGTAGGAGGACTCCGTCGGCGCGGCCACGACGCCGCCGCCGCGCAGCACCTCGAGCGCGCGCTCGAGCTCGCTCATGGCGCGAGGGCGCGCCGGCCGATGTCCCGCCGATACCGCCGGCCGTCGAAGTGGATGAGGGAGACGGCGCGGTAGGCGCGCTCGTGCGCCTCTCGAAGCGTCGCGCCGCGCGCGGTCACGCCGAGCACACGCCCTCCCGCCGTGAGCAGCGCCTCGCCCTCGCGACGAACGCCGGCGTAGTGCACCTGGACGCCCTCCACCGCCGCCGCCGCCGCCAGCCCCGTGATGGCGGTGCCCGTGGTGAGCTTGCCCGGATAGCCCGGCGCCGCCATCACCACGCACAGCGCGTGGTCGGACGACACGCTCACCACGCTGGGGTCGAGGCGCCCGGTCGCCGCGCCGTAGAGCAGCTCCCCCACGTCGCCGTCGAGCAGCGTCATGAGCACCTGGGTCTCGGGATCTCCAAAGCGCACGTTGAACTCCAGCAGCACGGGCTCACCCTCCGGCGTCACCATCAGCCCGGCGAAGAGCGTCCCGACGAAGGGCGTGCCGTCCGCCGCCAGCCCGCGGACCGCGCGCTGCACGATCTCCTGCTCGATCTTGGCGCCGAGCGCCGCGCCCACGACCGGCGCCGGCGCGTACGCGCCCATCCCGCCCGTGTTGGGCCCTTGATCGTCGTCGAAGATGCGCTTGTGATCTTGGGCGGCCGGGAGCACCAGGGCCCGAGCGCCGTCGCACACCGCGTGCACGCTCACCTCTTGCCCAACGAGCCGCTCCTCCAGCACGACGGTCTGCCCCGCCGCACCGAAGGCGACCCCCTCGAGCATCTCCCGAGCGGCGGCGCGCGCCTCGTCGAAGCTCTCCGCCACGACGACGCCCTTGCCCGCGCAGAGCCCGTCCGCCTTCACCACCGGCGGGCTCGAGAACTCCGCGAGTGCGCGGTCGAGCTCGGCCTCCCCCGACAGCGTGACGTGGCGCGCCGTGCGCAAGCCGTGGCGCACCGCGAACTGCTTCATGTACGCCTTGGAGCCCTCGAGTCGGGCGGCAGCGGCGCTCGGCCCGTAGACGGCGATGCCAGCGCGCCGCAGCTCATCCGCCAGCCCCGACACCAGCGGCGCCTCGGGCCCGATCACGACCAGCTCGACCCCGTGCGCGCGCGCCAGCGCCAGGGGCTCGCCCGACAGGTTCGACAAAGCGCCGCCGCCGTGGGCCTCCGTGCCCGCGTTCCCGGGCGTGACCCACACCTGGCCCACCGAGGGGGAGTCCAGCAGCCGAAGGGCGAGCGCGTGCTCGCGCCCGCCGCTGCCCACGACCAGCACCTTGCGTCCTCTGCTCATGCGCGCGGCTTAGCAGACGCGCTCCGACGGTGAAACGCTCCCGCGGACCCGGCGCGCTACCGTGAGGAGCCCCCCAGCCCACGGCCGGCGCCGGCGCCCCTCGAGAGGCGCCGAGCGCGGCGGGCCGCCCCTAGCTGATTTTGGCGCCGAGCCGGGCTATTGCTCTCCGCATGCCCCTCATCCTCGAACCCAGAGACGCTGTGCGCGTGCTGCGCTGGACGGACGGCGACAACCGCTTCAACGTGGACACCCTGGCGCGCTGGCACGCCGCGCTCGACGAGCTGGTGGCGCTCGAGGGGCCGCTCGCCCTCGTACTCACGGGAGACGGGAAGTATTTCTCCAACGGGCTGGATCTCGAGGCGCTAGGCGCCGCGCCTGAGCAGACCCCCGCGGTGGTGGAGAGCCTGCACCGGCTCTTCGGGCGCCTGCTGGTGTTCCCGGCGTACACCGTGGCGGCGCTCAACGGGCACGCCTTCGCCGCGGGCGCCATGCTCGCCTGCGCGACCGACTGGCGCATCATGCGCGAAGACCGCGGGTACTGGTGCCTCCCCGAGGTGGACCTCGGGATCGCGCTGACCGACCCCATGTACGCGCTCGTCAGCGCGCGGCTACCGCGTCCCACCACCAGCGAGGCGCTCCTGACGGGGCGTCGCTTCCCAGGGCCGGAGGCCCTGACCAAGGGCCTGGTGGACGAGCTCGCCCCGGAGCCCCAAGTGCTCGAGCGCGCGGTGCAGCACGCCGCGCAGTATGCGGGGAAGAATCGCCACGTCATCACGACGCACAAGCGCCAGATGTTCGGCGCCGCTGCCCGAGCGTGCGGCTTCGAGCCCTGAAGCGCGCGCGGCCGAGGCGCCCCCCGCGCGCGGGGCCGCGGGCGCACGCCGGCGCCAGCGCTGCTTGACCTGCGTGCCCTGCCCCGCCTAAGCCCCGCGCGTGGCAGAGCGGCCCGAGCCGATTTCCGTCGCGGTCGTCGGAGCCGGCCGCTGGGGAGCGCGCGTGCTCGCCTGCCTGGCCGGCCTCGGCGAGGCGCGGCTCCGCTACGTCTGCGACACCTCCCCCGACGCGCGGCGCGCCGTCGCGCCGCTCTATCCCGGGGTGCGCTGCGTGCCCAGCCTGGAGCTGGCGCTCGACGACCCGGAGGTGCAGGCCGTCCTCGTGCTCACGCCGCCCAGCACGCACGCCGCGCTGGCCATGGCTGCGCTCGAGCGAGGGCGCCACGCCTTCGTGGAGAAGCCCCTCACGCTCCAGCTCGGCGAGGCCGCTCGGCTCCTCGCCCTCGCGCGCCACCGGCGGCTGGTCCTCGCCACCGGGCACCTGCTGACGCATCACCCAGCCTTGGCGGAGCTCCACGCGCTGCTCCAGGCCGGGGAGCTGGGCTCCCTCGAGCAGCTCCTCGCCTTCCGGGGCGGCGCGCTCCGCGCGACGCGGGACTGCGGCGCCTGGTGGACGCTCGCCCCGCACGATCTCAGCCTGCTCGACGGCCTGCTCGGCTCCGCGCCGAGCAGCGTCCTCGTCGCCAGCGACCGCACCCCAGGGCTCCCCTTGGAGACGCGGGTGCACGCGACGCTGGGGTACCCCTCGGCGGTGAAGGCCACGCTGGACTTGGCCCAGGGCGGGCTCGGGCAGCGGCGACGCCTCTTCGTGCTGGGCTCCCGCAAGCTCGCCGTCTTCGACGCCGAGCTCGGGAGCCGGGCGCTCAGCGTGCGTCCCCGGCGCGGCCCGCTCGCCGAGGAGCTGGCCCAGCCGCTCCCGGCGAGCCCGGCGGAGCCCGTGGACCTGCTCGCGCTGGAGCTCCGGCACTTCTTCGCGTGTGTCCGCGGCGACGCGCAGGCCGCCGCGCTCAGCCCGGATCCTTGGCGGGTCATGCAGGCGCTCGACGCCGGCGAGCGGTCCCTGCGCGGCGCTGGGCTCGAGGTGCGGCTCGCGCCAGCGTCGGAGGTGCGCCCCTCCCCGCCCGGCTGAGCGTGGCGCCGCCCGGCGCCTAGCGCTTGCGGCTCGCCACCACCCTCTCGGCGTCGATGCCGCTCGCCGTGAAGAAATCGTTGGCGAGCGTCCCCGTCATGCGCGTCAGCTCCCTGGGCGTCCCCTGGACCGCGAGCTGCCCGCGGTGCAGCAAGAAAATTCGGTCGGCGATCTTCAGCGCGCCCGCCATGTCATGAGAGATGATGAGGCTCGTGACGCCGAAGCGATCTCGGGTGTCGACGATGAGCTCGTCCACCAGCCGGGACGAGAGCGGGTCGAGCCCGCTGGTGGGCTCGTCGTACATGAGCACCTCCGGATCGAGCATCAGCGCGCGCGCGAGCCCCACGCGCTTGCGCATCCCGCCCGACAGCTCGCTCGGGTAGAGCCGCTCGACGCCGTGGAGATCGAGCAGCGCCAGCTTCTCCGTCACCCGCTCGGCGATCTCCTTGCGGGACAGCTTGGTGTGCTCCACCAGCGGGAAGCCCACGTTGTCCCCCACGGTCATGCTGTCGAGCAGCGCGGAGTACTGGAACACCATCCCGAATTTCTTCTGGAGCTGCCGCTTGAGCCGCGGCCGCGCGCTCACCACGTCCTGCCCGCCGATGAGGATGCTCCCGGAAGTGGCCGGCACGAGCCCGATGAGCACCTTGAGCAGCGTGGTCTTCCCCGCGCCCGAGCCGCCGATGATGACGGCCACCTCGCCTCGCCCGATCTCGAGGTCGATGCCGCGCAGCACCGGGTTGGAGCCAAACGACTTGGTGAGCTGGCGCACGAGCAAGTGGGCCGGCGCCGGCGTCGTGGCTTCGCCCTCCAGGAGAGCCGCGGCGGCGCTGTCGGACATCGGGCAGATCCTAGCGGGCGCGCGGCGCCTGACCAGTACCCCAGCGCGCGCCGCTCCCTCGGCCTTGGCGCCAGCAGGGCGGAGAGGGAGCCTTGACTCGGGGCGGCGAGGAAGACCATGACCCGCGCATGACTCAGGATCATCTCAGCCTGCTGCTCGAGGCGGCCAACGCCACTCAAGACGCGCAGGGGTGGCAGCGGCTGCCGGAGCAGCACCATATCTCGCTGTACGTCGCGAGCGGCGGTGGGGCGCTCACCGTCAGCCGCGTGGACGCCTTGCGGAGCAACGGGGATTTCCTCGAGGCGCGCACCACGCGGGGAGAGCTGTTCGTGCTGGCGCTCGAGCAGGTGTTCGCTGGCGCGGTGGAGGGGGCCACCAGCGCCCAGCGCAAGGCGGGGTTCGTCTGAGGGGGGCCCCGCGGGGCGCCGGTGCTAGAGTGCGCCGCGCATGAGCGGCCCGCCCCCCTCGCCCACCAGCGGCCTCACCGCCACGGACGCCCTGCGCTGCATCGCGGTCCGTGTCGGTGAGAGCCTCTACGGCATCGCCATGCAGGACGTGCAGGAGGTCGTCGGCCTGCGGCCCCTCACTCGCGTCTTCCATGCACCCCCGGCCCTCGCGGGCATCACCAGCCTCCGGGGTGAGGTGCTGCCCGTCATCGATCTGGCGGCGCTGCTCGGGCTGCCACCGCGCCCAGAGCCCGACGCGCGCATCGTCGTCGCCGCCGACCGGACCCAGCCCGGCTGGCGCGCCGGGCTGCGCGTCGCTGCGCTGGTAGGGCTCCGGGACTTCCCCGCCGAGGGGCTCGCGCCCGTGCCCCCCGGCGTGCCCGCGGAGCTCGCCGCGGTCTTCCAGGGCGTCCTGACCGCGGCGCCGCCCTGCCTCGTGCTCTCGGTCCCCGCGCTGCTGCGGGCGCCCGCGCTCCAGCCGCTGTCGGGCGTCGCGTGCTGACGCGATCGGCGCCATGAGCGCGCCCCGAGCGCGTCCGTCGGCGGCCGCGCTGCAAGCGGTCTTGGCGCTGCTCGAGCGCCACCACGGGATCGGCGCGCGAGGGGCCTCCCCCGCCTGGCTGGCGCAGCGGCTCGAGCGCGCGCTCGCGCAGCTCGGCGAAGCGCACCGGCTCGGGCCCGAGCGGCTCGCGGGCTGGCTCGCCGCCGAGCCTACCGAGCTGGCTCGGCTCGCCGAGCTCCTGCGCGTCGGCGAGACGCGATTTTACCGGGATGCGGAGCAATGGTCCGCCATCGCGGCGCTCGCCCGCGCGCGTCCGCTGAGCGCCTGCGCCTCGGTGGGCTGCTCCACCGGCGAGGAGGCATGGACGCTCGCCTGCGTCCTCGCCGAGCAGCGCGAAGACCAGCGCTGGCGCGTCGTCGGGATGGACCGTAGCGCGCACGCGCTCGCCATCGCGAGGCGAGCCCACTACTCTTCCGAGGCCCTCGAGGCGCTCCCATCGGCGCTGAAGCAGCGGAGCTTCCACCGCACGGCAGACGGCGCTTGGACGCCCAGCGCCGCGCTGCGCGCCCGGGTAGACTTCGTCGAGCGCGATCTCACCCAGGGCCCGCCAGCGGGGCGCTGGGACCTCCTCCTCTGCAAGAACGTGCTGATCTATTTCGGCGCACAGGCGCAAGCCCGCGCCATCCAGCGGCTGCTCGGCGCGCTCGGGCCCGAGGGGCTGCTGCTCGTGGCGCGCAGCGAGGTGCCCCTGCTGCGCGCCCACGCGGGGCGCGCGGTGGAGCTCGCCGGAGGGGTCGTCGGCTTCCACGGACGCGCCGAGGCTCGGAGTGGCTCGGAGTGACGATAACCCATGACAGGGCCCCCCGTTCATCGCTACGACTGCGGCCCTGGCTCCCGCCGCGCCGACGCCCATGCCCGAGGATCCCTCCCCCTATTTCATCCACGCCACCGCTGAGGTCGAGCCCGGCGCCACGGTGGGAGCAGGAACGAAGGTGTGGCGTCACTGCCACGTCGTCAGCGGCGCACGGCTCGGCCCCGACTGCTCCCTCGGCCAGGGCTGCTACGTGGCGGGCGGCGCCGTGCTGGGGCGCGGCGTCCGGATCCAAAATCACGTCAGCCTCTACGACGGCGTCACGCTCGAAGACGAGGTCTTCGTGGGCCCCGCCGCCGTGTTCACGAACGTGCGGCAGCCGCGCGCGCACGTCTCCCGTAGGCACGCCTACACCACCACGCTCGTGCGGCGCGGCGCCACCATCGGCGCCAACGCCACCATCCTGAGCGGGGTCACCATCGGGGAGTACGCCTTCGTCGGCGCCGGCGCGGTCGTCACGCGTGACCTGCCGGCGCACGCGCTCGCGCTCGGCGCGCCAGCGCAGGTGGTCGGCTGGATGAGTCGCCACGGTGAGCGCCTGGACTTCGACGTGCACGGCAACGCGATCTGCCCCAGCACGGGCGAGCGCTACCGCTTCCACGACGGACAGGTGAAGTACGTGTCCGCCGCGGTGCAAGGGCCGGCGTCGTAGGGGGAGGTGGCGCCGGTGGAGACCGAGGGGAAGACGAAAGGCGTTGGCTTCGTCAACGTGAAATCCTTCGTGCTCGAGCGCTGGGGCGCCCCGGGCTGGGCAGCAGTCCTGGAGCGCCTGCCCACCGAAGACCGCCTCGAGCTGCAGTCGATCATCGCCGTCGGCTGGTACTCCCTCGCCCTCTACGCGAGGCTCATCCGGCTGGTGGACAGCACACACGGCCTGGGAGATCTGAAGCTCCTGAGCGAGCTTGGCACCTTCGAGGCGCAGCACGATCTCACCACCATCCACCGCGTCTTCTTGCGCCTCGCCAACCCCTCCTTCGCCATCGGCATGATGGGCGAGTACTGGGGGCGCTTCCACGACACCGGCACGTGGACCATCGAGCGTGGCCGCGACCGGGTGCTGGCTTCCCTGGACGGCTGGGCGCTCGTCGACGAGGCCCTCTGCGTGGAGCTCACCGCCTACTTCAAGCGCACCCTGGAGCTCGTGGGCGCCAAGCACGTCGTCGTGGAGCACCCGCGCTGCCGCGCTCACGGCAGCGCCCAGTGCGTCTTCACGGGCCGCTGGGGCGGCCTGAGCGAGTCGAGCTGAGGGCGTCCCCAACGGGATTCGAACCCGTGTTACAGCCTTGAAAGGGCCGTGTCCTAGGCCGGACTAGACGATGGGGACCGGGAGAGGCGCGCCTTGATAGCCCCGAGACGCCGGAGCGCGCAAGCCTGAAGGGCCCGCGCCCAGGCGGCTGCGGCAGCGAGGAGGTGACGTCCAGCCCCTCCCCGTACTAGCTTGGGCGCCCATGGTTCATCGCTTAGGCTTGGGTCTGGCGCTGCTCGCCTGCTCGTGCGCCACCACGGTCAGTCGGTTGGATGGGGAGGTGGTCACTCCGCTCGGTGGCGCCAGGAACGAGTGCGAGCAGCGCGATTGGCTGGTGATGGCTCCCACGCGCGCCGAGTACGTGCGGCCGGGCAAGAAGCGCAGCGTGGCGCGTGACGACGGCGTCGGCCTCTATCGTGTCGGGGGCCGTGAGCCGGAGGCCATCCCCGAGCGCACGGACCTGTTCGAGGACTCCGCGCTCGTGAGAGCCCACGAGGTCGGCGTGCGGAGGCACGATCGCGACCGCGCCATCGCCATCGGGCTGGGGGCTGCGAGCGCGGTGGCCTTCGTGGTGGGCTCGGTGCTGTTCGTCAACGCCTTCGAGACCACCACGGAGAGGAAGGCCGATGGCACCAAGGACGAGGTCCACTCCGTCGACACGGGGCTGGCCGCGGCCGGCGGCGCCACCGTGGCGCTCGGCTTCGGGCTCGGGATCGGGGGGCTCTGGATGGCGCCCAGCGCGAAGGAGCGCGCGGAGGCCGACGCCTGGCGCTACGTCTTCCTCCCGGAGCGGGACGACCTCGAGGACGTGCAGCGGCGGGTGATGGGGCACAACTCCGCCCTCCGCAAGCGCTGTAACGCGGCGCCCTAGACCGCGAGCCGCAGGCCCCCGGGGCTCGTCGCCTCGGGCCGCTCCACCCCGGCCTCTTCGGCCGCCGGCGGGCACGCCGCAGCAGCGCGCCGAGAGCCCTGGGCGGTGTGCAGCCGGGCGCGCTCGAGGATCGCCTCGCACAGCTCGGTAAAGCCGAACCCCGCCGCCGCCGCGATCTTCGGGAGCAGGCTGGTCTTCGTCATCCCGGGGAGCGTGTTGACCTCCAGCACGTACTCGTTCATGCCCTCGGTCACCAGCAGATCCACCCGCGCCACCCCCGTGACCTCCAGCGCCTGGATCGCGCGCTCCGCCAGGTTGAGCACGCCACGGTAGCGCGTCGCGGGCAAGCGCGCCGGCATGTAGTAGTCCGTCAGGCCCGGGGTGTACTTGGACTCGAAGTCGTAAATGCCCTTCTTGGGGGCGATCTCGATGGCGCCGAGGACCCGTCCATCGAGCACGCCCACCGCGATCTCCCGGCCTTGGATGAAGCGCTCCACCACGACCGAGCCGTCGTACTCCAGCGCCAGCTTCAGGCCGCTCGCCAGCTCTCCCGGGTGCGTCGCCTTCGTGAGGCCCAAGCTCGAGCCCTCGCGGCGCGGCTTGACGATCACCGGGAAGCCGAAGGAGCCATGCAGCTCCTCGATGTCCGTGGTGGCCTCGGCCTCGTTCACCCAGTAGTACGGTGGCGTCGGGACGTTGTGGAGCCGAAGCAGCTCTTTGGTCTTGAGCTTGTCCATCGCCAAGGCGCTCGCGAGCACCCCGCTCCCCGTGTACGGGATGCCCAGCAGCTCGAGCGCGCCTTGCACGCAGCCGTCCTCGCCCAGCCGCCCGTGCAGGGCCAGGAAGGCCACGTCGAGCTTCGCCTGGGCGAGCTGCCGCACGAGCTCGCGTCCATCACGCAAGTCGATACGCACGACCTCGCGCCCCGTGGCCTCCAGGGCGTCGGCCACCGCCACGCCCGAGCTCAGGGAAATGTCTCGCTCGGCGGAAGTACCGCCCATCACGACGCCGACTCGCTTCATCTTCATGGGTTCGACCGCCTGTCTCTGCTGTCGTGGAGCGCTACCGCCCCAGCCCCTGCCGGGCCAAGTTTGCGGGGGACGGCCCGAGAGTGATAGCTAGCCCGCGATGAGCAGCGGCACAGTGATCGTGACGGGCGCAGGGGGCTGGCTCGGGCGAAGCGTCTGCCACGCACTGTTGGATGGGCTCAGCGACACCCCGGAGCTGCGGGAGCCTGGGCTCGGCGTGCGAGCCCTCCTGATGCCGGGCGAGCCCGAGCCGCCCGAGTGGCGGGGGCGCGTCGAGGTGCTCCGAGGCGACCTCACCCGCGCCGGGACCGCGGCGGCGCTCTGCGCGGGCCAGGCGGGAGCGCGCCTCGTCCACGCCGCGGGGGTCATCCATCCTCGCCGCATCCGCGAGCTCTATGCGGTCAACCACGAAGCCACGGCGCGCTTGATGGACGCCGCCCTCGAGGCCAAGCTGGGCCGGGCGGTCGTCGTGTCGTCCAACTCCCCGTGTGGCACCAACCCGGACCACCACCACCGCTTCGACGAGACCTCCCCCTACGCGCCGTACTTCAATTACGGTCGCTCCAAGCAGCTCATGGAGGAGGCCGTCGCGCAGCGCGTCCGGGCGCGCGGGCTGGACGCCGTCATCGTGCGGCCCCCTTGGTTCTACGGCCCCTTCCAGCCCCCGCGTCAGACCCTCTTCTTCGAGATGATCCGGGACGGCCGGGGCCCGCTCATCGGTGCAGGCAGCAACCTGCGCTCCATGGGCTACGTGGACAACCTCGCCCAGGGCATCGTGCTGGCGCTGCGGGAGCCGCGCGCCAGCGGCCGGACCTACTGGCTCGCCGACGCGGAGCCCTACGCCATGGCGGAGGTGCTGGACGTCGTGGAGCGGCTGCTCCGCGAGGAGTTCGGCGTCGCCTGCCGGGGCGGGCGGCTCCGGCTCCCACCGCTGGCCAGCAGCATCGCACGCTTGTGCGATAAAATCATTCAAAGTACGGGACTTTACCACCAAAAACTTCATGTGTTGGGTGAGCTAGATCGCAACATCGCTTGCAGCATCGCGCGCGCCAAGGCGGAGCTCGGCTACTCCCCACGCGTCGCGCTGGAGGAGGGGATGCGCCGGAGCCTCCGGTGGTGCTTCGACGAGGGGCTACTGCACCGGAGCCCATGACCGACGCGGTCACCGCCCGCAGTCGCTCGGGGCGGCTCTTGCTGCTCTTCTCGCTCGGCTCGAGCGTCGTGTTCGTCGCGCTGGCGGTGCGTCGCCTCCAGCCCGAGCAGGTCTGGCAGGTGCTCGGACGCGCTCAGCTCTGGCCCTGGCTGCCCCTGGCCGTCCTCAGCTACATCGCCGGCCACTGGGTCCGCGGGTGGCGCTGCAAGCTGCTGGTCGGGGCGTCCGCCCCCATCACCACCCGCGCCGCCACCGAGGTCGTGGTCGTGGGTTACGCCACCAACAACCTCTTGCCGGCACGCCTGGGGGAGCTGGCGCGCTCCACGCTGCTGGCGCGGCGCACCGGGCTGGCCCTGGGGCAGGCCCTCACGGTCACCTTCGTCGAGCGCGTGCTCGACGGCTTGGTGCTCTCGGGGCTGCTCCTCGTGGCCTGGTCCGCGGCGCCCCACGTGGCGTGGGTCGGCGCGCTGCTCCGCGTGGGGGCCATGGTGTTCGGAGGCGCGGCCTCGCTCGTGCTGCTGGCGGTGGCCGCGCCGGGGTGGCTGCTCGCGGTCACCGCGCGCGTGGCGCGCCCCCTCGGGCCGCGGCTCGCCCCGCGCCTGCTCGCGCTCAGCTACCAGGTGACCAGCGCCGTCGCCTACCTCCGGCAGCCCTCGGCCGCGCTGCGCAGCGTGAGCCTGTCGCTCGTCGTGTGGCTGCTCGAGAGCGGCCTGTTCCTCGCGCTCCTGCCCGCGCTCGGCCTCGCCCCGAGCTGGCCCGTCGCCTTGCTGGCGATGACCGTCACCAACCTCGGCATCCTCGTCCCCTCCAGCCCCGGCTTCATCGGTACGTTCCACTTCTTCTGTCAGCAGGCGCTCACCGCCGTGGGGGTCGGGGCGACGACCGCGCTGGTCTTCGCGGTGCTGGTCCACGCCGCCTTCTTCGTCCCCGTCACGCTCTGGGGCGTCGCCATCCTCGCCCAGCTCGGGCTCGGGTGGGGCTCGACGGTCAGCGCGCTGGCCAGCGCTCGCCCGGCGGCGCAGCAGCTCGAGGAGCTGCTCGCTCGACCAGCGCCAGCGCCGCCCCGAGCCCCGGCACCCAGCGCCTTTGTCCAGGCCCTCGTCGAGGCCCTCGTCCCCGAGGACGACCACGTGCCGCCGAGCGCTCACGCGCTGGCGGTCGCGGAGAGCGCCGCGTTCACGGCGGAGGCCCTGAGCCGGCTCCCGGCGCGCTTGAAGTTACTCTTCGGCCTGGGCACGCTCGGCTTTCGCGTGCTCACCTGGCTGCGCTTCCTGCGCCCCTACTCCCGCCTCCCGTTGGCCCGGCGTCGCCGCTGGACGGAGGCCGTCGCCTACGGCCGGCTCACGCTGCTCCGCCAGCTCTTTCGCGCGCCGCGCAGCACCGCGCTCGTCGCGTACTACGGCTCCGCCGGGGTCCGTGCGGCCCTGGAGGGCCGGTGAGCTCCGCCTACGACGCCGACGTGCTCGTCATCGGCTCGGGCGCCGGCGGCGCCGTCACCGCCTGGGTGCTGGCGGAGGCCGGGCTGCGCGTGCTCGTCCTCGAGGAGGGGCGCCGCCACGACTTGGCGGACTACGGCGCCCCGGCGCACGTGGCCATGCCTCGGCTCTATCGACGCAGCGGGATGACGCCCATCCTCGGGCGAGTGCCGATCGGCTACGTGGAGGGCGCCTGCCTCGGCGGGAGCACGGAGATCAACAGCGGGTTTTGGCACCGCGCGCCGCGGGAGACGCTCGCCCGCTGGGCGGCGCACTACGATCTCCGGGACGCCACCGAGGCGTCGCTGGCGCCGCACTTCCAGTGGGCGGAGGACAAGCTCGGGGTCGAGCTCTGGCCGGGTCCGTGGCCCAAGAGCACGGCGGTGTTCGCTCGCGGGGTCGAGCGGATGGGCTGGTCGTACGTCGAGGTGCCGCGCGCGGCGCCGGGCTGCCGGAGCACCAACGCCTGCGCCCAGGGCTGCCCCACCGGCGCCAAGCAGGGCATGAGTCGCCGCCTCTTGCCGGAGGCCGAGCGCATGGGCGCCCGGATCTTGACCAGCGCGCGCGCGCAGCTGCTCGTCCACGACGGCCGCCGCGTCTCGGGGGTGGTCGCCGAGCTCGGCGCCGAGGGCGGCCCGAGAGAGCTCCGCTCCTTGAGCGCGCGGCACGTCTTCGTCTGCTGCGGTCCCACCGAGACGCCCGCCCTGCTGCTGCGGAGCGGCATCACGCGCAACGTCGGCAACAGCCTGCGCATCCACCCCTACCTCAAGGTGGTGGCGCGCTTCCCCGAGCCCGTCGACGCCGCCCAGAGCGTCTTGCCGCTCATCCAGGTCAAGGAGTTCGCCCCCGAGCTGGCCCTCGGCGGCAGCTTCACCTCGCTCGGCCAGCTCGCCATGACGCTGGCGGAGGACTGGCCCCGCCGCCGGCAGCTCCTGCGCGACAGCCGCTTCCTGGCGCAGTACTACGTCGGCGTGCGCGGCACCGGGCACGGGCTGGTCCGCCCCCACCGCCTGGGCTCGGACACTACAGAGCTGAGGTACGACGTCTCGCCCGAGGACGAGCGCCTGCTCGGTGTGGGGCTCGCCCGCCTCGCCTCCATCCTGCTCGCCGCGGGCGCGGTGGAGGTGGTGCCGGCCGCCACGGGGGAGGTCCGGCTCCGCTCGGAGGCGGAGGCCGCCCGCTTCCTCGATCGGCCGCTGCCGGCGGCGAGCCTCGGGCTCGTCACCGTCCATGCGTTCTCGTCCTGCCCCAGCGGGGAGCAGCGCTTGCGCTGCGCCACCGACAGCTACGGCCGGGTTCATGGGATGGACAACCTCTGGCTCGCCGACGCCAGCACCCTGCCGGACTCCCCGGGGGTCAACCCCCAAGGCACGGTCATGGCCCTGGCCCGCCGCAACGCGCTAGCCTTCGTGCGCGGGCTGAAATGACGATGCGAGCACCAGCATGAAGAGCCTAGTCACCGGCGGGAGCGGCTACTTCGGGGAGCTGCTCCTCGCGCACTTGCTCGCGCGCGGCGACGCCGTGCGCAGCTTCGATCTCGTGGACAACGACGACCGGCCCCCGACCGTGGACTTCGTCCAGGGCGACATCGGCGACGCCCAGGCCGTGCGGCGCGCGCTCGCGGGGGTCCAGGTGGTCCACCACAACGTCGCGCAGGTCCCGCTCGCTAAGGATCGCGAGCGGTTCTGGCGCGTCAACGTCGAGGGCACGCGGGTGCTGCTCGAGGCCGCGCTGGAGGCGGGGGTGCGCAAGGTGGTGCTCGTCAGCTCGAGCGCCATCTATGGCGTCCCGCTGAGCAACCCCGTGACCGAGCGCACGCCGCCCGCGCCCCGCGAGGCCTACGGCAGCGCCAAGCTCGCCGGAGAGGCGCTGGCGCGCCGGTTCATCGAGCGCGGCTTGGACGTGTCCATCGTGCGCCCTCGGACCATCTTGGGGCACGGCCGGCTCGGGATTTTCCAGTTCCTGTTC